>Ga0163163_10000038_pt1 | contig 154457 bp, 116 predicted proteins | sample S65metaG_FD_119766 | JGI IMG/M metagenome (GOLD analysis project Ga0163163, IMG submission 119766) | Switchgrass rhizosphere microbial communities from Kellogg Biological Station, Michigan, USA - S6-5 metaG | ecosystem: Host-associated > Plants > Roots > Rhizosphere > Soil | place: USA...
ATAGCGGAGTTTCTTCGAGGCAACGCAAGGAGAAGGCGCGGATTGCGCTGGAAGCGGTCGATTTGGCGAATCGCGCCAAGCATCGGCCCAGCCAACTATCGGGGGGACAACAACAGCGGGCGGCCATCGCTCGTGCCCTGGTCAATGATCCGAAGATCGTTTTTGCCGACGAACCGACCGGTAATCTGGATTCGCACACGGGCGAAGCCATCCTCGAACTTTTCCGCAAACTCAGCCAACAAGGCCGCACTATTGTATTGGTCACGCACGATCCGGAAATCTCCGCCGTAACGCCGCGCCGCATTGAAATTCGTGACGGGAAAATTGCTGAGAAGATTGATGCCACTCTGGCAGGCCTGGATCGGCATATTAGAAAGCAACCTATAGTTGTCGGCGCTCAACAAGTTATGGAGTCACCTCCCGACGTGTGAAAAGCCAGAAGCCGAGTTTAGCGTTGGAACCTGCAGTTGTAAGCCATTCTCCTCAAATTGGGATCACGATTTTGACGGGTTTGCGTGAGATCTGGGCTCATAAGTTCCGATCCATGCTGACGATGCTGGGGATCATTCTGGGGGTTTCGAGTCTTGTGGCAATGTCCGCCCTGGTTAAAGGGATGGAGCACGGCGCCAAAGAGGCGTTGATCGCGATTGGCGGATTGGAAAAAGTGCGGGTGGATCCGCAGGAGTTGCCAGTGGAGCAGCGACATCTTACCGAACAGGCAATCGGCATTACTATTAATGACGTTTATGCCCTTCAGGAAAGCGCCCCACTCGTCAGGCAGATCTCTCCCCAGATGAGGATGTTCGGAGCCATGTCCGCTAATGGAAAAACGTATCGTCCCTGGATCTTGAGCGGAGCCTGGCCGGCTGCCCTTGAGTTAAGCGAACACGTGATCGAACACGGCCGCATGTTTAATGAACTGGACGACGAAATGGCCCGAAACGTTTGCGTCATTGGCACGACTACGCGGGACGAATTGTGGGGTGCTCCAGAAAAGACCGGACATGAAATTATTCCGCTTGGCGAAACAGTGTTTATCAACCACGTGCCATTCACCATTATCGGCATGTTTCAGCATTACGAGAGTGAACAGGAGCGGAAGGCGCGTGAGTTCACAAAACTTCAGGCTGCGCAATCGCCTAAAGATAACGTCCGGCGAGACCGGGGATGGAGTGGGGCAGGGCGCCGCCGAGGTAACTTTGTATTCGAACTCAAGAATGCCACCGTTTTCATTCCGCTCAATACCATGTGGATGAAATTTCGTGCTGGGGCCACCAATTCTACGGGGTCACAATACGTCGCCCCTTCCGCAATGGGAGATCCACGGTTGTCCACCCTGGAGTTGAAAATTGGCAACCTTGATTTACTCGCGGAATCGGTTCAGCAAGTTCGAAATGTGTTGATGTGTACCCATAAAGGGATCGAGGACTTCACGTTGCGAACGCAGGAGGATTGGGCCGACCAAATCAACACTTTCATTCGCAATGCGCGCCTGAGCGGAGGTTTGATCGCTGGCATCAGCCTGCTGGTTGGAGCTATTGGCATTATGAATATCATGCTGGCCAGCATTTCCGAACGCGTTCGAGAGATTGGGATTCGTAAATCTGTTGGCGCTTCGACAGGCCATATTTTTGTCCAGATTCTTGTCGAAGCGCTAGTCATTGCTATTTTTGGGGGACTTGCTGGGTTAGTGGCTTCTTTCGGTCTGGTGAGCATGATAGGTTCGTTTTCCCCAACGGATAACGCGCCGGTCATTACCGGAGGCGCATTGCTTGTCGCATTTGGGTTCAGCGTGCTGGCTGGAATTCTTGCCGGGATTTTTCCTGCAATAAAAGCGGCCCGGCTGAATCCTATTCAGGCATTGAGGTATGAGTAGAGGCGCGATGCTGGTTTCTGGATACTGGATGCAGTAGAACGCCGATGCTGGACGCTCGCAATTGTTTAACACGCTATGAGCTATAGGAACCTGGAGATCTGGCAGACATCCCGGCAATTGCTCATAGATCTGCATGCAATGACTCTGACGAAAATTCCTAAGTTCGAAATGTATGAAGAAGGAGCTCAGATAAGGCGGTCAATAAAGTCGGTCAAATCAACGATAGTAGAAGGCTACGGAAGAAGACGTTATAAGCAGGAATTTGTCAAATTCCTGACATATTCCCTCGCCTCCTGTGATGAAACAACAGACCACCTTGAAACCTTATTCGAAACGAAATCTATTAGATCTTAAACTCTATGAAAATATGCATGAACGCCTCCAAAAACTCGGCAAACAAATAAATCTATTCTTGCAATCCGTCGAACGCTCCCACGTGAGCGAAAAGTAAGGCTCTCGAGCATCCGGCATCCAGAATCGAGTATCCAGTATCTAGTAACCAGTATTCAGCATCGCGCCATGAACACCATCCTCGTTGGCTTCAAAGAAGTTTGGGCACATAAATTTCGCTCGCTGCTGACGATGCTGGGGATCATTTTGGGGGTAGCCAGTCTGGTCGCTATGGCCGCCATCATTAAGGGAATGGAAAATGGAATGAGAGAGACGATGGTGGCCATGGGTGGAGCTGACAAAGTGTTATTAGAGCAACAAGAAGTGCCAGCCGAACAAGAGCACCTTGCCGATCAAGCACCGGGGCGCACGATGAATGACGTCGAAGCTTTGCGGCAGACAGCTCCTCTTCTGGGAGTCATCTCCCCGGAAATGGGAATTTTGAATGTGATTCTCACAAAAAACCAAAACTCGTCCATGCCTTCAGAGTGCGTGGGAGTCTGGCCGGCAGTCATCCAGATGAATCTTCACACGTTGGCCCATGGCAGGTTTTTTACCGATCTGGATGAGGAAAACGCAAATGCGGTTTGCGTTATCGGCACCGGCATTAGAGATGATCTGTTCGGCGCACCCGAAAAGGTTGGACACGAGATCGTACCCATTGGCGAAACCATCAACATCAATGGACAACCGTTTACCGTGGTGGGGATGTTTGAGCATTATGAGGGTGAGGAGGATAAGAGAATAAGGGAGATCGAGCGTTCCAAGCCAAAGGCGAAACTGTCAGGCCCCGTTCGCGCACGAGGTTGGGGAAGGCGCGGCAATTGGGCGTTTTGGCGGAAGAACCAAACCATATATATGCCTCTCAATACCGCCTGGCTTCGCTTCCGCGCAGCCGGTGCGAACGGTATTCCTGACAATCGGCTATCGGATATTGATTTGAAAGTTAAAGACCTGGAGAAACTCGAGCCTACTTTGCAACAAGCGCGGAACGTCCTCATGCTCACCCACCGGGGAATCGAGGATTTCGGCTTTCGCACCCAGGAAAATCAATTGGAGAGTATCGATCAGCAAATTCGTAATGCCAGAATGAGTGGGGGAATTATTGCAGCGATTAGTTTGTTGGTGGGTGGCATCGGTATCATGAATATTATGCTGGCCAGCATCAATGAACGGATTCGTGAGATTGGAATCTGCAAAGCGGTCGGCGCAACAGGTTTTTCAATATTCACTCAGGTTCTGATCGAAAGTTTGGTCCTTGCACTGCTCGGCGCAGCTTTCGGGGTCCTGGCATCATACGGCTTCGTCCAACTACTTGAAAAAATCAGCCCAACCGCTAACGCTCCCGTCATTACGCCGTTTGCGATGGTGATTTCAGTTGCCTTCAGTGCGCTCGTAGGAGTCGTCGCCGGTCTCTTCCCGGCTTTTAAAGCGGCCCGGTTAGATCCAATCCAGGCTCTGCGCTATGAATAAGAGAAGCCATGCTCGTTAGTGCTGCTCGAATTTCTCGCGAAGCGTATGGAGTGCGCCGCATCCCGGCGCTTTCGATTGAACTGCTCCCTCTCCGGGGAGAGGGCGGGTTTCATTTTTGATTACATGATTACGGCTAAGTTAGACTGCATCTTCACAGTCCTGTGCCTCGTGCTTTCATCCGCTTACGGCCAGAGTTCCACCAACCAATTTCGATTCGAGGATTACTTGATTGCGCCGGTTCGGATTCATCTATTGACAGCAAAGGATTTTCCTATGATTCAAACGACTCTCGCTCGGGATGACATCAGCCGCATTTTGGGGAAAATAAATGGAGTCTGGTCTCAAGCAGGGTTGCATTTTTACCTGGAATCCCTGGTGTCTGAAGAAGCCAGCCAGCCAGAGATTCATGCCGAGTCAGCAACCCAGGCGGACCGCTCGGCCCTTTTAGGATTACGACCAAAGAATTCATTTGGCACAAACCTGTTTCACATCTATTACCTAAAGCAACTCCCGATGAACGGAATTTATTTTCCGGAAGGTATTTTTATCAAAGATACTGCGTCCTTACGGCCTGTAGCGGGAGGCTTGGATGAACCGCTTCCGCGTGTGACTTCGCATGAACTGGGCCATGCCCTGAATCTTCCGCACCGGCAGGATACTACAAACCTGATGGCTTCCGGTACCACCGGTAGATGGATTAATAACGAAGAAGTCCAGCAGGCGCGCGCGACGGCTTTGAAATTGAACTGGATTAGCGCTGCCCCTGATTTGATCCAAAAAGCGAACACTCTGTTTCGCAACAAGTCCAGGAAAGAAGCAATAGCGCTTTACTCAACCCTGGCAACTATTCCCTTGAAAGATCCGCGGGTGGAACTTGCGAAAACCCGGAGTCAACCAGCTCAGGAAAAGGGAAACAAATCTGTGCAGTGAGTTACATGATCACGCTTAATGACCAGGAACAAACAGGGCGAGTTACTCCGTGCGTGCTGAGCCGGGCTTCGAGAGTGAGAAGAAGCGGCGCGCAGGGAGTGACTCGCCCTGCCCACAGTTTATGGGGAACCGCCGGAATGGGGAAAGTTGCAACGCAAAAATCCTTGAAACTTTTTCCGGTTATGATGTGTATTACCCAAGGAAACACTGCCAAACTATATAAACCCGATGAAAACAACTTCTGTAAGATTGCTAACCCTGGCATTATTTGCTGTCGGTGCTGTTGCCGTTAACGCTGACCAGGATATCATTACAAAAACCTTCCCGGTTAAGGCTGGCGGAAAGCTGAGCCTAAACGTGGAGCGGGGTTCCGTGCATATTACCACGTCCAGTTCGGACAAAGTGGATGTAAAAATCACGCGGGAACTCAAGCGCGGTTCTACCGCCGAAATGAAGGCGGTTCTTGAAAAGCACAAGATCGAACTGAGTTCCACCGAAAATGAGGTGAAAATTGAGGCGCAAAACCCTCAAAAACTTTTTGACTTCAACAATCCGCTCAATCGGCTTCAGGTCGATTACACCATTTCCATACCTGCGAAATTTGACGTAGATATCAAAACCGCGGGAGGAAACATCGAAGTGGCGGATTTGGAGGGCAAAGCTGTGGTTCACACCTCCGGTGGCAATCTTAAGCTGGGGTCGATTAACGGCCCGATCAAGGCCAACACTTCCGGCGGTAATATTACAGTGACTAAATGTGAGGGTGACGCTGAAGTCAACACGTCCGGCGGAGAACTGAACCTCGGTGAAATCAAAGGAAATCTGGTCGCCCACACGTCAGGCGGTGGTATTACGCTGGAAAAAACAAAAGGCTCCGTTAAAGCCAACACCAGCGGGGGCAATATCCGCGTGAAGGATGCCTACGGCCCGGTTACGGCGCACACCTCAGGGGGAAATGTATCCGCGCAACTCAACACGCAACCGACTGGGGACTGCTCCCTTAAAACTTCCGGAGGGAATGTTGATGTTTTGCTTGCGGCAAATCTAGCGTTGGATGTCAACGCCCACACCACGGGCGGAAGAGTGAAGTCGGATTTCCCTGGCACGTTGAACAAATCAAAAACCAAGCTGACCGCTCAGATAAACGGTGGCGGCCCGGACCTCGTCCTTGAAACCACAGGCGGAAACATCAACATCAAGAGCAAGTAACGCGAGGGCAAGTTTCTTTCGGAACAGCGGACGGAGCGCGGCGTTTACGCCGCTTCAGCGCACGAGTTGTGGGGCAGGATGGATTGAAGACGGACACACCTTTTAGTCGGCTTGAAGCAGCGTAAACGCCGCGCTCCGTCCGCAGAGGCACCCCAGTTCTGCGGTTCAAAATCAGGGTGCCCGGATGGTTCCGGCTTAAGTCTTTTTCGGGTTTCTTAATGCGGTCTCGATCACTTTCAAGTCCTCTGGAGAAATGTTCGGCGCGGCTTTTTTCATCATCTGCATGAACCAATCGATTTCCTGAGGCTGTGTTGGATAACCAATATTCTCACCACTCCGCTTCGAGTTAATGATCATCCCGCCCCCGGAGTCCAGAAAGGCGGAGTACGGGAGTCCGGCAGGGCCACCGAGCTTTTTGACCAGGGCCTCAGCGCCTGAATTCTCCAGGTTCTTATTTTTCTCCTGAACAACCAGTTTTACAGGAACAAAATATTTCTCGAAAACAGGTTTAATATCGGGGCGTTCCAGGAAGGCATCCAGCTTTTTACAATAGCCACACCAGGAAGCGCTAAAATGAACGAAGATAGCTTTCTTCTCACCCGCCGCTTTGGCTTTTACTGGCGCGAGAACTTCATTGGCAGACGGAGGATTTGCAACTGAAGAAAGAGGAAACAGAGTAAGGCCTGCTAAGAATACAATAGTCGCTCTCATAGGATGTCTCTACGTGGTAAACAAAATGAAGTCAAACTTATGTTGCTCATCGTCTCGCTCTCCTGGCATGTAGCGGACAAAACTGCCATCAGATCGAAAAACAACGATCCTGTGTCCTCCCGGATAATACCAGGGACAATCGTCTCGTAGCCCCGACGAACATCGACATCAGAAGACTGAACAATGTGAGGGGCTCGCGCATGAGCCGGGCTTTGTTGAGGCTTTCAAGTGGTGCCAGAGGAGGGATTTGAACCCCCGACCAAAGGCTTATGAGTCCTCTGCTCTACCCCTGAGCTACTCTGGCATTCGCGGATAGTTTGCCCGATACGCCTTGGCCAGTCAATGCAATATTTGCCGATGTTTAAAGGGTATTAACGATGTTCAATCCATTGAATACTGCTCCAGCTTCCGAAGTATTAAAGTGCAATAGGGGCGCAGTCAGTTGCTAATAAATCTGGTAAATTAACAACTGTCTAGCAACTCCCTGTCTGGATTGGCAAAGCCGTCATCCAGATCTTCTTCTTGTTTGTCTTAGTCCCGAAAATTACTAAGTACGGGACCGCCTCCAAGCGGTTCGAGCGTCAGTAAAACTTCATCCGTTTCCAATCCCGCTATTATCGAAAGGCCGGATCTTCTTTTGGCGGCGATATAGCGCGTACGCATTCCTCGGGGTGGCCAATGAGCTCCTTGCTCGTTATGAAACCGGTAACGCGGTGGGCTGATTTTGATTCGCCAAAACGACCAACTTTTTTAAATGATGCCGGACGTCCTTAGGCCAGTGCGCAACCAGGCTACCAAAGCGCTGATGGTCCCGACGGTAGAATGCCCGCAGAGCTTCCTCAAACCCTGAAAAATTCCCGGCCATCGTCGTCATGAAGCGGTAAACTGCTTCCTGGGCTTGTCGTGCGCCGTCCTTGCTTTGGCTGGAGAGTTTCGCCGCATAAACCAGACGACGCAACGCAACCGAAGCCCCGCCAGGCTGCTCGTCGAGCCAGTCCCATTGGCCAGGAAGCAACGTCACCTCGCGGGCAATCACTCCCAGTTTGGGGCGACCGGGACGACGTTTCTGTATGGATTCTCCCGGTGCGTCTCTAGTTCCGTCGCCTTGGGAGAGCCGTTCGACGACTTCCTCAGCCGTCCCTCTGAAATCAATTTCTACAACCTCGCCGGTCAGGTCATCAAAGATCAGGAGAGCTTCACCTTTGGCGCCATCAGCCACCCGCTTTGCCTTGCGCGCCACTTCCTTTAGCGGGCCGGAAGCAATGCAACGATGACCTTCGAAGGCGGTGCAAATCGGTTGGTCGGAGTTTTGGCCGGAACTGTTTGCCTCAGCTGCCGTGACATTTTTCATGAGGGTAATTATACCCGGGTAAAACTATCCGTCAATAGTACCTTTTTCTGCCGTTCGAAATGGTATGCGGATTCGGTAAGCTCCGGATCCAGACTCTCATCTCGTGCGACTCCGCCGATGAAGACGGACGCTTCTCTTTGTTGTCATTTTAGGCAAAGTCAGATGCCACAGAGGGACACATAAAGGTATGGCAGAACGTTTGCCGGTGTTAGATAATACAGCAATACTCGGAAATCGAATCTTAATGCTTTTTACAAATCAGAGGATGCGAAATCTTAATTAGAAGCCTGGATCGCAAGTAATGAGCAATTCTGCAGACCTTTACAACACCTCCTACGGCAATTTCGAAACTCGGGTGCTCGCCAACATTCGTTCTGAGACCTACGGTGAAGATCTGGGGCAGACTGGATGGATGACGGCCGATGAGCTGCGCGGATTTATTCGGTTGTTGAAAATCAAGCCGTCATTCCATGTGCTTGAGGTAGGATGCGGGTCTGGAGGAGCGGCTCTATTTCTCTCGTGCGCGACCCGCTGCAGGATTACGGGAATAGACATTAATGGCAAAGGCATCCGCAATGCCAATCGGCTCGTGGCCCGCAGCAAACTCGGGAAACAAGCTTCTTTTCGAAGAGCAGACTGCAGCCGCAAATTACCTTTCGCAGACAACTACTTCGATGCCCTTATTTGTAACGACGTGATGTGCCATGTTCCGCATCGTGGGGAGGTTCTCGAGGATTGGCTTCGTATTCTGAAACCAGGCGCTCGCATGCTGTTTACCGATGCACTGGTGATCACCGGTTTGATTTCAAACGAGGAAATCGCGACGCGTAGCATGATCGGGAACTATTTTTTCCTGCCCGTCGGAGAGAATGAACGTCTGATCCGAGCCGCTGGCTTTACATTGCTTCGGCGCTACGACCTCACTCCAGCGTGCACGACGACCGCAACCCGATGGCACAATGCCCGAGCAAAACGCGCCACTAAAGTAACGCGTCTTGAAGGGGCGCAGAACTTCCGCGCTTTGCAGGACTTTCTCTGGTGCGTTCGAACTGTAACTTTTGAAAGGCGTCTTTCTCGCTTCGCTTATTTGGCCCTCAAACCAGGTGGTGTGCGAAAAGTCCGACCCTTCGAATCACCGGCTTGAACCTCAACTCGCTGCCGCTGTCTGAATGGGTGCGTTTATGGGTTGTAGCGTGATTGAATCCTTGCGCCGGAACCATTGAAAGGCGAGCAATCCAATAGCCGCCAGCGCGCAAAGGTTGAAATAAAGGCTTTGCCTTTCTCCATCCAATCCTGCCAGGGCTGGGTAACCTACGCCATACAGCAATAATTGAAGCGCAAGAACACGACCAGAGCTTCCCGGCGCAACTCTCTTGAGAAGCCAGGCCAGCAAGAAAAACATGGGTACAAAAATAAGAGCGGCGGTCCCCCAGAAACCAAAAAGAATGTCGCTGAAATCTGCCAACATAGCATAGCTGCATGCTGTGAGCGCGCCAAACATGACAGAGAGTAAAACGGCCCTAGCATTTTCTGTTTGTGCGCTGGCTTGTGTGGCAATGGAAGACAATTCACCAGTCAACTTCTGGCCCGATTCTTTGCCGAGCGTTCCTAAAACGAAGCCGAAAATCAATATGGCATATATCAGCAACCAGGCGCGTTCTGTCTCGTCCAAAACACTGTTCGTTGTGGCGCCGGGTTGAGGCGGCGGTGGAAGGGCGATTCCCATTCCCTTGCCCGAGATCGCATGGTCCAACCTGTAGAAAAGAACTGAGCCCAGCTTGTCTGCCGTTGGTTTGACCCCGGTTGGGGACATGCATCCCTCGGGATTGTTTAATCGTGATTTCGGAACGTCAGGAAGTGTCAGGGTGAGGGTGAAATCCCGAATCTCTCTTGGCTCGCGAACTTGAAAATACCAGGACGACATTCCGCGGCTGGTGAATGAGATTCTCAAATCGAGCGCTTCTCCGGCATTCCAGTCCCGAGTCAAAAAGAGCGCGTTCTCCTTGAGCTGCATCTGCGGCAAAACATCTTTGCCGTTTAATGTCGCAACGAGGTCGTTGTACATCCCCGAAGCGGCTGGCAGGGGAAATTTTAGAGTGGAGTTTAGATTGCGATCCGCCAGATTCTTTAGCTTCCATTGGAAGTTACAAGCTGTCTCATAACCGCCATACATCGCGGAGCCCTTTTTACGCGGGTTTTGTTTCAAGGTAACCTCATGTCGCGCTGCTAGAAACGGATTAGTAAGAACGTCGTGGCGCACGAGCTTTTTGCGAAGCACAGCAGGTTTGGTAACGTCTTCCGATTCGAAGCGCTCGGTAATTTCTTCTTCATAAAACAGAGCTGCCTGCAGCTCTACCTGTTCCTGCTCGGCGCCCCAGATGGTTTCCACGGCGTGATAGTTTGCATCTGTAATACGTCCATGATTTCGTTGAAATACAACTAACGTTTGGCGCAGATAATCGCGGAGTAAAGACAACGTTCCGGCCAGGATGCCCACCAGCGTCAGGCCCCACAGAAGCCGGGCTATCTGCCGGTAAAGCAACCACAGCAGTCCATTTTTACGTTCGGCTTCCTCGACAGGATGGCTAAGAACGGCAAGAAACACGGTGAGCAACGCGCCCCCAATTAAAAGCGCCAGGATAGGATGGACATCGACAAGGCCGGCAGCGCGACCGAACAATCTCAATAGTAAAGATTTCATTGCATTTTATGGGAAGGGACTGCATGCAGGCAGAGATGGAGTCCTGCAAATCCAACCGGTCTGTTGGAAGATCCATAAACTCATGGCCGCACATAACAGTCATAGTTCGTTTGTTGTTTTGGCTTTTTCCATGGCGCAGCCGAAAATTTGAACAACGAGGAATAGCGGACACGCCAAGGATTTCTTCCTTGCACCGTCCTCTGTTGAGGAAGCCAGGCGGGGATGCAGGGCTAACGCCACATGAATACTCTTCAGGCGGCGAAGTGATTCAATTACGTAATCACGCTCCTGTCGAGCCTTTTTCTTGGATTAATTCCAATTCGAATTTCCGGTTGGACTGGGCGTGTGATCGCGAGAGCAACGAAGAAAATGTTTGAAAAATCCGATGTCCTTTGCTTGCCCCATCGAAACTGCTTGGACGTCCGGGTCAGACCGCTTTCTTAAGCGCTGTCTGACCCGGGAGAGAACTCCTTTACCGGGTTCTCAACCGAAACAACTCATTTCCTGCGGCGGCAGAGTTCGTCACATAGAACTGCTCGGCCGGGCCGTTGACCGGCGTGGTCGAGACCGGGGTCCAAACAAGCGGCGGGGAAAGACTATGCGTGGATTCCAAAACGAAATCGCCGTAGTAATCAGGCCAGCGGAGCACAACATTGGCCTGCTCGTGGAAGATGCTCAAAAGCGGGAAGCCCAACTCGAACGCTCCAATATCACTGCCATCTCCGCCAGCGGCGTTCGGAATTGAACCGATGTCGAAGGGGCGCGGCGCACCTCGTTGATCCAGCGCGCCGCCGAAATTTTTGCCCTTATCAATAGCTGGACTGCCCAGACGCAGTGCCATGGTGCGCGCAAATCCGCCGTTGTTTGTAAGCGGGCCGAGCAATGGGTCTTGTCCGATGATCACGTGCGTGGTTGCGCCAATGATGTTCAGGCCGCTGAAGTTTTGAATGAGGTTGTAGTCGTAAGAATTGATCGTACCTTGTACATCAGGGCTTGAAGTTGTGACCGTGTTCGCGGCAAAGATTGAATTCACGGCATTGGCGTTTCCGTTCAGGCCCCCTCCGTAGTCTGCTTGATTCCCGGCTATGGTGACATTGGTGAGCCCCAACGTTCCGTCGGTATGAATGCCGCCGCCAAAATCAAAGCTGCTACCGCTCGCGCTGTTGCTCGCAACTGTGCATAATGACAGGGCCAGGGTATCCACATTGTAAATGCCTCCGCCGTAACCGCTGCCGTTGCCCCCACCGCCTGAACCGCCAATAGCCGCCCCGCCGCCAAATGTGGTGTATGCCGCTGTTGTCGGGCTTTCGCTATAGAGGCCCGCACCGTAACCTTGTCCGCCAATTCCGGGAGTGCCGCCTGTCCCACTTTGGCCGCCGCGCGCCACGTTATTCATAAGGCTGCAGACAGCCAAAGTTAATGTGCCGCCACCAGTGGAAATAGCGCCTCCCAGCGCGTTTCCGCCGCCGCCTGCTTCACCACTAATTGCGCTTCCACCCTGGCCGCCTTCGGCAATGTTGCCCTCCAACACGCAGAACTGGAGTGTCAGGTTTGCATTGGCATTGTAGACCGCCGCACCAAGCCCTCGCCCTCCCTTTCCAACCATGCCCTGGTTCTCGGCACCCCCCATGCCGCCAACCACGCGATTGCTCAGAATCGTGCACCCCCCAACCGACAATGTGTCTTGAGTGTAAATTCCCCCGCCGCGCCCATCGAAGCCGACCTGGCCCTGACCGCCCGCAGATCCCGCATTCAACCCGTTTCGGATGGTCAGGCCACCGATTTGGGACGGCCCTCTCAAAACACTGAAAACGCGCACAGCATTATTGCCGCTGACGGCAAGTACGTCGGCACCCGGCCCAGAGATTATAACGGGAGCTTCGATCAAGAGTTCGGAACCGCTAAGGGTTATTGTTCCGGTTACGTTGCTAGCAAACAAAATGGTATTGCCGCCGCCGAGGTTGTTGTTATCCAAAATGGCCTGACGCAATGATCCCATGCCGCTATTGTTATTATTGACCACAACCAGCGTGGTGGGTTGAACTTCAATGGCTCCGATATCTGCTCCGTTCCCTGTATTAAAAATATCGGTATCATAGGGCCGAGGGTAGTTGCGTTGATCGATGTCGTAGAAGTTCCCACCTTTATCGATTACCGGGCTGCCAGGCAGGGGTGCCATGTTCGGAGGCGTGAACTCCAGGTCTGCCGCTCCATTGTTCTGAAGGGGCCCCAGCAACGGATTTTGTCCAAAGATGGAATGACTGATAGGTCCGGTGAAGGACATGCCGTTCGTGTTTTGAATCAAGTTAAAATCGCTTGATTGGATCGCGCCCTGAACATCTGGGCCCATCCCGGCCACGTTGCCCGCGATGATGGTGTTTTGAAAATTCCCGCCAGTTACACCGCCACCGAAATCGGCCTGGTTGCCAACGATGGTGCAATCACGCACGGTCAACGTGCCGTTTTGATTGATACCGCCGCCAAAATCGAAATTGCTGCCCGTGGCTGAGTTGCTAACGATCGTGCTCGTGCGGACAATCATCGTCGCTACATTGTAAATTCCACCACCTGAGCCGCCGCCCGGGCCGCCATCACCGCTGCCGGCAATCGCGTTGTTCAAGTACAGCGTCGAGCGGGAAATATCGGCTGTCCCTTCGGCATAGACCGCGCCACCCCATCCTTGTCCGCCGGTTCCAGGTGAACCGGTCGGCGCGGCACCGCCCAGACCTCCTGATGCGGTGTTCCCCACTATTGTAGAACGCACTATCGAGATCGCGCCGAAGCTGGCAATCGCTCCGCCATATCCATTTCCACCATTCCCGGCATCGCCAAATTGGCCTTGTGAACCTCCTTGTCCACCTACAACAAAGTTGTTACTCAGGACAGATTGAGTCAGGCTGAGAATCGCTCCATTAGCCACAAAGATGCCGCCGCCATACACGGTCTCGCCGTTGGCGCCTATCGGTCCATTGGTTCCAGTCACGCGGCCATCAGCAATGGTTAAATCATGGATGTCTACCATACCACCGCTGATATTGAAAATCCGCGTTTGGTTGTTCCCGCTGACTTTGAAGCCAGCAGTCATATTTCCATTGATTCTTAAATTTTTGGAAACCACCAATTGGGAATTCAGGAAGATTGGTGTGTTCACAATGATCGAAATCGAGTCACCTGGGTTTGCGATGCTGATTCGATCGCGCAACGTGCCGGGACCGCTGTCAGCGGCATTTGTGACCAGTAGCGAGGCGCCAAATACTTGAGACAATCCAAACGCCAAGGTCAATGTTAAGAGGACTAGAAGCTTTCGTGTATTCATACATTCTTTTGCTAGAGGTTTTCGCAGCCGGTGCCTGATTCATCCGGCAGTTTTGCAATATCAAGGTTAAGCTGGAATCTTTGCCATCAGTTATTAGTACGCAAAATGAATGCGTTTATTGCTCTGATAAACCGAAGTATTTTTTACAAAAGATGAGAAACAGGTTCCTCCAGATGCCATCATGTATGTGTTGCCTGACACCTTGTATTAACTTATTAAAGACTCGGCGTTACCGAATCGCTTTATGCCAACTGAAATTTTTAAAGCCAGCCGTTGGACCAGGGGGAATCTGCTGTTCCCAACTTACATCGAGGTGAGCGATAAGGCGGTCAGCCGCCGAAAGCGCTCGTGGTTCCGCATGGACGAAATCAGCATGAGTATCAGCAAGGTCGCCTCAGTCCATATCAAGACCGGCATGATATGGTCCGAGATATTGATTGAATCGTCTGGCGGTTCGGACCCGATGGCCAGTCACGGCCACACCAAATCAGATGCTGTGCGCATCAAGGAGCTGATCGAGAATGCGCAAGCCCAGATAGTGAGAAATCCACAGATGGAATAGGCAATGATATTTTACTTGGGATGGGTTACTTGCTCGTAATGTTTTCGGAGCAGGTCTTCGCCGAAGTCTGAGGGGAGGTTGCGCCAGACTGCGTGAACATGGTTCGCATTATTCTGAGTGTTGTCATACTCCATCAGAAACGTCGGGCCTTGAATTCGGTAATAGTGTCCTTGTCCTGGCTCGAGGCCTCCTGCCCACGCGAAATGTAGTTTGTCTTTGCCCGATTGCTGGATCGTTTTCAGGTCAGCTTCCGCGACTTCAGTGCGGGCTCGGAAAAGATATTGTTTCAGCAAATCGATAAAGAGGTCCTGTTGAGCTTTGGTGAGTTGGGCAGCAGAAATCCCTAACGGTTCGAGTGAGCGCGCCTTTCGATCGTTTGCGGTGATGATATCGCGCGGAGCATCCGTGTTAATGACGGCTGCTTTGCGTTGATCAGGCGTGAGCGATTTCACGAGCTGGCGCGCGAGATCCTCTTCACCACCAAGGACGCGCAGGCCTTTCCGGGGACCGCTTTGGATCTGTGCTGGGTTTGTGCCAAGAAAGGAAGGCGTGACAGAAAGTATTTCCTCATCTTTTAGCGCGAAATTTAAGGAAAGATGATGTCCCTCTACGCGCCATCCCCAGGCCTCCTTGCCTGGCGCACCAAAAACTGTCACGTAATAAAGGTCGGCATCTCTAGTGGGAGATTTGTTTTCGATCTCATATAGAATCTGTTCCAGGCTCATGATGCTGGTCGCCTTCATGTAACCACGTTGACTCAGGCCACTGCTAAGAAGTGCATGAGCGAGGAGACGCTGCGGTGAAGTCATTTCTTTCAGAGGAAGGCCCTTGCGCGGTTTTGGGATAAAATGCCAATCAAACCGTTGGTCGTCCTTGAATTCATAAAATGCTTTGCTCTTCTGCTCGGGAGTGAGGGCGGCGAGGAAGTTGTTGGCAGCCTCGGCCATTTCCTGCGCGGGGGATACAGCCCACAACACAGGTGCAGAGATCAACAGGGAAAACAGAATGGTGGCGCTAAGGCGGAAGTTTCGCAGTTCAGGCATGTCTCAAAACACACAGATTCGAGATAAAACGCAATTGTAAAGTTGAGAGACCAATCGGACCGTCCGGTCCTTTAGTGAGCAAACCAGATGCACTTTTCTTATGATTATGTAAGAATAGACAAAACCAATGCGTCTATTGCCGTGTCATTCATTGTTAATAATTGTGAGCGTCGTTCTTGCATACGCCGAAATAAGTGCCAGGGGAGCCACCCGCGTGGAAAATTTCGACCGTGCTCCTTCAAACTGGGAAGGTGTGAATAATCGCAACACCAACTTCTCGCCCAAACAAGTGACCCAGGATTTTGGATATGTTCAGCGCGGCAGACATTTCGGAATTGAACAGGGCGAGATTGGGGGAATGATAAATCCCGCAGGCGAGCCGGCATATTATGGCTATCGACTGCCCAAACAACTGAGCATGGCTGAGCCTTTCAGCGCTTCAGGGAAACTGTTGGTGAAATCGGGTTCCGGACATTTTCTGCTCGGGTTGTTCAACGCACAAACGCTGAACGAATGGCGCACACCCAATACGATGGTCGCCCGCATCAATTCGCGGGGCGAAATCTTTCATTGTCACCTCGAGTATTGCACAAGCCGATGGCGCGCTGGCGCCGGGATCGTTGGCGAATTACTTCCCCACGACCGTCTTGCCGCCAGGGAACTTGCCTGTGACAACGTCTACGATTGGAAACTCGTCTACGATCCCAACGGAAACCAAGGCAGCGGTTTGCTAATGCTAACTCTTGGCAAATACCAAGCTACCAGCCCGGTCGCTAAGGAACATCGCGGAGATGGAGCCAGGTTCACTCACTTCGGCCTGCTTCCAGTGATGAAGTCCTGGGACAATTCCGGCGAAGCTTGGATTACTGCGTTAACGGTTAATGGAACACGAATTGATTTGAGGAATGATCCCGGCTGGGATCAATTGAACAACCGTCGCACTTACCTGACACTAAATACACGGCCGCGATTTGATTTTGGCTGGAGCCTGACTCAACATGCAGGCGGAAAATCGGTTGGTGAGTTAGGAGGCCTGATTTTTAGAGGGGATTGTCGCGAACCTGCGCGGATGGGCGCGTACGGTGACAAACTCTCGATGCTAAACCTGAATACAAAATTACACGCACGCGGCAAGGTCTCGATGTTGCGCGGAGTTTCGGACAGCACGGCTTCCATCGGTTTCTACCATTCCCAATTCAGCATGCAAAAGAATCCTTCACAGAATCAGTCGATTCCAATGGATTATCTCGGCATAAACATCGAGGGACCTTCTTCGGATGGCTTTTATTTCTACCCGGTGTATCGCGTTCACGGAGATATGGCTCAAGCATATAGTTACAGGAACGGGCCCAGCTTGCGGATCTATCCGGATGGCAAATCACATGATTGGAGTTTGGAGTACGATTCGGCCGCGGCCAATGGACGCGGTCAAATCACTGTCGCCTTGGACAATCAAAGCTGCGTCCTGGAGCTTGCGTCGGGCGCAAAGGAAGCAAATGCGTCCTTCGACCGATTCGGCATCTGCACACCGTGGATCGACGGAAATAGTGTGACTGCTTATTTTGATGATTTGGAATATACCTGCAGTCCCTAGTCCCGAACCACGCGAAGCGCTTGGAGTGCGGCGTATCCCGCCGCTTTTCCATTTTATCCTCCCGTCAGGCAGGAACACCCATCCAAAGCGGCGGGATACGCCGCACTCCTAACGCTTCGCGAAATTCGACCTGCTCCCTTAACTCAACTTCAGCGGGCCACCGTCGCAAAGCGCAGGTTTGCCAAAAGTCTCGATGCGGTGTCCGGCACCATGAGCAAGGGCGAGGTGCAGGCGATTGTGAGCCAGGTCATCGAACCGTAGCGAACGGCCCATTTCAAAACCGAAACCGCCCCCGACCAGAACGAAGGGAATACTATGGAGAGTATGCGTGTTGCCTTTTCCGAGTTCATTGGTCCAGACAATCAGGGTGTGATCCAGCAAACTGCCTGAATCTCCCGGTTCCGGAGTATTCGCCAATTTTTCCACGAGATATCGCAACTCGCCGCAGAACCAGGTGTTTATCTTGATCAATTTGCCTTGCGCTGCTTCATCCTTGTCCGGTTCGTGAGACAGCGAGTGATGATTCTCCTTTATTCCCAACCAGTTCATACACGCCTGGCCGACAGACTTGGTATATTGCAGCGTGGCGACTCGCGCCATGTCATTGACGAAGCTATTCACGAGCAGATCGATCTGCATCCTGCTTAGCCGCGGCACATTGTCATTTTGATCCGTGACGCCCGGGTCCAATGCCGGAGGATTAACACGGAGTTTTTGGCGGCCAGCTTCATTGACTTCTTTCTCCATCTGCACCACCAGGGATTCGTGCTCCTGCAGAAGCTTTCGATCTTCGGCGCTGATGAGCTTGCGCACTTTTTTTAGATCGTCTCGCACATCGTCCAGAATGCTGCGAAGGTTTTCCTTGTCCTTCAGTTGTCCATAGAGCTTCTGATACATTTGATACGGGTCAGAAATGGGAGCGATAGGCTTATTGGGTCCGCCATAGGACATGCGTGTCCACGGATCCGCCCGGTCAGTAACACCCACGCCAAATTCCAAGGAGCCGAAACGGGTACGAGTATCCTCCCGGCTTTGGAAAAAGTTTTTTAACTCCTGATCGATAGAGATGCCCCTGGCCCATCCAGCGGGCGTGTCTGAGCCTCCCTGGACGTTACCCGGGAAAAGTTCAATACCGGTAAGCAAACAGCTCATCCCGCGCATATGACCATCCCCATCGCCTTTAACCTTGTTCGCAAGCCCCCGAAGAATCAGCATCCGATCCTTGTAGGGCTCGAGAGGGGTCATGATTTCTTTCAGCGTAAAATCCTTGCCGGTTTCTTCGGGCCAAAATGAGGGTGGAATGGTGCCGTTCGGCGAGAACATGATCACCAGACGTTGCCTCGGACGAGCTGGACTGGCCAGGCCAAGACTCGGCAAACCTATGAGAAAGGGCAGGGAAGCAGTCGAAAGACCAAGGTTTTTAATGAATTGCCGGCGATGGATAGCGTTCATTCCGAAAAGTTGAAATAAAGTTGAAGTGACGTTAGCGGAATGTCTTACGAAGCGCAATATTCGACTGCATTAAAATCTGCCATTTTTCGAGGAAAGCTAGCCTAATAGAGAGTGTTTTACAAATTGCAGGAAAGACAGAGTTGGATTGTGCGAGCCTGGCCTAAACCTAATTTTAATGCTCTTTCCCTCCCACCGACATCACCGGTGGCCCACGAAATCTCTTGCGGATTCCCAACCACCACCCAGCCAGGAGAAGAGCGGTCGTAACGAGCGTTACTCCGAGTGCTTTCTCATTCGGAGGTTGGATGCCGATCCATACCAGCAGGAGCACGCCAAGAACCGATACCACGGCCAGACTTTTAAACAATCCCTGGTTCATCGCAAAAGGGCCCATTCTCGTCCACGACTTGCCGTAGGCAAAAATCCCGGCGGCGGAAGGCATGACGTACGAGATATAGAGAAAAATCACTCCCGCAGTGGTGAGTGTTGAATATGCCGGTGCGTAAAGCATCGAAAGAATCAAGAGACAGGCCACCGTCCAGATGGCCACTACCGGTGTCCTCCATTTTGGTGAGACCTTGCGCAAAGCATTTGAAAACGGCAACCCTCCATCACGCGCGAAGGCAAACGTCATCCTGGATGTCGAAGTAATACAGGCCAACCCGCAGATGTAATTCGCGACGACAATTCCCACCCAAAGGATTTTTCCCAGAGTCCCTGGCAGGACCTGAGCCATAAGCCAGGCAAAGACATTTTCTCCCTGTTTTGCTGCGTCCACCATGTTCGGCGCGGCCAACGCAAAGGAGCAAACCATGATCCACCCCAGGAGTCCTGACAGATACACGGAGCGCAAGATCCCTCGTGGAACATTTTTGGCAGCCTCGACCGTTTCCTCGGATGTGTGAGCCGACGCATCATAACCGGTGATCGTATAAACCGGCCACATCAACCCAAGCAGAAACATCACCGTAACACTGTTGCTTTGTGGCCAAACACCGCCACCGGACTCGCCACTGAAGTTTACAATGGTAAATAGTCGGCCAAGGTCATAATGCGAAACAGCCAGGAACATTGCCACCGTAAGGACAGAAGCCAGGACGAAAATCAGGTAGCCACTGAAATCCGTCAGCAACGTGGTGAGGCGGATTCCGAAATGATTCAGCAATGCTTGCGTACCAGTAATCGTCAGTACCCCAAGGACTTGATGCTTCAAAGTGAGTTGGGCGGGGTCCAATCCCAGTAACGGGCCGATGAAACTTTTGAAGAGTTGGTACGTGCCAACATTGACCGCCGCGGTGACAAAAATGAGTCCCCCAAGATTGAACCAAGCTGCGGCCCAACCCCAACCTTTCCCGCCGAGAATGGAACTCCAATGGTATAGCCCTCCCGCGGTTGGAAACGCTGAAGCTATTTGCGCCATGCACAAGGCGACAACGAAGCAAAACCCAACTCCGACCGGCCAAACAATACCAGCCGCTGCCCCGCCCACTGCGCAGAAACCCAGTTGTAGGGATGTGATCCCACCGGCAAGAATGCAAATGATGGAGAAAGAAATGGCGAAGTTGGAGAACCCGTTCATTCTCCGCAACAATTCCTGCGCATAGCCCATGCTGTGAAGAAGCTTTACGTCTTCGGCGTGGGTTGAGTCATTCACACCGGTGCTGGAGGGGACAGGAGGTGAAGACTTTAGCATTTCAATGGGTGCTCAGTTCAGGAGAAGGAAGGGGCGTAATCGAACTCGCGAAGCGTATGGAGTGCGCCTCTTCCGGCGCTTTGGATTGGTCTTTGCTTGAAGATTCCTGACTGGAAAAAAAGATGAAAAGCGCCGGAATACGGCGCACTTCATACCCTCGGGAAATTCGAGGCATTCTGCTATCATCCACCTTTGTCACTCCGTAAACTCGTTCGTTCTCGCGGGGACTTTTCGACTCCATGCAAACTCGTGATCGTGACAATTTCCGCCACAAGTTTTTGCATATTAAAATCAGAGCTGACGAACGATTGCTGCAATTGAGTCAAAGTGTCAGGGCCATAGGCCAGGAGAGGCTGCTTGGCGATATGATGAAATAGCTGTTGGATGAATGCTTTTTGGGCTTGCTCCTGACGCAGTGCGAACTGGGCGACGTCGCGAGCTCCATTCAATCGGATTTTTTGGCCATCATCCGTTAAGTAGTCGCTTACTGGATCAACCGGGTTATCATTGTCACTGGTCCGGAAGCGTCCAACCGCGTCGTATTGTTCGAGGCTAAACCCGAGGGGGTTGATGACCGAATGGCAACTCTGGCAATTCTGCGGACGCGTGAGCTCCGCCACTTTTTGGCGCATGGTCAGATTCGGGGCGAAATCGGCATCTTTGAAGGTCATGGCCATGGGAGGTGGTTTGAGGGCGCGGCCAACAATGTTGCGAGTCAGGAACACTCCACGATGGATGGGTGAGGTCATTTTTTGATACGAAAATGCCGCTAGCAAATAAGGATGTGTCAAAACACCGGAGCGCTGTTCAGGATTAAGTTTCACGATGGAAAAGTCATCGGTACTATTTGTGGCGAGGCCGTAGAATTGGGCCAGCCGGTTATTCAAATATAAATAGTCTGCCAGCAGAAGCGTTCGGTAATCGGAACTGCTGCTCCACATCGTTTGTTCCAGGAATATGTTTAAAGAACTCCGCAAATCTGCGATGATGTCAGGGTTGAATCCGGGAAAGAGTTTATCATCCTTGGAGAGGTTTTCGACACGGTCCATTTGGAGCCAATGGTGAAAGAACGACTGCATTTTGGCGTGAGCTCGAGGATCCGCCAGCATGCGCCGAGTCTGCTCGACAATTTGCCCGTTGGTGTGTAGACCGCCTCGCTCAGCCGCTTTGCGCAGTTCCGAGTCTGGAAGAGAATCCCACAGAGCATAAGACAGCCGCGCCGCTACCTCGAAATCATCTGCTTTGGCCTCATCCAAGCCGGGGTAAAGAAACCGCGGAGACTTGAGTGTCAGCAGCACAACTCTCTTCACGGCATCTTCGATTAATGTTTGCGAAAGCTTTTCCTCAGATTTCCCACCGGGCACTGGCTTTTTTTCAGCCGGCAAAGTCTTTTGTCCTCCAGGCCGTCGTTTCTGCAATTGCGCCGATACGAACCTGTTTTTCTCGGCCTCGTTCAAAGGGCGGTGGAATGCCGTCGTAACGAATTGCGCGCAAAACGCCTCGATTTTAGCCATTCTATTAGTGTCGCCCGCTTTGCTGTCAGACAGTCGATCCAAATGAGTAGATACGTAATTCGCCACCTCAATTGCTCCTTGAGTCGTGGCTTCATCCCAGGCCTTTGAGACCGACATGCCGCGTTCATACCCGAGGCTGCTATCATCCGGCGGAAAAGGAGTGGCGACGACAAGTGTGAAAGACGAAGTCGAAGGGACGAGATTTCGCCCGGGAATCGGCTGCTGTGCGCCGTGAGGCGGCTTCCATTGGAGCGAGATCGAAGCGAGCTTCTCTTTGTGTTTAAAATAATTCAGGTTCAGCGGATAAACTCTGCCACCCAGGAGCCGAAGTTTTGCTTTGTATTCGCTGATTTGATTTGAGGCGACCCACGCGTCAATGAGAGGTTCAGATTCGTCATTGACCCAAAGCCGAGCCCCATTAGGCGTTCGCAAAATAAACTCATACTCCCCTGTTTCATCGGGTTTTAATGACCCGCGCCATTGCATCGAAAAGCCATTCGTGCCTTTTACTTTCTCATCAGGAAATCCATCGCTATAATCAAAATTGATTTCACGGTCGACGCGTTCGATGGCTTTCTTATCTCCCACATAATCTTTCCAACCCCAGTAAGCGGCCCGTAGTCCTCGCTCATCGCCAGGGGTTGCGTCGTTTCCTGTAAAACTTTTGATTAAATCGGCGACACTGTTGAGATATTGGAGGTTTGTGAGACGTAATAACTCAATGCGGGGAGGTTTGCTGCTCCGGAGACGAGCTTCCTGAGAGTAAAACGTCAGGTAAATATAACGGGCTACTGATGCGGCTTCCTCTCCTGTGCACGTTCCTGGTGCATCGTCCGGCATGTTCCGCGCGATATAGCTCGTCAGCTTTTCAAGTGGTCGTTCCCCCTGCAGTGGCCCATCGTACTTGCCTTTTACCCCTTCACCTGCACGGCCGTGGCACTTGGCGCAGCGTTGGCGAAAAATGTCCCGTCCTGTGGGTTGTCGATCAGCCGCGGCCCATGCTGGACGCGAATGCAGCAACAAAACTGCTGCCAGCATGCAGATGCATCGTGCCGAATTTTCAGTAAGGCTCACAATTTCATTCTGCCCCGCGACACCGAAACGTTCAACATGAGTTTTTGCCAGGGGAACCTCTGGGTATTTGAAACCGGGTTCGTGGAGCTTGCATACAATTCCTTGATCCATTAAGCAAACCAAGGTTCCGCTCACATGAACTACGCCAAGCTAAGTCTCAGATCCCAAGGCATTGTTTGTCTCTCAACCTGCCTTGTGCAGGCATGCCTCTCAGCGGAACAATTGTCGACTCCGATGCCGCCTTTGGCTGAAGCATCGCCTATTCGGATTGTCGAGGGCCCCATTCTCCTTCATGCCAATGCCGCAGGCGAGTGGGGAGGTCATACGTTTTCCTATGTTTTGCTCGGCGAGAAATACGTCTTTTGGGCCGCGATGCTCTACGAGCCAGGTCGAACGAGCCGGACGATGTTGCTGGGACAATATCCGAGGGAAGGCATCGACAAACCACCGGTCGTCACCTCCATTTCTCTCGATGCGCCAGATTTCTATAATTCCTCCTTACCGTTGTTAGTGCGCACACCAGATGGATTCATTCATGTTTTCGTGGGTGTCACCCATGATACCGGCAAGCCTAACTTGAAGCCTGGGGTGTTGCGGTATTTCCGCAGTGGTGCGCCGGAAGATATCAGCACGATGGTGGACCGTACTGAACTGATTCCGAAAGATCCCTACAATGAGTTTCATCTCAGAATGAACGTTGGCGTTTCGCTCGATGGCGAAAAACTGGTGTGGGTCGTCCTAGCGGTGTCGAGCGACGGCAAAGTGCCATTCAATACGCCGGTTGTCTTCTTCGGCCAACGCAAAGGCGCGGACTTCCTATTTCAAAAGCCGATTGCCTATGCTCCCGCTATGGGATTGTTTTATCCTTTGGTGGCGGTGGTGGAATCAGGAGCAGTCGTCGTTGGCGAGTTGTGGGATGGTGCCAGGCGCCCACACGCGAGACTCATACAGTTCGACTGGTCAGGAAAAGTTACGCATCAGGAGGATTTGCCGAGCGAAATCGAGGGAAACCACTGTGCTTACGACCTGAGGCCGATACCGAACCGGCCGGAGAATTTCATTATCTACGCAACAAAAAGTCCGGCTGATAAACGTTGTGCCCACGAATTTTGGGGATACTCGACTCGTGAAAAGCGCCTTTGGCTTTTGCGCTCCATTGAAACAGACTACTCATGGTCCAATAGTGGCAAATGGCTTCCAATCTCCGAGCAGCAATCGGTTTTCATCAACAATCCATCGTCAGGTCAGCTTTGCGCCTGGCATGGGGACATTCTCGGGGGAGCAGATATCAAGAGGACCATACTGTCGAGATCGAATCCGATTTCACTCGGAATGCAGGGCAGCTATTACGTGATGTCACCTTCTCCACTGGTCGGCTCTCTGCAGAAACCTGGAGAGATCTATATCATGACCGATGCTCCAAACGCGGGGAAAAAGGCGGAGGACGCTGGGCCTTGTTCGCTGCTCTTGTATGGGCTCAAGCCGAGAAACGAAAAGTGAATCACCTGCGGACATGTCGTCGCACTAAAGGCTTACCATTAGTCCAGAAACTGAATTTATCCCATTGAGCGGCGTGAAACCAAGCGGCGTCGTGACGCCACAGACCATATTTTTGATCGCATCTTGAATCACCTCAACGTTGCATGCTTGACGGTCACTCGCCCAGACTCCACCTTAACTTTTTCAGGCATGGCATATGTCCATAGCAGGTTAATCCATATGAAATTACATAAGCTGTTTGATACTCTACAGAATTTTGAACTCGGACAAGGAAAGCAGGGGACATTTTATTCCGTTCCTCAATTGGAAACTGCCGGCGTTGGACCGGTATCACGCCTGCCGATCTCGATACGGCTGGTTTTGGAATCCTTGTTGCGCAATTGCGACGGCAAGCGAGTTACCGAACAACATCTCCGCGCTCTGGCTAACTGGAAGCCGAATGCGCCTCGTACTGAAGAAATTCCGTTCGTAGTTGCGCGTATTGTTTTGCAGGACTTTACCGGTGTGCCGCTTCTGGTCGATTTGGCGGCAATGCGCTCGGCCGTAGGGAGATTGGGGCAGGAGCCAAAAATCATCGAGCCTCTCGTGCCCGTGGATCTGGTGGTGGACCACTCCGTCCAGGTGGACTATTACGGATCGCCGGACGCTATGCGGAGGAATCTCGACATGGAATTTCAGCGCAACCGGGAACGTTACCAATTTCTCAAATGGGGTATGCAAGCGTTTGAAACCTTTAAGGTCGTTCCTCCAGGGATTGGCATCGTTCACCAGGTGAATCTTGAGTACCTCGCGAAAGGTGTCCTTTCGTCTGGGGACAGCGACAATGGCAACCCAGCGCTTTTTTATCCTGATACTTTGGTCGGGACGGATTCACACACGACAATGATCAATGGTCTTGGAATCGTCGGCTGGGGAGTCGGTGGTATTGAAGCCGAAGCAGGCATGTTAGGCCAGCCGGTTTATTTTCTGACCCCGGATGTCGTCGGCGTGCATTTGACAAATTCTTTGCGGGAAGGGGTTACTGCCACTGATTTGGCGCTAACGATTACCCAAATGCTGCGCAAGGCGAAGGTAGTGGGAAAATTTGTCGAGTTCTTCGGGCCAGGTGCGGTGGCCTTGCCGGTGGTGGATCGGGCGACGATCGCCAACATGGCGCCTGAATATGGGGCGACGATGGGTTTCTTTCCGATTGATGCTGAGTGCGTGAACTACTTGCGAGCAACCGGACGCAGCGAATCCCATTGCCTGATGTACGAGAATTACTACAAGGCACAAAAGCTTTTTGGAATGCCTCAAAAGGGGCAGATTCAATACTCGGCAGAGTTCGATCTTGATCTTGCTTCTGTCGTTCCTAGTGTCGCGGGCCCAAAAAGGCCGCAGGATCGAATTGAGTTGCCCCATTTGAAGCAGGAATTCATCAAGGCTTTCTCCAATCCGGTAACTGAGAATGGATTTGGGAAAGGTCGTGAGGAACTGAACAAATATTTTCAAGTTTCCCACAGCGATGCAACTAAAGCATCCGGAGGAGGCAGCCAGGAACCGGTTTCCCAGCAAAGTGCAGCCTCACGTAATACCAATCCATTGACAGAATTAGAAATGGCGAATAATCGCCCGACACCAAATCCGGCGGTAACTACGGAAGCTCCCGCAGACGGACACCTGCGCCATGGCAGCGTACTGATTGCGGCGATCACCAGTTGCACCAACACGAGTAATCCTTCGGTAATGCTGGCCGCGGGATTGCTGGCCAAAAAGGCTGTCGAGCGCGGTTTGCGAGTCAATCCCCTGATTAAAACATCGCTGGCTCCCGGCTCGAGAGTCGTCACCGACTATTTAAGCCACGCCGGACTACAGACATACCTGGATCAACTCGGATTCAATACGGTGGGATACGGCTGCACGACTTGCATAGGCAATTCCGGACCTTTATCCGCTCCGGTGGATGAGGCCATCAGCAAGTACGATTTGGTCGCGGCATCTGTGCTTTCCGGCAATCGAAATTTCGAGGCCCGAGTTCATCAGAGCATCAAAGCAAACTTTTTAATGTCGCCACCACTCGTGGTCGCTTTTGCGCTCGCTGGAAGAATTGATATTGATCTAAGCAAAGAACCCATCGGTAAAGGAAATAAAGGTGAGGACGTATTCCTGAAGGACCTCTGGCCCACGTTGCGTGAGGTGCGGGATGCCATGCAAAGCGCATTGAAACCGGAAGTGTTCCGTCAACTTTATCGCGATTTCGCCGCACAGAATCCCAAATGGAACGAAATCGCGGCTCGTCCAGGGAATACTTATGAATGGGATGGAGCCAGCACCTATATTCAGGAACCTCCGTTCTTTCAGAATTTCAGCATGCAACCTGGTGAGATCCGAGACATCGTGAGCGCGCGAGCTTTAGGCATTTTTGGTGATAGTGTTACCACCGACCATATTTCACCCGCGGGCAGCATCAAAAAAAGTTCGCCCGCCGGAAAATATCTCCTCGAGCACGGTGTTCCATTCGAAGAGTTCAACAGTTACGGCTCGAGACGGGGCAATGATCGCGTTATGACACGGGGGACGTTTGCAAATGTGCGCATCAAGAATCTGATGGTTCCCGGAACCGAAGGCGGTGTGACGTCGTTCCAACCAAGTGGAGAAGTAATGAGCATTTATGATGCTTCGATCAAATACGCCGAGCACCATACGTCGCTCGTGGTTTTCGCAGGACAGGAGTATGGAACCGGCAGTTCTCGTGATTGGGCGGCGAAAGGAACGGCATTGCTCGGCGTCAAAGCTGTTGTTGCGGAGAGCTTCGAGCGCATTCACCGGTCCAACCTGGTCGGAATGGGTGTCTTGCCGTTGCAGTTCAAACCCGGTGTAACGGCAAAAACCCTGCAGCTTGATGGCTCGGAAATCTACGATGTCGCCGGCCTTGCCCAGAACTTGCGACCACAACAGGATCTAACCCTCTGTATTCACCGAGCGAGTGGTAAAGTGGAAAGTATCCCGGTAACCTGCAGAATCGATACACCCATTGAAATTGATTACTACCAGCATGGCGGGATTCTGCCCTACGTCCTGAGGCAATTGGTTAGCAAAGCACAAACTTCCGGCACTGGGAAAACGTAGCCGCGAACGTCAGTCCGCCTCAAAATGACGAGTTTGAATCAGCGCAACGCAGCTTTTGAACTGCGCTCCTTCGGGGTATGAAAGCGATTATCATTGGCGCGGGGCGAGGCCGGCGGTTAATGCCCACGACCGCTGATACACCAAAATGTTACGCCGAAGTTCATGGCCGCCGCTTGCTGAATTGGGCTGTGGCCGCGTTTAACGAGGCGGATGTTCGCGACATTTGTTTCATCGGCGGCTATCAAATTGCCAAAGTGCAGAGAGATTTTCCCCTGTTTACCTTTCGTCACAATGCCGATTGGGAGAACAATAATATTCTGGTTTCACTCATGCACGCCGAGGATTTGATGGATGAGGGATTTGTTTGCTGTTACTCAGACACGTTGTTCACCGGGGAAGTTGTACGCGGTGTGTTAGCGAATGCCGACGACATCGTTTTGAGCGTGGACACGGACTGGTTATCGCGTTACGAACACCGCACCCAGCATCCACCAGACGATGCGGAAAAAGTTATCGCCCAAAACGGCCGCGTGCTACGAGTTCACCGCGCCATACCATCTAACGATGCACACGGTGAGTATACGGGAATAGCTAAATTTACGTCCGCCGGAGCTGCCAAGCTGCGCGAGCATTATCACCGCGCCCGCGCAAGCAATGCCGGCAAGCCCTATCGCGAGGCTGCTCTCTTTGAAAAAGCTTACCTGATACACTTGCTTCAAGACATGCTCGAGCGCGACGTAAGGATGGCGCATGCCGATAGTTCGGGTAGTTATATGGAAGTCGATACTCAGCAGGATTTTGAACTGGCCCGCAAGTATTGGCCGGCGGCGTGAGCTGACCTATGGGCGTCCTCTTCCCCACCTCAGTTGTCGGTTCACTACCGAGGCCTCCATTTGTTTTGGACCTGATCAATCATAAGACGCCTCTTTCTCAGGAACAGTTTCAAATGCGGTTGGAATCAGCTATTCGCTACGCCGTGGCAATGCAGGAGCAAGCAGGTCTCGACGTGGTCACTGATGGCGAGTGGGGGCGCAAATCGTATATCGGAGTTATCGCCGAATTAGCCCACGGGTTTGATCTCGGTTTTTTACCCGATGGCCGGCCTTTTACTATCGTGGTGAATAAGCTGGCCCCCAACAAACCAGGATTTATTGCTCGCGAAACCGCTTTTCTCAAAACCATCACAACGCGCCTGATCAAAGCAACCCTTCCGTCACCGGCATTGCTCGGGGAACGAATGTGGGATTTGCAGAAATCCCGCAAAGCCTACCCGGAGAGAAACGATTTTGTGCACGCCTGTGTTCCAATTCTTCGACGCGAACTCGAACTGGTGCGCGATGCAGGGGCAGAGATCGCGCAAATTGATGATCCGCATCTTTGTCTTTTTGTCGATCCTGCCGTTCGAGCGCAATATAAAGATCCGGACGCTGCCGCGGGATTTGCCGTGGATCGAATCAACGAATTGGTTGAAGGAATCAGCGGGATAAAGCTGGCCGTGCATTTGTGCCGGCGTGCTGGGGCTCGAGTTCGAGGAGAACGTGCTCATGGGGGAGGATATGGACCCATCCTCCAACATTTAAATCGGCTAAGGGTGCATCATCTGACGATGGAATTTACCGCGCCGGAAGCCGGTGATATGAACGTGTTTCGGGAGTTACGTGGTGATTTCGAAATTGGGCTTGGCTGTGTGAGCGTGACACCTGGCCAGATTGATTCAGCGCAGACTATTTGTGAACGTGTTAGAAAAGCCCTTCTGCATGTTTCGCCCGAGCGTATTACTTTGAATCCAGACTGCGGGTTTGCACCGGGCTCTGGTGCGGCCGTAAGTCTGGATGAGGCGTACCGAAAGCTGTGTTATCAAAGTGAGGCTGCAACATTGCTCCGCGCAGAATTTGAGAGGGCATAGAGTAACTAGCGTGGAAGCACGACCCTGGCTGCGAAGAAGGGAGAAACGGATTCCAAGTCTGGCTTCCTCTGTCGTTGGTGCTAGTTCCCGCGAGCGACCGGCCGACTCGATGTTGCGCCAGGCATTGCGCAGACAACCTGGGGTGTCTGCTGCAGAGGCATCGCTCGTAAGCCGGGCCGTGTTCTCCTATTTCCGCTGGTTTGGCTGGCTGGAAAAGGGAAGACCGTTGGAGGAGCAAATCATTCAGGCCCTGGAATTAGCGGATGCGTTCGCAAGGCAGCCAGACAGGTTTTTGGACACTGAGTTGATGGCCTTGGCGGTGCCTGATTGGGTGGCGAAGGAGATGAAAGTCAGCCCTGCATGGGTTCGGTCCTTGCAGTTAGAATCAAGATTGTGGTTGCGTGCCCGGCAAGGGCAGGGGATAGCGCTGGCAAAAGAGTTGGGACATTGCGAGTTGTTTGGAGCAGGGCAAAGCAAGGATACCCTGCGCTACCTTGGAACGGAGGATTTATTTCGCACCCCGGCATTTCAGGCCGGCCGATTTGAAATCCAGGATCTGTCTTCACAAGCGGTTGGACTGATTTGTAATCCGCGCGCAGGCGAAATCTGGTGGGATGCGTGCTCAGGCGAAGGGGGTAAGACTTTGCACTTATCAGACCTGATGGAGAATAAAGGACTGGTCTGGGCAAGCGACCGCGCCCCCTGGCGTTTGCAAAAGCTAAAGCGCCGCGCCGCGCGAGCCGGAATCTTTAACTACCGAACTGCATTCTGGAACGGGCGCGCCCAACTCTCTACGAAAACAAAGTTTGATGGCGTGCTGGTGGATGCGCCCTGTTCCGGAATTGGCACCTGGCAACGCAATCCACACGCCCGATGGACGACGACACCACAAGACGTTCATGAATTGAGCCAATTGCAAAAACGGCTGGTTTCAAATGCGGCCGCTTCCGTAAAACCAGGCGGAAAGCTTTATTACGCGGTCTGCACGCTAGCTCGCGTGGAAACCGACGATGTTGTCACGTCGTTCGAAAAGGAAAATCCGGAGTTTGGCCGTTTGGAAATCCAAAATCCGTTCGAAAAGCAGAAAACTTCGTCGAGCCAGTTGCGGCTATGGCCGCAGGATTACCATGGAAATGGAATGTTCGTAGCCGGTTGGGTGAAGGAATAATAACGTCCCACTGTCCACCGTTGCCGATTTAGTAGCTATTTTGTTTTGGGGGCTGTGCGATATAGATCGTCTCCCAACTGGACAGCACTGTCTTCCCAAATTTTATTTGGTCCAGCGGAACGAATCATCACCTCATTGTGGGAGAAATAAAATTGCACAGGCGTACCCCACGGATCCAGTATTTCGCCCTTATCATTCAGGTCGCTGCGCCTGATGGCCAGGATAAGCACCTTTTTATCTGTTTGTCCTAGCAACGCTCGGGCAATCGCAATGTTATTACCCTCGGGATAACTTCCGACAAACTGTTTATATTGTTGAATGCCTAAAATGAGGTTTTCGGAGTCCTGATTAAACTTGGCAACCTTCGGATCCAGGCGGCGGACTGTCCAACCTTTAGCCACCCACAAGGCACCACTGACTAGAACTAACAAAACAACTGCAACGAACGTCTTTTTCATATGTGCGGCGCATTTCTTGCTTTCAAAGCGCTAATGCTTCTCTAGCAGGAGCGGTGCCGCTGCTGGCCCGGACAATTAATTCGGCGGATAATCTTTTCGAATCCCCTCGCTTTCCGAGCAGTATTTCCTGCATTACCTCCATAGCTGCCACGCCCAGAGTGAACTTCGGTTGGCGGACGGTAGTCAGGGGCACGCTGAAGTATTGGCTCAACCAGACATTCCCGAAACCGACGACGGAGATGTCCTGGGGAATTTTTAAACCCTGCTGCAAAAGGAATTGAGCGCAGCCTATTGCAACCAAATCATTTGCGCTTTGCACCGCGGTGACGGCGCAATTTTCGTTGATCATCTGCAAAGCCGCTTTGGCCCCATCCTCGATAGTTCGGCCGGCTTGGAAAACCAATTTGTCATCCACGTCCATATCTGCCTGGCGCAAGGCCCGGCGGTAGCCCTCGAATCTCTCCTTGCTCCAGGGGGTCCCCGGTGGGCCCGCCAGAAAAGCGATTCGTCTATGACCCAACTTTATCAGATGCTCCGTAGCCGAAAAGCCGCCCTGAAGATCATCGCTGGCGACATTGACGAACTGTGCACAAAAGGGCGCGGTATGACCGAGAAGCACGGTGGGAACATGGCGAGAAGCCAGGATGTCATAGATCCGCGCCTCGGTGGCCACGCGGTACACCGGCGAAATAAGAAGACCATCCACGCGACGAGATAGCATGCGTAATATGCAAGCTTCCTCCCGTTCCGGAATATTCAAGGAATGTGCCAGCACCACATCATATCCCAGCTCATAAGCGCGCTCTTCAATTGCCAGCACGACCCGTGAAAAAGTGGGATTGGTCACCGAGGAAATAACCAGCCCAAGAAGCTTAGTGGTTCGATTTCTGAGGCCCTGGGCGCTGGAATCCGGGACGTAACCCATCTGCTGGGCCAGCACTTTTATGCGGGTTTTAGTCGTAGCAGAAACATCAGGTTCGTCGCGAAGCGCCTTGGAAACCGTCATCACGGAAACCCCGGCCAATCCCGCTATATCTTTCAGGCGCACCATGAGAAAGGGGCTATCTCAATTAAGAATTTGAAAAGTAATCATTCAGTCAGCTCCAGGTAAAATGAAGTTATGCAAATCCTAAAGGCGTTCCTCGCCAATGGAGTTTTTTTCGCAATGTTTCGCAGAAAGAACTGCCTGCCAAATGCATGAGCCGTACAGTACGGCTGCTTCGACGAATCTTCACGAGTTCACCTGTAAACATTTCGCCAATAATCTGTCCATCTGCGCTCAGAATAGTAGGCGGTTTAGGACTAATAACAGTCACCTCAATCGTCGATGTCATTGGCAGGATTAAGGCTCGATTTGACAAAGTGTGCGGACAAATCGGGGTGAGCGCAAGAACCCCGGCTGTGGGGAAAATCAGCGCACCTCCAGCAGCGAGAGAGTAGGCAGTAGAGCCAGTCGGTGAACTGACAATAAGCCCATCACAACGATAGCGCGTTAATAGTTCTCCGTCGACTTTGACATCCAGTTCGATGAGGCGTGATTCCTGTCCCCTGCCGATCACAATGTCATTGAGAGCCGCCAAATTCACTTTCTGCGCGTTCGCCTGCCCGGTTGTCTGAAGTAAGAAGCGCGATTCAAAAGTAAATTCGCCATGCCAGACTTGTTCCAGTGCGGGCCTCAATTGGTCCGAAGGCACGGCCGCCAAAAAACCAAGGCTGCCAATGTTGATGCCGAGAATAGGGGTGCGGGATCCAGCAATCTGCCGAGCCACGCGAAGCATTGTGCCGTCCCCCCCGAACACCAGAAGTAGATCCACTTGTTCGCTTAAGTGGGCTTCGTTCTGACAAACAATCGTTTTTGATTGGGCGAACCGGGCAGTCACCGGATCGCTAAAAGCCTGGCGACCCGAAGCAGTGATGAGCCGCACGGCCTGCTTCACAACACGTGCGCAGGTGGCCTTGTCAGAGTTGCCAATCAGTCCTATTCGCTTGAGTTTGTCAGCCACCGATTTCAATCAGAACGAGGAATTCTTTATTGCCGGCCGGACCCAGAATTGGCGACTCGACCACGCCATGCCACTGCAACCCGAGTTGCTCTGACACAAATTCCTTTAAATCAGCCAGAATACGCTGGTGGATTTCCGGGTCCCGAATAACCCCCGCCCCCCGGGCGGCTTCGGCTTTGCCAGCCTCGAATTGTGGTTTGACCAGCGCGATGAGCTTACCGGATGGCTGACACAATGCAACGGCGGCGGGAAGGATTTTTTTTAGGGAAATGAATGAGCAATCCACCACCACCAGCGGCACATGCGCGAATGGCTGGGGGAACCTGGCAATTGTAAGGTTTCGTGCATTGGTCCGTTCCATCACGACCACTCGGGGGTCTTGCCGCAACTTCCAGGCGAGTTGACCATGACCCACATCGACCGCGTAGACGCGCGAAGCTCCATTTTGCAGCAAACAGTCAGTGAAACCGCCAGTCGATGCGCCCAGATCGACCGCGACCAGGTTGCGCACGTCCATTCTGAAATACTCGAGCGCCTGTTGCAGTTTCAGGCCGCCACGACTTACGAATCGTTCCGCAGCGCGTAAAGTAAGCTGATCATTGGGTTTAACCGTCAGGTTGGATTTATGCGCTAATTCTCCATTCACCTGAACTGTTCCAGCCATGATCGCTCGTTTGGCCTTTTCGCGGCTCTCGCAAATCCCACGTTCCACCAGTTCAATATCCAACCGGCCCATGGTGAATTATGCCTGTTTTTTGCTCTTTGTGCGAGTGTCGGATGTTCAACATGGATCAAAAAGATTGTTGCGTCCGGCAATGAGGAGGCGGACTTTAAAAATCATGCGCGAATCGAATGCGTTATTCAGGTCGTGGAAAGAATCACTAATCATTTCGTATTAGCTTGTGATGTATTCCCGAAAAGTTCTTTTTTTTGCGGTTCTCACACTAGCCAGTTTTGTGGTTTGTGCGGAGGAAAATTTATCGCCCCTCCTTCAACGCCGGTGGTTTGAGGCTCGAACCGCGCATTTCAACATCTATAGTTGCGGCGAGACGCAGCAGGTTTCAAAGCTTGCCGGACGGCTCGAACAGTTCCGCCTGGCATACTTGTCTTTAGCGGGGGCGCAGGCTGTGGCTTCGCCGCCAATTGTGGTCATGGCGTTTCCTGACAGTGCCTCGATGGAACCTTTCCGCCCAGTACGAGATGGGAAACCCGCGAGCCTGACCGCTTTTTTCCACCGGAGCAGTGACGAAAACCTCATCGTGCTGCCTCTGACGGAAGAAGTTTCGTTGCAAGCCATCCTCCATGAATACACGCACCTGTTGCTGAGGCATAATGACAGCTATTGGCCTTTATGGTTGAAGGAAGGAATGGCGGAGATTTATGGCACATTGCAGATTATCGGGGGACGTACAGTTCGCATCGGCAGGCCGTTGCCAGAGCACCTGTCGCTCCTCGCCAAAGACCCAATGCTTTCGGTGCACGACCTCTTCGCGGTGACCCATTCGTCCCCGGAATACAATGAACGTGAAAGACAGGGAATATTTTACGCTCAATCCTGGCTTCTCGCACACTATTTGATGATAGGTGATCAGGGGGCGCATCGCCCGGGTTTTGGGCAGCTTAGTGTGCTGTTGCGTCAAGGTCAGTCGCCCGAACAAGCCTTCACAAACGCATTAAAAGTTCCTGGTGTCGTAATTGAGAAAGAACTTCGCTCCTATTCACGCCGGCCCAGGCTCGAGGCATTGGATTTGAGCGTGACCGTCGATCTAACGGTGGCCCAGTCGATCTCCATTCGTCCGCTCAGCCCTGTGGAAGTATGTTTTCGTCTTGGGGATGAATTATTTCGCATTGGCCGCTCCGATGCGGCACAACCTTACTTTTTGCATGCGGAAAAGTCAGCGCCACGCAGCCCTTTGCCTTACGAAGGTTTGGGACTCATAGCGGCCGAGCGGGGTCACCTCGATGAATCGATCCGTTTGCTTGGGCAAGCCTTGCAGCGAGGTTCGCTCAGCTTTCTGGCGCATTATGTTTATGCGGCGCAAAAATTTAAACAGGCATCTCGGTCTGCCGAGTACTTCGTACCAGTTAAAGGGGATGCGGCAAATGAGATCAGGGCTGAGCTGAAAAAATCATTGTCGTTAATGCCCGACTTTGGGGGAGCACACCATTTGCTTGGTGTGTTCGAGCTGGTTCAGGGAGAAGATGCCGCCGCGGCTGAAAAGTCCCTGCAGCGCGCCATCCAACTGGAACCTGAAAATTTGTCGTACTTGCTTAGTCTAGCCCAGTCCCAATTGTTGAAGGAGGACGTTACCGCAGCGCGTCGAACGCTCGAGTCGCTGCGCCGTCCGTACGTCGAGGCCAAGCTGCGACTACGTGCGGTGGAGTTATTGCAGGAGATTGACAAGCATTCAGAAAACCATGGAACAAAGCACTAACAGACTACCTCATTTCCGCATCAATGATGGCCTGCGCTGCCTGGATCAATTGCTGCCCGAGTTGAGGATCGATGGGCGTGATTTGCGCTGCAATCTTATTTTGAAAAGCCACGAGCTGGTTGACGGTGGCTCCGATATTGCCTCGCTCGAAAGAAGCTTGCGCCGCATTAAGGCTCGCGACAAGCGGCTGCAGCCGGTTAGCGGCCAGGCCAGAATGAGTTAACACGTCTACGAGCTTGTCTGCAGCTTGAACCGGCGAGATAATTTCGAAAGTCACATTCAAACTGTTCGTCCCAAGCGGGTAGGTATCATCAAGTTTCAGCGTTATGACCTGGGTTCCCACGTCAAACCGTTCCCGGGTTATGGCATTGGTCGAGAAAAGTTCGGCTCCCTTGTACCAAAAGTAATAGATATTCGTATCGTCCGGATCATAACTTCTAGAACCATCACATAGAACCAATGCAGAATGTCCATCCGGAGCGATCACGATCAGGTTCGTCGTTGCCGGTAAATTTGCCAGGGGCGAAATTTGTATAACAGGTACCGGAGGCAAGTTCCCAGGATAGACCGTGACATTGAAACGGCATTCGCTCGAATTGCCAGCGAGGTCTGCAGCCGAGCAAATCACCGGATGAGTGCCCAGGCCGAAGAGCGCTCCTGAGACAGGGCTGCATACAGGAGAGATTCGTTCGGGGCAGTTATCTGAAACACTGACGTCATAAGTGACGGCACTTGTCCAGGAGTCGTGGGCATTGGTGACTGCGATCGTATCGAGCGGGCAGGTGAGAGTGGGAGCCTGGCTGTCATGCACAGTGACGTGGAAGCTGCAGCGACCAATATTGCCGGCTGCATCGCGGGCAGCGCACTCGACGGAAGTGACGCCGACAGGGAAGAACGATCCCGAGGCAGGTGTGCAAGTCATATTCGTCACCAGAGAACACAGATCGGTGGCTGTGGCCGTAGAAAATGTTACTACCGCGCCGCATTTGTCAGCATCGGTATTCCTTTCAATATCCGGCGGACACACAACCGCTGGCGAGGTCATATCCATCACGGTCACCACCGCGTTACACAAACTGGTCAGGCCCAGCTCATCCGTAACGGCAAGGTTAACAAATGTGCTCCCCAGGGGGTAAGGCCCCGGCGGGAATTGCCTGATCATAAGCGCATCGCGATCGGGATCAGATGAGCCGTTGTTAATCGAAACTTGAGCCATGCAATCAGGGCCGGCCGCCGCGCTAACATTTATACACTGAGCTAAGGGCGGACGATTAACCCTGAGAATTGCGGGTTCGCTGGTAGCCGAGCCCAGCGCGTTGGTGACAAAAACGGTGTAAGTTCCGGAGTTCAGCAGAAGCACATTGGTTATCGTGTATACGCTGTTCGTAGCGCCGCCGATGTTTTCGTTATTCCATCGCCATTGATAATGAAGCAGTGGACTGCCATTAGCTCCGACGACAAACGACACTGTGGTCCCGGGATTAACCAGCGCATCGCGAGGGTGTAGATAGATCTGTGGTGGGCCTTGCGGAAATACCAATTCAATAACGCCGTTGATCGGAAGATTGTCGCTGGTGACCCGTTCTCCGAAATCGTTCCATCGAGACGCGTAAGGGTGGCCTGGTTCATAGATGGCCGTAAAATTCTCGTTGCCATTGACGTTGTTCGGTTCCCCGGGCGCCCAGTTGGTAAAAGGAACCGGCTCCCTGCTCGACCATACAAAACGGCCTTCCGTTGCGACGTCATTCAAACCAATCCAAAGTACACGATTCGTGCCGCTGTAACCGCTGAAAGAGTTGTACACCCAATCTTGCTCTGTCTTATTGGCAATAGAGGCTAAATGTCCCCCTAAGGCCGCTGCCGCGCGCTCGGACCAGGTCCAGGTGGCAGGGCTTAGCAAAGAATAAAAGTGCCCGTTCGCAGAGTTGCTCAGCACCGGCCCAATTGGCACAGGAGGCAACAATTCTACCTGCCAATGGAGTTTGGCATTGGCTCGACCAGCATCGGTTTCCTCCCCCCAACCTGTAACGCAGCAGCAGTTTTCCTGCGCCCGGAGAGTCAGCGTGGCAGTGTTGGCACGGATGCTCACTTCGCTGCTCACATTTACCGGAATCGAAACGTATCCAAGTGTCGAGCAATGTGGAGTGTTTAATGAATTGGGCGTGACCAGGATATTCCCTACATAGCCAATATCATCTGCAGTTCCCGAAACGAGCGTCAGTTTGACGCTTTTGACTGGAGCGGCAAATGTCCGAGTAAGGTGACAATCCGCAAAGCTGCCCACCGGCCCCGCTTGCGCGGAATAGGTATGCTCAGTAAAATCGTCAATAATATTTGTAAAGGTGCTGGTGCTATCCACAGACTGGGGTGAACCGTGGTACACTCTAACGGGATCAACCAGGATGGTTTGAGAAATTTCCTCGCCAAACCATTGCACATTTTCCTGCAACATCCCCCAGTGTGTCCTGTAAGTCCCGGGTTTCGCGGGCGCGCGCAGAGTCAATTGAAAGGTTTTGACCCGGCCGCGGAAAATGCCCCCATACATCGGGATATCATCCTGAGAATCATTGAGAAGATAGCGGCCCGCGCCGAAGACCACCGGATCCTTGTACTCCTTTTGGCCAAAGCGATAATTGGCTGCAGCAGTCCAGAACGCATCACCTTCGTTGCGGACAATCACAGTTGCCGTGCGCGTTTCACCGGGAAGCATCCGCGTCGGAAGATTGTGCCAAAGAATTTTTGAGCCGCGATTTGTCCAATCGTTGAAGCTCGTTGCGCCACGCGCCGTCGTCTTGATGTATTCATAGGCATTGTTAGCCGTGGACCAAATATCCGTGTTGGTGTTACCGCTGCCTGAGCGAATGAAGGGCGGACCGGGGTTCGCAGCATAAAGTCCTGAACCTTCATCGTATTCATTCCAGCTTTCAAGATAAACCCGGCGCAGTGTCGCTCTGTTGGCCACGGCCTGGTCCCACGCGTTGCTGTAAGGAACACCACCGCGGCGCGGCAGGAAGTCGCCGGGATTGCGAATGTTCTGATCCCAATAGCCTCCTTTAAGCTGTGCAGACCAGATGCCCTTCCATAACACAGGCGAATAATAAGTATTGATCTCAAACTGCGGTACTTTCTCATCAGCAAAGTTCAAAGTCGGATCATTCAAAGCAGTCGTGATCATGCGGATTCCGTTGGTGAAAACGGGATGATTTGCCCCGAAAGCAGACTGGAGCCTGCTTTCCACGTCTGTGCGGCTCAAAGAATCGAGGTTAGCGAGATTAAATTTCACGTGCCAGGTATCCAGCACAATACGGCCATCAATCCCCGCCAGGTAATCTTCGGCCGCCATATCCTGGTTAACACTAAAGTATTGATTAAAAAAGCGGATGTACTGGCCGACGAACTCATCTTTTCCTGCAACCGTGTTCAGGTTGACCATCGGTTGTCCGTTCCACGTGATCATGGGATCCAGGAACGGCGCAATCTTTGGGACATTCCATCCTTCGCGACGCAATTGATTGAGTGCTCGAAAAAGATTGACCCGCTCTGTTTCAGACGAAGGAATGAGATGCACGTAAAGCATATCAACATTGGCCGCCATCATCTGTTTGATCTGTGTGCGCCAAAAGTCGGGGTTTCCCGTCCAGTTCGCTCGTCCTTCTACCGGCCTCCATGGACCGCTCAATTGGCCTCCGCTGGAGCTGAACCATTGGAAAACGCTGACGCTGACCAGGTGATTGGTGGATTTAAAAGAGGGGCTGCGGGTGAATAGATCAGCAGGCTGTGCCAGCAATTCGATGGAGGGACCAATCAACAATACGCTGCATAACAAGAATTTATGAAGATAGGCGGAGAGAGGACAGCCGTGAGGCTGTTTCAAGGGTTTCACGGGCCGCAGTATAGCAACGAAATATCAAAAGTAAAGTAATAACCAGCCTCATTCCGGGTGTGCGCGAAGCACCTTCTGGACGGGTTCGCTGCCACTAATCTTTTCGGGTCGTTTTGCACCAGCCTCTAACAACAGTTCGGCTGCTCCGGCATAATTGCCGCTGCGGCAATACCAGCCTTCTTGAGAGCCGTGGATGGCCCAACCCAGTGGTGAACCATGAAAATCGGCATCCAAGGTTTCCAGCGGAGGTTTGTACGCCAGGATAGCCTTTATCATTTCCACGTTCCCATGGAAGGCCGCCCAATGGAGCGGTGTAGCGCCGTGTTGTCCAGTAGCATCAACCGGAGCACCCGCAGCAAGCATGAGATGAACAGCAGGTGTATTGTTATTTCGCGCCGCATCAGCTACGTGCCTCGCGTACGAGTTCTTCATTTCGGAGATAAGGTCCGGCCGATTTTTGACCAACGCATTCACTTGCGCCTTATCGCCCATCCAGCATGCCTCAATCAGTTTAAGATCTGGCGGGCTCCTTTTCATCAGTAGGTCAAGAACGCTATTGTGCCCAAACTGCTTTGCGACTTGATGTGCTGAAACATGGAAGCCCAGCGTCCATTGGTAAATTGTACCACCGGCCTTTTTATTTTGCATCGGGAAGTATTGGTTGTTTACCCGCATGTGGATGCAGTCAGGATTCCGCTCGAGATGCTTTTTTACGAGCGAAACGTCGCCAATAGCGGACGCCATCAGCAGATCCGTTCTGCAACCTCGTTGGATGAGGTACCTTAGGACCTCTTGCCGGTCGCGCACCATATATTGGGCCGGCGTTGACTCGTGATCCACATCCAGCAGATCAATCCCGGCTCCGTGATCAAGCAGGTATTCTGCGACGGCAACGGAGTCGGCAAAGTGAAGAGGGGTCTGCCCATCGCCACCGCGTGAATTCACCATCGCGGGATCTGCAGCGACAAGCTCCTTCAATTTTCCAAGCAATCCCAGGCGCGCTGCAGAATGAGCATCCACGATTGCTCCACGCTCCATCGCGTAGCGGGCTAACTCCGGAGTCGCGTTGTCCAGCAGCCCGAAGCCTCCCGCCCACCAACTGCTCCGGACATTGATATTTGCACCAGCTTCCAAAAGCACATCAAGCATTGGACGTCCGCGCACCTGTGTGATCAGTGGGGAATCAAAAGCGGCTACCGGCTCATTAATTCTCTGTTTCAGTTCGGGGTGCCGATGGAGAACCTGTTCGAATAATGCAGCGTCTTCCTGCTTCCACGCTTGCTTAAGTTGTTCAACGGGGTCGGAGGCATCTTGGTTCATCGTTTGATACATTTGCCTCAAAAAATGGTGAGAGCAAGGCGGATTGCGCTTCCTCGCCTCTGTGACAAAAGTGTGCGTAGCGCAGGCGTCCTCGCCTGCGAGTTCTCGTGGCGTCCCGCCACGAGAGCCAACGCCGAGCAAAACGCTCGTCGAACTCCTAGGCGGGACGCTGCACTACGGGAGTCTCGGTCGTTCCGCATCCGCACCTTGGAGATATCCGGATGATCCCTCATCGCCAACGCCCGCCGCTCCGCCTCGAACCGCGCAATGCCTGCTTTGGTATCCTTTCCGAGCTTGATGACTTAGCCACGTCTAGCCAAAATCTTCATCAAACGTCATTTTATTGCTAACACCGCCTGGCTGTTAGCGGTTTACGGGGCCAACCGAGGCAGAAACGCTCAGAAATCGTCTATAGGGCCTCAGGCTGGCTGGCTGAGGAAGCGTCTACACGGCCCAGGTAGGCTGCTGGCAACCGGGCTGGGCTTAAAAATTGGAACCCTGGACAGTAAAACCGTCCGGGTTAACGTAGCTCTTCCGTCAGCGTGTCGGCGATCTTCCAAGGATAAATCGGGAAGTTGTTGTGCAGGGTCAGGGTCTAAGCTGCCCCACTTTGTCAACGAGCATGACGAGGTGCTCAGGTACCAGGTGGAACAAGCCAAGGAACGCTTACAGATTGCCAATTTTGGGAAGGCGAGAAAAACACACCTCCGACAAGATGGAAGCAGATTTTGGAAACAAAACTATGAAACTTTCAGCGAGGCTCTCGACGATTCTCTTGACGGCCACTGCACTCCTAACTGTAATGGCAACCGGCGCCTGATCATTGGACCTTTTGGACCATTCAACAGTATGGGACTCCCGTTTTCAATTCCCCACGTTGGCGCACAGCTAGTCTATTGCAAAAATCCGACCTAATCCGTAATGATATGAAACCATTCCATTTCAGTTTATTTGTGATCGGGATTACAACTAATGCCTTTGCACAAGGTCAGATTGTTTTCTACAATCTTGGTAATGAAAGTACCAGTCCTACGGCAACCTCAAGCGGACTGTTTTGGATCTCGACGGCGGGAACACCGGTTCTGATCAATCAGGATTTTAATGCCGCCCTCTACGCAGGAACCGATTCAAGCAATTTGTCATTGCTCAATATCTTTCTCTTGAGCAATGGCACAGCCATCGGAGATAACCCATTTCCTGGGTATTTTGTCGATCCGACTGCGACCGCATACACTATTCAAGGTGCATTTAGCACAGCGTTTGTTCAGGTTGAGGCATGGACCGGGAACTACAACTCATATGCCGCTGCGGCGGCCGCTGGAGCACCCGCCGCCCAAAGTGCAATATTTGTGAACCTTGTTGGAGTGCCTCCGGGCACTCCGCCACCACTGCTTGGGATGCCCGCCATGGTCCTTAGTACCATTCCAGAGCCGTCAACATTTGCGCTGGTCGGACTTGGCGGTCTCTCTACCATGCTGTTCCTCCGAAGAAAGTCAGGGCGACTGATTTAATCAGCCAGTGGAGCATCCAGGTGAGGGTGGCCGTTGATACACTTGCCTCAAAAAACGGTCGAGCAAGGGGGATAAAAGCATTACTTCTTTTTTCTCCTTTTTTTGGTAAACTATGCGCAGGATAAGGGCAGTCTATGAGCACAACCGAATTCAAGTTTTACTGTTCTCATTGTGATCAGCCATTGAAATGCGACCCGTGTTACGGGGGACGCCAGATTCAATGCCCCGCTTGCCAGCACCTGATTCGAATTCCGAGTCCGCCGCCGGGCAGCGGTTTTACCCATGTCGAGCCAGAATCCGGACACACGTGGGATACACATTTGCCCAAGGGGCGGAAGGTGTGAACAGACATTGATAACGCGAGGCTGTTCCGAAGGTTTTATAGCGCCTTGACGCAATCTGGATTTCGCGTTGTCGTTTGGGGATGTGTATTCAGCATTTTTCTAATGCCAGGTTGTGGCGGTTTCCTTCGTCGCAACTGGGCCGAGTCGGTCTTTTTGTAAGTGTCTTTGTTTTCGCCTATACTCCCGGAAAGGCCGGGTCTCCGCGCGAACAACAATGGCAGCCTGTCCGCGATGATGTTTTCCTTCAGGAAGTGGGCCGCAAAGTAGATGCTACGGCACCATTAACCTCTACAGCAGTTTTTGAAAACACAGTCTTCGCCGGATGCACCAATGGTCTTTTCCGGTTGGATGGCAGTGAGTTGGTGAAAGTTCCCGCCGTGGGCCAACCTGTGAATCGTCTCGTAACTGCCGGGGGAGCTTTGTGGGTTCTCACGACAAAGGAGTTGCTTCAGTTTCAGAAGAATTCCTGGCAGAAAATTTCCGCCGAACCAGCGGACGATGTCTGTGAGCATCAGGGGGAAGTCGTGGTCGCGAGCGGTCACCGTTTATTGAGTGTGCATCAAAACAAGCTCGAACCACTAACGAGCACTCCAAGTCCCTTCCCAATCACCAGGGTGGTTTCATATAGCGAAACGCTTTATTTGCACGGGCCTGGTCGACTGACTATTCTGGACGGCGATCGCATTGGCGCTCGAAACGTCTGGAATTGGACCGCAGAAAAGGTTTGGGATTGGGGCGACTTACCGTCGCTGAACACGCGTGATATTTTGAGCTTGGGTAGCCGGCTCTATATCGCGAGTGATCGCGGATTGGGAGTGTTGCGAGGGATGGCGCTTACATCTCTTCGCGGCGAGGACGGCTTGCCGTTTGAAGACACTATTTGCCTTGCCAAAGGTTTTAATGGCGATCTGTGGATCGGCACCAGTCGTGGCGCGATTCGACAAGTAGCAGGACGCTTTCACTATTTCGCCGGCCAACGGTGGCTGCCGCACGACCGCGTCAATGCTATCGCGAGCGGGCAGCGGGCGGTTTTCATCGCAACTGACCGAGGCTTGGGCATCATTGAATACGAGCCCTATACATTGCTCAAGAAGGCTGCTTATTACGAACGTCACCTCGAAGAATGGGGACAAAAGCGCCTGGGCTTGGTTCACAAACTGGAGTGGGACGAAACCTTGAAACAGTTTGTCCGCGAAGCAGGCGATAACGACGGCGGGTACTCTTGCGATTACCTCGCCGCGCAATCCTATCGTTATGCCGTGACGAAAGAGCCGGAAGCGCGTCGCGAGGCGACCAATACTTTTCATGCGATCCGATGGCTCGAAGCGATGACCGGCATTGAAGGTTTTCCCGCGCGTTCGGTTTGGGCCAAGAATGAGGTCGGCCACAAAGCCGCGCATGGCTCAGGCGAGGCGGCGGCAGAGTGGCACGACACCAAAGACGGTTTGTTCGAGTGGAAGGGGGATACGTCGAGCGATGAAATCTGCGCGCACTTTTATGCCATGGCAATCTTTCTGGAACTGGCCGCGCAGGGTGAGGAAATTCAACAAGCGAAAACCTTTCTATCGAGGGTCGCCGGACATCTGTTGCAGCATGGGTGGAAGCTAATTGACCTGGACGGTAAACCGACGCGTTGGGGGCGATGGGATCCAGAGTATTTTGGCAAAGCGGGGGAAGGCAATGCGGCCCGCGGCCTGAATGGGCTCGAAATCCTGTCTTTTATCAAAACCGCTGAAGCTCTGACAGGTGAACCGAAATTCGCGCGGGGCTATCAAGATTTGGTGAAGCTCGGCTATCCAGAATACACTCTGCGGCAGAAATGCACCTTCCCACCCGGAGACGTGCTTCAATTCCTCGATCACCTCGCGTTTCTTTGCTACCCGAACCTTTTGAAATACGAAACCGACCCCAAACTCAGGTCCATCTATCGTCGCAGCTTCGAGCGCAGTTGGGAAATCGAAAGGATTGAGCAGCTTCCCTGGTTCAATTTCATCTACGGCGCCTGGACCGGGAACGATTGCGAAGTAGAACCCGCCGTAACCCACTTGCGCGAGTGGCCACTCGACCTGGTGATTTACTCCTATCAAAACTCTCATCGGGCCGACCTCCATACTCCCGCTGGTTACCTGGCTTACTCAGGCGGCAAGCGCGCATTCTCGCCACGCGAACGCGAGCCCATGTTATGGGACAACTGGACGATGAAAGCCGACGGAGGCACGAGCGGGAACGATGTGGTACAACCCGCGTCATGGTTGCTGGCCTATTGGATGGGGCGGTATCATGGATTCATCGAACCGCCGCAGGCAACCGCGCCAGAGCTGCTTCAAGTAGACAGAAACCGCGGTATTGTCCTGGGCGCGAAACCGTACGCGGGCCCGGCACGGCCAGGTTCTTTATAGAATGGCCAATCCTAAAAAGATCTCTGTCCTGGCATATCCTTGCGCGAAGAGAGGCAGGCGTTATGCTCCCCGGCATGGAACTGCGGCATCTGAAGTATTTTGTTGCGGTCGCCGAAGAAGAGAACGTCACACGGGCGGCTCTCAAACTGCATGTTTCTCAACCAGCGTTGAGCCGCCAGGTGCGAGACCTTGAGGAGGAACTGGGATTTTCTCTTCTGGAACGCGGCGCGAATTCCATGCGACTCACCGAGGGCGGCCGGGCCTTCCTCGTCGAGGCGCGGGCGATCTTGCAACGCGCGGACGCTGCGGTAAAGGCAGCCAGGGCTATTGCCAATGGGAACATGGGGGAGCTTCACATTGGTTATGCTCCTTCGCTCACGGCGCGTATTCTCCCGCCGGCCTTGCGCATGTTTCAGGCGGAGAAACCTGACGTTCGGGTGATTTGGCATGATCAATCCACGCAAGAGATGCTTGCCGGGTTGCGGGAGAATCAACTGCATCTGGCGTTTCTCGTACACCCCATGCGCAACATGATGAAAGGGCTGCATTTTCAGGAACTGGCGCTCGATCCCGTTCGGCTGGCACTGGCCCCGAGTCATCCACTTGCGGAAAAGCGTTCCGTGACCACGGCCGAAGCTCTCCACTTGCCACTCATCACCTACAGTCGCAAAGAATACCCGGAATACCACGAACTACTCAAGAGAGTGTTCGGCGCTGAGACAGGCAAACTCCGCATTATGGAAGAACACGATAGCGTCACCAGTCTTATTGCCGCGGTTGAAGCCGGAAGTGGTGCGGCCCTGGCGCCCGACTCGCTAAGCTGTATCTCAGGAGTGCGGTTGAAACTTCTTCCATTTTCACCTCCAGCAGAAGAGCTGATCGTCGGCGCGGGCTGGTCCACTTTGAGTGGCACAGCCAAACATTTTTTAAACTGTGCAAAGATTACCTCGAAAGGCGTTTCCGAGAAGCAGGGGTAACGAACCAATGAGCAAAAAGCAGGACTCCAAACCCTGGCGTTGGAAAATCAAAAACATTCTTGGTCCAGGGGAAATTGTACTGGATCACCAAGTCCTTGCTCAATATGCCACGGACAAATGGTTCGCATCACACGAACCGGATGCGGTAGCTCTTCCTCGAAGCACGGAATCAGTTTCTCGCCTGCTTGCTTTCGCCAATCGTGAACGTATTGCCATCACTCCACGCGGAGGGGGGTATGGTTACGTAGGCGGTTGTGTGCCAGTTCGCGGCGGGATCGTTCTATCGCTCGAACGTATGAACCGCATCCGGGACATCAGTCGAACCGATTTTGTGGCAGTGGTCCAGGCTGGCGTCAATACGGAAAAGCTCCATCGTGCGGTCGAGAAGCAAGGCTTGTTCTACCCGCCCGATCCGGCAAGTCAGGCGCATACATCGATCGGCGGGAATATCGCCACCAATGCGGGCGGCCCCCGCTGTCTTAAGTACGGTGTGACCCGCGACTACGTGCTCGGTCTGGAAGTTGTTCTTGCCGATGGCACGGTCGTGCGACTTGGTGGCCGTGCGCACAAGAACAAAACCGGTTTTGATCTGCACCGCTTATTCGTCGGTTCCGAAGGATTACTGGGAGTGGTCACGGAAGCCACGCTGAAACTGCTTCCATTACCGGCTTCCCGGGTGTGCCTGGCTGTCGGGTATCGAAACATGCAAAACGCGTTGGCCACAATTCAGTCAATATTTACAGCCGGTTTCTTACCTGCTGCTCTCGAAGTGGCCGACGCGTTCACCCTGGCGGCAGCATACAAACGCACGAAAAACGAAAGCCTTCGAGAGTGTAACGCTCATATCATTATCGAACTGGATGGACAAAGCCGTTCGGTGAAAAGCGAAATGCGCGACATGCGACGGCTGATTTCAGCTCACGAACCTCTTTTCATTCATACAGGCTTTGGGCCTGCAAAATGCGAGGAGATTTGGAGTGTCCGGCGTGAGTTTTCATTTGCGCTGCGCGATACTGGACTTACAAAACTGAATCAGGATGTTGTCGTGCCCCGGGGGCGGATTGCGGACTTGTTTGCCTTTGCCGTGCGGCTGCAAAAAAGGCATGGCCTACCGATCGCATGCTTTGGTCATGCTGGGGACGGAAATATACACACCAATATCATGATTGATCTTCAAAAACCTGGTGAGCAACGACGAGCAAACCAGGCCCTCGATGAGCTGTTTGGCCAGATCATCAAGTGGGGTGGAGCAATTACCGGCGAGCACGGAATCGGTATTGCGAAACAGCGTTGGTGGCCAATGGCCGTGCCGAAGCACGTTCGCACCCTCCATCGAAACATCAAGCGGGCGCTGGACCCGCATAGCATTCTAAACCCGGGTAAGTTCGTCTGAGTTTTTCAACAAACAGAGAAACGCAGTAACAACCGTTCCCAAAGAAAAAGACCACCGTTTGGAACTAAAACGGTGGTCTTGGGGAAACTTCGAAAAACTATCGGCGATCCCGATAGCCACCACCGTCACCTCCGCTCTGCGGACGGTCCTCGCGAGGACGCGCCTCATTCACAGTCAACGGACGTCCCTGAAAATCCTTTTTGTGAAGGGTTGTGATCGCTTTGGAAGCATCATCTTGCGACCCCATTTCGATAAAAGCAAAACCGCGCGAACGGCCGGTAGCGCGATCCTGCATGATATTAACGGCGAGTACCGGACCGACCTGCTGAAAATACTCTTGCAGATCGTTTTCGGTTGTTGTGAAGGGTAAATTCCCCACGAATAATTTAGAGGCCATAGCTGCGTTTCTGTGTTGCCCGCTATACCGGCTGATGAACGTTCCTGGGCTCAGGTCTCAAATCGTTTGCTTTAGCAGCACCAAAAACAATTTCCGAATCATCACACCGCTACCGCGGAACTGGCGCTACACTAGTACGATTTCCCGGGGTTAGACAAGCAAAAAATTTGACATCTCAGGAGTGCCGATATTCTCCTGCCCGGCGCCTTACCGGACAGAATCAGCCGGCAGGAAATTTGATTAGATTTCACTCGAAATCTTTGGTATCCAAATGTTGCTGGCCCAAAAAACAAAATGAATCCATCTGGAGAAACTCCCTAATCCGTTGAAGACTAAATATCCTCAGGAAACAAAAGACATTCTGTCATGCAACGACCGAGGTTTCACCCTGATTGAGCTGCTCGTGGTTATCGCCATCATCGCGATTCTGGCTGCGATGTTGTTGCCAGCTCTGGCAAGAGCCAAAGCGAAAGCGAAACAAATAGATTGCTTGAGTAACATGCGCCAAATCGGCCTTGGCTTGATAATGTACGAGTCAGATAACAAGGCATTGCCCCCACGCGCATCACAGGTCTATGACTTCATGAATCCCGCCGCTTCTGGCTGGCGCAACAATGCCCTTTACTCCATCGCCCAATATCTGCAAGGAAAGCAAAAGGGAAGCACAAAGGTATTCATGTGCTCCATGGCCGTGCCCGGTTCTGGACTTCTTCTCGGCAATAATCCTACCGCTTTAAGCGGCACCAGCTTCATGCCCAATGCTGTCGTGATGGAAAAAACGATGGCTAATATCAAAAATCCGAGCGGGTTGATTTTTATTCAGGAAAGCATGGTTCAAATTGCCTTCTGTGCATTGCGTCCCGGCGACGCCGCGGATTTTGGCGGAGCTTCAGGAACATATACCTATTGGCATGACAATCTATCGATCGCCAAAGAGCTTTACTCCTCAACCCACTTTCAGGGTGGTAATTTCGTTTTTTGTGATGGCCACACTGAGTTCAGGCAAAGAACAAAGTTGCGAAGCGGAGATTTTGGCCTCACTCCCGCAAATGATACGCAGAGCGCGCAAAGCAACACTTCGTACTATCCTGCGTTTTAGCTCTTATTGCTGTTTATTTTCTTGCCGCGTAATAATTTTATCGGCTCAGGCGTCTTGTAATGCCGCTTCAAGCCCACCTCACCCAGCATTCCGCCAGGCACTCGCGCGATAAATTCCGGGAAGTTCCGTTCCACACGGTCACGCAGCAACTTTTGCCCCGTCTTCGATGCCCAAAAGTCTTCTTCGGTCTTCGCTATAGCCATGCCCGCTTCGTCGGGCGACATGCTTTCGCGTTTGGCCAGCAGCCACACCAATTCCTTATCGCCCGGCAAACAAACAGGAAACGGAACGAATTTGAGCGTGATTTCCTGCTCATCGGCTCCGTTCCTAGGATTCGGGTTAACTTTGATCTCGCCACTGAATTGACTCCCGTCGGATAATGCCACCTCGATTGCCAAAGATTTCTCTTTGCGATTTGGTTTGATGGTAACATCCGCATCGCCAAACGATGCGGCCAACTGAGTCTTTACCAGGTCGATGCTGTTTGGCTCCAGGTCGGGCAATTCAACCTTTGCGCAAAATTTGTCAAAAGCCATCTCTTTAGCTTTGGCTTTAAGTTCGTGTTCAACGGCCTGGTAAATTTTTCCGGCCAAGGTGGCATCATGGGTTGCTTTGGGCAGAACCTTTTTCAGGAGGTCCAACAATTGGATTTCGGTGGCTTGTTTATTTTCTTTCTTCATTGGTTGGTACAAAATGGCCCATCCTTTTGCCAAATCTTCCTCAAGGGCGCAATGACTTCTGTGAAAAAACGTCCTCCGATTTCCTTGGGACCTCCGCAACGAAGACTCCGTTATCTCAGCCTGTTGTCATTCCTCCCACAATCGGGCGAAGTAGAAGCAGCCGGAAGTGATGCTGGCGGAAACAAGAGCGATGATAATTGCCTGTGTGCCGGGTTGTTTCAGGTCGTTAGACAGGTCCTGAGCCATTTCACCGAATTTGCCGTAAAGAACACCTATCTGTCTCCTCTCGGCTCGATCATATCCCACCATCGAAGCGTCATTGGACAAGTCTGGGGCATGCATCCCCCGCCAATAAACAATCGCGGAGCTCCCCATTCCCAAGAGAAACACGATAACGCCAACCATTCTGAATTGCCTTGCTCGCCGCCTATCAAATGAAATTGGACTTCTTGTTTTGTTTGAAATCATGCGACACAATCATATCACAGCCCGACCGTACTGTTGACTCAGCACTATGTCTGCCATTTGTGGATGGTTGTGTCTCAATTGCCAAGGACCATTCGGCCCAGCGCCTCGTGTTGTCATAACTTCCAGCCTACACATCTGCGAAATATTCTATTGACGAACCAACCGGGGCGTTACAGGGTAGAGCATCCTCAATATTCGATCTCGGAACGAGCAATCGTCACGACTCTGACCTTGAGGTAGAGTGAGTGCTTTACTTTTTGCGGTTACCGGTAAATAGAGAGGTCACCGTATGAAGCGAGGCAAACACCCAGTTTATCGCGGGGGAAACAAAATGTTACACATAAATTCCAAACGACATGAAAACAATCCCATTAAATCCATGTGCATTCGCGGTCGCGAGCTGGTTGCTGTCGATAGTTGGAGCTCAAGGTCAGCTTCCCGTAATCGACAAACCTCCCCAGGGCACATCCATTTTGGCTGGTTCGATTGCTACTTTGAACGTAGTGGGAAGTGGCGCGACCAGTTATAAATGGTTGCTTAATTCTGTTCCAATCGCCTCGGCCACGAATGCAACCTACAAGACCTCCTACATTCAAAAGGTCGATGAAGGAAACTACCAGGCGGTTTTAAGCAACGCTTCGGGTAGTGTGACTAGCGTGGTGGCCAGAGTGAATGTGGTGACGAACGACATCACCGGCATTACCAACAACCTGGTAGGACATTACCCATTCGAACAGAATCTCACGGATATCAGTGGCGAGGCCAATAACGGGACATGGGTGGGTGCTATAAACTGGACCGAAACTGGCAAATGCGGCGGCGGAGGGCTGCAAATTTTCACAAAGCCCGACGGCACAGAAATCGATTATCCCACTCTGGGCACCCCGGACGATTTCACTTTTGCGACAGCCACTGATTTTTCAGTATCCTTTTGGGTGAGGTGTACCGGTACAACGGGCGAGTTTCCACTTCTAGCCAATAAGAATTGGGCGAGTGCGAACAATCCCGGCTGGGGAATTGCCCTGGGTGCCGATGGCGGCTTGCGTTGGAACCTGGCAGGCGCCCCAGGCACTGCCAAGAGCTTCACCGGCACAGCCGGGACCTTGACCAATGGCATTTGGCACCACGTTGCTGTTACCTTCCAGCGCAATGGCAATGCGACCACATATCTCGATGGCGCCATCGCGGGCACCAACTTGCTCTCGGCAAGCGCCAACGATTTGACGACCGTGTCCGGCCTTGCTCTGAACATCGGCCAGGATGGGACTGGAACTTATACGGGTGGGGGGAGTGCTGGAATCAACGCCGGATTGGATGACCTTGGAATTTGGCGTCGGGCTCTGTCTACCAATGAAGTCTATTTGATTTTCGCCAAAGGCGCCCGAGGTGTCAATATCGAACAAAACGTATTCGATATCGGCGGACCAGGCCAACCGACTCACGTGACGGGCCAATGGGATTTTGAAAATGGTGACTTGAAAGCAACAGTCGGTCAGGATTTGGAATATGGGGATGGCCCCGGCGGTTACATGAACACCCAGACTACTTTCAACACCACGACGGCATTCGGTATCCCTGATATCGCTGGTTCCCCGGCCAAGGTAATGAAATACACGCGTAGCGAAACACCGCCCGCTAACTACGTTCAAGGTTATACGATGCATCACGGCATCGCGCCCAACGGCGGCGGCAGCCTGGTCAACCAATGGACTTTGATCGCAGACGTTCTTTATCAGAATTTGAGCGAAGGAGATAAGTACTCCGCGGTTATTGAGATACAGAATGATACTGGCTCGGACGCCGACGTTTCGATCCACGAAGAATCTCCAGGAGTCGGCGGCATTGGCATCAGCGGACGGTATCCGGGTAATATCACCACAAACCAGTGGCATCGAATTGTGGTCGCCGTGGACATGGCCGCGACAAACAATGGGATCCACGGTGTAATGACTAAGTTCATCGATGGAGTCAAGGCCGCGGACCAAACCGATGCCGACGGAAGCGGTCTCGATGGCCGGTTTTCCCTGAGCGACGTTGCTCACCTATTTTCAGATGGCGGCAACGACAACGAAGTGAACACCTTCTACGTGAGTAGTGTTCAGGTCCGTCAGGGCAAACTCGTGGATGCAGAAATCACGGCCCTCGGTGGCCCACAAGCCACTGGTATTCCAGTGCCGCATCCTAAGCTGATTACAAGCGTTGCTGGCAATACCTTGACGATCTCCTGGGATCTCGGGGTGACTGGGTTTACTCTGGAAAGCAGCTCAAGCTTGACGATTCCCAGTTGGTCCCCAGTGCCAGGCGTGACTAATAATTCGGTCTCGGTGAGTACCAGCACAGGTACGAAGTTCTACCGCCTCAAAGATTAGCACTTTCTAAACGTATATTGCTATATTGCCTTGGGCGCGAGGCCAAACACGATACCCACTTGTTCAATGGCCGCGATATGATGGCCGATAGCCAACAAGTAATGGTGTGAGGCCAGTTGTGTCATCAACCGGTGTCCGTTGGGCACTCGGATGACGCCTCCGTTCAAACAATCCGAATCGGGATAGCCCGCATAGCCCGTGAGTTCCCCCTCAACCATGGTCATAGTGGCCATGTCAGGGTGAAGTTTCGCGAGTGTGAGCGGACCTTCAGGTAAACGCGCGTCGATGGCGCTCGCATCCTCGTCCACAATGGCCAGGACTTTTTTTCGAAGAGTCCACTGTGTGGAAAAGGATTGTGGGACTACCCCGAGGTATCCGCAGTGAGCTGCAAGAATATAGTCTCGGGGGTTGCCCTCAACGTTCGGAAACGAAGGGATGCGTTCGTGTTTGAGCGCCGCCTGCCCCATGAGAAAAGGGTAAAGGTTTGTCATGATAACCGGCGTCTCAAGCGAACGGTGCAGGATAAGCTTGGTCAACATTGCCATGATATCCGCTTCGCACCCCCAGATCAGGCCGCGCTCCTGGTAAAGCAGGTTCCACGCAAGACATGGCGTGCAGTCGGAGAAAGCCGATTCGTTGAGACAATTGATGCCCACCCCCTGAACCGCGGGGTCGTCGCCGATGTCGCGCTTAACCGCGAGATACAGTTTCAAAGCGGCATTAAGTGACTTCTGGGGGAGCGAGTGCGGTACCGCAGATGCTCGCGATGCCGTATCTGCCTCGCTATCGGAAATTCCTTTTGCCGCTGCGCCCAATTTCTTAAAACTGCGTTTCTCAATCGTGAGCCCGAACTTTTGCATCATCCTTTGAACGCATTCGCTTTCCCACCAGTAAAACCGTTTAAAAATGGGCGCCTGCATGCCCTCACCAGGGTTATCCTGATAAACAACAAACTTGCTTGTCCGGAGCGATCGCTTTATCGCCAGCGCGCGCAAGGCAACGCGGGTTAGTTCGAGGTTGTAAGGCGCGATAATCCCCGCGCCGACGCCCTCGCTCTTTAGATAGGTAATGAGTTCCCAATCCCACATCGAGAGCGTGCCGAACTCAGACGTTATAATGAGGAGCGGAAGGTTGAGGGAGCGAAAGTCTGGCACGCGCCGGTACGCCTCACCCAACAATTGAGGGAACACAGCCGCGTCGCACTCGGGTAATTGCGCGCCAAGCGGCACGGGCGCCAGGAACTCGGCCTCTTTGGCGAGGAGGACGCGAAGGTTGTTCAGTTGCGTATCGAAACCACTATCGCGACCGGGCTCGAAATAGATCGGCACGAGCCGCGGTTTCATATCAATTCTTTTTTGCCGCTGGCCGCGGACTTGAGCCCGGCTTCGAGGACACGCACACACTTCACGCCATCCCGAAAATTGGGGGCGATTGGGGTGCCGTTTGCTACAGCGGCGACGAAATCCACCACGCCATGCGTGAAAGCATGCTCATAACCAATGATATGCCCCGGCGGCCACCAGTTTTTGATGTAAGGATGAGAGGATTCTGTGGCAAGGATTGTGCGAAAACCTTGCGCATTCTCGGAATCTTTACGCGAGAAAAATTCCAGTTCGTTCATGCGCTCGAGATTAAATACGAGAGCGCCGTCGCTACCATAGATCTCGAACATGTTGCGATTTTTGCGCCCTTGGGCAAACCGGGTTGCCTCAAACGAGCCGACCGCGCCATTGGCAAACTCAACCATCATCAGAGACGCATCTTCGACGGTCACCGCGCCTCGCGCGGCCGCACCGGCTGCGCCTCCGGTGAATGCCGTCGCCTCCTGGCTGGGCAATGGACGTTCCTTAATAAAACTGGCTGTTAGACAGGAGACGCTTTTGATGTCACCCACCAGGTAATGCGCCAGATCCACGCTGTGTGAGTTGAGGTCGTTGTGCGGTCCGCTCCCAGCGGTTTCCTTGCGAAGTTGCCACGTGAGAGGGAAATTCGGATCCACGATCCAATCCTGCTGATAAGCGCCTCGCCAATGGTAGATGCGACCAATCTTTCCGTCGTCAATCAATTGTCGCGCAAGTTGGACGGCTGGAGTGCGGCGATAATTGTGATTGAGGTAATGCACGACTTTAGCAGCCTCAGCCTCGCGCAGCATCGCTTCGGCTTCTATTGTATTGAGCGCCATGGGCTTTTCGCAAAACAGGTGCTTGCCGGCGCGCGCAGCGGCTATTGCCATCTCGTGGTGCAAATATTGCGGCACAGAAATATCCACCACGTCCACGTCCTCTCGGGCAACCACCTTCCTCCAGTCGGTCTCGATGTGGTTCCATCCCCAGGTGTCGGCAAAACTACGAAGTGCCTTTTCATTTCGACCACAGGCGACCTGGAGCACAGGCTTCATGGGGATGTCGAAAAATCGTGAAGCCTGCAGCCAGGCGTTGCTGTGCGCCTTCCCCATGAAGTTGTAACCGATGATTGCGACTCTAAGTTCTTTTTTTGCTGGCATGATCTCTCTATTTAAATTTGGCGGCGATTGTTTTCAGGTGTTGAATGCTTTTTTCAACCATCTGTTCCTCACGTTCGGCGTAATCGGGATGAGGCATATCCGTTTCAAATGCGAGAAAACCTTGATACCCGTTCTCCTTAAGAATTTGCGCAATTTTCTCGATCTCAATCAATCCTTCCCCTGCCGCGACGCAGGAGAAGTAATACCATTCGCGTACTCCGACGCCTTTCACCGGACGGATGTCCTTAACGTGCGTCGCATATACGTGCCGGGCTAATTTGCGCGCCGCCTCGACCGGATCGTCCAGTACACGAAGAAAATTCGCCGTATCGAGGTTGATGCCGAAATACTCCGAGTCAACCTGCTGGATTAGCCAGAGAATTTCATCGGAGTTATAGTCAATATGATTTTCGACCGCGAGACGGATGCCATGCTTGGACGCAATATCCGTGGCTTCGCGAAACCATTCGGCAAGAATTTTCAACTGTGGCTCATGCGGGGCAAAGCGGAACATGAGACTGCTCCCTACCACACGCATGACATTTGCGCCGATTTGTTTGGCGTGGCCGATGTGCGCGATCATATCCGCTTTCGCTTTCGGGCTTCCACCAGCCTCGAGTCCGTCTGGATGTCCCCAGGCATAGACTCGGTCAAAACCAAACTCATCGAGCTTCCGCCGAAGGCCGGCGAGGTATTTTGCGCCGAATTCAGGAAAAAAACAGGATTCCAACGAAACACCGTCGCAGCCCAGTGCTTTCGCTCGATCTAGAAAAGTATTCATGGTGTAAGGACGGGCTGCGGGTTTTTGCATCGGATACACTTCTCCGAAAAAGCGGTGATAACAGTAAGAATCAATGCCGACTTTCATCAGGAGGACAGTAGTGACACCAACGCCCCCGTGTCAAAATGAACTGAAAGGCTGCTCAACAATCGAGACCAGCGCACCCATCGAGAAAATTGATGGCTACTGCCTCGGAGTCAATCGCCCCCACCTCCAGCGCGCATCATATTTTCCGTTACCGATCAGGACCGGATCACCGGTCGCCGATGAGCCGTCCGGTGCGACACCAGGATAGTATTGAAACCCCAGCGTGCTGACTTTGACGGCTTGGGAATGACCGTCGGCAAATGCGCTAACTGCTCGCCCCTGGTGGCGATTGAGGACTCGATACGGGTTGTTCGAAGCATAATCCGGATGGGACGGAGTAAGGAAATACAGGACCTGGGCGCCCGCTATTTCGAGCCACTTATCTGGATCCTTTTCCAGTGGATTACTAACCTTGCCAGCGTCCGCGAACGCAACCGTGTCACTTGGACGCGTCACGTAGGAAAGCTTGAGCTGCTTGTCTGTCCACGGCGAATAACTTAGTTCGACATGATTATATCCTATGCCGAAATTTCCCTGACCCAGCGGCGAATAAGGCGGCGTCGGGACGCCTTTGACGTTGTTCCCCACTACGCTGGGGCAATCGATCACATGTCGGGCCTGGATATATTTGCGCTCCAAATCAGGCCACCAAATGGTACCACTACCGATGACGAATTGATTTGGATCGGAATAGTTATATCCCGCGGGTCCTACAGCCTCCAGTGGCGAGGTAATATCCTCGTTGTCGCCGGCATACAAAACATAGGCCAGACCTATTTGCCGGCCATTGCTCAGGCATTTAATGGCTTTGGCCTTTTCCTTGGCTCGAGCGAGAGCCGGTAACAACATCGCCGCCAGGATTGCAATGATCGCAATGACTACCAGCAACTCGATAAGAGTAAAGCCGGAGCAGCCGGCCAAGCGAAACCTGGCATTGCAGGTCATAGATGAAAAAACATTAACACGTGGGCGTTCGATTCCCAAATGAACTTCAACGAGATTTTATTACAATCACGCCAGGAGAGTCGTCAAGCCGAGTTGAGGAAATCCGGTTTCAAAGCGTTTCCTGGCAGCCGCCTGGCATCCGAATAACGTACAAACCAATTCCAAAGTTTCGACATCTCATGCGCCTCTCGAGTCTCGACTCCTAGTTTCCTGGAAACTACTTTGCGCACATGAATGAAAGCCCGCCGCGTAAAACAAAGATCATTGCCACTCTAGGCCCAGCAACGGAAACGAGGGAAATGATCGGCCGCCTGATTTCTGCCGGTGTGAACGTCTTCCGATTGAATATGTCACACGCAACACACGATTGGGTTCGCCGACTGGTAACGGTCATCCGCTCAGAGGCCGCGGCTACTCAACGATTCATTGGTATCATGATGGACACGCAGGGGCCCGCCATTCGGACTGGAGAACTGCCTGTACCCCTCGATTTGCAACCTGGCCAAAGATTCACACTGACAATGAGGGGTGAAAAAAGCGAGGAAGAGCGCTCGGTAGACGTCAATTACGAGAATTTCGTCAATGACATCCAGGTGGGAGATGTTGTGTTAATCGATAACGGTGCCATACGAATGAAGGTGCTGTCGAAAAGTGGGAAAAGAGTCGAGTGTGAAGTACTGACGCAAGGAAAGTTGGGCAGCAGGCGGCATATCAATCTGCCCGGAGTCAAGGTCAGTTTACCGGCTCTCACCGCAAAGGACATTGAAGATGTGAAACTGGGTATTGAACTCGCAGTGGATTTCATCGCGCTTTCTTTCGTGCGTAGCGCTCGCGATCTGATGCAGTTAAGAGAGTTGTTTCCGGAATCCGGACAGCGTCCGTTAGTCATCGCCAAGATCGAGGATCAGGAAGCATTGCAAAACCTGGATGAAATTGTGCGTGAAGCGGATTCAATCATGGTCGCACGCGGAGATTTGGGAATCGAGATGCCCTATGAGGAACTCCCCATTATTCAAAGACGCATAGTTAAAATGTGCCTGCGCGTTGGCAGACCGGTCATCGTCGCTACCCACATGCTGGAAAGCATGATCCAATCACCGATGCCGACGCGGGCCGAAGTTACCGATGTCGCCAATGCCGTGTTTGAGCAAGCCGACGCGATCATGCTGAGTGGTGAAACTACCGTTGGCAAATATCCACTGGAATGTATTGGGGTTTTTGACCGGATTGCGCGCCGGATCGAGCGGAGCGGCGGCGCCAATTACTTTGAGGAAGCCCATCTCGTTACCGCCCGGGCCAAGTTGGTGAAAAGCGCCGTCGTTCTTGCCGATGAACTAAAGGCTGAGGCGATTCTTGTGATTACAAGAAGGGGCCACATGGCGAGGCACACCGGATGGTTAAGACCCCGTTCATCGCGCGTTTTTGCAATTTGTGCCCGGGACGATATCGCGGCCGGGTTGACGTTGTGCTGTGGAGTAACTCCCCTGGTTGTCCCCTTTGATATGATCAACCCCGAAAATACCATCAATAGCGCTCTCAAAACTTTAACGGAGCGTCACCATCTAAAGTCGGGAAACACGGTGGTGATTATCGGCTCGATTCTGGTCAACGAACAAATTGTTGATGCGGTCCAGATGCGCGTGCTATGAGGTTCGGTCGGTAAATTGCACGCCGGTCGTTTGGGCCCGCAAACGCGGATCACCCGAGCGGACCAGTACCGGACGCCCTTCGAGAATCTCAAAACATCGCAAAAGCGTCTCCTCCTCGAGCCGTTGCATCGCTTCACGAGTGTAGAAAGTCAGATGAGGAAATAAAATCACGTTATCTTTGGCGTAGAGCTGAGAAAGAGGGTGATTTTCCCGTGCCAATGGTTCCTGCCCGTAAACATCCAAACCCACTGCGGCGATTTTCCCGTTGAGCACAGCGCACACCAAAGCAGCCTCGTCTATAAGTGCGCCTCGCGAGACGTTAATGAGGATCGCGGACGGCTTGAGTTTTTGAATCTCGGCTGCGCCGATGATATGGCGCGTCTGCTGGTTTAGCACGCAATGTACTGAAACAAAGTCCGCTTCAGACAGCATCTCGCCAAGGTCTTCGGCCTTTTCAACCCCCGCTGCGAGCATAGTCTCGGCGTCCACGTAGGGATCGCACGCAACCACGCGCATGTCAAAACCTGCGCTGGCCATTCGCGCCATACGCCGGCCAATGCGCCCGGCGCCGACCAACGCCAGGGTTTTGCCGGCGAGGTCCTGGCCCAGGTATTTCGGTTCAGGCCAGACCCATCCCTCACGTTGCACTACTTCGGTAATGGCGGGAAAGCGCCGGGCCAGCGCAATCATTAAGGCGAAGGCCCCTTCGGCCACTGTCGCCTCGGCATAGTCCGGCACATTGACAACAGGAATGCCACGGCTCATGGCCGAATTGATATCAATGGCGTCGATTCCCACGCCATATTTTACTATTCCTTTAAGACATTTCGCCTCTGAGATCACCCGGTCGGTAATCGGCGTATAACACATGAGCAGCAGATCCGCGTCACGGGTTTCACGAGCCAATTCGTTTTCGGTTACACTCTCCGGCAATGTGACGAGTTGTAACCCGTAGGCGACAAGGCCTGCATCAATCCTGGGGCAAGTCAGTTCCCGATCAGTGCGAACCACTTTCATGGCGGGACGTTATCCGGATAGAAGGGGCTCTGCAAATTTGGAAATACTTGTTGCGCCTTCAAAATCGCTTTGCTATATTCTCCGTTCCGTTTCCCCCTGAAGGGGTTCGGGAAAGATTTACAGGTAGGCGCGCCACTCCGTGAGTGCCGTCTGACTAAGAATAACAATGCCGACAATAAACCAATTGGTCCGCAAGGGCCGCAGCAAACTGAAGCGTAAGTCCAAGTCGCCAGCCTTGGAGAATTCTCCCTTCCGGCGAGGTGTATGCATTCAGGTGATGACGCGCACCCCCAAGAAGCCGAACTCGGCCATGCGCAAAGTCGCCAAGGTGCGCCTGACCAACGGTTACGAGGTCATCGCCTATATTCCGGACGAAGGCCACAATTTGCAGGAACATTCTATCGTCCTGGTTCGAGGCGGTCGCGTGAAGGATTTGCCCGGCGTGCGCTACCATATTGTGCGTGGCACCCTGGACGCCGCTGGAGTGGAAAAACGACGGGTCAGTCGCTCAAAATACGGAGTAAAGCGACCTAAGCCCGGGGCCAAACCTGCCGCAGTGGCAGCAGCAGCACCGCCTGCATAATTAGCCATAATCAAATTTGAATTTAAGCTAAGGAATATCATGTCTCGAAGACGGCAAGCTAGTAAAAGACCAGTCATCAAGGATGCCAAATTTAACAGCACCCTGGTATCCCGCCTGGTCAACACCGTGATGATCTGTGGGAAGAAGACAGTCGCTCAGCGCATTGTCTATGGGGCTTTCGATCAAATTGCGGAGAAAAATCCGGCCACAAACCCTTTGGATATCCTGCAACGGGCCGTGGATAATGCCAAACCGCGTTTGGAAGTTAAGGCTCGGCGCGTTGGAGGAGCCACTTACCAGGTGCCGCTCGAAGTTCCGCCCGATCGCCAGTTTTCCCTCGCACTCAGGTGGTTAGTGGACTTTGCAGATGGCCGGAAAGGTATTCCAATGAAAGAAGCCCTGGCTGCCGAGATTCTGGAAGCTTACCAGGGGCAGGGGAACGCCATCCGCAAACGGGATGAAGTCCATAAGATGGCTCAGGCTAATAAGGCATTTGCACATTTTCGCTGGTAATAGTATATAAAGAGAGCAGCGCCCCGATGGCCGAAATTTGACCCGGGGCGTTTTCGTTCTTAGTTAACAATTAGGAATCCAGATGGAAGCAGTAATGGAAAAAGATAAGCCGGCTCCTGCCGTCTCGCCCAATTCGCCTAATCGGCAATATCCGATGGAGCGTACGCGCAACATTGGTATCGCCGCTCATATCGACGCGGGAAAAACGACCACGACAGAGCGAATCCTCTTTTACACAGGACTCATCCATAAAATGGGCGATGTCGATGACGGCAATACCGTCACCGATTGGATGGAACAAGAGCGCGAGCGCGGGATTACAATTACCTCGGCAGCGACAACCTGTTATTGGACGCAGAAACCGGACGGGACATACAAAGCGTTCGAGAGTGTGGCTCATCGTGTTAATATCATTGATACTCCCGGCCATGTTGATTTCACGGCCGAAGTTGAGCGCTCAATGCGGGTCCTGGACGGCGCGGTAGCGGTGTTTTGTGGCGTTGCCGGGGTGCAGCCACAGTCGGAAACAGTCTGGCGTCAAGCTACCAAATACAAAGTACCGCGGATTGCCTTTGTCAACAAGATGGATCGCACAGGGGCGAACTTTGAAAATGCTTTAAACGACATGCGGAAAAAGCTGGGCGCGTATGCTTATCCCATTTTTCTTCCTATTGGGAAAGAGGACCATTTCCAGGGAGTGATCGATGTCGTCAATCAAAAGGCTATCGTCTATGACGATAACGATGAGGTCGGGTTAAAATACCAGGTCACGGATATACCGGCCGAGCTGAAGGAATCCGCGGAGGCGGCAAAAGCCGAGTTGATTGATGCCGTGTCTAACAAAGATGACACGATTGCTGAATTGGTCATTGAAAACAAACCGATCACACCTCAAATCTTGAAAGCCGCCATTCGGCGCTTAACTTGCAAAATCGAGCTTGTTCCCGTCCTGTGCGGCTCGGCCTTCAAGAAACGCGGAGTGCAGCCGTTGGTGGATGCCGTCGTCGATTATCTTCCTTCCCCGCTCGATGTTCCTCCCGCAACAGGCATCGTGCCGGATTCGGAAAACAGGGCCGAGGTACCTTCAGATGATAATGCGAAATTCTGTTCGCTGGCGTTCAAGCTCTGGACCGATCCTTATGTCGGCAAACTGGTGTTTTTCCGTGTCTACAGCGGTCAGCTTAAAAAAGGCGATGTGATCTACAATCCGCGAACACGGAAACGTGAGCGGGTTAGCCGCGTCATGATGATTCAAGCGGATAAACGGATTGACGTGGAAACGACTTTTGCGGGCGATATTGCCGCGCTGGTCGGCCTGAAAAACATCACCACGGGAGATACACTCTGCGACGAAGAGTTCGAGATCATGCTCGAACCTCCCACCTTTCCGGAACCGGTTATTTCCATGGCTGTCGAGCCGAAAACCAAGGCTGACCGCGAGAAAATGGGTGAAGGCCTGCAACGTTTGGCCGAAGAAGATCCTACATTCCGATGCTTCACCAACGAAGAAACCGGCCAGCTTATTATCGCGGGCATGGGTGAGCTGCACCTGGAAATTATTCGAGACCGGTTGTTTCGTGAATTCAAGGTGGGCGCCAATGCGGGCGCTCCCCAAATAGCCTATCGTGAGACGGTCACCAAAGCCGCTGAAGGCGAAGGGAAATTCATCCGCCAATCCGGCGGCCGCGGTCAGTATGGCCATGCCTGTGTTACGCTCGAACCCAACGAGCGCGGAAAAGGCGTCGAGATTGAAAACAAAATTGTCGGCGGAGCAATCCCGCGGGAATACATTCCTGCTGTCATCGATGGGGTCGAGGAAGCGGTTGCCGGAGGAGTGCTGGCGGGTTATCCGGTCGTGGACGTCAAGGTCGCGATCACGGACGGCACTTTCCATGAAGTCGATTCCAGCGAGCTGGCGTTCAAAATGGCGGGCATTTTTGCGCTGAAAGACGCTGCCAAGAAAGCCAACCCGATTTTGCTCGAACCGATCATGAAAGTCGAAGTGACCACCCCGGACGAATACCAGGGTGACTTGTTGGGAGATTTGAATCGGCGACGTGGAAAGATCATGAGCATCGAAGCCAAAGACAGCTCGACCGTTTTGAATGCGGAAGTTCCGCTGTCAGAAATGTTCGGCTACGCCACTGCGATCCGTTCCTTGTCGAAGGGGCGCGCGGCTTACTCGATGGAGCCGTTCCGTTTTGAACCCGTGCCAGCCAGTATTGTGGCGGGAATCCTGGATTCGGCCAAAGGTAAGCCGGCTGCGAGGGCTTGACGAAAGTTCGCCCGGGTTGCGCATCTGTCGAAATTCTCCGGAAGAGGCGTGGAGAGGCGCCACCCTACTTTGCGCGGCTAATCCTTTTCTTTAAACACAATATCGATACACAAGCCTGCAGCCAGGAGTAGCGCCACTGTGTCCACGTTGACGCCGGTCTGGTCGGTGATTGAAATGATATAGTTGTCGGCGGAGGTGAAGAGTTCCCTGCCCAAGCCGGCCCATTTCTTGGTGATCGTGCCAAGCTCGCGACCGCTCTTGTTCAGAAACCGGAAATTCCAGCCCTTCCAATCGCCTTTGACCTCGGCCACTTGTTGCTCCTGGCTATCGAATACGATAAAGCCGCCACCTAACGAAAGCAGTTTGCTCCTGAAGTATCCCATCTTGCGCCCGTCGGCGGATGTCACATGAAGTTTGGAGCGGAGGAAAGTAAAACTGCGGCGCACGGTTACTAGAGGGGGTTGACCTTCGTTTTCATAGATCTTCATGGCCGTGGGCAAGCTGCTCTTGTTGACCGCCAGACGCAGCCATTTGGCCCAGGTGGGCGGCTCTTCCTTCGCGATCCCGATCTGCTGGCCAGTCGCTGGGTCTAGAATATCGTACGTGTCAGTCAATTTGAGCACCGCAACCCGTTCCTTCACAAAAAACGTCGTGCGTTCCAGTAACGATGCAGCGGCGGGTGCGTGCAAAGCTGAATGATCCGCGACGGGAGGCGCGGCTACTCGTAACGAGGGAGTCGTCACGCGAATGGCTTCCCCGGGCTGTGAAGGGCTCAGCCGAACGGCCATAGGCGCGGGCGAAGGACTTGGCGGAGCCGACGACGGGGGTGGAGTGTAGGGGCTGTCGCGGGCAATGATCTGGTTGGCATCGGTGGTCGCATCATTACTACAGCTCGGACATTGCACGCGCACAGGCATCCGCCCATTGACCGGCTCGACGTCAAATTTAAATCGGGTCCCACAGCCGCAATCGATCTTGATTTCCATAGGTGGATTTGGGTTTTCCGAAGTTAGACAGGACGGGAGCTCCCACGCAACAGCCATTTTTTCGACCAGCAGAGATAGGGCCTAGGACAAAGTTGCTTTGTTTGCTTGTTGTACAACAGGCGAGACTATGCTCAAGGTTTTTGTCCCATGCCAAAGCGAAGATGGTGCCGAGAATCTTTGTGGCTATCCGTTGACTGAAATCTTCCAAATGGTCGTGTCTTGAGCTGCAGTATGGTTCCTCGGTCGCCAACCATTATAAAATTGCCGTTTACGGCAACTATACTTTTTAAGGTATTAAAAGTGTCGGGCTGTCCGATCTCCCAAGTCAAAGTATTCCGAGACGTTAAAATAAGGTTTCCGATAGGTTCAAAACCAACGCGACCACCTCTGTATCTCGTAAAAAGCCCGTTTGGGAGAGCCGTAAAGATACCGTTCCCGAATGCGATTGCTCCGATATCATACTCGGAAACGGGATCTCGTCTTTTCCATTTCGTGCCACCAGCCGAAACAAGAACTGTGCCGCGCTCGCCGACTGCTACGAAAAGACCCAGCCCGGAAGTAATCGCAAGAAGTGTGTTGGTGGTTCCAGAATCTGAAGCGGACCAGACTAAACCATTGCGCGATGACAAAATGCTACCACTGTCTCCAACGGCGACAAAGCGACCGGAATAGAATGCGACCCCCTGAAGGGAGTTTGGAATAGCTGACAGTGTTACGGACCAAGTCATAGCGTCGGGCGAGGTCAGGATGACTCCATCGCTGCCCGTGAATCTGTTTCCACCAACTGCTACGTACAATCCCTCGCCATGTGCAATTGCATAGATTGAATTACTAGTGCTCGATTCCTGGCGTTCCCATGTCGAACCGTCGGGGGAGGTAATCAGCAGCCCCTTATGTCCGAAAATGATGAATGTTTTGCCGGCATAGGCTACTCCATTTATCAGGTTCGTCGTTCCTGTCCGCTCTTCATGCCACTGCGTTCCATTTTTGGAAGTAATAATGCCGTCGCGTCCGATTATATGAGACCGTCCTCCCGGAAGGGTTTCCACTAGGCCTGGTGCTACGGCTACGTGCAAACCATTTCCATGGGTGATCCCGACCAGCCAATCTGTTGTTCCAGATCGGCGGCTGACCCAGGAAGTGGCATCGTCCGATGTCAGGATTTGACCGTTCTCCCCGACGGCAACAAATAGCCCCTTTCCGAATGCAATCCCAAGAAGCATCTCATCAATTCCGGACCGCTGAGGCGCCCAATTCACCCCATTTGAAGATGTTAGGATTGTTCCGTCTCTTCCCACGGTCACAAAAATGCTGTCGGCGAAAATGAGGGCGAGGGAAGCGGCATTAATGGCTGAGTCACGGTAGACCCAATTCTGCCCATCTCCTGACATCAGTGAGCCATTACAGCAAGTCAGGGCGACAAAGGCGTTCGTTGAAAAGGTTATGCAGTTGAACTCAAAGTCAACTTCTGGATTCCGCGCAACCCAGTCTATTCCGTTGGTCGAGGTAAATATTCCATTACCTATGGCAACAAATGTTCCGTTTCCATAGGTAATTGCCCGGAGGCCAAAGCCGAAGCCAAATTGTGCTTGGAGATCAATTAAACTCCAGGTAACGCCATCCGAGGACACCATCGCAATATCACCAGAGGTGTCACAGAACTCGCCCAAACACATTCCGACTGCTACGAACCGGTTTCCTCCGAATGTGATAGCCAAAAGACCATTTGTACTCGGGGAATTTTGGCGCATCCAATCCACCCCATCGGTCGAGGTCAGGATCGTTCCTTGTTCACCGACAGCAATGAACAGGCCATTACCGTGAGCTACGGCGTTCAAAGTAGGAGTTCCCAATGTTTGACTGTGCCAGTCGATAGCATCAGGAGAGGAGAGAATTGTTCCATCCTGGCCAACGGCCACAAACAATCCGTCGCCGTACGCGATTGCATTAAGTTGGTTTCCCTGGGGCAAAGGATTCAACCAATTCCAGGTCTTCATGGACCCGGCGAAGGTTGGCGACAATGCAGCTAAGCAGAGCAACAAAACTACAAAGTGATTGTTCATTTGGATTTTAGTTCTATCGCGTAGTCTGCAGCGCCATGGTTATGAAAATCGGGATCTCAATTGCGCCGGATGATGTAGATCTTCAGTATAATATCAAGCGCCTTTGGCGATCCCTAAAGCAAAGTCGATCGGTAAAATTAAAACGTTAGACCCGAACATGCATTTTTCGTTATTACGCAATTTAGGCGAAACGATTCGTCTTACAGTTATATTTGGAGCTATTCTGAAAGCACGCCCCTTTCACTCAGCTGGACAAGGATCTGCTCTCGCTCCTCGCGGAGGCAAGCGCCGGACTCCGTTAAAAAAGCAGGAGTTAATCCGACGCACACTCCGGATGCACTTGCGCCAAGTTATCGACCAGGAAGCCCTTGGGCCGGCAGGTCGAGTTACTACGGTTGAACCACTGCCGCGCGGCGTAATGGCGAAAACTTACAAACGCCTTGCCCGAATTGAAAAGGACTGGGATCGGGTCGAGCAAGCGGCGACCAAGGCTCAAGGCATTCCTTCATGGTTGAAAAATTAGAGCTCACCCAAGGTCGTGGCTTGGTGGTAACCGAGCGTCGTCGCGCAATCGCCGAGCGGGTGATTCAACACCTCGGTTTCGCCGGCTTGTGAATAGGACCTAGTCTTCTCCAGACAATCTCGACTTTGGGCAAAACCGCAGGAAAGGCTTCTGGCGCCGTTCCTGCGGTTCGCGTTCTCCCAATCTTAGTCGCAGACCAGCCGGAAGAACCGGGCGGCAGACGTTGCGGGTAATTGAACTGGCGACTCGGTTCCAAGCTCGAACCACGGACCGTTAACGCGTTCTGAGCCTTGCAGTCGGAAGTTTTGGCCGGACCAGGTGACTGTAACGGCGCCTGATGCCCGAGCTATGGCCACGGGTGTGGGAACACAGATCGTGGTGCGAGTTAATTCCGTTACACCCCAATCCCCGTCTTCACTGGCGAAGAAGTTGAAGGCACTGTAGTAGTCAGGATGCGGTGCGCCGGGTGGAAGTTCCGCGAGGATACGGAATTCGTCGCCATCGACCATCGTTGGGGGTTGCCCGGCGCTGTTACCGGGAAGCATGATTGATCCGAGCGGGATTTTGCCGCGCCTGCATGGTGTGCTGCCGCCTAGTTTGCCGAGCCGGTCTGGCCAAGTGGGTAGGATCAACAGCGGATTATCGAGCACCCCGGGCACACCGGTTCGTCCAGCCACCAACACACCGTTGTTGAACACTTGAACGCGAACTGTCGGCGAGCCCAGATTGCTGAAATCGGCGGAACATTCCACGTGACCGCCGGATTCTTTCAACAACAGTTCATCGAGGAACGGGGGTTGAGTGGGCAGGCCAGTGATCGGACCAATAGTGCGCGTGAGCAATTCCTCGCCCGGCAATGCGTTAGTCTCAAACTTCGTCAGGCGCAGATCAAACGACTCCGTATGACCCAGGTCCATACTCACGGGCTCACCCTGGTTGGAGAGCACGGCAAATTCCATACCCTCTCCGTCATCGTAAGCTTTCATGAGAGTGACATGGCCGTCACCCCACTTGCGTCCTGCCGCAGTGATGCTCGGCTCTTCAAGACCCACCTCGGCCAGCCCGCTGGCGAAAAGGTTAAGGTCCGTCACCGGCGGTTCACCAGGTGTGGTTGGCGGAATAAAATAAACTTTGGAAGTCGGTTTTTTGACGGGGCGATCCGGACCATAGATGCAACCATCCCACCCTTTGCGCGTCGTGCTGGCGGTGACTGGCCCGGAGAATTCCACGCTCATAACACCGCTGTAACAATCAAGTTCGACGGTGACGTGGCAACTGGTGACTCCTGGCTGGAACCCAATCACGAGGTACTCGTTAGTCAGCATCTCATAAGAATTGAGGGTGATCGAATCGAGTAACTGACCATTGGTATTCACTGCAGTCGCTCGGAATAGGCCGTTTGGATTATCGGCAAACCGCTTGTTTGACTTCACACAATAGCCTTTCGGCCCCTTGCTACGGAAGCTTAAGAGGGGGATATTGTTACTATTATTTGGGCCTGGTGGCAGGACAAAATCCATTCCCGCGCCCACGGCGGCAGTGAAATCTAATTCGGTGGTAAATGTCACGGCTTGCGCCTGGCCGAAGTGCAGGAGGGTCCCACTGTTGGGATTGTTGAGGTTGGGGAAGATGCAAATCGCAGGGCTTCCGGGATCGACCGCGCGCAAGGCAGTTATGGCGTCGCCCACAGGCTGGTATGGAATGCCAATGCCCACCTGCCAATCACACGGCCAGCGTGTCGTGGGACGTTTGACTGTCACAGTGAAAGAGCAACTGGCAACGCCTCCGCAGGCGTTGGTGACCGTGCAGGTAACTACCGTTGTCCCAAGCGGCAACAGGGTGCCAGAGGGCGGTGAGCAAACGATGGGGCCGTTGAAACCGCTGGCTTTGATTTTGTAATTGGCCACTGCGTTCGTCCCGCAGGTCACAATGACCTGGTTGGGAGGACAAGTGATGGTGGGATTGCCCGTGCTGGAATACGCCTTGATGGTCACATCACATACCCGGCAATTGGTTTGACATATGCAAATGTTCACGATGGCGACGTGCGTGCCTGCCGTGAGCGGTGTGCCTGGTGGTATGCTCTGTTGAACCGTGATTGGGCAGGGCGGCGGGCAATTCGTTGTGATCGTGATGTAGTTGGACAGGTTTGGCATTACAGGGGGACACCCCGTGATGTTGATGGAAATGGTGGGGTTCGGACAGGTGATACTCACAGCCGGTGTCTTTGGCAACACAGTGACCGTGAAATGGCAGGACGCGGCAGCTGTCCCCACGGAATTTATCACACTGCACGTGACAATGTTCGTGCCAAGCGGAAAATTCGAGCCACTGGGTGGTGAACAAATTACACTCGAGCCTGGAGGACAGTTGCTCATTACAGGCGGTGGATAAGTTACCACCGCTCCGGTGCCGCAAGTAGTAACCGTGACATTAGTCGGGCAAGCGATTTCGCAACACAGTTGCGGTTCGCCAAAATAAAACACCACGCCGTCCGCCGCTCCCTTTGATCGCGACACAACGATCCTGCAGGCATTTGGAGGGATGTTCGTCCAGAAGGCGGCATCGCAGTCCATGCCGCTCCCGGCAAATGGCGCCGTTGCAAGCAGACCGGTCGAGGGATTCAAGGTCATATGATACCAGCCGATATTTCCCGACAACGAATCATCGTCCCAGCCCAGGAAGGAGAAGCTCGAGCCAAACGGCGGCGCGAGTTGAGTGCTGCTACAATCATATACAGCGATGCTGTAGATGTTTGTTTCCTCAGTGATGTTCCAGATTCCGAACATGGTGCCGGGTGTGATGGTGTAATTGGTGAGCCAGAATGTCGCGGTGAGCGACCCATTCAAGTCCACCTGGGCCAGGTAGCCAGTGACGATTCCGCTGGCGAGAAACAGGTTCGGGAACTTGGAACCGTAAGCGGTGTTGTTGAGGCTGAGGAAAGGTCCACCGGCGGTTTGGGCGACAATGGTGCCATTGGCGCCAGAGAACACTCCATTAGTAGGTGAGATGGCCAAACTAAGGAAGGCCATCTTGTTTGTGCAAGGAGTGGTGCAACCTTCGGGTGGCGCTGTGACCGTGAGTATCAAGGTGCACGAATTGCTGTTTCCGGCGCAATCGAAGATCGTCCAGGTTATCGGTGTTGAGCCTGGTCCTACAGGAGTTCCAGCAGACGGGTTCTGCACACAAATTCCCAGGCAACAATCTTCTTTCACACAGCTGAAACTCAGGTAATTGCACAGATCGGGAACAACTGCCTGACAGCCGGAAACGTTCAGCGCCTCATGGGAAACGTAATTCAAACAGGCACAATCAATAACCGGCGGCGTGGTATCCGCCCCGACATTGACCGTGAATGTGCAGGAGTTACTGTTACCCAAAGAATTGTAGGCGGTGCAGGTCACAATGGTTGGCCCGAGAGGGAACGACGAACCGCTCGGCGGTGTGCAGACGACGTTTGTGATCGTACCGCAAGTGGTTGATGCCTGAGGCGGCGGATAAAATACAATTGGCGCGCAAGCTACTGTGATGTTGGTGGGACAAACTATCGTGACCACACCATTCGTGCATGGCGGTTGACCGGACTTGCACTTGCCAATCGAGTCTGCCAGCCATAAATCGCTTAACTCATTCGTCGCGAGAGCACGGTTGAACAATTCCAGTTCGTCGATGCTCGTTTCGCTGACAATGTTGGGCGTATAGGGTGCGCCAATGAGCAAATCGATTGCGTTGTTAAGATTTCCAGTAGCCGCGAGAGCCTGGGGAGTGGCTGCGACGCCATTAACGAAGAATTGAACGGTATTGGCAGTCCGGTTTACCACCACGCCGACAAAATTCCAGACGTTCCCATTCACTGCGGGTCCGATATGAGTATAAATCGTTCCATCACCTAAGATGAGCGTCAGGTTCATGTTCGAAATACCCACCGTATAGCCGCGCGAGTTTCCGGTATTCAGCTTGTCCACGATCGTCTGCCAGGAGGGCGGGCCGGTTTGAGCGGGGCGCACCCAGCAATCCAGACTGAAACTGCCTGTGCCGAAGTTAAGGGACGCGGAGTCGGGCGCGCGGCCACGATTGGGCGAATTGATGAACGAGCTTGCGCCAGCCACTTTCCCAAGCGTCGCTCCCGGGCTTTGGAAACTACCCAAAGGCCCTCCGCTTTCAATTATAGCAGTGTTCCCATTTCCGCTGAGATCCGCATAAGTGGTGGCTCCCGTAAGTTCGTCCAACGGCCACCATGCTGCCAGGCTGGCCGGTGGGGGAGTACAACAATTGCGCACGGTGGCGATTGCGCCCACGCCAAACTTGGCAATGCTGTTTGTGTTCATGTCGTAATCAATGGCAAAACTGCCATAGCCGAGTCCGGCGTACATGCTGTTGCCACCGGTCGGAATCCGCAACGCGCCGTACACGTAACCCAGATCATTAACCCCAAAAGGGATATTCGGTGGAGTGCTATAGGAGCCCGCATACATATCGCCCGTAGCCCAGACACTTTCATCACAATTCACCGCAACGCCACCGGCGGAATTCGCCCCGGGCATGTTGTTGCCAAAATAGACGGTCGGGTCGCCGCCTATTTGATAGGTCGGCGTGGGATCGGTCACCCAGGTAGGTCCGGAAAGCCAGTAGCGTAAAATCCGAGTGTGATGCGCTCCAAACGTGGAATTCATAATCATCCCCAGGTACTGCCAATAGCGTTCCGCCAGAAACATCTTGCCGTTCGGAGAGAAATCAATGCTGGCAATCGGGTGCGACCATTGATAGTTGCTAAAGTTGGGGATGCTGATGATCCGTTGCGCTGTGGCGGGAATGAAGTCGCCATTATTGTCCAGCGTCACGGTCCACACTTCGTTGGATTCGGTCGCGCTGACGTTGCGGCTGTCTTCCCACCAGACCGCGTAATACAACTTATTCTGATAAGTTTTTACACCCCAAATCCGGCGGCCAAACTGGGTCAGACCGGGCGTGCCATCATCAACAATCGTTGGCAGACTCATGTTGGGCCGCCCCTGGACGCCATGATCGAACGGACTGCCCACCTGTAGCAGCGTCGCTGCATCCACCCGATAAATTTTTCCGTCCTCCAAATCGCTGGCATAAAGATAACCTGTTCCACTGCCTGCGCGGCGGAAACACACATTACCCAGGCCAGGCCCGTTGACGCTGTTGTTCGGCAGACTGCCGGAGCTGCTGAGGCCCGTGGTGCCGTCCAGCCGGTAAATGCCGCCAGCCCCTCCGGCGCCTTTCGGCAGCGGAGTGGAAGAGCCAACAATGTTATAAGCCTCGGTTGCAGTCACATAAATATTGGGAGGCGATGCGTCATCCACCGTAATTCCAAAAACTTCACCCAACCGTTGGGCGGTCCAGGGTTGACCAGTTTCGTTGTGAAAACTGCTATACGGGGGCGCGTCGCCCGGATCCCACAGCCCCGGGGGCGAAGTCGTTGGTGGTATGAGCGGCCCTATATTCCCCGTTTGTGTATCAAACTTCGAGACTACGAATCCGTTGTTACCGAGGTTAGGAGTGGCGATGGGCGGAACGGCGTAATAATTGATCGTTCCGGAAAAATGCGTCACCACGATCTGCTCCGGCATAAGCGGTAGGCCTGCAAAAAGTTGCGTCGTCAAGGACACCAAACATCCGATACCAATTGCCCGAACCGAACCAAGCCGGAGATGAAGTGGTTTTATATTCATGATTGTGTGGGTGAACAGACTGAGTTGATTCACTTGCGACCAAACGCTCGCAGGCTGCAAAGCAGTGAGAAATACCATGCAGCAGGGTGTTCATACGTGCGTGCAGCCTAAGCTATCAAGAAATGCAAACGGATTGCAAGTTTGTTTTACGATCAAAATCCAGGTCGGCCGGCGATAAAGTTTTAACACGCGAAATCGTTGGCGCTGGATCGGTTTGCCGAGGAAAAGCTCGCACATATGTTTTGGCAGCCAATCAGTCGTCAGGGTTTGTTCGCCCGCAAAACAAAGCCTTTCAACCTGCTGAGTATCGCAATTATTCTTGCACTCAATCCGATTTTTCCGAAGCTTCTCATCACACCAACTAACGCGTCGTATGTGCCGATTATCTTCCCGCTTGTGGAGCTGTGCCTTTTCAACGTCGTTCCTGATTGCATTTACCGCGATTGCCGCAGAGCGAAAACCGAACATCCTCATCATCGTTGCGGATGACCTTGGATATGGCGAATTGGGTTGCCAGGGTAATCCACAAATTCCGACGCCCAATATCGACTCACTTGCCCAGGGTGGCGTCCGTTTTACCAGCGGATACGTCAGCGGCCCGTACTGCAGCCCCACCCGTGCCGCGCTTATGACCGGGCGCTATCAGCAACGTTTCGGTCACGAATTCAATCCAGGCCCCGCCCAAAGGACTCCTGATACCTTTGGTCTTTCTTTGAAAGAAAAAACCATAGGTGATCGCTTCAAAGAACTTGGATATGCCACAGGTTGGATCGGCAAATCGCACCTGGGTTATGCGCCTCAATACCATCCACTCAAACGCGGGTTTGATGAATACTTTGGTTTTCTTGGCGGAGCCCACGATTATCTCGATGCTGACAAAGACAGGTATAATCCCGTTTTCCGGGGCACCAACCGAGTGACGGATATCGACTATATGACCGAGGCTTTCGGCCGTGAAACGGTTAAGTTCATCGAGGCGCACCGGAAAGAGCCCTGGCTCTGCTACCTGGCTTTCAACGCCGTTCACGCTCCACTCCAGTCGACGGAGAAGTACCTCACCCGGTTGTCAAAAATCAAGGACGAGAAGAGGCGTAAATTCGCGGCAATGCTCTCAGCGATGGACGATGCGATAGGAAACGTGCTGGCAACGTTGCGCGAGCATCGCCTCGAGGAAGACACACTCATTTTCTTTATCAGCGACAATGGAGGACCGACTCCAAGTACCACCTCCGGCAACGGACCGCTTCGTGGCTTTAAGGCGCAGACCTGGGAAGGTGGTATTCGGGTTCCCTGGATTGTACAATGGAAAGGCCGCCTGCCGGCTGGTAAAGTTGATGATCGACCTGTTGTCCAACTCGACATCCTTCCGACCGCGCTTGCCGCCGCCGGCGCTGCCGCCAAATCGGACTGGAATTTTGACGGGGTGAACCTTTTACCGTATCTCACCGGAAAGAACTCCGCTCCTCCTCATGAATCACTCTATTGGCGTTTTGGGCCACAGATAGCACTGCGCATGGGAGATTGGAAAATTGTAAAGGGCGCTCCAAGTCATCTGGCCGGCCCGGGCAACCTTTCCGGAAAAGCTACTACCCTGGACCCTGAGCTTTACAATTTGAAAAATGATATCGGCGAAAAAGATAATCTCGCCGAAAAGAATCCTGCGAAGGTTAAAGAATTGGCGGCGGTCTGGGAAAAGTGGAATGCTGGGATGATCGACCCCCAGTGGGCCGCTCCCTCAAGCCTCGCCGCAGAACAAAAGAGGGCGGGCCGGGCCAGGAAGGAAGAATGAACCGTCGCTGGCGCAAGCGGGTAACATTGGTTGCGTTCATTGCGTTTGTTGCGATTGGGCTGGCGGTATTCTTTATTTTTTCAACAAGCCAATCTGTCAGCTATCCATTATTGCCAAACCCCAATGGGTATGATGATTTCCTCGCAGCGGGCAATGCCTTGACCTGGAATGTGGATGATCCCTCGGCTCTCTCTGAGAACGAACTTCGTGTGTTGATCGCTACTAATGCCGAACCGCTGCGTCTGCTGCGACTGGGTCTAACACGCCGCTGCTCGGTTCCAACGAAAGCTGCAATTACCAATTTTGGGAAAATTTCAACCGAGCTAATCAACCAAAGGCGTTTAGTCCAGTTAATGGCTGCGGAAGGCAGGCTGGCCCAGCTCGAGAAGCGGCCGGGGGATGCAGCGAGGAATTACGTTGACGCCATCCAGTTTGGAAATGAGATCAGTCACGGAGGTTTTGTTATCAATCGTTTGGTAGGGATAACGTGCGAAAGTATCGGCACATTTCGGCTGGTCAAGATCCTGCCTGATTTGAATTGCGGTCAAATCCGTCCGTTGATTGCCTCATTGGAACGGATCGAAAGCGGCCGGGTCACATGGAAAGAGGTGATGGCAAACGAAAAAAAGTTTGCCGGCTCACAATTGGACCACTATTCCAACCCAATCAACCGGATAAAAGCTTACTTGGAGGCGTGGCGTGTGGATAAACGCGCGGAAGTAATGCAAGACAAAGCAATCGCAAGGACGCGATTGCTCATGCTCGAACTGGCCTTGCGGTGCTATCGAGCCGAGAAGGGGCAAGCTCCTTCAAGTCTTGAACAACTGACAACAGAATATCTTCGTCACCTGCCTGCTGACCCATTCACCACTCAACCTGTGATTTACCGATGCCAAGGCACTCATTGGCTCCTTTATTGCCTCGGCCCTGACAAGACGGACGACGGAGGCAAACCTCTCACACGAGGAACATCGAGCAAGGGCGATTTTTTCCTCGAGTCTCTTTAATCCAAGCTTTGTCTAAACATTCCGCTTCGGGGCTATACACATGGCGCGCTCCTAACAGAAGCTCTAAATAGCCACCGTATATCAGAAAATTTATTTTGTGACCGGCCTTCCTTCTCCCCCTTGCAATCTGGCCGTTCAGCCTTAGGCCCACTGCCGGTTCCCCTGGCTTATTTTCCTGCTTTCGGCTCTTCGGGCGCTGGTGGTTTGGGGGGCTCTGGTTTGGCGACATCCGTCGGTGGAATGGGTGGCACGATGGCATCGGCAATTTTATTAATGTCCGGTGTGGCCGCCGCAGCCTTGTCGTCTTTCTTTGGTTCTTCTTTCTTTTCTACCAAAAGCGTTGAGCGTTCTTTGAGCAACGGATCGACTGTCCAACTTGAAACCAGATAAACCCATTTTTCAAAGCCCTTTTCTTGAGCGACCTTTTCTTCGAGTTTCTTCTGCTTCTCCTTAAACTCCTTATCGAGTTTCTCTTTATCTTCAGGCTTTTCGTCTTTGCCCGGGGTGCGCTCTTTGGGCAACTGCGTGGCGACCGTCAAGGCTAGCGGATAATTGTCGTTGGTCTTCTGCCCGACTTTTAGAGTGTAAGTAAGGTTTTCGAAAGTTTCGATCGTTGCCAGCGTAGGTTTCTCAAGATTTTCAGGCGTCGTACTGGTAGAGACATCAGAAAAGCTGGGGGAACCCAAAGGATTTGCGACGGAGGAAGCCTTTGATGAATCCAATTGTTCTCCAGCTTTGGCATCGGCCAACTTCCATTCAGCCGTTTCGGTGTCACGCGTCAATTTCCATGAATTTGTTGCCGCTGGAAAGGTGACTGCAATAGAACGAACCTTTTCGATTTTGAAAAAGTCTTTGTTCAACCACTGGTCCGGTTTGGGTTCGGTATTTTGCAGAGACTCGGAGATCAAGGAAACAGAGCCCGATTCGCCACTCACCTGGACGTACCTGCCATCTGGATAACCTTCTTCTCCACCCATATCCCCGAAAGGCGACGGGCGGTTTGATTTCCGCATGTGTTTTTTGCCCAGCAGCAATGATTTGAGGGTCTTGTCGTTTTGATCCTTGAGTTCGACCATAGTGGCGGAGTTTGTGCCCTGGCCGGTCGTCAAAGACAAACGTGTCAACTGCGATGAGCCGACCTTCTCGGTTTGCACAACTTTGAGGTCGCGGAGCTTGAGCAGAAAATCGCTTATTTCAGAATAATTCGCCGGATAATTATTACGCTCGCGCACGCGCCAGATATCTTTCTTGGCCAGGTTTAGTTCATTTGTGCCCTGCTTAAAAACGATGTGAGCCACATCATTCACGGGAAACTCTCCGAGAAGTTTCTTGCCCATCGTGGAGTTATTGCCTTTCCAGGACTCATTTTGCCTGTTGACCAGGAGCACGCCCGCGCCGCCGATCAGGGCGACCAGCACCAGCATGATAATAAGTTGTTTCCGATTCATTTGGCGGAGGTTTTTCTACGTTTGGCAACCGCGATAACAACACCCGATAGGCTCACGGCTAGCGGAACGACGAGGATGTTCATCCATTTCACTGACGTTTGCAGTGAAACCACTTCCTTTCGAAGATCTTTTTGCACTTGCTTGAGATGTTTCCGCGACTCGGCTTCTTCCTTGCGAAGCTTAGCGAGTTCAGCGGTCTGCTCCGGAGAAAGAATAAAACGTTGGTCCTTGTCCTTTTTCTGCTGCTGGAGTTCATTGATCTTCCGCTGGGCTTCCGAGGCGCTTTCTTCAAGCTTCTTTATTTCGCTTTGGAATTTTTTATTTGCTTCAAGCTCCATATCTTTGATCCGGGTGAACGGGCGATTTTGGATGGCCCGGCTGCGCACGTGGATCAAGTTGTTATCGCCCGTCAGTTGTTCGATAGCATTTTGGGCAAAATTCAAGTTGCCGTTCATAGCCTGGGAAAGCATCCCGAAGGGAGTCGGGGTTTGGCGAAGGGCAACATTATCAAAAAGCATGTCGGCATCGCCCACCAAAATAACGGTGTTATCCTGCGCTGTTTCCTTGAGGGAATCGTCCGGCTTTTTCGCGGTTGCGTCGTCCGGCTTCTTATCGCCTTCTTTCTTATCCGCGTCCTCCTTCTTTTCTTCTGGCTTGCCATTGGGAAACGCGCTCTTGAATTTTCCCGTGAGCCGTACCGCTAATGCGTAGGCAGTGCCGGAGGCCTTGAACTCTTTTGCGATGTTCGCCCCGGCGAGGTTCGCCATGAAGCCATCAACCATCTGCGATTCAGGCGTGCTCTTCAATAGCACCGTTTCCTTCAAGCCCTGCGCCGGCGTGCCGGTGAAAGCGCCAGCATACGGCAGCCAGATGTTATCGATTTGGCTTGTAACAATGTCATCCTTGTTGATGCCCTCCGGCGTAATGGACAACACCGCAGGCGCTTCCTGCGGTTGGCCATTGCGTCCCCCGATTTGCATTTTGAATCTCATATCGGCAACCACCTTGGTGGTTTCAAAGGAAAGTCCCCAGGCCTTTAGAAGTTTTTCCAGTGAGGAACCGCTATTCGGAACATTCCCAAACATCTGGTTCTGCTCCTTCGTATCCACCATCGGCAACGGATCCAAAAACGCAATTAGTTTGCCTCCTCTCATGATGAATTGATCCACAGCGTATTGAGCTTTATCCGAAATTTCTCGAGGATGGATGATCATCAATACTTTGATGTCTTCGTCGATTTTGTCCACGTCCATGGCCACCCGTTTTACCGTAAAATCATTCTTCAATTCATTCACGATGACCCAGGGCTGCTGCCCTTGTGCTTGACCCATGCGGGCCATCATCGGGTTGGAAGGCATACCGAACACGGGCATGGGACTCATGATCCCCACCACCGGCTTTTCCGGCGTAATGACACGGGAAATGGCACGGGACAAGTCGTATTCCAACAACCGCTCGCGGTTCGGATCGAGGAACGGAATGGCCTGCTTTTCATCCAGCAGGCTGACCGCCAGCCCCATATAAAATCGCTCACCATTACGGAGTGTCTCCCCTTCAATCCCGTCCAATCGTGCCGAGTCCTCCGCGTCTGAATCAGGTTGTGGGTCGTACTTCTCCACAACCAACTTCCCATGTGCCGCCTGTTTATATTCAGTCAGCAAATCCTCGACGCGCTTTGCGTAAGACTTCAGGTAAACCGTATCCGGCGTCGAGTTCTCGGGCTGAGTGCAATAAAAGCGCACCTTCACCGTCGTATCCAGTTTCGAAAGGATTGCTTTAGTGCCCGGAGACAGGGTGTATGCTTTTTCCTTTGTAAGATCGATTCTCGTCTTGGCGGCGCTGCTGATGAAATTAAAAGCAATCAGAATCAATGCCATCGCCGCCACACCAATGGTGGAATAAATAAGTGTCTCGAATGATTTCTTTTTCATGAATTCTCCGTATGAATCAGCCGGCGCGATGTGTGCGCAGTATTACGCTGGTTGTAAACAGCGAAAATCCGATCAGCGATAGAAAGAAAATAATGTCTCTTGAATCCAGCACACCTTTCTGAAATCCCTCGAAATGGGTAATCACACTGAAAGAGGCAATCGTATCCACCATCCATGGACGTGCCCAGCTCTCGAGCATGTTGATCACTGGGGGAAAGCCTGCCAGAATAAAGAACAGGCAAACGACCACTGAAACGATAAAACTCACCACCTGGTTGCGCGTCATGGCTGAGGTGATGCAGCTAATCGCCAGATAGGCGCCAGCCATCAGCCAACTCCCAATATAGCCGCAGATAATCACGCCAAAGTCGGGCGAACCCAGGTACCAGACCGTAAGAACAACGGGAAAGGTCAGCGCCAGCGCCAGCGCAAGAAACAGCCACGAGGCCAAAAATTTCCCAACGATCGCCTGCCAGGCGGTGATCGGCATTGTCAGCAGCAATTCCAGTGTTCCTACCCTGCGTTCCTCTGCCCATAACCGCATCCCCACCGCCGGCACGAGAAACAAATAAAACCAGGGATGCCAGTCGAAAAAGGGTCGGACGAGGGAGGCTTCACCTCGTTCGAAAAAGCCTCCCACCATGAAAGTGAAAAAGCCGCATAACAGCAGAAAAATCACAATGAAAATATAGGCAAGCGGCGAAGAGAAATAAGCGCCAAGCTCGCGTTTCGTAATCGTTTTAATATTAGCCCAGGCATTCATTCGTGTTTAGTCGATCCGTAAGTTTGAAAATTGCGTTGTTGCGCGTCGTGAATTAAACGATTTGACGCTTAATTGTCAGAAGAGGCTTTCGAGGTATCCGCTGGTTTCGCATCGGTGTCCGGCATCGTGATACTCCGGAAAACATCGTCCAATCTTCCCTCCTCGGTGTGCAACTCTTCAATACGCCAGCCTTGCGCCGCATCGGCAATGCTGCTGGCGAGGGTTCCATTCACGTTGGGTCGCGGGAAAACCCTCACCGTCACGCGCGTTGTTTCCTCACTAAGAATCGTGGTCCGCTTCACGGACGATAATTGGGCCAGTTTCTCGTTGAGCGCCGCGGCGGTGATGCCGTTGACCCGCATCGTTACCGCTCCGGCCCATTCGGATTTCTGCCTCAATTGCGAAGGCGTTCCATTGGCGACAATCTTGCCGCGATCGATGATGATGGCTCGCGAGCAAGCTGCATCCACTTCTTCGAGAATGTGGGTTGAGAAAATAATCGCTTTTTTCTCACCCATTCGTCGGATTAGTCCGCGCACTTCATGTTTTTGATTCGGGTCCAGGCCATCCGTAGGTTCGTCCAGCACCAGCACATCTGGATCATGAATGATCGATTGGGCAAAACATGTCCTGTGACGATACCCCTTGGACAAGGTCTCAACACTTTGATGCAACACCGATTCCAGAAAACACATCTCGACTGCGCGATTCACCGCTTTCTTTTTTGCTTCACCACGCAACCCCCGGATCTCGGCCGCAAAATTCAGGAAACCAAACACGGTCATATCAGTGTAGGCGGGCGCGTTTTCCGGCAGATACCCCATCAGCCGGCGAGCCTGAATTGAATTCTCGACAATATCGAACCCGCCAACCGTAATTATTCCCTCGGTGGGAGGGATAAAGCCGGTGATCATCCGCATCGTGGTGGATTTTCCAGCGCCATTCGGCCCCAAAAATCCCAACACTTCTCCGCGTTCAACTGAAAATGAAATTCCATCGACGGCCCGCTTCGTGCCAAAAGCTTTTGCTAAATTGTGGACCTTAATCATAGTAATTACTCCGTTCCTGAACGAAACGAGGTGTCCTGATATCTATTTCCGACTCTGTTGTAAACTGGTTTCTCAGGCCGGGTTTTTTATCCGCTCTAAATGGGTTGCGGATGGTTTCGGATTTTTTTGATTCTCTGGAGAGGGTTCCTGTTCAATTTTTTTTGGAGCTTTACTTGTTTTGAAGTTTTTAACGATAACCGCGAAACAAACATCAAACCGATAAAAGGTTGATTGCTAGCAACTTAGCTGCCTTCATGAGCTTAACACTTGAATAAGCCAGCCCACGGAGAAAGTCCGTGTTCACGGGTGATTGGGCGTGACAGGCCCCAAGCTTTTGGGTGATCCTGACCGTGACCACTTTATAACGAATCAAGGCGTTATGTTTTTTTCAGGATTCAGCTACTGCCGCTACTTATGGATTTTGTGTGTTACCATACTGGTTGTTACCATGGGCGAGCCAGCGGTGGCGGCACAAGTTGCCACGGCAGGCGACCGGCCAACCAAGGTTGACCTGCCGAAATCTCTGACGGCCGCGATTACGCCAGCCAAATGGCAAGAGGTGGAGAAATCTGTTGATCGCGCGCTGACCTGGATGGCATCTCAACAAGCTGCCAATGGTTCCTTTCAGACTCTCCCCTCTGGCCAGCCGGGTATTACGAGTCTGGCAGCGATGGCTTTTTTGTCTCGTGGTCACCAGCCCGGTCTTGGTCCTTATGGAGAGCGGCTAAGTCGGGCAATTGATTTTGTTCTCTCCTGCCAGATGTCTAATGGCTTGATTACCTTACTGCCGCCTGGTCCGGTCCACGAAGACAAACAGCCATCGCACAATGCCGTGTATAACCATGTGATCTCTTCCCTGATGCTCGGTGAGATCTATGGACAAGTCAGCGGCCCGCGCGCGAAGTCAGTAAAACAAGCAATCGAACGGGCCCTGACCTTCTCCCGCGCGTTGCATCACATTCGTCCCAAACCAGCGATCGACCAGGGCGGATGGCGATATATCCGAGTCAATAGATGGGGATCAGGTGTTGACTCTGATCTTTCCGTGACTTGTTGGCATCTTATGTTTTTGCGTTCAGCAAAAAACGCCGAATTTGACGTGCCGGAGGCTGATGTGGATGAAGCGATCGCATTTGTTCGCAGGTTATGGAACCCTGGAAGCGGTGCTTTCAGCTACGACAGCGCAAACTTGGAAACGGCGTTGCCTTTTCCCGCGAAGCACTCGCGCGGCATGGTCGGCGCCGGAATCCTCTGCTTGTCCCTGGCCGGCCAACACGAAACGCCAATGGCCCGTGCCGCAGGGGATTGGTTGCTGGCCCATCCCTATAAGGGCTTTGGCCACCTGGCCTCGTCCAGCGACCGCTTTTTCTATGGCACTTATTACTCCAGCCAGGCGATGATGCAACTGGGAGGACGTTATTGGGAACAATTCTTTCCGCCCCTGGTGGAAGCGCTTTTGAGTGGGCAATCAAACGATGGCTCCTGGCCGCCGGAAATCCGTAGCTCAATGAATGTCGCTGGAGCTGGCAGCGAAGCGATGTTCGGCAATGTCTATAGTTCTGCGCTGGCGATCTTATCGCTGACCCCTCCGTACCAACTGCTTCCCATTTATCAAAGGTAGGTGAGCTGGCTAGTCCTGTCTTTCGTCTAATCGCTTTTATTCCTTGTTCGGGGATTCATTTCTTTGGTATGAGAATTGCAGCAACAGCGTTAGCAACGCTCCATTGTGCAAAACAGGCACCATTCCATTCTCTTATTGCTGGTCGCTTTACTTTTAGTCTCATGCTTTGCCGTTTTTGCCGAACGTTGCGCGATTTGCGGCGAGGATTTTACTGGAGATACCGTTTACCTGATTACGGATAAGATCACTCAGGAGAAGGTGCGCACTTGTGTTGTGTGTGTGAAGACTGCCGAACGCTGCACGATGTGCGGACGGCCTGTTCGAAAAGATTTCGTGAAGTTAACGGATGGCCGTTTCTTATGCGAGCGGGATAGCAAAAGCGCGGTGATTGATACTACCGAGGCTCTTGGCATTTGCACTGAGACACGAGATCAGCTTGAAAAATTGTTCTCCCGTTTTATCACCTTTCCGCCTAACGTCCATGTGGCAATCGTCGATCGGATCAACCTCCTGACGCTCTTCAAAATTCCCGGTAATGATTATGAATGCCCGAATATACTTGGGTACTTCAGGGCGACCACCAATAACGATCAGCGTCGCTATGACATCAGCGTAATGAGCGGCATGAGAGCGCCTGAAGTTAAGGGCACATACGCTCATGAACATACCCACGCGTGGGTTTTTGAAAACGTCGCGGCGGAACGCAAGCAACGGCTTTCACGTGACGCTGAAGAGGGCTTTTGCGAACTGGTCAGCTACCTGTTGATGGACTCGCAAAGGGACGAAGAGATGAAACGCGCACAATTAAAAAATGATTATACTCACGGTCAGATCAATTTGTTCGTTGAAGCTGAAAAGCGGTTCGGGTTCAACGAAGTTGTGGATTGGATGAAGTTCGGGGTGGGCTCACAGTTGGAAGCCGCCAATATCGAAGATGTACGGAAAATTGCCATACCCCGGCCCGAAACGAGCAAAGATCGCTGGGTTTCAATCGCCCCACCCACTGCTCCCGACAAACTTCTGCTCAAAGGGATCTCCTGGACGAAAGCCCGAGCTCTGGCGCTGATTAACAACCAATCATTTGCTCCCGGAGAGTCGGGCAAAGTGCAAGTGGGAAAAACGAACGTTTTGATTCGTTGCCTTGCTGTTCGCGAAAATTCAGTGAGGATCCAGATTGTCGATTCGGGTGAGGAGATGGAGTTATCGATGTCCAGCGGCGGTAAATAGGGCTTTGCGTTGGAACGATCCTGACGGATTCGAAGTGATTTGCGCGGCACTTTACTATGCCTGGGGTTGGCCGTCCCGCAGCGCCTCGACATCATACACCCCGGTGAGAATTTCACCTTTTATTTTCACCTGAACCCACAACCGATACCGGCCGGGCTTCGGGAAGGCATAAGGAAAAGTAACACTCGACTCATTTGTTGCTGCACTGCCTTTTAACCATTCTTGCTGAGCCGTTGATAACACGGGTAACCGACAAATCGGGTCGTTCTTTCCAAAGGCAGCCTCGAGTGGCAGTTTGCCTTCTGCTCTCAAGGCTGAAAGTTGGATCGATGCCATCGAGGGCGTGCCTCCTGGGTGCAAATGAGTAAAGACTGAGCCGTCGTCGCGGCGCAAGGCCAAATGTCCTCGCATCCCAAGGTAAGGTTCGAGGATGACCGGGTCTCCATTCTTGCTCAACACGCTGAAAGTGAGATGCGCTGGTTTATTCACCAAATAGCTTTTCTGCGCGGAACTCTTCATCGTGTAGTTCTGTGATAATTCGCACTCCGCATTCCCTGGTTTGTCCCCCAGAGGCCACGTGGTTCGCCAGGTGTCATCAGGATCAGGTCCATTGGAACTCCCTCCCAGAAAAGTATTCGCTGGTGGCAGTTTGAAGCTCGTGGTCAATGTATCTGAAAACCCGGTTTCGTATGTCACATCGGCGTAGATTCGGTATTGTCCTTCGGGCAGGTCCGGCAAACCGACTTCGAAGGTTTTCCGGTCCAGCTTGATCGGATGCAAGTGAGCGAAAGTCTCAAGCTTCGGCTCCTGGACGAGAAAAAGATGCATCAACTTGCCATGGTCAGGCATAAGGGGCGAAGCACGCTCGAAGCGAGGATCTGTAATCTCAAGACGCAAAATACGATGACCTGCTTCTGACTGAACCGTCGCTTGCGCTGACATCGGCTGGTACAATCGGTTGTTCCGATAGTCGGCGGCTTCGGCATCCCACCAGTGTTTGCCTCCCCAAACTGCCAACAGCAGCAAACCCCCTCCTACGGTGACTGCGCCTCGTGCCATCCATTTGCGTCTTGGCGCCGGCTTTTGACCCGGGTCGAGCATACTTTCACGCACCGCTGCACCGATTACGCTCAGAAGTAAAAGGCCTAAAACCATGCCTAACGCTGCCAGCGCCACTCCCAGCGATTTGTCCATAGGCAATACCCGTATCGCCACAGCATCCACAGGAATTAGCGCGCGTCCTGTGCCCGAAGTGCCTTTTACCTCGAGTTCCACGCTTTGCGAACCGCTTTCCATAAACCAAAGCTGCGCCGTGTAAAGGTTGGTTTCACCTCGCACCAACCTGGCTACATCGGGTGGCGGAGCTCCTTTACGTCCGGCATTCCATTTGATTGGTAATGCGGTGACTTCCTGGACAGGGCCACCTTCGACCCGAACCGAAATCTCAGCCAGACCGGGAATCACCTCCGGCGGCCTGATGATAACATGAACAGGAAATGGGCCAGCGTTGCCTTCAAAGAACACGTTCGGGCTGCCCACGTGGGCCTCAGCCAGACCTGGCATCAACAGAAAAAGGATTGAAGCAAGAATCGAAGGAATTACATTGAATCTTTCGAACTTGTTTTCAGCCAGAATAGACGAGCCTTGCCAGGAATTTCTGCGCGGTCGAACGTAGCTATGTGCTGGGAGGCGAGGAAGGCTCGCGCTCCGACGGACCGCGAACCGTCCTCGGTTCGCAGCGGCAACGAGACAAGGGAATCTTTCGAACTTGTTTTCAGCCAGAATAGACAAGGCCTTGCCAGGAATTTCTGCGCGGTCGAGTGTAGCTATGTGCTGGGAGCCGAGGACGGCTCGCGCTCCGACGGACGGCGAACCGTCCTCGGTTCGCAGCGGCATCGAGGCAAGGGTAGGACCTGTCACTCGGTGCGCGCCGCTTCGGCTGCTCACGAAGCTTGGCCCGCACGGAGTGACGCGCTCTACCACGCCGTGTTGGTTCATCGCCGCACCTTCGCCATCCAGTTTCCCAGCCACAACCCCACTCGTGTCGCGGCTATCGATAACATCAACGCCACCATCAACGACTGCACCGTTAAGGGTCGGTGCCAATTGGGATTCGTTTCACTCCAGAATTTTTGGCGCCAATCGCCAAGGTGTTCGGTGTAACCCCAGTGACGATCCGCCGCGAAAAACCAATTTTGTCCGTATGGGCCGATCAGGAACGCCGAGAAAAACCATTGTGTAACCAGGAATAGTCCCAGAAATGCAGTTCCAGCAAGAATTACCAAAAGCCAGTCGCAGCGCCATCCTTTCCCGTGCCCGATCCAATTTCTCAAAAGATCAATTCCGATGGCAGGCACAACCAGCACCAGAGGAAAAGGGAGCGGCACGAAGTGATGGATTGGGTTGTAAATGGGCCCAAGCCGTGGGGTTCCCGGAAAAAGCGGAAGCAGCCATGCCATCAACATCACGATGCCCATGTAGACGAGTGCAACCCAGGTAGCGCCCCAGCGAAACTTCGAAGCGCGACCCATTCCCATAAGGTAAAGGGGAAAAGTCGCAGCGGAGGCCTGATAAAACTTTATGGTCCGTTGCTGGTTGGGAAAACTGTACTCGATCAGAAATACGGCGGCCATGACAATGAGGACGCCCGCGGCATAAACATATAGGTGGCGCCCCGGAGCGGGTTGGTTTGGCGGAGCCAGGTTTTGTTCTCGCAGGATCAACATCAACGCCCCCAGGACGATCCCCCACATTCCCATGGCCAGCAGCGTATGCGGGGGACTGAGAATCTTCACATCCAGGCCATAGGCATTGTGCCACCAATTATCGAATGGCGCTGAAGTCAGCATCCCCAATGCGCCCCAAATAGTGACCCACGCTCCCAATGGGCCGCGAAATCCCCATAAACCGACTGCTCCTGCTTGTTGCTCGGGTGTCGAAAAAAACGTCGTGCGAATCACCAGCCAACCGCAGGTCAGTCCACCCAACACGCCGCCGAAATAAATCGCGATGTGGGCAGGGGTCCAGAACGTGTCGCGCCCAACTGTCCGATGCCACGAAATGTCCCAAAGGATTCCAATGACAATGCTGGTAGCACCAAGCAAGACCGCCCGGGCATAATGGGAGGTTTGCGCCGGCTTCGGCGGACTGATTTCACTCATGGACGATGCGACTGCTGTTTCCATAGCGCAGATAAGATTTCCTGTTTGTTATTGTATCTCTCCATTAATGGTCGTCAAAAGGTAATAGGGCCTCCCTACTGGATATTGGCGTCAGGACCTGAAATTTCAGATAGAAAAAGATTGGCTATTGATCCCTCGCAGCCAATCCTGATGCAAATCCTTCAAAGAACTTATTTATGCTTACAACTGAGAAATTCATACGACGCCACACCAGTGACGTGAAACCGTGGGCTGAAACCTGTGGGCAAATCCGGCCACTCATCGAAGAGAAAGATGGTGCTGCCGCCGAAGTGCACCATCTCGAAATCACCGATGCCAAACTTCACTACCACGAACGCACGGACGAAATCTATTATGTGCTATCGGGAAGTGGCCGGATGACTTTGGACGAAACGGAAATCGAGTTGCGGCAGGGCATCGTGGTTTATGTTCCTCGCGGGGTAAAACACCGAGCGTGGGGAAAACTTGAGGTGCTGGTCACCTGTATTCCTCGGGGCGTATTAAGCGACGTTCACGAACTGCATTAAGCCTCATGGATTCTTGAGGCCAATCACAATTTCCGTCCACACCAGCCATTGAAAAGTTATCCGGTCACAATTCCGCTCTCGCCAGATTGTCCGGCGACCAGATGCCATTCGGTCTGCAAACCGTACGCCTGAATCCACTCCGTGAGCACAACCCGATCCAATTGGTCGCCCGACACGGCCAGCATCGAGCGGATATCGCGCAGATGTTTTTCCGATCCGCCTTCGCGATAGAATTGCAGCTTGCGCGTGATGACATATTCCGGCGGAGCGAGCATCACGGTCTCTCCTTCCATCTGCGCCTCTCGATGAAGCCTAAGGGCCGAGGCATTCAATTCGTCCCTTCCGGTTAAATAGATGTCGGCTTTGAAGCCGGTTTCAATATGAATGATGTTAAAATGGCCACGTTGTTCCCGTCGTGCCTCGGCAGAAATGGTTTCAAGAGGCGGCAAATAGAAATCAGTGGCCGGGAAAAATTTCGCCAGGCACTCAATGTCCACAGTTCTCAGAAACATGACGAAATCCACGTCGTGAGTGAGACGCGGTTCGCCGTAAAAAATCGCCGCAACGCTGCCCGTCACAACATAACGGATGCCCGCGCGATTCAGCGGACGCACGAACAATAAGAACAGGTCAGGTTCGGGCATGGAGGAAAATCCGCCGCACCTCCGCATGAAGCCGATCTTCAGGCCAGTCAGGATGCTGCGCACGCAATCCGGCAGTTTTCATCTTGCGCGCCGACCAATAAAGCCGTTCCGCCAGACGCAACCGCCCTTCGCCGGACATGGCACGAAGGATTTCAATCTGTTTCGGATCGGCTTGCTCATCCGGAAGCATGGATCCAAGGTGCGGGGGTACGGGCGCCAAATCAAGCTGTCCGAGGCCTAAGATGTGGAACTCATGAATTCCTGGTTAGCCTTGGTTGGATTCGTATAGGACATTCGCTACTCCTCGACCGGCACCACGAGATTTTCCATAATATAATCTTTTCGCTCAGGTGTGTTCTTGCCCATGTAAAACCCCAAAATGCCCGCGGCATCCGGCTTGGGAGCGTATTCGACCTGGCTCAACTTCATCTCTTTCCCGATGAACTGCTTGAATTCGTTTGGTGATATTTCCCCCAACCCTTTGAATCGTGTGATTTCGCAGCTCTTTCCGAGTTTTTTAGAGGCCTCGTCGCGCTCGGCTTCGGAATAGCAGTACAAGGTCTGTTCTTTGTTACGCACGCGGAAAAGAGGCGTCTCAAGAACAAAAAGGTGCCCGTCATGTACGAGCTGATCAAAGAAGCGGAAAAAATAGGTAATTAACAGATTTCGAATGTGCAGGCCGTCCACGTCGGCGTCCGTCGCAAGAATAACCTTTTCGTAACGCAACCCTTCCAGGTTGTCCTCGATATCGAGACTGCGCATCAGGTTGTACATTTCGTCATTGCGATAAACAATGTCCCGCTTGAGATCCCATACGTTCAGCGGCTTTCCTTTCAGGACGAAAATGGCCTGGGTATTCACATCCCGCGTGCTGACAATCGAACCCGCGGCAGATTGGCCTTCGGTTATGAAGACCATGGAGCCCTTGCCTTTGCCTTTTGCTTTGTCAAAATGCACTTTGCAATCCTTGAGTTGAGGAATGCGAATCGTGATAGCCTTGGCTCGTTCGCGCGCCAGTTTCTTGACCTCCTGCAACTCTTTCCGGAGTTGCCGGGTATCCTCGACCTTGGCGATGATTTTTTCGGCAATTTCCTTGTTTCGATTGAAAAAATGCAGCAGTTCCTCGCGAACCCGATTGACCAATTCGGTCCTTATTTCAGTATTGCCAAGTTTGTTTTTGGTCTGTGATTCGAAGACGGGATCTTTGAGGCGAATCGCCACAGCGCCAATCATGCTTTCACGCACGTCGTCGCCCTCGAACTTTTCCCGCCCATATTCGTTAACCGCTTTGAGGAGGCCTTCGCGGAACGCGCTCAAATGCGTTCCCCCATCGCTCGTATATTGGCCGTTGACGAACGAATAGAACGCTTCGCCGAAACGGCTATTACTGTGAGTGAAACAAAACTCGAGGGTCTTCTCGGAATAATGCAGCGGCGGATAAATCGGCTCGCTATTGTCCGCCTGTAAATCTTCCATCACCAGGTCCAGCAAACCATTGCGAGATTGAAAAGTTTTGCCGTTGTAAATCAGCTTGAGCCCTGTGTTCAGGTAGCTGTAGTGGCGGAGACGCCGCTCGATGTGCTCCGGTTTGAACAAAACTTCCTTGAAAATTGCCGGGTCAGGTTCAAAACGAATCAGTGTCCCATCAGGCTCATTGGATGCCTTCCCTTTTTTTTCGTTCTTAAGCTTGCCTTGCTTGAACGATGCTTCGGCAAACTCCCCTTCGCGAAAACTGCGCACGAAAAATTCCTTTGAAAGAGCGTTTACCGCTTTAGTGCCAACACCGTTCAGGCCTACACTGAATTGAAATACGTCGTCGTTGTACTTTGCGCCGGTATTGATCTTCGAAACGCAATCGATCAGTTTACCCAGCGGAATTCCTCGGCCGAAATCCCGGATCGATACTGCTTTGTCCTGGATTTCGATCTGTACCTCCTTGCCATGGCCCATGATGAATTCGTCGATAGCATTATCAATCACCTCTTTCAGCAGGATGTAACAGCCATCGTCATAATGGGAGCCATCGCCGATCCGCCCAATGTACATCCCGGTCCTTAGTCGAATGTGTTCGAGCGAGGAAAGTGTCTTGATTTTGCTCTCGTCGTAATTGTGTTTGATATTTTCAGCCATAGCTACTCCCCTCGATTATCCGAAGCCATCAAAGACTTGCCAATCATAAACAAAAGAAAAAAAGGCTCTCCTGTCTAATGTTGCAGAGCAATAGCTCGATAGAGCCGTGAACTCGCGAAGCGTATGGAGAGAGTGCGACCTCTTCCGTCGCTTTGGATAAGTTCTTTCCTGAGAATTATTCAGTTAAAGGAGCAAAAAGGAAAAGCGCCCGGGATACGGCGCACTCCAAGCGCTTCGCGAAACTCGAGGCGCTGCTTTATGTCCAAACCTGGAGATCCGGTTTGGCAGCCAGTCAGTTCATTGTGCCTGCACTCGCCAAAGCCTCGTACGCGCTGCAGAGAGAGGCAACGAGACACTTTGCGGGTCGTTCGTTAAGGTGACCGATGCTACGGTTTGCCAATTCGTCGCTGGAAGTACCAGCGTTTCCTGAACCTGGTGCAGATGGCCTACGTCGCCATGGATTGTAAGCAAAAAGTTCGTGGATGTGAGGGTCAATGATAGCAGTGGGCGCCGCGGCAGAGCGCCTTGTGGATCGTCGCTAAAGTCGGGAATGGTGTTATGATTGAAATCATTCGTGTCATCGATCGAGAGGCCCCAGGTGACATAATCGGGATCGGAGGTATTCGGATCCCAATCCTGGAAATCGAAGTAACCACCGTAATTGGTGGGCCAATTCGCGTCTCGCAAGAACAGATCATTTGTGAAAGTGATCGTTTGCATCGCACTGTTGCTCCAGTCGCCAGGCTGAAGGACCAAGAGGTCGAAGCGGTTGGTAGAAACCTTCACAAATTGAACAGGCCCTTGCATTTGGTTAGCCGAATTCCCCGTTTGGCTAAGATTGATCGTTCCGGAAACAATGTTTGAACCAGGGTTGTAAGCAAGCGGTCCGGTGAATTCGATCAGTTCGAATGTTGGAGAAAAGACCAGGTTCCCAAACGAAGAGTTCTTGAAAGTCAGGACGCACACACCCAGTTGAGAACCGGCATCGCGCGACCATGAGGCGCTGACGGAGCCGCTACCGATGCCATTGATGTCGTAGGCCCCGGTACTGGTAGCATTCACGGGTTGGGCTACTTCGAAAAAATCCGGATATCCATTTCCATTGGCGTCCCCGCCCCCGGGCACGTCCAGCGCCATCGCACCATCATATTCGTCGCCGAACAATTGATCGGTTACAATCAGGAACGTCGAATGCGTGTACCCGGAGCCGAAAAAATCGCCAAAAGCCAGTTCCCCGTTTACTCCTACCGAAAGGGTTGTTAGATCCAGCCTGAAAAAGGCAGTCTGGTCGTCAGAGCGCTGAAATCGAGGCGAGAAACAATACATGCGCGCCTGCGCGGTCTGTGCCGCCTGTCCGATCAGGGGGCAGAGGAAGATTGTTAACCAAAGCAAGCAGTGCCCCAAAAACTTCATAAGTCCCACTTGGCCGGAGAAATCACACGTCATATTAGCAGACGATGATAAACGTCGCAAGTTTGGGCCGTGTAATCTCGCGGATTAAAGAAGGATAAGTCATTCCGAGCTCCGAAAGACAAAAATGGACCCTAACTAATTCATGAGGCACCTCCGGGTAACGTTCAATAGCAATTAAACCGAAACCATTCTGTCTGCGGCTGGTTACTTCGCACGACAGCCGCTGGTCCGTCTGTAGATCACCTGATTGTCAAGCTGGGCAGCTTACAGCACACTAGGTCATGCTAAGTTTTCCGGCTCTGAATTTTCATCACGGGGAAACGATAGACCTGCTGCGAGCCAGTGTGCAAAAGTTCGCCGCCAAAGAGATCGCGCCTCGTGCTGGAGAGATTGATCGCATTAACCAGTTCCCCGCAGACCTTTGGCGCAAAATGGGTAGCTTGGGCTTTCTTGGCATTACTACTAAGGAGCAATTTGGGGGCACAAACATGGGATACCTTGCGCATGTAATCTCTATGGAAGAAATTAGCCGCGCATCGGCGGCAGTCGGTCTTTCCTACGGGGCGCATTCAAATCTATGCATGAATCAAATCCAACGCTACGGGACTGACACGCAAAAGCGGACCTATTTGCCAAAACTCGTCAGCGGTGAGCATGTGGGAGCCCTCGCAATGAGCGAGCCGAACGCCGGTTCGGACGTGGTGTCGATGCGTCTACGAGCCGAGCGCAAGGGAGGCCATTATATTTTCAACGGCACGAAAATGTGGATCACCAACGGATCGGATGCGGACACCCTCGTGGTGTATGCCAAAACCGATCCGAATGCCGGATCGCATGGGATCACCGCTTTCCTAATCGAGAAAGGGATGCCAGGATTTTCGACGGCCCAAAAGCTGGATAAACTCGGCATGAGGGGATCCAATACTTGCGAGCTCGTATTTCAGGATTGCGCCGTGCCAGCGTCCAACATTCTCGGACAGGAAGGCCGTGGGGTAAATGTTCTGATGAGTGGCCTTGATTACGAACGGGTCGTTCTTTCAGGCGGACCGCTTGGCATCATGGCTGCCTGCATGGATTCAGTGCTGCCATACATCCATGAACGCTCGCAATTTGGGCATCCAATCGGCGAATTTCAATTGATGCAAGGCAAGATCGCCGACATGTACACCGCCATGAACGCGTGCAAGGCATACGTATATGCGGTGGCCCAGGCTTGCGATCGTGACGAAGTCATGCGCAAGGACGCCGCCGGGGCGATTCTCTACGCCTCGGAAAAAGCAACCTGGATGGCCGGAGAGGCCATCCAATGCCTGGGCGGCAATGGTTACATCAACGAATACGCGACCGGCCGGCTTTGGCGCGATGCCAAGCTCTATGAGATCGGTGCTGGCACCAATGAAATTCGCCGCATGCTAATTGGCCGCGAGTTGTTCAACGAAACGAAATAGAAGTTGAACTTCGGCATGGCTGTGGTGGTAGGGCAGTCCTGCCCGCCGCGATCAGAGAAAACGCTACTATCATCAAAACCGTTCCTCCGATATTTGGCGAAGGACTCCCGGCGCGCACAGAGTGATCCTTCGGGCGCCATTGCGTACCGAGTGAGGTGGCTGCCACCAGTTACTAAGGCTGCTGCTATTGCTACTTCACCGCCAAACTAAAGAACTGTGTCGAAGAGATACGCGCCGATGATCGAACTCTCCTGTTTTTTCTTGCGCTTGCGGGTCTTTTGCGGTTGATTTGTCGAGAATACACTATGGAGAAGAACCGAGCTTTTACCTTGATTGAACTGCTCGTGGTTATCGCTATTATTGCAATCCTCGCGGCCCTGTTGCTGCCGGCGCTGGCGCGTGCCAAAGTAAAGGCAAACGCCATCAAATGCATTTCCAACCAGAAACAGCAATTCCTCGGTTACCATATGTACGCTGATGACAACCGCGACTTTTTTCCGCTTCACGGAGATTGGGCAACTGTGGGCGGTTTCATTCGGACCAATGTCCGAACTGTGCAGGTGATTCATGACAGGGCAGGGGAGACAAACCGGCCGTTGAACGCTTATGTACAGGCTGCCGAGGCCTTTCATTGCCCTTCTGATCGAGGTGATTCCTATTGGCCGGCCGAGTCCAAGCCAAACTGCTATGGTGCGTGGGGTAACAGCTACCTTCCTATGTGGTCCTTAGATTGGTTCGGTGTTAAACACACGACCGCTAATAGCACAGTATCAAGAACGCAACCCGATGGCATTCCGATCAAAGCCAATGAGATCACCCGAAGCCCGGCCAACAAAATCATCCAAGGCGACTGGCCCTGGCACGGCTCTCGAGACGCCGGTGACGGGAAAGTCAGCCCTGCGTCGTTCGAAAAAAGTATTTGGCATAACAACCGCGGCGTGCGTGGCTGGAATATGATGTGGGGCGATGGCCACGTTTCCCTCTTCCGCTTTCCAAAGAATTACGGCCCTGCGCAGATGGATATGCCGGTCAATATCAATTCGGCTTGGTGGTAGCAACGGGGCCGTTTAGTCTCTCGCAAACCTTACAATACCCTGGTTTCCGCTCTACGATTCACTCCATTCGCCAATATTTTCTGGCGAGCCACTCAAAGGTCAGGCAACCAAGGAAAATCCAAAAATAACCCCATTGGTTCCATGCAGGTTCTCGATGAAGCACCGTCTCCTGCACATCCGGAATGTCCTCCGTTTCACTCAGCGCGGCTGGAACAGAGGCGGGTGCCAGCACGGCGCCACCGCTCGCATCTGCAATTTGGGTTAACAATGGAAAGTTACACAGCGGATTGCTCAGTTCCGTCGAGCCTTTTGGATCGACGGTTAATATTTGTTCAACAGCGTCCGGATGATTTTCTTCAGCCAATAAAGAGCGGACCGTTGGTCCGGAGACACGTAAGGTAATTGGACCCAAAGGCAAATCGTCGTAGATCGCCCGATAGACCCCTGGCGAGTTCCCGTCTTCCTGTAAATCCAGGGACTTAAGCATTTGTCCTTCACGCCGTGCTTCGATCTTCGCCTCCCCGGCTGAAACCACGCGACCATCCAGGTGTGAAAGCCGAACTGAGACTTGCGCGGCATCCCCCTTTTCATAACTGGATTTGTCAGTCCCCAGGCGAACTGTCCTTGAGCCGCTGCTCATTTCGCGAGCAATAGCCCAGCGCAAGAGCTGACCCCAGAAGCGGTGATGGTAGGCATCTCCATTGCGGTAACGGAGTTGGTAGGTAACGGGGGCTGCCAGATATACCACTCGGCCCAGCCCAACGTATTGCCACGAGAGAAATGCTTCGGGTTGGGCCGTGGATTGGGAAGCAATCGCAGCGGAGATAAGCACATGGCTGGTCGGTTTAGGGCGGCAACCGGTCGAAAAGTAGATGGGAACCTTGCTGCTCATTTCGCGCCAAATGCGATCGCTGGCGAGGGGGTCATCATCCAATTGAGTCGCCACGGAAAGACTTCCCTCCGGAGTCACCGTCAGACTCCGTGGCTGATCCTGGTTGCCAGATGTTGCACTCGAGGTTGTTGGCAGCATCGCTGCCAGGGGTTGATCCGTAAACGCGGAGGGCATTGCTGTATCCCCTCCAATCACGATCAGATTGCCTGATTCCTCCGCCACGAATTTCTTGAGCAGTTCCTGTTGGGCAGGTGAAAATTGCTCCGGAGTAAGGTCGCCTAAAATAACGACCCGGTACCGGCGCCAGCCTTCCAAGTCACGTGGAAGAGAGGGTCCCGCGCCTGTTTCGTCCTTTGGCTCGAAAAGCAATTGTTCGAAATCAACATGTTTGTCGCGTTTAAAAAGATTAACCAGGTAGCGGAATTCCCAGCGCGGACGAGAATCCGCAATTAGCACCCGAATCGTGTCTTCGATTACCTCGACCTCCGTTTGCGCCTCATTATTATCCACGGAATGCTCCCGGACCACCGGAGTCACCCGCAATCGGAGCCGTTGCCGTCCCAATTCCGCAGCTTTCCATCGAAACTCAATCCGTCCGTCGAAAAACTTCGAGGAGACAGGGATCTTTTTGTTTTCGATCACCGTATTGCCGTTCATCAAATCAACATGCAATTCCTCACCGTCGCAATCGTAAGCTGTCACCATCGCGTCGAGAATCAGCGTATCGTTTTTGAACACAGTGCGTGGACAATGAGTATGATGCAGAATGACATCGCGAGGCATTTGCTGGTCTCCAATCGGCACGATGTAAAAGGGCACTCCTCGCAAGGCTGCCGCCGTCTCGCGCGGGTTCCCGCCCGCGTTATGTCCGCCATCCGTTATGAGAACCACCGCAGAAACGGACTGTTGGCCGCAATCCTGGACCGCCCGGTCAAGTGCCGCGGCAAGATCTGTCGTGCCGGCAGCATTGTTGGAGTGCGCCATGGACTCGTTCCATCCGTTGTCGGGAAGTGCGACAACTTTTGAAGCAAAGCCATATCGCAACACTCGCGATTTGCTTTCAATTTCTTTGAGCCATGAATTTTCAGCGGCCGCCAGCCATTCCCCGACTTTTTCTTTTCTGGAGAGCTTGGATTGCGACGCTAAAGCGGATTGTTCCTGGGATGTCGGGTTTTGTTCGCAACGGATGGTCATTGCCCGGGCAAAATGTTCGAGGCGTCGAAGACCGGCCTCCAGAAATTCTGCACCTTGTTCTAATCGATCTTCCTGCGACTCCTGTTTGCGATTCCTATTTTCTGAGACTGACTTTCCAGGGGCATAACGAAAGGAGGCCAGACCTGATTTCAGAAACTTCGTGGTCTGGCCCAATTCGGTTTTTGTGTTTAAATCGGTTCGCGAACCATCCAAATTTATACCGTCTAGTTCCGCCATGGCGGTTTCCGCGGATTGCGCCAGTTGCTTCCAAATGCCCCGAGTCTTTTCGCTGGATGCTTCGTCTGGATTTTGTCGCATCAGTTTATGAACAGCCGACCGGGCTGCCCTCAATTTCCCAATAACACGTTCGAGACTCTCGATTGTCGCAATGCCTTCACTTTTTTTCTGAACACCGCGCCAACGCACAGCGTTTCCTGAACCGTCGATCGGATCAACCAGGCCCATGCTGTCGCTCGAATCGACAAAGACCAGGACCGAACTCGGCCTGGTTTCCCGGCGCACTGTGGTAATGGTGGGTCCCGCCAGCATCCAGAATACACACACCAATGCGATCAACCGAACAGGGAAGAATATGGCAAAACGTTTTGCCGAACCTGACACATTGCATTCACGAAAGGTAAAGAACCCCGTGATGAGAAGGATCAGCGCACTTAAAACGATGAGTTGCCCGAACGATAACGGACCTTCGAAGGTAAACTTTTGAATCGTCTGTGATGAACCCATGCTTTCAGGCCCCAATTGCAGGTTTCATGGAAACGGGAGGCATGGAAATGTGACGTTGTCGCGCGAACCAAAATGCGACGGCGACTTCTGTTACCATAACGCATACCAGGGCGAGAAGAAGCCAACTCGCGAGGGCTCGCGGCTGCGCAATTACTTTTTGGCCAATCGGAATCGAAAATGGCTCCGTGCCAAATGACAACCCTCCAGCCTGCGATAGTGTTTCAATTTGTTGGGCGGTAAGAGACTCCAAATTGGATTCTTGAGGATCACGACTGACCATGAATTTTCCAGCACCGTCGCCTCCTGGGAACAGAAGTTCATAGATGCCAGGTGATTGAGTCTTAGCGTAATGAAAAGTTAGCAACCCATCCTGCTCCAAACCGATTAATTGCGCGCGGCTGCCCTCGGGAGTTTCCAGCGAGGCAATGGCCTCTGAGCCCGTCTTGCGCGCAACCTGCAGCACCTCTCCTGGCTGAAGATTGCGTTTCACCAGGCTGGGCTCAGCTAGATACCACAACCATTCATGTGCCATTACTACAAAGGAGTGGCACAGAGGAAGATTGCTCCAGGCCAGGTTCAGGGGAAATGCTTGCACGATTACCCGCCCTCGACCGTAATTTTTTTCCACGGCCAAAACCGCGCCTCCCTGCGCTCGTAGCAAAACTGGAACTGAATTGCCCGGGGTCGAGTCAAATTGATGCCGTCGATAAATTTTCACCCGGTCCATATCCAGCCGCTGTAAATCGGCTAACAAAGCCGTGGCAGGATGTTCTGCCGCAGGTGGCGCCACTGAGATGAATTTCGACGGCTCCCGCTCATCACCCGCGGGCTGAAGCAAACCCAGAGGGCATACACCCGCGCCGTGTTCAAAGAATGATTCATTGAAAGCCCGGATATCTGTTTGCTCTCCCAGCGCAATCCAAAGACCCCCTCCGCCCTTTATGTAGCGGGCAAGTTTTTGAACCGTATCCGCAGACAATCTCGGCACATCCGCCAGCACCAGGCATTGAACCTCCGCCAGATCTTCCGCTGGCAATCGATGATAGTCGATCATTTTTGGCTGGAAAGCAGACGCAGAGAGCTGGGTTGAGTTATCGCGATGGCCCAGGGCTGCCAGAAAGCATTGCGTCTCGGATTGAACTGGATCCGTTCTGGGCTCGCCTTCAACTAACAGGACCTTTACCGCGCGGGTCACTTCGACCAGGACAGCGCTCCCATCGTCTGCAGACAAATCATCCTGTGCCGTCAACTTGCATGAGATCTCCACCACCCCGGGATCTGCAAAAGGTTGGCTCATTCTCACCGTTGTGCCGGCCCCTGGTTGAAGCGAAGGGATCGCACTCACACCAAGTGACCGTTCGCCACTTCGCCATGCCACCGCCTGAGGTTCGCTCGGCGCCGTCCCATTATTCTTAATGGACGCAGTGAAAGTTGCTGGTTGTCCGATTCCCACCACTGCTCGGTCAACCGCGAGTTTTTCAATGGACAGATTGACTACTCCTGCTGGCGTCCCCACCAAGACAATTCGCGTTAGCACCGGTGGCGAAGCCTTTGAAGCGAGCGTAAGGATTGAGGCCCATTGACCGGGTGTCTCGGCGTGCCAGCCGTATTTTTGTCCGTCCGTGATCGCCGTTGCAAATCTGGTGAAATCCTTCCCGGCAGGTTTTGCGGAAATCGCTCGTTGCAATGTCTCGTGCATGTCCGCGGCACCATCGCTGGGCCGCAATTCATTGAGCTGCGCCAGCAAGGCAGCATCGGCGCTCACCGCGCCAGAAGTCACCCATGCAGGTCTCGGAGAGGTCAGCAGCACGCGAATTTTGTCACTTGGATTGAGAGCATGAATAAGGTGTTTGAGCTCGATCAGTTCGCGCTCGAAAACCGTCTCATTCCCAAGCTTTCGTTTTGTGGATAGAGAATTATCCAGGATCAAAACAACATCGCGCGGCCCTGTAGCTCCGAAGCGGCTCGATGAAATCATTGGCTGCGATAAAGCTCCCACAATGAACAGCACAACAGCGACCCGAAGCAGCATTAAGAGCAAATCCTTCAACCGCATCAGCCGCCGCCGCGGAGTATCGCTGCCAATAAGAAATTGCATCGCTCCCCAGTGAATCACGTTGCGTTTTCTTTTGCCGAACAAATGAATGAGTACTGGAATGGCAAGCAAGGGCAACGCCCATAAAAAGGCTGGGGAAAGGAAACTCATTATTTTTGGAGGGCTGCCCGCCGGCGAAGATAACCGGCGAGAGCATCTGCGAGTGGCTCATCCGTCCGTAAAGGCACGTAATCACATCCAGCCTCACCACATGCGCGGCGAATTTGTTCCAGAAAAATCTGAAGCCGTGCCAGGTACTCTTTCCGGATGAATGCAGGATCGAGTTCGACGATTTGGCCATTTGTTTCCAGGCACTCGAATCTGGTCCATTGCTGGAAAGAGAACGAGAGTTCCTCCGGGGCGAGCACGTGGAACAGGATGACCTCGTGTCTGCGAGCGCGCAACAGCTTCAAGGAGTGCGCGAGCTCTTCAGGACGATCGAAACAATCAGAAAAAATGAGGATAATGCCGCGGCGTTTGATTCGGCCCGCCAAATCGCCTAGGACTTTCTTCAATAACGTGGGCCCGGAAGGGGCCGCTTCCCGCACCCGGGCGGTCAACACTTCGAGGTGGCTGGGTTGGTTTCGCGGTGGGACGAATGACCGGATATCATCCCCAATGATAGCAAGCCCAGCCGCATCACTTTGATGAAGAACCACCCGGGCCAGGCATAAACAGGCCATCCGGCTGTATGCATATTTCGAGGCAGTGCTCAGACCAAAACCCATGGATCCACTGGCGTCGAGCACCAGCATCGCCTGCAAGCTTGTTTCTTCCTCGAACTGTTTGATGTAATACCGATCACTTTTCCCATACACCCGCCAATCCAGCAGGCGGATTTCGTCCCCGGGAGAGTAAGCGCGATGCTCGGCAAATTCGGCCGACCCTCCCTTTTGCTTCGACCGGTGTCCTCCCGAATAAAGCCCCTCCACAATTTGCCTGGAAATGAGTTCGAGATATTCCGTCTTTGCAAGATCGGCGGAACTGATGAATTCAGCGGCGGAGTTCATCCCATGCAAAAGAAACAAGGCGCCGCGCCATTAAATGAGTTTTATTATGCAAGTGTTTGGCCAAGGACTTCCGTGTAACTCGCATATTCTTTTACTGTAAAACACTTAATTGGCAATTTGTTTCTAAACGCTCCTCAGAATTGACTATTAGCTTCCAGGCAAATCTCAGCACCTTCAGCTCTTTTTGGCGTGCTTTTGACTTGTCGACGGCTAACCTACTCCATGGTTCCGCGTTCCAAATCTCAAGCGTTTTTTGCCGAGGCCTTGCGTTACATCCCGGGAGGAGTCAACTCGCCGGTGCGCGCGTTTCGCGCAGTGGGCGGACAGCCTTTCTTCGTAAACAAGGCGAAAGGCGCACATTTATGGGACGTGGACGGCAATCAATACATAGATTACGTCGGCAGCTGGGGTCCTGCGATCCTGGGCCATGCCCACTCCAAGATCATTCAGGCTGTGTGGGCCACTGCCGAGCACGGCACCAGCTTTGGAATCCCAAATCCATTTGAAGTCATTTTGGCAAAGCTCATCTGTTCATGGGTGCCAAGTGTACAAAAAATCCGAATGTGTAATTCCGGCACCGAGGCTACCATGTCGGCCGTTCGCCTGGCGCGCGGATTTACCGGTCGCGATAAAATCATCAAATTTGACGGTTGCTATCATGGACATGCCGATTCGCTGCTGGTAAAAGCGGGCTCGGGCGCATTGACCTTTGGAAATCCTGACAGCGCGGGAGTGCCAGCCGCGTTTACTCAGCACACCATCGTGCTGCCTTTTAACGATGCTATTGCAGTTCAAGCGGCGTTTGAGGCGAACAAAGATCAAATTGCAGGAATTATCCTTGAACCTGTTCCTGGCAACGCGGGCGTTTACCTTCCCCGGCCAGGGTACCTGGAATTTCTTCGCGATGTCACACGCGCAAGCGGCGCGTTATTGATTTTTGATGAGGTCATGACTGGTTTTCGTCTGGCCAAAGGCGGCGCGCAGGAGATGTTTGGCATCGGCCCTGATTTGAGCTGCTTTGGCAAGGTGATCGGCGGCGGATTGCCCGTGGGCGCATTCGGTGGCCGCTCTGAAATCATGGATTGCCTCGCGCCACTAGGCCCGGTTTACCAGGCTGGAACATTAAGTGGCAACCCTGTCGCTATGGCCGCGGGCATCGCCGTGTTGGAAGAATTGGCGGCCACCAATGCTTATGCCACGCTCGAACAACTCGGCGCCCAACTGGAAGCGGGCCTGCGTGCAGTCGCAAAATCAGCCGGCATCCCAGTTCAACTTAATCGGTGCGGATCCATGTTTTGCAGCTACTTCTCTGAGGAACCGGTTCATGATTTGGCCACCGCGATGAAAAGTGATCGCGGTCGCTTTGCGAAGTATTTCCACGGCATGCTCGAACAGGGGATTTATCTCGCGCCGTCTCAGTTCGAAGCAGGCTTCGTGTCAACAGCCCACGGTCCGGAGGAAATTGACAAAACCATTCAATCTGCAGCGCGCGTCTTCAAGACATTATAAAGGCGAATGAGAATCCTTGCGTTGGATTATGGCTCCCGACGGATTGGGATCGCGATCAGCGATGAATTGAAAATCATCGCCCAACCTTTGGAATATATTCCAGCACAACCATTCGTTGAGGTGGTGACTCGACTCAAGCAACTGGTTCAGGAAAAAGAAGTCGAACTCATTGTGGTAGGGATGCCTCGAAATATGGATGGCAGTTATGGCCCTGCCGCGGAACGCGTTCAGCAATTTGTATCGGAACTCAAAAAGGTTATTCCGTTGCGCATCAAAAAATGGGACGAGCGCCTGACTACAAGCCAGGCAAACCGCATTTTGATCCAGGCCGATGTTCGACGCCAAAAGCGAAAGCAGATGGTAGACAAAATGGCGGCAGCGATTTTGCTCCAGAGTTATCTGGATGCGCCGACGGAGAGCTAATTGTGGACTCGTGCAAAATCAAACTGACCATCGCTTACGACGGGACGCAATATTCCGGTTGGCAAATTCAAAAGGTTGGCATCGGCGTCCAGGAGAAGGTGGAAGCGGCTCTTGCAAAACTTTTTCCAACTCATCCACGTCTCCACAGCTCGAGCCGGACGGATACGGGAGTCCACGCTCTCGGCATGGTTGCTCACTTCGAAGCACCGCGGACGGATTACAAGTTGAAGAGCAAAAAACTCCAACTCGCGCTCAACGCCTGGCTGCCCGGCGATATTCGGATCACTTCAGTATCGAGCGCCTCGAAAGAATTCCACGCCCGGTTTGATGCTACCGGTAAGCAATATCGCTATTTTGTATGGAACAACTCCGCGATGAACCCTTTGCTCCGCCACTCTGCCTGGCACGTGCCGCGTTCACTCGATGTCAGGGCCATGCGTGAAGCGGCGAGCCTGTTCCTTGGCAAACATGACTTCCGCTCGTTCTCGGCTAATCAAGGCTATGAGAGAACATCGACCGTTCGCAACTTGACCCGCTGCGATCTGAAAAAGAGCGCTTCTCTGCTCACATTCATCATCGAAGGCGACGGGTTCATCTACAAAATGTGCCGGGGCATTGTCGGCACATTGGTTCAGATTGGTTTGGGGAAGTTTCCGGTAACAGATGTCAAAAAGATGCTTGCTCACAAGGACAGGCGCGTAGCAGGAATGACTGCGCCCGCTCAGGGTTTGGTTTTGTGGAAGGTTTTTTATAAAAGCAAATCGGGCATTGGGCCGGGGCAGAACATTTGAATAACAACATAGGAACTTAGGATCTATGCGCTCGACGGGGGACAACTGACACCCAGTTCACCTATGCACATCGTTCTGGTCGAACCTGAAATCCCGCCGAACACCGGCAATGTTGCGAGACTTTGCGCTGCCACGCGCAGTACCTTGCACTTAATTGACCCGCTCGGATTCAAGCTGGACGATACCCAACTTAAGCGCGCCGGGATGGATTATTGGGAACATGTTCAATGGCACCGCTGGCCTGATTGGACGGAATTTTCGAAGAAGCTGCCCAAAGAGGCGCGCCTTTGGTTTGTCGAGTCCGGCGGCCCGCAACTGTACACCGAGGCTCGATTCCAACGGCAGGATTACCTCGTCTTCGGACGTGAAACGGCGGGCTTGCCCAAAAAGCTTCTGGAAGCCCACCCCCATTCCTGGCTCCGAATTCCCATGTTCAACCCGGAAGCTCGCTCACTCAACCTTTCCAATTGTGTGGCGCTCGTCCTGTTCGAGGCATTGAGGCAGCAAGGCTTCGAGGATATAAAATCCTAATCCCCAATCTTATCGTGGCTTCCCGTAGAGCGCCTGCTCGGCTTCTTTTATAATGGCGAGCACTTTTTCCTGCTTTTCTGCCGTCAGAAGTTGTTGCACCAACTTCGGATCGCGCAGCAGCCGGCTAAGCCTGGCCAGAATGGCAAGGTGCTGGGTGACCGTCGGCGCCACCAAAAGAAAGAACAAGCGCACAGGAAGATTATCCAGTGCCCCGAATGCAATCCCGTTTGCGTGTCGGCCAAATACGATGACCGGATGATTAACCATACCGACCATAGCGTTCCTGGCGTGGGGAAGTGCAATACCATCACCGATGCCAGTACTGTGCAGCTTTTCCCGCTCGTGGAGCGCTCGTAAAAGAGTTTCGCGCGCGGCCGGTTCGTTGACCAATTCGGCGATTTGATCCACTAGTTCGGCAAGAATAGTGTCGCGATCATTACTTCGCAAATTCAGGTTGATCCTTGCCGGTGACAGCAGATCGCTAAGCATGCTGGGATTGGCATTCATCATCGGGCTCGCACGTGAAACGTCCGCGCCCGCTCAGTACTTCACGCTCTCCCACTTTTTAGATTTGGCGCTGGCTAGCACCGCGTCGCAAATCAAAAGCTCATCATGTCCATCCTGGAAGGTGCTGAAATCTCCTGCTTTCTCGCGACCCGCGATGTGGGAATAAACCCGGAGTAGGAAGTTTTTAAGACCGTCCGGGTAGGCTTCCGGATGGCCTCCCGGATAGTGGGCATACGCCCGCGCGCGCTCGCTTAGCAAAGACGGGTCCTTCATTAATAGCTCATTAGGCTTTTCTCGATATCCAATCCACATTTCATTAGGCCGCTCCTGGTCCCAAACCACAGAACATTTCGAGCCGGATAACTCATAAAAAAGTCTGTTCTTTCGTCCGGCAAAACATTGCGAGACCGTGAAAGAACCTCCCGCCCCATTGTCGAATTCGAAAAGCACTGTGGCATAATCTTCGGTGTTAATGCTCACGGGTTCGTAATCGGAAGGCTTGAGTAGTTTGCCAGAATAGGTCTCAACCTCTTTGGTGGGTTTCATGCGCGTCTTATGTATTGTGCGCAGGTCGGAAAAGACGCGCTTAATTTTGCGGCCGGAAATAAACTGAATGCAATCGCACCAGTGAGAGCCAACATCCGCCACCGCACGCGATTTGCCGCTGAATTTTGGCACCAGCCTCCAATTCCAGTCGGTATTCAGATAGAGCCAGTCCTGTGTGTAGGAACCATTTGCGTGGAACACCTCCCCCAGCTTGCCGCTCGCAACCATCGCCTTGGCTTCCTGCACCAGAGGGTAGTAGCGGTAGTTAAAATCAATAGCGTTGACGATGCCCGCCTTCGCGGCCAGCTTGACTAACTCTTTGGATTCAACCGTAGTCATCGCCAGAGGCTTTTCCGAAATGATATGTTTGCCGGCGGCGATAATTTGTTTGCTGATCTCGAAATGCAAGTGGTTCGGAGTGCAGTTATGCACCACCTCGATTTCCTTATCGGCAAGAAAATCCTTCACACTCCCATAAGCTTTTGGAATGTTCAATTTGTCTGCTTTGGAGCGAGCCAATTCATCATTGGCTTCGCAGAGCGCCAGCATGTGAACGAACCCAAGCCGGCGCGCGGCCTCCACGTGAGCCGGCCCGATAAAACCTGTGCCGATTATTCCTGCTTTGACGGTTTTCATTTTAGATAAGTTTATGTTAATTATTAAACAGGCAGCGCTTGGAGCGCGTCATGGTTCGCAGAAAAGACCGCTGAAAATCTCTGTTGCGCAAAAAGAGGCTCACTTCACGGTTGCGACCTTCGTCCACCCCTTTTCCTTTTTCGAGGCAAGTACGGATTCCAGCACGGCTGTGCACCGGGCACCGTCCAGAAAATCAGCGTGTATTTCGGAATCGGTAGCGACGGCATTCACGAAGTCAAATATAGTATGAATGAAAGTATGCTCGTACCCGATCACATGACCTGGCGGCCACCAGGCCGCAAAATACGGATGAGTCGATTGCGTGCACAAAATCGTTTTGAACCCTGGCTTATCGGCAGCATCGCGCCGGTCACAATACTCCAGCTCGTTCATCCGTTCGAAACAAAATCCCAGCGTCCCTTCGCTACCATTAATTTCCCAGCGATTATAATTCTTGTGTCCTGGCGCCAGGCGCGTTGATTCAAATGTGCCGTATGCGCCAGTCGCCACGTGTTTGCCCTGTCCAAAGCGCGCTAGAAAGACGCTGGCATCATCCACTGTCACCTTTTCTGTTCCTTTGCCGGCCGTCGCTTCCAATCCGATCGCTTGCCCTTCCCGGGGACGTTCTTTGATGAATGTTTCCTGAAAACCGACTGTTTCCGTTATTTCACCGACCAAAAAGCGCGCAGTGTCTATCAAATGCGCATTCAAGTCCCCGTGCGCTCCCGACCCAGCGCTTTCTTTGCGCAGCCGCCAATTCATCGGAAATTTTGGATCGGCAATCCAGTCTTGCAGATAGGTCCCGCGGAAATGCCGAATCTCCCCTAACTGGCCTGAATCGATGATCTGTTTAGCAAAAGCGATTGCCGGAACGCGGCGATAATTGAAGACCACCATATTGCGCACCCGCGATTTGCGTACAGCCGCCAGCATCTTTTCCGCATCCGCGACATTCAAAGCAAGTGGCTTTTCGCACAGTATATGCTTTCCTGCTCGCGCAGCAGCCAGCGCAATTTCGGTATGCGACACATTCGAAGTGCAGATATCCACGATGTCTATCAATGGAGATTCCACGACTTCCCGCCAGTCGGTCGCCGCGTACTGCCAACCCAAAGTCACGCGGGCGGACTCGACACGAGCGCGGTCCCGCCCGCAAATGGTGTGCATTTCCGTTTTGGCCTTCAGCGGAAAAAAATGCGGCGCCTGCCGCCAGGCATTCGAGTGAGCTTTTCCCATGAAGCCGTATCCGACCATTCCGATGCGCAGTGTTTTGGCCATATTCAAAGTTGGGGTTGAATTAGGTTCGGCGGCCTTTATAGTGAGCCCTTAATGTCAAGTCAACCGTTGACTTGCTGAAATAGCTAATGATTACGTGTAGTTCAAAAAGATTTACTAATGCAGTTCACCGCCGCTGAAATTTCTAAACTCTTGCAGGGGGAGATCACCGGAGACCCTGATTTGCTCTTAAAGGGCTTCGCTCCAGCCGACCGCGCGCAGCCAGGGGATTTGACCTTTGCTGAAAACGACAACTATTTTGCCCGCGCCGCACAGAGCGCTGCGGCGGCCATCATCGTCGATGGGCCTTTTACATCAACTCACAAAACCGTAATTCGGGTGGCCAACGCTCGCCTGGCATTCGCAAAAATTCTGCCTCTGTTTTTTCCCGAGCCCACGTTTTCTCCAGGGGTCCACCCCACCGCGATTATCGCCGCCACCGCTCAAGTGGATCCATCGGCTCATATAGGACCCTTTTGTGTCATTGGGGAAAATGTTCGCATCGGTCGCAACTCTGTTTTGCAAGGTTCCGATTTCCTTGCCGCTGATTGTCACCTGGGCCAGCAGGTCAATTTGTTTCCCAACGTCACGCTCTATGCGCGCACGGAGATTGAAGATCGTGTACGGATCCATTCCGGCAGCGTCATTGGGGCTGATGGTTTTGGTTATGTGCCCGATGGTGGGATTCATCGTAAAGTGGCCCAGATTGGCAACGTCATTCTACGTGAGGACGTGGAAGTAGGCGCCAATGTGACCATTGACCGCGGGGCTCTTGGCCCCACCGTTATTGGAAAGGGGTCGAAGATAGATAATCTCGTGCAGATTGCCCATAATGTGACCATTGGTGAACACTGCCTTATTGTCTCCCAAGCAGGAATTGCAGGGAGCACCAAGCTCGGAAATTATGTTGTCGTCGCAGGGCAGGTCGGTCTTGCTGGACATCTCAAAATTGGCAACCGCGCTTCGATTGCAGCGCAGTCCGGGGTGATGCACAATATTCCTGACGGTGAAAAATGGTTTGGTTATCCGGCGCAACCCGATCGACAAACCAAGAGACAAATTATCGCACTGCAACAGCTGCCTGATCTACTCAAGCGGGTTGCCGAACTGGAAAAAAAACTTAGCATTTCTACCGAATCACCTCCCCACAAACCGATTTGACAGTTCAACTGTTTCAGCCCGATATTTTACAGAGATTGATCCGAATCTCATTAAAGACGGCTTTGTAAAACTTTGACCTTCCCTGTGCGATTCTTTACATTTCTTGAAACAAACAGACTAAGCTGTGTTATTTCCAGTCTCCCACCAGACTGATTCCCATCGTGTCGTAGTTACAGGCGCTGGAATCGTTACTGCGTTGGGGCGCGGATGGAGGGCTAACGCCGCCGGGTTCCGTTCCGGCCGCCTGGCGATGAGACCGGTCACCTTATTCGATGTTTCACGACAGCGCGTAAAAACCGCTGCCGAGGTGGATCTTCCCCCGGTATTGCCGCCAACTAAACTGAGGCATAATGCTGTCAAAAGGATGGATCGTGCCGCGAAAATGTTGTTATTGGCGACTCACGAAGCGTGGAACCAGGCGGGATGGGAACCCACAGAAAATCTCCCAGTTGTTCTTGGCACAACAAGTGGCGGGATGAGCCTTGGCGAGGATTACTATCGACAGGCCATTCAGACCCCTCTCTCAAATCGAAGGCAACCCTCCCGGATCTTGCACTATCAACCGCAGAGACAAGGCTTGGACCTGGCGGAAGCTTTTGGGTTTCTGGGATCGATCACAATTATTGCCAATGCCTGCGCTTCGGGCGCAAATGCTATCGGTCATGCCTGCGACCTCATTCGACGGGGCCGGGCTCAACAAGTGCTGACGGCAGGTTATGATGCGCTTAGCCACCTGGTCTTTTCCGGGTTCGATTCGCTTCAAGCCTTATCACCGGGACAATGTCGTCCTTTTGATGCCCATCGAGATGGTTTGGCACTGGGAGAAGGGGCCGCGGCACTGACTCTTGAGACGCTCGAAAGCGCTCGATCGCGAGACGCGGAAATCCTTGGAGAAATTTCCGGGTATGGCGCAGCCACCGATTCACATCATTTGACGCAACCGCATCCCGAAGGCGATGCCGCATTTGCTTCGATGACAGCCGCCACCACCAACGCACGGGTCAATGCTGACGAAATCGATTACATCAATGCACACGGCACAGGCACCCAACTCAATGATAGCGCCGAGGCTGCGGCAATTAACCGATGGGCCAGCTCGCACGCGGGAAATTTGCCCGTCAGTTCCACTAAAAGCAGTATCGGCCATCTGCTCGGAGGCGCCGGGGCGGTGGAAGCAGTGGTTTGTTTGATGGCTCTGCGTGAGCAATGGCTTCCCCCAACTTCGACCCTCGAGACCCCGGAACCAGTTTGCGCTTTTCCAATCGTTCGCAAGCCCACGGACGCAAAACTCAATTATGTATTGTCCAATTCCTTCGGATTTGGCGGAGCAAATGCCACGTTGATACTGCGGAGGTGGTCGTGAGCAAGGTTTTCGTCTGCGGAGAAGGCGCCGTATCTCCCGCAGGTTGGGGTATGGATGCTTTGCGCAAGGCGATTGCCCAGGGAACGGCGCTTCCGGCTAAGGACGTGTCTCGACCGGGAAACCCTACCTTACGCATCCGAAGCGTTCCTCCGGCTCCGGCGCGACCAGCTTTCGCGGCGCACTCAAGGCTTCGACGGACCAGTCCTATTGCTCATTATGCTGTCAGCGCCGCCCTGGAAGCTCTAGGAGCAGATGCATCTGCGCTCGGCCCGAATTCGAGTAGTTTAGGTATCATTTTCTGTGTAATGTCCGGTTGCATCAATTATTCACGCCGGTTCTATGACGAAACACTGAATAATCCAGCCACCGCCAGCCCGGTTGTTTTCCCGGAAACCGTCTTCAACTCGCCGGCAAGCCATCTGGCATCGCTGCTGGGTACGACCGCGATTAACTACACCCTTGTTGGCGACCCTGGAACTGTGCTTCAGGGACTGGCCTTAGCCGCCGATTGGTTGGTGAGCGAAAAGGTGGAGGGTTGCGTGGTCATCGGCGCGGAGGAACGCGATTGGCTTACTGCGGAAGCCGTCAGCCTTTTCTCCTCGCAGGCAGAGGCAAGCGATGGCGCCGGAGCATTGTACTTGCGCCGCAAGCCGCGCGGAAACCCGGCGATAGAACTGCATGGCGTGACGCAAAGCCACTTGTTTTGCAAAAACCAATCCCGCGCCGAAGCGGCCCTGCGCGCACGCGGAGAACTCTGTCTGAACGGGGGCGAACAATTATTGTGCGACAGCTTGCAAGGTGTGTCACGACTGGATCGAGACGAGGTTGCCGCTTGGAGAGATTGGACAGGCCCTCGGCTCTCCGTTAAGAAAGTCCTGGGGGAAGGTTTGATGGCGGCCGCAGCGTGGCAGTGCCTGGCTGCTGTCGACGCATTGCGTCACGGGAACCTTTCGGCAGCCACCGTAAGCGTGGTTGGCTGCAATCAACAAGCAATCGCGGGACAATTCATTCGCTCAGACAGTAAATTGGACTCAGAGTTATTGGGGGAGAAACCTTCCTAAGATGCAAAGAGTTATTCTCGTTACAGGTGCCAATGGTGGATTGGGTCAGGCCATCGCCCAGTCATTTATCGATGAATCGGCGGAGAACTTTGTCTGGCTGGGCATTCATCAGCATCGTGAACGGGCTGACAATCTGGCGAGTGCTTATCCCGGCCGGTGCGAAGTTGTCCAACTCGATGTGGCTCAAGCCCTGTCCTGGAGATCGGCGGTCGAGCGGATTCTTGCCGGTCAGAAAAGGATGGACGTTCTGGTGAACAACGCGGGCAGGCACGCAGACAGCCTTCTGGCAACAATGCCGTTCGAGGTCTGGAGTGAAGTGCTGCGCACGAATCTGGAAGGGGCTTTTCATGGTTGCCAGGCTGTGCTGCCAGCAATGATTTCTCAACGCAGCGGACGGATTGTAAATGTCGCCTCTTTGAGCGCGTTACTTGCTCCGCCCGGCCAAACAAATTATGCTGCTGCCAAAGCGGGACTGATTGCCTTAACCCAGTCGCTGGCCAAAGAGGTGGCCCGTTTGAACATTACTGTCAACGCCATTTGTCCTGGATTCGTCGATACGGAAGCACTTGGCGCCATGACTGCCGAAGCACGCAAAAGCACTGAGGCGAAAATTCCCATTCGCCGTTTTGGCCGTCCCATCGAAATCGCCGCCGCGGTACGCTTTCTGGCTTGTTCTGAGGCCAGTTACATCACAGGCTCGGTTCTCAAAGTTGATGGCGGAATTTTTTAGCATGCACGACACAAACGCACTCAAAGAACAAATTAAAGCATTAATGGTAGAAAACCTGATGTTGCAAGTAACCGCCGCAGAAATCGGTGATGAGCAACTCTTGTTCGGCCCGGGAAGCCTGGGGCTCGACTCTGTGGATGCGCTGCAATTGGTGGTGGCGCTGGATAAGACTTTCGGGCTGAAAATTGCAGATCCGGCGGCAGCTCGCGAAATTCTGCAGAGCGTCAACACGATAGTAGAGGCAGTTCAACAAAAGTTGGCAGCTTAACTTCCGACCGGGGCTTGATACCTTCAAACACGCCTGCGTCTATGGAACGTCTGTCAGAGAGATACGATGCGCTGGTAATTGGCGGCGGACCGGGCGGAAGCGCCACTGCCACCCTGCTCGCGCGCGCGGCAAAAAGAGTGCTGCTTTTGGAAAAAGAACATTTTCCCCGATTTCACATTGGCGAGTCCCTCCTCCCTTACAACCGGAAGTTATTTGAGGAAATGGGTGTCTTGCCCATCCTTGAGGCGGCCGGTTTTCCCCGCAAACTCGGGGCTCAATTTTACCTCGGCAACGCCAGCAAATCGCTTAAGCTGGTATTTCGCAACGGCCGGTTCACGCGGGAAACCGCCGCCTTCCAGGTCGAGAGAGCCACGTTTGACCATCTGCTTTTGCAACATGCTCGCCACTCAGGCGCGGAAGTGCGCGAAGGCTGGACGGTCACGAAGTTCTCCTACGAGCAAGACCATGTCTCCATTCAGGCCCGAGACGAGAACGGGCAAACGCAAACGTTTTCAGGCTCCTTTCTGGTGGATGCCAGTGGGCGCGGAAATTTCACCGGCAATCAGGAAGGGATTCGTGTCATCCATCCTAAACTAAAAAAGTTAGCCGTTTTCGGCCACTTTGAAGGGGTCGTCCTTGATGAGGGCTCGTCCGGAAGCGACACGGTCATCATCCGCCTGGAAAATAAGTGGTTCTGGATCATTCCAGTTTCCGGGAAAAAGACCAGCGTGGGTTGTGTCATGGACCAGGCGGAATTTGCCCAGGCCAAACAATTGCCAGCAGAATTGTTCGAGCGCATCTGGCAATCGAGCACAGCCTTGCGAGCTCGAATGAAGGACGCCCGATTAGTCAATTCCATCCAGACCACCGGTGATTTCTCTTACTACAATCGCCGGTTGGTGGGGCCACGTTTGCTTCGCGTCGGCGATGCTGCCGGCTTTATGGACCCCATCTTTTCTGCCGGGGTTTACCTGGCGATGTACTCGGGCAAACTGGCCTCTCAGGTAATCCTCACTTCGCTGGCGCGCGGGGATGCTGGTGCCCGTCACTTACTCACCTATGAAAAGCGCGTGTTCCGCGCCATGCAATTTTACTGGGACATGGTGGAGGCTTTTTATACCACCCCTTTCATGGAACTGTTCCTGGAACCACGTCCGAAATTTAATCTGCCTGATGCCATTGTTGCTATTTTGGCAGGGGAATTGGAAGGTGGCTGGGCGATGGAGTGGCGGCGCCGATTGTTCTTTTGGTTGATCAAAATCCAGGAACGAAGACCTCTAGTTCCCAGAATCTCTTTCGCTGAAAGTATGGCCGATTCCTAAATCTGCTGTGTGGCCGAAACAAGTTCGGCAGAGCCTCGAAATTTTAAAGCTGGGTTCGGTGTGTGCGAGGTCCGCAGATTGGAGAAATCTGCGTACTTTAGCGCGGCCTGCTGCGCGACCTTTAGGCCGCTTCCAGTGTCATGATCTCGACTGTAGGCGCTTCCCTTTTCGGAACTCCATTTGAGAGCGCAAGATAGAGGAATGCAAAGAAGGAGGTGACGGGGAAAACTAGGAACAATCCTGTCAGCCCGCCTTTCCCACGGGCCTTGGCAATATTAAAGGACCAGACAATGTGTGCGACAATATTAACGAACGGGATCAGAAACGCAACCACCCATGCGGGAGACATGTCCGCCGCGCGTACCAACGGAACCAATTGCAGTATTGGGATCCAGATTAAAACTCCAGGAGGATGTCCGGCCTTCTGGCAAACCAGCATGGCGCAAAAGCAAAAAAAGAGGTAAACCACCACAACAATGCTGCAAACCGTCAGCAGCGAGTCTGTGGACCAGTTGATAGCGGCGAAATGAGCGGGACCTTTGCCTCGAAATTGCTTTAATTGTGGCAAATTGACCTTCAATTTGGCCCCCTTTCCCATCATGCTGAGAGAAGCAAAGCCTTTTGCCGTTTTTTGTTCCGGCTCGCTTCCATACCCCAATTTGGCCAGTAGTTCGGGGGATAAATCCGCTACTTTGATCGTGTGCATGCCGGTGGAATGCAGGATAAAAATCTGTGTCTTGGTTTTGGTCGTGACTGTCACGTTCGTGTAAGAGCGTGTCCCAATATGAAGCAGATCGAAACTTTCCTCCGCAGCCGCCAGTGAAATCCTCGGCGCGGTTATACAGAACACAGCCAGTAAAGGGGCCACCCACTTCATACCACCAAGCTTTATATTCATTTAGTGCTACCAGGTTCTTAACCGCGCGCCCGGGTCACATTGCACGAACCATGCCACCACTCCAAAATTCGGGCCGCAGATAGCGTTGCAAATGTGGGATTGATCAAATGGAAAAAGGGGCCTCTCAGTGGCCCTGCCAGAGTCCCACCTTGGTTGAGAACTTGTCGCAAGCTTTGTCGAGTCAGCGAGCGCTCACCGGTTTGTTGACAGTGAGTAATCGCAGGTTGACCGTGTGGCTATACATAAATCGATTTGAGTCGAGCTTGAACTCTCATTTTTTTCGCGTATGAGCCGAAGAACTCTTCTTAAGCTGCTAGGACTGCTCCCGATTGCCGGGCCGGCGATTGCCAAACTCCTAATGAAACCTGGTTGTCAGCCTGTGATTGTTTCCACGTATTTCCCTTCGCATTATCCAAAATGGGATAAACTGGTTGACGGTCTGGAATGCGTCGGTAAATGGGCGTCCGATATAGAACGAGCGCAGTTGCCTGGAAATATGCTGTTTCCGCGCGCAGGCCAGATTTGGGAGGCAGTGCAAGATTGCGATGTTGCTTTTCGTCCCTGTATCGCTTTCCCAAATTCAGAATCCCAGGGAACCGCTCATTTGCGATTGCTCCAGGCCTCGCCTGGGTTAATTATGGGCGCCATGGTACGGATCCGCAAAGGAGAGAAGATTCGTATTCTGGAGACCGATGACCCAAAGCCGCTTCTCATTGACTGTGTTCCTCTGTGCTACGATGAGATGCATGAAAGAATAGTGCCAGCGGAAACTCGCAACCTTCCCGGTTATAGCGGCTATAAGCTCCATTTGAAAACGGCCAGGACGATTGCCGACCTTTGCCAGGAAGGTAATCGGACCTTCCTCAATGAAGCGTTCAAGCTTGTTCACGATACAAACTGAAGCATTTCCGGGCGGTCTTGTGTTATTGTAGAATTTCAGCCTTATTGGATGTTCACCGGTTCACAGACTGAGTAGCGCCGGATGTGCAAAGGTCGAGCAGCCTTCTAAGCAGAAAACTTTGCTAATTCGAATACCTCAGCGGCTTGTTCACGATACAAAGTGACATCCACAAGAACCGGTTCATTCGGGAACAGGAAATCCCGCTTCTTTCCGCTAAAGACAGATATTCCGGTGACGGGATTCCGATACAGGATTCGCCTCGAAATATTCGCCGCGGAAATACTCATTTGAATGTCCGGCTCTTTGGCACTGTCGAGGTAATTACTAAGATCCGTTGTATCAAAGAGAAAACTGCGATAGCTGTAGCATTACTTGAATTTGTACTAACCTTCTCGAGGATTTCACTGTGCACTTTATTAAAAACCTTATCTTTTGGATCCTCCTCCTCTTGGTAAAACTCGACAACGTGTGAGGGATTGCCTGGCCAAACTGGTCCTGAACACGAAAGACCACATGCTGATATTGATGGAATAACTCCTTGTTTCTCCCGTTCATTCCGTCGGCAAAGGTCTTCCTGGTCAAGCTATTGCACTGGGTCAAATGCCGATCATAATCTTACTCTCAATAGTGAGGGCATCGAGCTCCTTCGCACATTGGGGTCGTGCATCTCCGCATGGTCCCGAGCGAACACCGCAAAGGCTATGGATTCAACATTATGCGCATGAGACGAAAAGATGGGCTTTTAGCGGTTAGCAGGACCAGGTTGGTGATACAAAGCGGCTTCAATCCCTTTCAGGACGTTTGTGATGCGCGTGGCGCCTTGCTGGTCGGATATCTTCAGCCGATCATGTAAGATCGGGATTGAGCTTTCACCGAAGCCAATCAAACTGACCGCTGCCGCCATGCGCACGTCGGGTTCAGTATCATCAAGTGTAGCGGCCAGGCCTTTGAGGATTGCAGGTGACGGTTGTAGTCGACCGAGTGCATACGCTGCCTCCGAGCGAACAGAGCCATACCGATCATTCAAGCAGTTCAGCAGAACATCGGTTGCGCGGTTTGCCCGCGCCCCGATTTGAGCCAAAGCTCCGACTGCAATTCTGCGGACGTTGAAGTCCTCGTTAGTGAGCGCAAGCGAGAGCGGCTCGACCGCGCCTGCTCCCATCTTTCCCAGCGCGGATTCTGCGAGATTGCGGCAGAAGACATCTTCGTTGCTGAACTCAAGTAAATCTGGGATGGCTGGCTCGGCTTTTGGTCCCAGTATGGCGCACGCCAGGGCGGCACTAATTCTCCGCTCGCGCGCTGGGACAAACCTTATTCGCACGAACGGTTGTTGGCTGAGCAAATGAATCAAGTTTGTTTTCCCCGGAGAATCTTCTGCGTGCAGAATTTTTCGTAGCCACGGGACAGCATTGGTTCCGACGTGACCGATTGCTTCCTGAGCGCGGTGTCGAACCAACGGCGAAGGATGCCGCAAGTCACCCAGCCAGCCGCGCAATCGTCTCCCCTGAGCGATCGGTTCCCGGGATGAAAGTCCAATAAAGAGACAAATGAGCAGCGCCAGCAAAAGCAAGCCTCCGATCTGAAGATGCCTCATGATGTGATTTTGAAGCGTCTGTTCATAGCAGTCGAGAGGATTTCCTTACCTGGTTAGGATTGTCTGGATCCATCTGTGTATTCTGACTTGGTCTTTTGATTCGGATCGGTTACAAACGGCTCAGGCCTTATCGGATGCATGCCCCTGAAGATGCCAGCTTTTCTCAAGGCGATTGGACAGGACGAACGTTCCAGACGACTCACTGGTCGGTAGTTCTGCGCGTCAGCAACGAACACTCCGGCGAGGGTATGCAGGCTTTGGAAGAGCTGTGCCTCACTTATTGGTATCCGCTCTACGCGTTCGTTCGCCGCAAGGGATCCACGCACGAACAGGCTCAGGATTTAACTCAAGAGTTCTTTGCCAAATTGTTGGAAAAGAACCAGCTTTCCCTCGCTGATCCGGAGCAAGTCAGCGGCACCATCGGTCAACCCGACGGCGGACCGCGCGGCAACTTCTCGCTCGCCGGAGGCTTTTGGAGTTTGCTTTCGGTGGTGCAAACACCCGGCGCCCCGACGCTCAGCATCTCGCGAAGCACGCCAGGCAATGCAATTGTTTCGTGGAATCCGAACACATCCGGTTTCGTATTGCAGGAAACATGGTCACTCTCCCCAGCCAACTGGACCAATTCTCTGAGTGGCGCGACCAATCCTGTCACGGTCCCCGCCTGCGGCGCAAAATACTTCCGCCTCATTAAGACCAATTAAGTTATACGCCAAGACCCTCTCCCGTCGGATGGGAGCCACCAACGAAATCTGGAACGACAGAGGTGATCTTGACCACGGATGACGCGGAGAACACGGATAAAAGGAAAATCAAAAAACTAACAAACCCTTGGTGTAACCGGGAGGACGGCACCTGGTTCGGTTCTCGCTCATGCGTGCTGGATTGATTTTCCCGGCTGGTTGACTACTGTAAAACCTCCACCAATCCCATTGCCATTGCTACGGACAACTGACGCAAACCATGAACATAAACATAGCCGTTATTCCACTGTTGCTCAGCGCACCATTCGCCTTTACCGAGTTTGTTATGTGGTGCAAACACCCAGCGCTCCGACGCTCACCATCCTGCGAGAAACACCGGGCAATGCGATTGAATCCGATGTGAAACGAAAGACTGCCAACCTGACCGCGCACCGACTCCCGCCGTATTGGACCAAAGGGCAATATGCTTCCCCTCGCTTTTCGGATATTATTCCTTTGTGTTTCCCGTTGAAGAAAGAACATCGGTTCAACTGGTTCATCACGCCGACAATGCTGAGAAAACCTAACCATTATGAGTACGTATCAAACCGAAACCGCCTTTTTAAGGCACGCCATTCTTTATGGTGACGGAGAGGGATGCCGTAAACTGGAGAAAAGCCTTGCACAGGTTCAGAGTGACCAACGCTGTGTGAAACGCATGGCATGGCTGACCGCCCCATTCCTACTCGCAGGGATGGCAGGTACCGCATGTGCGGCAATTTTCCAGGAGAATTTTCCGTACATTACCGCGGGAATTGTCTTCCGGCTTCTCTGTGGCCTTGGTCTAGCGTCGCTGATCTGTCTGGTTGGCTTCGTGAGTCTTTTGGCCGTCTATCGGCTCAGGTTGAACCGGTTGCGGATCGAATGCATCCAGTTGCTTGTAAGGGTTCTGGAGGCGCATTTGGGCAAGCCTCGGATCCAAACGTCGCCAGGCAGCCATCCGATATTTGGCGAGGGCGAAGCTGTCCTCGGTTCAGTGGAGAATTAGTCGTTGTCTCTGGCCGATTCCGAAATGACGCTACCTGCGCATTAGAATTATCCCATCAAGCCCAAGACTTATCGGGCCATTGGTGTTCCCTGTTCAATCCGCCTGTTTGCCCTACAGTAGTCACGAACAGTTTTGCCGCTAATGGCGAGTTCAGTTTCACAAACACAATCTCTATCAATGAACCGCAACGTTATTTCCGGCTGAAGCTTCAGTAAAAACTGGTGGAACCTTGTGAGTCGATCAAAGTTCTAACGCCTTACCATTTGAAGCGGCAGTTACTACTTTTGTAGTGCGCAAGGTGGCTTCCGAAAGCCAGGCCGCCGTAAGTCCTTGCTGGAGTGGTGCCCCGGGAAGGACTCGAACCTTATGTCGTGAGTGTTCCACAAGGCGAGAAAACAACGCAGGTGGTTTCAGCGCAGGAGGTTTAAGAGGTCTTAGCTTAGAGAGCCCCTGTGCAACACGCTGAAACAAGTTTGTCACTACTCTTAATCAATTGGTCGTGTTGAAACAAATTCCGAAGCACGCACGGCTTCGATGAGGAAGAAGATTGCATTTGTCCGTCGCTCTGCTAGAAGCTGTATCACGAATCCATCCACACCGAAAACCGAACTGCACGATCAACCCAACTTCGAGAAGTAATTTTCGGGGGTTCCAACGAAAGAAGTAGAATGAACAACAAAATCCACGGAAAGAATCAATTCATTGTTGGCGGACGGCTCACACGGGTCCTTTTTTTAGCCCTGATCGGGATTTCAACAGCCGATCAGCGGCTGTCGGCGCAGCTATCCATTGCTTACGGCAATAACGCTGGCGGCATTGTTGATATCGTCAACAAGATTGATTTGTTCACCGGGGACAATCTCCAGACTTACACGCCGTCGGGAGGAAATGGCCGCGGCGTTGTCGTCGTTGGCAACATCATCTATTCGACGGAAGCCATTGGTCCGCAAATTTACAAGACCGACGCGACAACTGGCGCGTCGCTTGGATATATTCTTACTGAACAGGCCAGTATGTCCACGCTAGCCTGGGATGGCAGCACCTTCTGGACGACCGATTACGACGGAAGCAATCGAGGTCGCCAAATTGACCTCTCGGGCACGACGATCAAGACCGTCACGTTCTCGGAGTCTGAAGGCAACATGGATGGCCTGGAGTACTTCAATGGAAAGCTGATCGTGAATCATCACGACGGTGGAGAAGGTGGTCCCAATTCCTATTCCATCTACGATTTGAATGGCAACCTCCTGGCCAAAGACTTCATCACAGCTCCAAACGGGACTGGCATTGCCTATAATGGCGTGAATTTTGTTGTCTCGGATATTCGTGGCAACGCAATCAACGAATATGATGGCACCGACGGCCACTTGATCGGGACTCTTCCTCTCGTAGACTTTCACCAAATTGAGGACTTGTCGGTGGATTACGCCCAGCGGTCTGACACAGATGGCAGTTTCAAATTGACCCCGGCCAGCGCCGACAATGCCGTCGGCACGACTCACACAGTGACGGCGACTCTCCTAGATTTGTCACCCGGTGGTGGAGTATCCATCCCGATCCCGGGCGCGACTGTGACCTTCGCTGTTACGGCCGGCTCGAATGTCGGGGAAACCGGAACAGGCGTGACCGATGCGAATGGCCAGGCGACGTTTACTTATGCCGATCTGGGCGGCATTGGAACCGACACGATCATCGCGATGGTAGATGCGAATGGCGTGACCAAAATCGCGAATGCGATAAAGAATTGGGTGCCTTTGTGCGCTTATGATCTAAGCGTTGAAGTGGGTTACGAATTTGGCGGAACGGGAGACTCGTTCCTTTACACGTCCGATCCAGACTCCGGCTTCGTCATCATCAAGAACAACGGACTGGCGACTTTTGTCGGTGAGCTTCGACTGGATGGCGTTGCCGGCAGCGGTGGCGATGTGCATGACACATCCGGTCCTGGTTACATTCTGGCACCCGGACAGTCCTTCCGGCTGGAGGCCGGCCCGAACAGCAGCGATCAGGGCGGCTTCAACAAGGTGACCAACGTGTGCAGTGTTGGATGCAACACTCCTGACAACGGATTGCTCCTCTCTATCAATGGGACGGCGGATGGCTACAGTTTGAACTTCCAGGTTTATGACAAGGACATTCACTCGGGCGTTCCTCAAGTCAACCCGTATGGCGTCAGGCTGGACAACTACATCTTGCAGGGCGGCGATCCTTGCGGGCGCGACACAGGAGAAGATTTCGAAGTCAATCAAACCCACGCGACGTTTCATGTTCGTGGAAGCTGCGTTCAGCCGTGCAAACTCATCTGCCCAGGCGACATCACGGTGTGCAATCAGAAAGGTCAATGTGGCTCGGTCGTCAACTTTGCGGAGCCCCGGCTTTCCGGCGATTGCGTAGAGGCGAGGCTGACCTGTTCGCCCGCATCCGGTTCCTTCTTCCCGATTGGGATCACTCCGGTTCTTTGCACGGCGACTGCAGGCGGGAGAGTCGTTGCCGAATGTTCGTTCAACATTACCGTCCTGGGCAATGAGCCGCCGATCATCACCTGCCCGGCGAACATCACGAAAGGCAACGACCACGGTCGGTGCGGCGCATTGGTTTTTTTCTCGCCGACGGTTCAAAGCTGCAGTTCGAATGTCGCGGTGACCATTTCGCCGCCGTCAGGCACGCTCTTCCCGGTGGGCACGACCACCGTCAATTGCAGGACCGGGGATTCCAACGCGCCGAGTTGCAGTTTTACGATCACGGTGAGAGATACCGAGCCGCCTCGGCTCACGTGCCCCACAAATATCACCATAACCAAAGACAGCGACCAGTGCGGCGCGGTGGTGACTTTTTCGCCAAGCGCGACGGACAACTGCCCCGGCGTGACGAACGTGTCCTCGCCTGCGTCAGGCTCGTTCTTTCCGGTAGGCACAACGACTGTCACAACCACGGCCACCGACAAGTCGGGCAACGTGGCTGATTGCAGGTTCGAAGTCACAGTCCTTGGCACCATTTGCGCCACGATGTTCTACGACGCAAATGTCAATGGCACGCAGGACATTGGCGAGCCTGGAATCAGCGGCTGGAAGATTGTGCTGACGGATTCCAGCACGAACAGCACGACAGTCTTCACTGGCTCCAACGGTACCGTTTGCGTCAATGTGCCGGCGGGCACTTACACCGTCACCGAAGTGCCGCCGACCGGCAGGTGGTGGAATACGAGGCCGACATCCTGCCAGGTCACTGTAAGTCCCGCGGCGTGTGACCAGAGCTGCTCTTTTGGTAACGCTTGCACCAATGCGCCAGCGAACGGGCTCACACTCGGCTTCTGGAGCAACAAGAACGGCGAGAATATCCTGGCGGCGAATCCCGGATGGGTGTCCCTGCTCAACGGACTGGGCTGTCTGCGCAACGCGAATGGGTCGCTCCATACCTTCAGCAACTACGCCGACCTCAAGAATTGGCTGCTCAAGGGCACCGCCGTTAACATGGCGTACATGCTCTCGGTCCAATTGGCGACGAGCATCTTGAACGAAGCGTACAACGGGCAGAGCGGCTCGATGGGCGTGGTCATTCCGGGCGGCGTGAACGCATCCACGAACGTTTGCATCGTATCGTTCCTAACTGTGAATCAGGCGATCACCTGCGGCAGTCCGGCCTTGCTGTCGCCAACCGTCTTCCCCGGCTCGACCACCTGCGGATGCACTTCCAATGACGGCTTTGTGACGATCGCGAACCTGCGCGCCCGGGCGTGCTGCCTGCTGGGTACATACAACAACACCGTGGCTGCGAACACGCAACGCAGTTACGAGGAATGTGTCAAGGACCTCCTTGACATGATCAACAACAACGGCAATCCGCCACCGCCGAGCAGTTACCCGTGCGGTCCGCTGCTGTTGACGATCTCGCCGACGCCTGCATCGTGTCCCTTCACCTACCCGTATTAAAATTAAACGGGGAGCATTTTGACAAATTAAACCGACGGTGGGCTTTCGTTCTAGTCCCCATCAACTTTTTCGAACTGCGACTCGACAAGCCGGTTCGATAACAAGTCTGATTTTGATACGAACAGTCGTGCGTTGTATTACTACTCGAAGGGGTCGCGACTTGGCCCCGGACAAATCGTGTCCTGGGCAGGCCACTTGAGCACAAGTCAACATCCCAGTGGTACATCCCTGGTTCCTGTTTTTGGTCAGAGGCCACTTTGCGATTTACCAGGCTCGCCCACAACGGGCTACGTACTTATTACATGGAAAAACTAGGAAACACATGAGGAGAAATAATATTGCATATGGGGCTCTTTGCATGCTTTTGACGCTTTCGGGATGCAGTTCCAACCCACCAAAGAATATACCGGTGCGGCAAGGCACACTGGAACAAGCGGTGGGACTGGCCAGTTCTCACCGGGTCTTTCGTTTGCATGTCTTCTACATTCCGGAAGATACGGTGGTCGAAAGTCCAGTCGATGAAAGGAGGATGGAAACCGGCGCATTGGGGGAGGTTTCCTTAGCCTTATTTCAAGTATGCCATGTGAGGAGCAAGCTTCTTGCCCAGCTGTCCTCAATGAGTCCCGCCGGTGAGGTGGCCTCTTCGGATAGGTTAGCAGGCAATTATCGATGGGCGTGCATCTTTTATAGCAATCGAGGTGAGCGCCTGGTGACACTGTATTTAAGGCCGGACGGATACGGTCGAATAAACGGCATTCGCATTAAGGCTGATAAACAGCTCGTGGACCTACTTAGGCAAGAATTCGCTTGCCTTGTCAACAGTTGGCAAGGGAAACAGTGATGCTTTGAACCGCAAACCATGAGCCACTTGGTTTGGCAATTACTGAACTAGAGTCAAACCGGTTTAGCTAGCGGGCTTTTGGATGGGATTTTAAAAAAGATATTATCTGCAGGCCGATAACAGTATCTATGTCAGCTTGGATTGAGCGAGAGCTTTGGACCAGGCTTGCGGTGTGATTTGCGGGATCTGATGGTTGGTCATGTGAGGCAAGCAGGTAAGCACATCACATCACGCAAGCACTTATAGGGATTTTTTCCGCGGGCGCCGACAACATTCGATGACCCTATAGATAATAGCACCATGCTGGCCTGGCGTCGGCCTACCCACTTGAAGGCAAAATCAATGTCATTACAGAACCTCACCCTTTTAAAGCATGGTGTGGTGTTACTACTTTTGATACTACTCACCAAGATTCTGCGATCGGCAACTTTCGTAAGTCCTTGCAGAAGTGGTGCCCCGGGAAGGACTCGAACCTTCAACCAATTGATTAAGAGTCAACTGCTCTGCCAATTGAGCTACCGAGGCATCTGTTTATGCTCAACGCTGGTCGCGCCAACAAAGGTTTGACTTTGTATTCCTTAAGCGACAAATGGGCGGAATCAAACCGTCTCTCATCGAGACTTTCCTGGATTGCCAATAGCCGGCTCCGGGAAAGTCCCCAACTTGCACGTTAAGCTGAACTTATTTCGCATTTTGCAGCATCAATGGCAAGCTGAAATGGCGAAGCTTTTCGCAGCGCAATCAGTATCCCGCATCGTGAAACATCAAATGGGAATCGTTCAAAGAGCATCCAAAGGGAAACCAAAACCTGAGACCACAAGCGGTGCTCCGCAGATCACCACAGGAATGCTAACAGGACCAAAAGGACCAGTATTCCGCAGATGACCCACTTGAATCTCCTTTGCCATAGCTGTTCCGGTGCACGGGATGTCTGACTCAATGCTTTTCTGATCGCTTGTGCCTTCTTGTTCAGATGCCAGGACACGCCCAAAAGCGGCAGGGACAACAGCGTAGGCGCGAGAAATTCCATTCTTGGCGAGTACTCCCCACTGTGCCGGAGGTCAACAAATCCGGGATTGATAAACGGCATAAGTCCTGTCACCAGAACGAATGCACCGAGGATGCCTGTGACGGCTGCCAGCGTCTCGTAGGTATATGATTGTTTCATTTTCCAGCGCAGGCGGGATCTCACTTCACCACCTTAGCCGGGAACGATGCAATTCCACCGCGAATTGATGCCAACAAAAGCTAATGAGTTTAATCTTAAATCTATTATGTTTTGGCGAGGCTGTTATCTCCAAGTGGCGAGGACTTTTCAAATCTGGAAACATTTGTGAACCAGCTTTTATGCGCGTTGACTGGCGTTTATTAGCGGTTTTCATTTACATCGTTGCTCATTGGTATCAAGACTCAGTCTTATTGTTGCGTCCTCCATGGGGACGAATTCTAGGGTATCCCCAATCGATTTGTCGCCCCGACGCTGGATGATTTGAACAAATTGCCTAATGCCGTTGAACTGAATTGTTGTACGCTGCTATCCAGAAAGGCGATATTTCCAGCATTATTGTGCATTGACTTAAGCCAGCTTACGGAGCTTCCCGGTCTCACTTCCAGTAAGCCATGCGCGGCCGGAACACCCCCAATCGCCAGGTTTCTATCACCCGACAAAAGAACGGAGGATTGGTCTGGTTAACATCCAGTCTGACGAAATAGCTGACATTATTGTCGTTCGTGAATGGAACAACAGGTGCACTCCCTTTCGGAATCGTGCTCTGAAAAGTGCTCGCCGCTATGCGCTTTGGATCGTTTTCTTCTGGGCAAATCAGAATTTTTGGCGTGCTCAATTCGTTCGACATAACAGCGAATACAGGGAAAACCGTGCCCATGCTGACGAGTTCCATCGCTCCCCCATTTGTTACCGAAATCTCCATCGGAAGTTTGTCATGGTTATCCAAGGCCCAGGTGCGAAAGGACAATCCGATTTGTTTGAGATTATTGACGCAATCGATTTTACAAACATGGTGCCGTTGCAACGCCGGCAGGATGAGGCCCGCGAGGACCAGGAGACACGCAAGTACGATCAACAATTCGGTCAGCGTGAAAGCCACCATGGATTTCTCGTCTTTATGCTGTTTCATTTTGGATCGGAGGGTTGCTTCTATAGAGTCTTTAGCATGGCGAATGCCAGCAACCCACTTGCACGAAACGCCTAACAAAAGCTGCCTAACGCGTGATTCCCAAACATTTCGCGTGAGAATTGACGCGTAAGATCCTTCCGATTGGAGTATTCTCGCCCTTGACATCTCATGCGTGGGAACAGAACGAGTCCCAAAGGGATTCCGCAACGAAGCCCAGGGTTGCGAGGAACGAGCTACCCTGGGTCCAACGCGGCTGGACGAACGAACCCCGTTGGGGGTTGAGAAATTTCTTTGATTGGGTTCCCAGGGTAGCTCGTTCCTTGCAACCCTGGGCTGGAGGACACAATCCCCTTGGGATTGCGTCAGATTCTTTACAATGCCTGGGTGATCTCTTCCACAGCCGCTGGATTTTCCAGGGCTGAGATGTCACCTTGGTCCTGTCCCAGAAAAGCCGCACGAATGATTCGGCGCATTATTTTTGCGTTGCGTGTTTTGGGCAGGTCATTAACGAACTTCAAGGTTTTTGGCGCCATCGGTTTGCCCAGTTCTGCGCTTAATCGATGTTTGAGATCGTTACGCAATGTTTCGCTTCGTTCAAATCCTGGCTTCAACACACAGAAACAGGCCAGCGATTCGCCCTTCAACTCGTCTGGAACTCCAATTGCGGCTGCCTCACTCACAGCAGCATGCCCGACGAGAATGGATTCCACTTCTGCCGGGCCCACTCGTTTACCGGCGATTTTAATGGTATCGTCCGAACGTCCCACAATGTACCACAGCCCATCCTCATCCACCGCGGCCCAGTCGCCATGGACCCAGACATTGGGGAAACGGGACCAGTACGTTTGCAGGTAGCGGTCCGGGTCGCGCCAAAAGCCGCGTGTCATGCCAATCCAGGGCTGGCGGATGACCAACTCACCAACCTGGCCACGAATGGTGTTTCCTTTCTCATCGACAACATCAGCTGCCATTCCAGGTAACGGACCGGCGAACGCACAAGGCTTGAGAGGCGTTAAAACATTCCCCATAAGAATGCCACCGGAAATCTCTGTGCCTCCAGAGTAATTGATGATAGGGAGGCTTCCTCGGCCAACGGTTTGAAATAACCAGTGCCAGGGCTCGGGGTTCCAAGGTTCACCTGTTGAAGCAAACTTACGAAGCGAAGTCAATTTGTGGCTACGAACGGGCTCTTCACCAGACTTTACCAGCAACCGAACCAGCGTGGGAGAAACGCCGAGAGTCGTAACTTCATGACGATCGACCAGCGCCCACAGACGATCCGGTCCGGGATAATCCAATGCTCCGTCGTAAAGCACCATGGTCGCTCCAAGCAAAAGGGTTCCGAACACCAACCAGGGGCCCATCATCCAACCCATATCAGTGATCCAGAAGAGCGTCTCATCGCCATGCAAATCCAGGCCCTGCTTCATGTCCTGGGCAGTTTTAATTGGAAATCCGCAATGGGTGTGTACCGCGCCTTTAGGTCTGCCCGTTGTGCCGGAGGTATAAATCAACATGAGCGGGTCTTCCGCTGCGGTGGGTTCGGTGGGTGAGGGATCGGAGGCTGTTTCTCGAAATTCATGCCACCAATGATCGCGGCCTTTTTGCCAGGGTATTTCCGTCCCGAGCCGTTTGAGAACGATCACATGATGCAGGGAAGGGGTTAGCGCCGCCGCTTCGTCGGCAATCGGCTTTAAGGAAGCCACTTTACCTCGACGTGAGCACGCATCAGCAGTGAAAAGGAGCTTGGCTTCAGCATCGTTCAGACGCGAGGCAATTGCTTGAGGCCCGAATCCGGAAAACAACGGCAGAAAAATGCCCCCTATCTTAATAATTGCAAGCATCGCAATAACGATCTCTGGGGTCATGGGCATAAAGACAGCGATAGCATCACCTTTGCGAAGGCCAAGTTTGCGAAGTGCGTTGGCCATCCGATTCACTTCGCGTCGCAACTCCGCATAGCTCAGACGTCTTGGTGCTCCTTCCTCGCCCTCCCAGCTTATCGCTATTTTCTTGTCCGTTGGTGTGCTCTCGTGCTTGTCGAGACAGTTGTCCACGATGTTCATCACACCATCAACGCACCATTGCGGCCAGGCCATGCCGCGGTTTTGATCCAAAATGCGTGAGTATGGCTTTCGAAATCGAATATCCAAATCCTCAAGCACCGCTTTCCAAAACCAGTCAAGATCGGTAATCGAACGGTTCTGCAATTCCTCGAGTGAACGCAATCCGTGAGATTTCATGAAATGCGCGAGGTTGCTTTGGGCGATCAATTCCCGCGAAGGACGCCAGACTACTTCGCCACCGAAACTAAATGGATCCATAAGAGCTGCTTTTTATCACCGACTCTTTCTTCTCACCATACTTATACTCTCGATTCAATAGAAGCTCGTTTCGCTTTCGCGCAGCATTGGGGCAATCGACCTGAGTTCCGTGTCTCCCCCTCTCCCATCAGATAGGAGAGGTCGGGGTGAGGGCGGTTCATGGAAGCCGCCAAGATATCCGAATCGTGCATGGGAACCATGAACCAGAACGAGGACGAGACGAGAACGAGGACGAAGAACGAGACGATTCGAAGAACGGTTCATGGAAAGCCGCCTTTCGCTTTTGGGCATGCATTGCGACCATGAACCTCAGTTTGGGCTCTTAATCATCTCTCGGATCGCAGGAGGGGTGAGGACGTCAAACCCGTAGGGTGTTAGTCTCCCGATCCTTTGGTAAACCTGCAGAACTTCTCCTTCCTCGCCTCCTGGCCATAACGGAAACACTGGCTTGGCTCCCGAATTCAAGGCGACCACGCTGCGCGGTAGAATTGAGCGGGCGTGTTGGCAGCGGTAATGGTCATCTGCAGGGAATTGCTGGAGAGGGTGTTGGTTTGTAGGGCAAGCCAATCGATGAAATTAGTGGTGGTTTGAATGATGTAACGCTGGCCCGCCTGGCCATCCAACCAGAGGCTGAAGGTGCCATCGGCGGTTGCTGTCCCGGCGCGCAAATGTGGAGTGTTCGAACCTGAAATGACGAATAGAGTGATGCTTTGGGCGGGAACCTGGTTGCTGAGACTGTCGCCGACAAATATTGCGTCGGACAGATGGACGATCGAATTTGCTGAGGTCAGTTGCCAGACTTGAGCCGTGGGGCTGTGAAGGAAATTGGTCAAACGAAGGTTAATAGGGGCGGGAAGGGTGGCGGATTTGTTAATGACCATCGCAGTGAGCGCGCCATCAGTGGAGCGCACTGAGGCGAAAGTGCTAAGGACGTCCGGATTTGGGGCTGCGGCGGAAATGGCAACGTCACCGAACGCGGATTTGCTGTTGTCGTAATTGCGGTATAACTTCATCGCTTTGTAAGTTGGAGTGCTGGCGTCCGGGGTGGTCCAGCGAGTGGCAAGGTCGAGGCTTTCGCGACCGAAGATGCCCAGGATGTCCGCCTGGGCGGTTGCGCCATTGATGTGCCCTTCAGCGCCCCAGTTGTATTCTGTGATACCAATTTTCGTGCCCGGATAATAAGCTGAAACCCAGGCTTTCATTCGCGGGATTAATTTTACAACCGAATTGATCCAGCTTGTATCGATGTAATTTGTATCCCAGAGCGAGCGGGTTGAGCGGTTGCGGTTGAGTTGCATATTTGTGGAAATGTCATTCCCGAATTCACCTTCTTGTGGGTAGTAATGGAGAGTGAAGTAATCGAGCAGACGTTGATTGGTATTGGTCGCGCGCTGACGCGCCTGGTCCAGGAACCAGGGCAAATAATCCCAGCCGCCGTTGGTGCTGCGATCTGGAAAATGTGAAGGATTATAGTCTTTATGAATTCCAATCCATTGCTGGTCGTAACCGCTATAAAAGTAACCGGACCAACCCCATTCTTCGGGCGCCAGTACTGTTGCAGAAGGATCGTTGACCTTGATTTTGCCGGCATAATCTAAAAATTTGTCGCGGATCTCCTGCATCGTCGTGCCGACTGGGTGCACATCTCGATGGGTGGAATGCCAGAGCGTGTGCTCGTTATCCATGAGATAGAAGGGCACGCCTCCATTGGTCGAGATTCCCCAGGCATTGGTGAGGTGCTGCAGGAATGCTTGTTGGAACATGGAATTGGTGAGGAAATTGGCGTCGTTTGGGTCATTATTGGTGATGAGCGCAGTGCTGTTTGTTATCGCGCCGTTACCTGCGTCGGGAAACCATTGCCAATCGTGATCGTTCTGAAGTCCATATTTGGCTATAGAAAAGCTGGAAAGCCGCTGGCGGCCAGGTCCAAGTTTGGGCACCCAACCCAACATGGGAATGGTGAGCATCGGCAGGGCGCCACCACTCTTGGTGTCGGAGATGAATTGATCCGCGCTGGCAGCGGAATTGGTGGGTGCATCGTCCGCGAGGCTTTCGAAATACCAATCAGCGCCATGATTGTGTGCATTCAGTTGCCAATTATATCGAGTCTCAGTGTTGCCGCCAGAGCGGTTCAAGGGCGCATTGAGATCGGCTAGTTGCGAAGCGGAAGCGAAGGCAACGCCGTAAATCAATGGGCTGATCGGGTGGCGGTCGCGCAACGCATCGATGAGCAGAGTGACCGGCGAGTTGGTTACAACCATGACGGTGACGTGAGTGGAATCCAGGGAGTTGGTCGTATCATAGATGAGCCTGGTAAAAACTGAATTTGTGCCGACACCCACGTTCGTCCAGCCGTAGCTATAAGGAGGCGAGGAGTCATCGTTGAGCAATGTTGCGCCCGAAAAGAATTGGATTTTGGAGATGGCATGGCCATTAGTCGTGACTGATGCTGAGAGAGGAATAGTTGCGGGCGCGAGATAGCTCGCTCCATCGGTCGGCGTGGTAAGGGAGATACTCGGGAGCGGATTTGAATTTGTGATCAGGGTAATATCATCGAGATAAAATGTCGGTTGGGGTGAACCGATGCGATCCTGGATCCAGAAGCCGTCCATGTCCGTGTGATTCGCCACCCCCAGATCAGAAAGGAGAAAGGTCATTTTTTGCCAGGTATTGGCTGTCAGCGTGGGCAGGTTGGTGGCGGTGAGGGCAATTCCGCCAGCATGTCCTTGAATTAGCAATTTTTGACCGCCCACAGACCCACCATTTATCCAAAAACTCAGGCTAAGGTAAGGAGCGGAACTAAAAGCATTGTGAGCGATATAGATTGCCTGGGATGAAGAATCGGAGATGGTAACGGCTATGGACTTTGAACCGGAATGGACGGGGCTGGTGTTGGCATAATCGATTTGGGCCCAACCCCAGTCCTGCCAGGCATTTTGCAGTGTATCGGTGTAAATATTTTGGTCACCTCTTAACGGGAAGGCTAGTGTAACCAGCAAAAACAGACTGAAAAAGCAGCGTAAAACAAGTTGTACCATCTGTGGTAACGTGGCATAAAATGTGCCAACGCGCATGGCTGGGAAGCCGTTGAAATTGAAACGGCTATCTTTTCGTAGCGTCCCCCAGCACCGGGCTGAAGTCACGGTGGGTTAATGACATTTTGTTTCAATCTGAGTGATATTCTTCCGGTCCGTGGTGCGAGCGGTCATCAAAAAATGTGGGTAGCGTGATAGGGACGTTCATTCGATCTTGTCAGCGGCAGAAGGTGACGGTAGGTTCCCGGCGTGGTTTTGGAATTCACCAAAATGAATGGCGCGGGGAATGATTTTTTGCTCATCGATAATCGTGAACAAAAAATTTGGCTGACTCGCGACCAGGTTGTGCGTCTTTGCGATCGGCATCGCGGCGCAGGTGCAGATGGCCTGATACTCCTGATTCCCTGCGAGTCGGGAAAAGCTGATTGGGCGTGGCAGTTTTACAATAATGATGGCAGCACCGGGGAAATGTGTGGCAATGGCGCGCGCTGTTTTGCCCGCTTCGTCCAAAAGTGCACTGGGGTGGAACGCGATTTCACGTTTGAAACGGAGGCCGGGATTATCGCCGCGAGGTTTGAGGCAAAAAACATCACGGTCAATTTAACGCAACCAAACAATTTGCGGCTGAACGAGCAAATTACCCTTTCATCGGGCGCACAACTGGTGCACTCGTTGAATACAGGAGTTCCGCATGCGGTGTTGTTTGTGCCTGATGCGGATAAGGCTATGGTCCTGCAGTTGGGACCGGAAATCAGGCGCCATCCCCATTTTGCGCCGAAAGGCACTAACGTAAATTTCGTTCAATTGCTCGGGCCCAATCATGTGCGTGTCCGCACGTTCGAACGCGGTGTCGAGGGCGAGACTCTGGCTTGCGGCACCGGAGTCGCTGCCTCGGCGTTAGTGGCCTCTCGAGTTCATCAATTTCAATCCCCCGTGAAGGTTCAGGTTCAGGGCGGGGATCAACTCGAGGTAAGTTTTCAGGAGCGCAATGGGCAATTCGATGATGTGCGATTGACGGGGCCTGCTGAGTTTGTTTTTGAAGGCAGGATTTCTCTTTAATTTCGGATTCACAATATATTTTCAAATGTTCACTGGCACTTACACGGCAATTATTACGCCTTTCCGCAATGGCAAGGTTGACGAAGCGGCTCTCGAGCGACTGATAAGGGCCCAGGCGAAAGCCGGCGTCGATGGCATCGCACCGGTGGGCACGACAGGGGAATCGCCGACTGTGGATTACGAGGAACATATTCATATCCTTGCCCTTTCGGTCAAATTCGCGGCCGGCAAAATCAAAGTTTTGGCCGGGACCGGAGGTAATTCCACCAGCGAAGCTATCTACCTTACAGAACATGCGGAGAGGGCAGGTGCGGATGGATCGCTCCAGGTGGCTCCGTACTATAACAAGCCGACTCAAGAGGGGTTGTTTCAACATTTTCGAGCTGTTGCCCGCAAAACAAAACTGCCTATTGTTTTGTACAGCATTCCCGGCCGGTGTGGGGTGGAAATTGCCGTGGATACTGTGAGTCGTCTGGCAAAGGAGTGCAAAAATATTGTCGGCATCAAGGAAGCCGGGGGCAATCCCGACCGAGTGAGCCAGTTGCGAGGGGCACTGGGCCCTAAATTCGAGATTTTGAGCGGGGATGATTCGCTCACTTTGTCCTTTATGGCGGTGGGGGCGCAGGGAGTCATTAGCGTGGCATCCAATATAATCCCGCGCCAGGTATCACAGATGGTAAATGCCTTTGCATCCGGGGACAGCCAGGCAGCATTGAAATTGCATCAAAAGTATTATCCCTTGTTCAAAGATTTGTTCATTGAAACAAACCCGATTCCCATCAAGGCTGCCATGGCGATAATGGGCCAGATCCACGAAGAGTATCGCTTGCCGCTATCACCCATCAGCGCGAAGAATCGACAGACTTTGCGAGGGACGATGAAAGACTGTGGCTTGTTAAAATAGAACGCTTAGGATGCATGGAGCAGCAGACTCCCGCAATTCAGTTTCAATTTTTGCGGATTATATATGTTGAGAGTAATTATCACCGGATCGAAAGGGCGAATGGGTCGGGCACTGGTTGCTTGCGCGACTCAGATTCCAGAAATGCGAGTTGCTGGAGAAATAGACCAGGGCGATGATCTGAGGTCTGTGATAGGGCAGGGGGACGTTGTCATTGATTTTAGTTCGCATAGCGCTACACCGGCGATTGCGGCATTGTGCGCGGAACACGGCAAGGGAATTGTCATTGGCACGACCGGCCATGCGCCGGAAGCCAGGTCTGAAGTGATCAGCTACAAAAGGCGCATCCCCATTGTGTTGTCGTCCAATTTTTCGACGGGCGTTAATACTCTTTTCTGGCTTACGCGGAAAGCGGCGGAGATATTGGGTCCTGATTACGATCTCGAGATTGTGGAAATGCACCATCGATTGAAGCGGGATGCGCCGAGTGGGACAGCTAAAACGCTGGCGGAGATATTGGCTGAAGTAAGAACGCAGAAACTTGAAAACGTTGCCCGGCATGGACGAGAGGGAATCGTGGGTGAGCGAACACCTCAGGAGATCGGGGTGCACTCCATCCGAGGCGGAGATGTGGTGGGTGATCACACTGTTATCTTTGCGACATCCGGCGAACGCGTGGAATTGACGCATAAAGCTTCCAATCGGGAAACATTCGCTCAGGGTGCTTTGCGCGCGGCGCAATGGGTTGCAAGACAGAAACCTGGCCTGTACGACATGCAGGATGTGTTGGGGTTGAGGTGAAAGATGTGGAGAAAGGTCGAAGTTGTCGCTCCGAGCTGGTGTTCGTGGCTTTGGGGGCGAATCTCGGCGATTCGAACTCTACGATGATTGAAGCTGCCAGACAATTGGAAAAACTCTCGGATAAGCCCTTGCTTCGCTCTTTTCTATGGCGGACATCACCGGTGGATTGCCCGGCCGGAAGTCCATCTTTCCTTAATGCGGTCGTCGGATTAGTGCCTCGAGCAAGGGAAACTCCGGAAACATTATTGGCTCAGTTGCAAGCAATGGAGAAAGCATTGGGGCGGAAACCGAAGAAGATCTTGAATGAATCACGCGCTTTGGATTTGGATCTGATTGCTTTTGGGAATCAAACGCGTGCGACCATGGAGTTGACCCTGCCGCACCCCCGAGCGCATCTGCGGCGCTTTGTGTTGCAGCCGCTGAGTCAAATTGCCCCGGAACTCATTCTTCCCCACCAAACAAAAACTGTAAGTCAGTTGTTGGAAGAATTGCCTCAGGATGAGCAGATGGCAAATCTCGGGTTGTTTGAATAAGACGTCGTTGCCCCTGCGATTGGCCGTGCATGACACAGTCGCGCATAGGAGCGCCCGCCCCCGGCTGGAAATCTCCGACTGCATCTTTCGTCGAACGTTGCTGTGCCCCGGGGGATGGCACACCGAAGACATTCGAATCTGACCTGCATTGGCATTCAGATTGGACATTTTCTCCAGTCTGAATCACGCTCAATAGGGTGACGGAAAAAGACCAGATTTTGGCCAGAATCCGCGAGGCGTTGAGAGTGCCAGCGCCGCTTCCTGGTGATCATGCTGGAGGTGTTCATGCGCATTCGGAGCCACCACAGAACTCGCGTCAATGGCTTCCAGCAGTAGGAGAAAGCTTTGGAGAACGGCTGGCCCTTTTCCAAAAGAATGCCAGCGACTTGAAAGCAGAATTCCACCTTGTGGATAACTTAGGTGATGGTTGCAACGTGATTCTGAGAATCAAAGAGGCAGAAGGTTGGCAATGCATCGGTTCGCACACCGGCGAACTGACTGATCGCGTCTGCACCAGTCTTGGGCTGCCCATTTGTCGCACCGATAAGCCGTATGATGTCGCAGAATTGGAAAGATGCGACGCGGGTATTACGGAATGCGACGCCCTAATCGCGCAGACCGGAAGTGTGCTGGTTACCAGCCGGAGCGCCGGCGGCCGCGCATTGTCCGTCTTACCACCCCATCATGTCGTTCTCGCGAGACGCGAACAGTTGTTGGCCGATCTGCAGGATGGGTTCGAGCTATTGCAACAGAAATATAACAGCGGTTATCCAAGCTTCATGTCGTTTATCACTGGTCCCAGCCGTACGGGCGACATCGAACGCGTTCTTGTCCTTGGCGCGCATGGTCCGAAGAAGCTGACTATTCTCTGCTTCTGATTCTGGTGGGCCTGTATTTTGCTGAACTGGGGAAAAGTGCTTATGGTCTACGCGGGTCTTCCGCCGTACTGCAAGGGGGAGAATGCAGCGCACGTATTGTCCTGCGGCAGGATGGAAGAAGCCGCAACTTAAACGGAATCCGAACCAGGCGGGTCGCAACTTTCAATTTGTCATTATGCTGAGCGTGTCCTTCCTCGCTCAGTACGGTGTGGCGAGTTCTGTCTGCGCCGATCTTAAACTTCCAAAATCGGGGGATCACGAACTTCACGTTCTTTCTCCCACTGTGTTGGAACTTTTCCGCGTCAATACGAAGCAACCCGACCCAGCGCGCGTGGATAGTTGGGATTGGGTCAATAGCGAGGGAACGTTTGTTGCGCCTGATTTGTCGAGCGTGAGAGTGTTGGTCAATGGTCAGCAAAACAACGTCACAGGCTTCGGTTTTAAGCGCCGTCCGCTTTATGCGCCATTGTCAGGTTATGATTTGCGCATTGGGAATCAAGTGTACTTAAGACTCGCAAGCAACATTCCCGAGGGCGCATTAGTTCAGGTGATCAATAATGGAACGATTTGGCCGACGAACATGCAGTTTGTGGCGGTGGCCGACCCACTCCGGTGCAGTCCGGTTATCCATGTGAACCAGGAAGGTTATATGCCGGTGTATGTAAAAAAGGCCATCGTCGGTTATTACCTTGGAAACCTGGGCGAAATGGCGATTCCCGCGAGTCAATTCTCGGTCGTAGATGCTCAGAGCGGTGCCACTGTCTATCAAGGCGCCTTAACACTGCGTCAGGATGTTGGTTACACCTATTTGCCTACTCCATATCAAAATGTGTATGAAGCAGACTTCAGCAGCTTCACTACTCCCGGGCAGTACCGTCTGGCAGTACCAGGAATGGGCGCGTCACTGCCATTCCGGATTGATGAAGGCATCGGGATGGATTTCGCGCGTACTCACGCTCTGGCAATGTTTCAGCAGCGAAGTGGCTTTGACGTAGCCATTCCCTTCACACGTTTTACGCACGCGCCCGACCATCTAGCGCCCGCGACGGTGCCAATCGATGCGTCTGCTCCGTTTGCATTCACCTGGCGCACGGTATCGAATTATGTCAGTGATTTGAATTTGGACAACCCGCCACAAATTGCGCCGTTGCTCACCAATTATCCCGCGCAGCTTTATCCTTTTGTAAATTCGGGGCCACTCTCCGTTTCCGGTGGGCATTTTGAGGCGGGCGATTACAATCGCGTGACCTATAACTCTGCGCTGCTCATCCACACACTCGTATTTTCCGTGGACTCATTGCCTGGGGTGGCAACCCTCGATAACCTTGGGATTCCGGAAAGTGGAGATGGAATCAGTGACGTGTTGCAGGAAACCAAGTGGGAGGCCGATTTTCTGGCCAAGATGCAGGATACGGATGGAGGGTTCTATTATTCGGTCTATCCACAATATCGGGAGTATGAATTCGATGTCTTGCCTGAGAACGGCGATCCGGAGGTCGTTTGGCCCAAGAACACGGCTTGCACCGCGGCCGCTGTCGCTGCACTAGCACAAATCTCTTCCTCCCCAAGGTTCAAACAAGCGTATCCGCAAACCGCGAGTAATTACTGGGCCAAAGCAAAACTTGGCTGGCAATTCCTGACCAACGCCATCGCGCGATACGGTCTGGATGGGGCCTATCAAAAGATCCAGCATTTCGGCGATGATTTCACCCATCGTGACGAACTCTCCTGGGCCGCTTGCGAAATGTTCCTTGCGACGGGAGATCCTCAGTTTCAACAGAAATTATTTGAATGGTTTCCCGATCCAACGGACCCTGGAACTTTCAAATGGGGCGAAGTGAGGATGTTTGCATGTTTTGGCAATGCGGTGCGTGATTACGCATTCGCAGTCCGCAATGGACGTTTGACCGCCGGCCAGGTTCAGCAAAATTATATGGCCAAATGCATCACGGTGATCACGAACTGTGGAGACGACAACCTTGACTGGTCGCGCATGAACGCCTACGGCACCAGCTTTCCGGATTTCACAAAATCGTATCGTGGCGGAGGCTGGTATTTCTCGAGTGTGCAGGCGTTTGATATCGTGGTTGCGTATCAGTTCAATCCAAAGCCTGAGTATCTGGACGCGATTCTGCGCAACATGAATTACGAAGGCGGATGCAATCCAGTCAACATGCCTTATGTGACGGGTCTTGGCTGGAAACGGCAGCGTAACGTCGTAGATCAATATTCTTTCAATGATCGTCGAGCCTTGCCAAAGGATGGAATTCCTGTAAGCAACATTCAAAAAGAGTTTTTGTATACCTGGGTTTACGGGGCGGAATTGGGCCGACTGCCCTATCCATCCGACTATGCAGACAACGGGCCGTATGCGTATTACGACCGGTGGTGCGATGATTGGAATGTCTCCACGGAAGGATCGACCACCGACACGGCGCGCAGCCTGGCGGGGATGGCATGGCTGGCGGCACGCACCTCATTGGCAACCCAGCCGTGGCGCCCGGCTAACACAACAATCATCGTTCCCACAACCGCGAGGCTTCCAAACAGGCCTGTCACCGTAACTCTTCAGGTGGGGGATACGAATCTGGCCGCGGCCCGGATTGTTTGGGAAGCACGTGGGCAGGAACCTGCTTTTGGCAGCCAGAGCTTCACGTTTACATTGGGTGCGCAGGAAGGCAATTATTGGGTTGAAGCCGAAGTCCAATGGCCGGACGGCCGTCGTGCGTTCGCGACTAATTCAGTAACTGTGAGCCTCAATGCGCCGCCAGAATTAACGGATCCCCGAAGGCTCAGTGGCGCCGGATTTTCCTTTGGGTTGGCTGGCACTCCGTTCACTACTTATATTATCCAGGCATCGACGAACCTTGTCACCTGGGGAGCGATCGCTACGAATACTTTGCCATCCAACGGTACGTCGGTCATTACTGATCCGAATTCTCCTACGCTCTCACGACGCTTCTATCGGGCGATTAAAGCGCCTTAAGGAACTGCAGGCACGTAAGATCAAGGAGCGCTGAAAGCCGTTTCATACGCCATTTGATCAGCCGTACATCGCTTCAATCACCGCGCTCCGTCGGCTCCTCCAACTGAATCGTTTTGGCTTGTGGTTGGTATGACCCAGCCTCTGACGTGAGGAAACAATTCGCAATTGCTCTAATTATTCGATAACTCACTAGCCGGCTAATTCGCGATTAAAACGTCTTGAACTCTCAACTAGCGTGCCATGCGGTTTCTAATCATAGCGGAGCAAGAATTGCGCGTGGGCGCTCGCCAGAAGAGGACCCATCGAATACGCTGGATTACCGCGGCCGTGTTCTTTTTTTTGCTGGCGTGGCTCTTTTGGGTCTTTGACAGCTTTCGCGCGCCGCGGGTGTTCCGGATCTATTCCACGATAACTTTTTTCTACTGCCTTATCATCGGAACGGTGCGTACTGCCGATTGTCTGAGTTCGGAAAAACGCGAAGGCACTCTGGGGCTTTTGTTCCTTACGAATCTAAACGGGCCGGAAATCATCGGTGGAAAACTTTGTTCCAGCGCACTGGCGGCTACGTATGGATTGTTGGCGATTTTCCCGCTCTTGGCATTAGAGATGTTATTGGGGGGCGTCACCCTTGGACAGTTCTGGGGGACAGTCCTGGCCCTGGCAAACGCAATTTTCTTTTCGATTGCAGCCGGGATCCTGGCCTCGTCGCTATTCGTCCGGCAATTTACCGCGGTTTCATTCGCCACGGGCCTGGCCTTATTCGCCAGCCTCGGTTTAATGGGTCTGGCTTCGGTCGCGAATGCATTTCGCAGCACTAAAGCCTGGGCGGGTCCGCTGGCAATTATCTCTCCACTCTACAGTCTCACCTCGGCCCAGGCTGGACCCCGTGCCGGATTGTTCCATTACGGGTGGTCCATTCTAGCAGTCATGGGACTCTCATGGTTATTTCTTTTTTTGGCCGCCTGGCGGTTGAGCTGGTCCTGGAGAGATCGGACAATTGGACGTGCGACTTGGACACGTTTCCGTGTTGTCCAGCTTTGGAAAGAACGGAGCAAGAGGGGACGCGCGGCGCTGCGCAGGCGTCTGCTCGGGGTGAATCCTATGTTCTGGCTCGGTGGTCGTGACGCCGTGAGCGCCCCGGTGTTCATGCTGTTGACTGTTATCCTGGTGGCCGTCACGTCTCTCATCGCCGCGCCTTTTTTTGCGCGCGTTCTGGCCGCAGGAACATTCAGCCCCATGGTCGGACATTTGTTTGCATGGTTGTGGGCCGCGCTCGGACTGCATGCGCTGGTCCTCTATTACGCCGCCATGACAGCTTCGCAAAGCCTCGCGGAAGACAAACAAACCGGTGCATTGGAATTGGTTCTTAGCACGCCCACTTCCGAGCGCACGATTTTTCGCGGTTTGTGGATGGCTTATGCGCGAAAGATGTTCTTTCCAGTACTCCTGGCAATCATTGTCCATTGTTTCTTCATTTGGCAGGCGGCCACCATGGCCGTGCTGGATCCGCCATCAATCCAAATGGCGCCGGGAATGACTCCTGGAAAACTCATCTGGCATGTGTTGCTGGAACGTCCCATCGCAGGCTATCGAATTGCTTGGGGGCTTACGTTAGCGCTGCGCATTTTGTTGCTGGTCCTTGTCATGTTTTTCCTCGCTTGGATCACCTTTGGCTGGGTGGGTCGATGGTTGGGGTTGCGTATGAAACGCCCGGGATTCGCTCCCATGGTTTCACTGGCACTTCTGTTCGTGCCTTCGATTATCCTTTTCAGCTTCGCTTGCTACTGCGCGGTTAAACTTCAACTCTATCGCTTCCCCCAACGGCTGTTGATTCCGGCGATGGTGTGGGTTGGGTTCGGCATTTGGACAACACAATGTGTGCTATTGTCACTGTGGTCGGCAAACCGCTTGCGCAGGAATTTTCGCAGCGTGGTCACAAGCCGTTTTCAGCCTGAGCCTCGTCGGCTCAGGTGGCGTCCAACTTGGCGCGGCTTGTTGCGGGCTGGCTGCTTCGCCGCGGCTTCCGGGACTGCATTGCTGCTGATTGTTCTTTGCTTTTACGGTTATCAGAACTGGCGAAGCCGGCGTGCCTGGGTTGCCTTTGAAAAAGAATTAAGGCAGCGCCAGGAATCGCTCGATATCGCCCCACTCCTGCCCGCTCTGGCACCGGATAGCCAAAGCTTCGCCCTCACGCCGGCTTTTCTGAGCTGGATCAATCCGTCTGAAACCAATTCTTCAACCAAACAATTGACCGGCGATCTGAAACGGTTCCAGATCAGGGACGCTCTGGCAATGTATCGAACAGAAAGTATTGAATGGACAGAGCAACTCACCGCACCTCAGGACAATTACGCGCGCTGGATTGCGCCAGAAGTGAAGTTGGAGAAAAATGCAGCGCCAAACGAGATTGGCAATGCCATCTTGCAGGGCCTGAAGCCCCACGAATCAACCCTGCGCGCCGTGGCGGTCGCGTCACGTCTTTCTTGCTTTCAAACAACTATGAATCGCAGTGCCACTGCTGTTCTGCATTCTTCCTACAGGGAATATAACGGCTTAGTAGAATTGCACATGCTTTTTCAGATCCGTTCTTGCGCATGGCTCGCTGCCAATAGGCCCGCTGAGGCGTCTGTGGATTTGGTTGCCAGTCTTCAGCTCGCGCGCCTTGCGCGGCAAATACCGGATACGGGAGGAAGTTTGCGCGCCCAGATGCTGCTCACCCGCTCGTTACAGCCGCTTTGGGAAGGGATAGTCGACCATCGCTGGAGTGAATCGGAACTCGCCACTTTTCAAAATGAATTGCGTCAATTCAATCTGCTTGGCGATTACACTAATGCCGTTCACCGTGTCGTCCTCGCCCATATCGAACTGTGGCGTGCGATAGGTACTCGCAAAAGCGACAGCGCACTGCCTCAATCTGTCCAAATCCATCAACGCAACCCTTTTTGGCGAATGCAACCCCAGGCGTGGTGGTTGGATAATTGCATCCAACTCTATGAGGCCGGCGAAGCCGCCATCAAAAACGTGGACGTCGCTAATCAGCACGTTCTCCTCAGTCCAACCTGGAGTGATTTGGATCGTTTGCCGATAGACAACCAAGCGACCTACTTGCTTCAACAGCCTTACTGGGCAGGCACACATCCAGGCCTAGTTGGTTTCGCCCAGACAGCAGTCAATCAGGCGATCATTGCCTGCGCGTTGGAACGATTTCGTTTAGCAGAAGGTAAATATCCTGAAACACTCGAGCCACTTCTTCCTCATTATCTAAATAGCATTCCAAAAGATGTCGCACGTGGCCTGCCGATGCTCTATGAAAATACAGGCACAGGCGGTTTCGTACTGCGGAGCGTCGGGCCAAATGGAGCGAATGATCGGAACAAGCCCCTCTCAGATGATTGGCTGTGGTCATTTCCGACGAATGCTCCACCTAATACGGTGCGCTAACTTATGTTTAGGACCTTTGTAACGTGCCGATTGTTCTGGCGCCTTGTCTGAACTATGGTATTAGGAATTCGACCGCTCAATCGAGGACAATCATATGAACACTCCAGTCAAACTTCTCTTGCCGATCGTCATGATCACGATTGGTGTGAGCGCCTTCGCGCAAGAATCCAAACCCGCTTCCCGTGAATCGGCACCCAAACCGCGGCAACCCGTGACCGTGCAGGCCAGTTCGTCTAGTGTCGCCGTGGTCGTAGCCTCACCGGCTGTAAATACGAATGAATACAACCCTTCAACCGACAAGCCCGAGGCATCCGCTTGTAAAACAAATCTGGAAAAGATCCATGCAGCGCTTGAGGCCTATCGGAAGGACAATAACGATGCCCCTAACTGGCTGTTCGAGCTTGTTCCAAAGTACCTGACGGACACGAATATTCTCATTTGTCCGGTGACCACGCGGACCGGCCTTCAGTCCGCTTTTGGTGTATTGGATCCAAGAATCTACTCTTCATACTTGTATGAGTTTACCCCTATAGATATTCCGGAGGTGGTAAAAGGCGCCTGGCCAGGTCCGAAGATGACGATGCGAGATTGGAAACGGCAGCAAATGAAACTGGCCGGTTCGGAAGTGCCTCTGGTGCGTTGTCTCCTCCATGAACCCGCCTTGAATCTTTCCATTGGTGGAAAGGTTTACGAAAGCCCGCTTTTGTGGGAGCTGAACTTCACCAATTCAACCACGAAACTCGAAGACTTTTCACCACACGATAGCAAATAAGGAAATCGGCTATGCGCCGTTTCATTGGGTCTATTAATTCGTGCATTCGTGTAAAGTCTGAGTGCCTTCTGTCCCACCGCGCTTGAGCCGCCTCTTGCCGTAGGATTGAAATTCTGAAAAGTTGGTCTAGGGTTGATTTGAGTGTGGAGATGTGGGGAATCGAACCCCGTTGCCTCAGGTGTAGAGCCGGGCGCAGCACGACTATGGGAGCGGTTTGCGACGGTCTTAGAAATACCCCCAGTTGAGTCTGCTAAAACAGCAGTTCACGCATCAATTATGGCCGCTGGTAAAGGGAAAAATGATCGCATTCGCCCTTAGTGGCCACATACACGTAAGCTGGATCTGGGTTGGGGTTATTACCTTGGCTGTTTTGGTCTATTTGATCACTCGGACGAAAGCATAATGTCGACCAATAAAACTGGGGAAATTTTGAAAAATCGCACTTTCAAATTAGGACACTACCACCCCCGTCGGGATTATATATTTTACAAACGCAAACTTGGCTGATACTGTATCCACATGAAGTCAGAAAAACCTGAATTGGATGCGGAAGAATTGACGCTGGTAAAGCTGGCCAGAGAATATTCTGACCCGGAGAAATCGCGCACATTGCTTGAATCCTGGCGTTGGCCCAATGGTCCGATCTGTCCGCATTGCAAGAATGATGGGAAAGAAAAGCCGAACTCAAAGCTGACACCTAAGAACAAGACTGGCGGGGTGCGGCAGGGAGTTTATTTCTGTGGCGCTTGCCGAAAGCAGTTCACGGTCACAATCGGAACCATTTTCGAGGGTAGTCATATTCCGATCAGTGTGTGGCTACAGGCAATCTTCATTATGTGCTCAAGCAAGAAGGCAATTTCATCACATCAGATTCACCGAATGCTCGGAGTTACGTATAAAACTGCGTGGTTCTTAACGCATCGTATTCGCCATGCTATGGGGCCAGATTTGCCATTGGGAAAGCTTTTGACTGGGACGGTGGAGGTAGATGAAACCTTTGTTGGAGGCAAGGGCGACAGACGCACCAAGGTAATTCGCCATACTCCGGTTGTGGCCCTGGTTGAACGCGATGGCACAATGCAGACTCGCGTTGTTGCAAATGTCACGCAAAAGAATTTGAAGCAAGCGATCAATGAATTCGTGGACAAAAGCGCGGTGATTAACACTGATGAATCGGGCGTTTACCGTAACCAGCTCAAAGCGTTTAAGGAACATCACTCAGTAAATCACAGCAAAAAGGAATACGCTTTGAAAATGCCCACTGGCGCAATCGCCCACGTCAATACAGCCGAAAGCTTTTTCAGTTTGCTCAAGCGTGGTGTGGTTGGCGCGTGGCATCATGTGAGCCGCGAACACTTGCCAAAGTACGCTAATGAATTTGCCTTTCGTTGGAACAATCGCAAAGTTACAGATGGAGAGCGCACCATTGCAGCAATCAAGGCCACAGAAGGCAAACGGCTAAGTTATAAGCCATTAACATCATTGCGAGCAAAGCAGGCAATTGCCCCAAGAAAACAAGAATCGGCAAAGAAGATTTTTAGAGAACCAATGCGCCCTAAAAAATGAGCTTCACAACTCAAAACTTTGGTGCTACAGTTCCATGGCAAAAGAGCCGACTGCGGGGATCGGACCCGCTCCTCCCGCTTCCAAAGCGGGTGTTCTGACCGAGATAAACTAAGTCGGCTTTTCTAGTAGTCCTGCGGGCCGTGTGATGCTCTTATCAGGGAATAATCACACGGCCCGGTGTTTTTTCGTTATTGTTCAACGTCCGGCTGCTACCCCGGCTGTCATAGCGCAAGTTGCTTCGGGCTGTAGTCCTGCGCTTTATTTCCTTCTGAACATAATCCTTTTATGTTTGTATCTTGTTTAGGCGGTTTTCACCGCAAAAGCGGCTTATCTTCCAAAGTTATCCACCCTTGTTTTCCTTTCTTAAGTCCGCTGTCAGGAGAATCTAAGACCTTTTGGACATCGTACTCTGGAACTGAGAATTGTGCTGCCAAAGTGGCTGTTCGCATGGCTTTTTGAGAAACAGCTTCTCGAATCTTTTCAACTGTTATTGTGCCCAGGTTTGGCAGTGTTTGTTGGCCATTGACGGCAGAAATACCTTGGCTAACTTGGAAGGTGCTCTGGATTGTATCGGCCATTTGGTTAAATAATCGCGCCTGCTCTCGCAGCCACCCAATTACGTCGGATGTACTGATATTCTTCATCTCCCTATCATGCAGGATATCCGACAGAATGTCAACAACATTCGGGCACATTATCCATTTTTATCGCCCACAGGATAATATCTATTAACAATGTGGGGCTTAAAGACAAAAATAGCCCTTTCCAAGTAGTTAATAGAGTCCTAAGTTCAACGCTTATGCCGAAGTCTAAGGGTATCAGTTTGAAACCGCTTAAGTTTGAGGATGCGATTAAAGCCCTGCTGGCGACCCCGCCACCGCCAAGTTCAAAAAAGGCAAAGATTCGAAAGCGTCAGAAGAAGAAAACTTAAATCACGCCTATTTCCCCGGGATCGTATTTGTCATGGGAAACCGATAATGCTGAACACGAAGAAATGAGCGAAGGAGTCGGTCAATTTCCAATGGGGCATTCTCAACACTTGACCTCTGCGGCGGTGATTCACCGTCCAGTTGAAAGATGAACGGGGTTTTTCGCCAGTGGGGGTCCTGCGTGTATTTGTCGTAACTGATAGTTACAGTTGGCACGTTTGGTGTGGTGGGCTGAATTAATGCAATGAATTGAGTGTTGTTGTCTGCGTAAAGTGATAGGCGGAAGTTCCAAACCGCATTTGACTCTAGTTTTACCGAGGCATAGTTAATCAAAATATTTGTTGTGAGCAACGCGGGCAGGTCGCTGTAGCTAGAGTTGACTCGATCTCCAACTTGACTTGCCAAGATAGATAAATCATTCGTGAACGTTCTCACGAATGAATCAATTGCTGAACGAAAAATTGCGTAGGCCAGGGCGTTGGATTGCGCGACGTAAATCCTTTGTATGGCATCGGATGCCTGTTGTCGTGCTTCTGACATTTTCTTCTCCGCTTCAATATTTCTTTGCTCTTCTGTGAGAGTCTGAAGCTTGATTGATCCATCTGTAATCACAGGATTAGTGGGGATTGTGGCGATATTCGCAAGCATTGCCAACGCTGGAACGCTTGATGTAATTGCCGCGATGGATATCTTATAGTTATCCGCCATCATGGTTTTAATAGCTGCGATGGTGTTGGTGCCAGGATCGGGAGTGATTTGTGTTTTCTTTAAGTCCGAAATATCCCGAGTTTCTAATTTAGCAAGCCTCGCCCTTTCTGACTTTGTAAGCTCAGCTCGAACCTCCTTCAGTTCATTGGAAACGACAGTCAAGCTATCGTTTGCCCTCGTGGACTCATCTGCTTTCCGCTTGAATTGAAGGAATGGATTTACAAAAAGAAATGACAGGCCAAACACAATCCCAGCTACCCAAATAGAAATTGTGAACAAGTTATCACTGTGGCCTTCCTGAAATTCGCTTTTCTGCTTTCTCATTTTTGCCCTAGCTATGAAAAGCGCACCAATGACCGTGACCAATCCGTCGAACCAAAGGACAACCCCAATACCCATGGTTGTGGCATCCCAAAAGCACCTAAACCAGAACGATAGCCATTCAGTAACCCATTGCATTTATTGGGTTTATTCATAGGTGAACAAAGTGCATTTGCCAAGTATATAATCCCGACCCCCGTTGTCACCAGAACTGGTGACTCGCGCAAAACGGGGGAACAGGTATTCTTTTAACGTGTTAACGGTGGTCTGTGTGTGACTGCTGAAAAGATTTCGGTTCTCTAAAGTAGAAATGTGTCGGAATAGCCGGGTTGAAGCCCGGCTTTTCTGTTTTTTGAGGGGGGTAGCGCGATTCCTTTAAACTGCAGGCGGTGAATTATTGACAATTCTCAAACCCTCCCAAGACTTTGGCGCAGGGCAATGACCACCGCCAATAAAATCACGATCCTTCGAATTCTTCTCACGCCGTTTTTCGTGGTCCAAGGGCTTTATTACGTCACAACCGGTAACGAAGTGTATCGGCTCATGACGATCATCTCCTTTGCCGTTGCCGCCATTTGCGATGGTGTGGACGGTTATGTGGCGCGCCGTTACAACCAACGCAGCGAGTTGGGTGCGATCCTGGATCCCTTGGCGGACAAACTATTGCTCGTCTCAGGCATTGTCCTGCTGAGTATCAACTGGCCCTATTTTGACCGCATTCCACTTTGGCTCACTTGCACGATCATCGGACGTGATGTCTTGATTCTGGCCGGTGTGGTTGTTATCCAGATCACTATTGGAAAGGTCCGCGTGAAGCCGCGGGTATTTGGAAAAATCGCCACTGTTTTGCAAATGATAGTCGTGATTTGGATTCTATTAAAATGGGATGTAAAATGGCTGCAACGATGTGCTCTGGCCGCGGCCATTTTCACCGGAGCCTCGGGTCTTTTATATGTATGGGACGGAGTGCGCCAGTTAAGCGCTCATCCATCATCCAATCCGAAATCGAGCAAAAACGCTGATGAGATTACACCTGGAAACGAGTCGGGTGAACCTACCTGACCGTGCCAGAACATTTCGTCGGACGAAAAACAAGCATTCAAACTATGGCACTCGAACTCAAATTGAGGGAAGGGGAGCAAGCCCCGGATTTTACCGCAAAAGCGACGGATGGCCGGCAAATCTCATTGTCGGATTTCAAGGGAAACAATGTAGTTCTTTATTTCTATCCGCGAGATGATACCCCGGGTTGTACAAAGGAAAGCTGCGGGTTCCGCGACGAGTTCTCAGTATTTAAGAAGAAAGGCGCCGTGGTTCTTGGGATCAGCACGGATACCGTGAAATCCCACGTCAAATTCACAGAAAAGTACAAGCTGCCGTTCCTGTTGATAGCGGATGAAGATAAATCGATTGTGCAAGCCTATGGTGTTTGGGGACAGAAAAGCTTTCTTGGCCGCAAATATATGGGCACACACCGCGTAACGTTTCTTATTGGTGCTGAAGGCAAAATTAAGAAAATTTGGCCGAAGGTGAAGCCGGCTGAGCATGCCAAAGAAGTTTTGGATTCGCTATAGAGTCTCCCGGAGGATACCGGATCGATTTCTGAAGGGAAGTTTCGCCGCATGCGGCTCACATCTCATTGACACCCTTTCCTGCTCGACTTATATAAGTGCCCACTGAACGTGACTCTTTAACTCATTAACTAATTCAATAACTATGGCCATACCTGTCGGCTCGAAAGCCCCTGATTTTAACCTGAAATCCAAACAAGCCTCGGGGCTGGTGGACGTCAAGCTCAGCGATAACCTCGGCAATAAAAACACAGTGCTGCTATTTTTCCCCGCCGCCTTTACCAGCGTTTGCACCCAGGAAATGTGCGACGTCAGCGCGGGAATGAACGGCTACTCTTCGCTCAACGCCAACGTCATTGGCATCAGCGTGGATTCCCCATTTTCTCAGGAAGCCTGGGCGCAAAAGGAGAAAATCAATATGACGCTTGCCAGTGATCTCAATAAGGAAACCATCAAGAAGTACGATGTCGTTTTCCCAATGCTTGCTGGAATCGGAGACACCGCCGCTCGGGCCGCTTTTGTTATCGACAAAAATGGTGTGGTCCAATACAGCGAACAGACTCCCACCCCCAAAGACCTGCCCAGTTTTGACAAAGTCAAAGAGACACTCGCGAAATTGAAATAAGGAACGATCCAGGAGTTGTGGATGGCGGACCGCGAACCGTCTTCGGTTCGCAGCGGCAACGAGGTAAGAAACCCTTTCGAACCTGTTTTCAGCCAGGATAGACGGAGGCCTTGAAAGGAATTTCTGCGCGATTGAAAAGTAGCTCGTGCTGCGAGCCGAGGACGGCTCGCGCTCCGGGCGGGACCGCGAACCGTCCTCGGTTCGCAGCGGCAACGAGGTAAGAAAACTCTTTCGAACCTGTTTTCAGCCAGAAAGACGAGGCCTTGAAAGGAATTTCTGCGCGATTGAAAAGTAGCTACGTGCTGCGAGCCGAGGACGGCTCGCGCTCCGGGCGGACCGCGAACCGTCCCCGGTTCGCAGCGGCAACGAGGCAAGAAAACCCGAGTGCGAAGCGATCACAAAGTCCCGGAGGGATGAAAGAACTCGTCAGCAAGCTTTCTTTCGTCCTCCTGGCCTTGGCGCATTCGTCGTGCCTGATCCCAGCGATAAATCGCTGTGCTGCTTCGACCGTCCCTTGGGACTGGGACGGGATGTGCCGACCAGCGTGAAAAGTGGTATGCGTACGCTCTCATCCAAGCCTTAAAGGTCTACGTCCTGGTTTCTCAGAATAAATGTGAGGTGACCGTATTGCGCCGAGGGCGAAGAGGACCCTGGATTCCTCAAGTCCTGAACGACCCTGGGGCCGGATTAAAGCTGTCGGAAATCCAAGTGGACATTCCACTGACGCGGATTTATGAGCGCACAGCGGTGCTTCGACAAAAAGTGTCCAAACGTTGAGGCCGGCCTTAAACCCTAAGCCGGATATTCCCTGTCTTTGACGATACCGGGCATCGGTTTGGGATATTTGCCATCTTTATCGGCGCGGACCGGGGCAGGGGAATCCATGGTGAACTTATCTGCGCCTGGTGCATATTCGTGTTCACCATTGAGGAAATCCTCAAAAGTGATCTCCTGTCCAGTGTGAGCAGCCATACGGCCCATGCTGGTGACGGCACTGGCTTCGACTCCGCGTTTGACTTCGTTGAAAGGTTTATCCTTGCGAATGGCTTCCATCAGATCGGTCCATTCATTTTGATGCGGGCTTTTCTCGTCTGGAGGTACAGTTGACTTCCAAATCATATTGGAGCTCTGCATATTTTGCCCCTTGAATGTCATGGACGGAGGGTCACAATCGTTACTTTTGGCAACGACTGCCAGACCTTTAGAGCCGTGCGCGTAGCTGGAGTAGATCGGGTGACAACCGTTGATGCATCGACCATCCATATACATCTTTGCGCCGTCGGCGAATGTGTATTCGACTGAATAGCTGTCGAAGTTTTGATCCACATACGGTTCCCCCTCCGGATTGGTCTTTTGGTGGCGGCCGCCTACAGCTTGAGCTTTGATTGGCCAGGCATTTTTCATCCAGCAAAGATGGTCGATATGATGAATGTAGAAGTCACTGTAGCACCCTCCGGATGCCCACAGGAAACTATGAAAATTCCTGATTTGCCATAACAACTCGCTATTGTCCCCCGGCCACTTAGTCGAAAATGCTGAACCCACCGGGCCATGCATGCGATAACCTCTCATGAGAATGATATCGCCAATTTCCCCGTCCTGAATGCGCGCGTGTAATTGTTGTAAGTTGCGAGCGTGACGGGACATCAAACCGACTCCAATTTTCAGATTTTTTGCCGTGGCTTCCTCCGCGAGTTTGATCATCCGCCGGGATGTTGGCCCGTCCGCTGTGAGCGGCTTTTCCATGAACACGTTGAGGCCTTTCTGGATCGCATATGTCAGGTGAACCCATCGAAAAGCAAGGGGTGTGGTAAAAATTGCAATGTCTCCTGGTTTCAGGCAATCCATCGCCTTTTGGTAGCCGTCGAAACCAATGAATTTGTGTTCCGCCGAGACATCGACAAGGTCGGCATGATTGCGTTTTAGCGCGTCATAGCTCCCGCGAAGTTTATCTTCGAACACATCAGCCATGGCGACCAGTTTGACCGGCCCTTGTTGGGTCGATAGAGCGTTGTCTGCAGCGCCAGTGCCGCGCCCGCCACAGCCAATGAGGGCAACTTGAATTGTTTCATTACCAGCGGCATGGACATGAGGAATGGCAACCCCCGCCAGGGCTGAGGCCGCGGCGATCCGGCCCGTTGTTTTCATAAATTCGCGACGCGTAGTAACGCTGTTCGATGTGTTCATAACGCTATAATCCTGACGTTTGGGTGAGAATGTCAATTCAAGAAAATGACGAATGACGAATGCCAAAGGACGAAAGAAGTCCGAAGTTCGAAATCTCAACCAACTCTGTAAACTGCATCCGTCAAAGGATTAAGGTTCGATACTGCGACATTTGAAGTTCGGATTTGATTCGTCATTCGGTCATTGGGCATTAGTCATTCCCAATAATACCGTTTCCTTTTCAGGTCAAACGGGGTATTGCTTGCCAGTGGAATAACCCGGCGGAACGCCGCCTCAAAATGGAAGAAAATGAAACGACGTGAATTTATCAAAGGATCCGTTGCAGCCTCGACCATTGCCGCAGTTAATTTGGACAAGCTGAAAGCTTCCGCCGCGGAACGAAAAATGGAGGGGCCTCGCGAATATTACGAACTGCGCGCTTACCGGCTTAAGAGTGGCGCGGGACACGAAATGCTGGATAACTATCTTGAGAAAGCAGCCATCCCGGCGCTGAACAGGATGGGTAGCAAGCCTGTTGGGGTTTTTGTCCAAGCCGAGCGCACTGGCACTGCCTCGGGAACCGAGGTGCGAGACCCGAACACCCTTTTTGTGCTGATTCCCTTTGCTTCACTCGAAGCATTCGGAAGCCTGCCCGCGGGTTTGCATGCAGATTCAGAATTTCATAAGGCGGGAGAACAGTATTTGCACCTGCCAAAAAACAATCCAGCTTTCGAAAGAATCGATAGTTGGCTCATGCTCGCATTTGGCGGGATGCCCAAAATTGAATTGCCGGATTATTGTCGCGAAAAGAAGCAGCGCATCTTTGAACTGCGCACTTACGAGAGTCATAGCGAACTTAAGGCTATCAAGAAAGTAGAGATGTTTAATTCCGGGGAAATTGATGTCATGCGCGAGGTTGGCCTTGGTCCGATATTCTACGGCCAGGCGCTTATCGGCCCGGGATTACCGCATCTGACTTACATGTTGTCGGCGGAAAGCGAAGATTTGCATAAGAAACATTTTGGCGGCTTTGGCAAACATCCCACATGGGAGAAGCTGAAAAACGATCCACAGTACGCAGACACCGTGTCGAGGATTAGGAATTGGTTTTTGGCGCCGACGTCGTATTCACAGATTTGATTGATGGCTCGGGGTGGGGTCCAATGACGAATGACGAATGACGAATGACCAATGACGGAGAAGGTCCAAGCTTAATTCTTAATCGCAATCTTACGCTTAATCTTAATCTTCAAGAGGAAAAGGAAATTAAGATTAAGCCTAAGCTTACGATTAAGAAAAAGGTCTATTTTTCAAAGCTACTTCTTGTCCTGCTCAGCTTCCTATTTTTGGGCGCTGAGGGCCGCAGTGCTGGTTCTCCAGGCTTCACGGTAGATACATGGACAACGCAAAAAGGTTTGCCGGAGAGTTCAGTATTTGCCCTGCTCCAAACTCGAGACGGCTATCTTTGGGTGGGCACAGCTTATGGATTAGCCCGGTTCGATGGCATTCATTTCAAAACGTTTGACCAATCTGAAGCTCCTGCATTGAACAGCGATAACATTGGTAAACTATTTGAAGATAGCCGAACAAACCTTTGGGTTGGCACTGGGATGGGGGGAGTTTGGATCGTTAACAGCGACGGCAAAATCCGTGGTTTGCCGCAGGCTGGAACGGGACCCAATGCCCGGTTGGTGGCGATTGTGGAAGACCCAAGCGGTTCGATCTGGTTCTCGACGCGCAATCGCCTCCTATTTCGGTACCGGCAAGGCAAGTTGGAGAGCCTCGGGAATGAGTGCAACGGTCTGACAGCCGACGACTCGGGTTTGATTTGGGTGGGTGTGCGTAACAATCAAACGCAGAAAGAAAAATTGATCGGGCTCGGCCCTATTTCGCGAACCTTCGTTCCTGCCCTTCAGTACGCGTACGATATTCCAATCGGCAATCTGGATTACCTGCTGGCTAGCCGAACCGGCGGCTATTGGCGCCTGGCCAGTAACCGGATCCAAAAGTACCTCAAAGATCAACTCGACCGGGATCTGGGCCCCTATCCCTGGCAGCATACCCCAATTGTTGCAGCGTGTGAAGATGCGTCCGGCAATTTAATCGTCGGGACTTACGGCAGCGGAGTTTATTGGTTTAGTGCGGATGGGAAATTTACTCAGTTGGAACGATTGCCCAGTACTTACATTGATTCACTTTACATGGATCGTGAAGGAAATCTTTGGGTGGGTACCGACGGGCGTGGACTGAACCGAGTGAGGAAACAGGTTTTCAATACTTTGGAAGAAGTACGTGGTTTTGCAATTACCTCCATCTGTGCTGATCAAAAGGGTGGAATGTGGGTCGGGATCAATAATGGCGGAGTTAACTACTGCAAGGATGAAAAGATACTGCAGAAATACGGAGAAGGGCAGGGCCTCGCTGACCAGGGTGCTCCGGATTTATATGTAAGCTCTGTTTTGGCCGATCGGGATGGACGTGTGTGGGTAGGAACTCGTTTTGGAAGATTATTCCAATTGGACGGCGATACGTTTAAGAAGGTCGAAACGTGGCGTGGCGTCCAGACTGGAGTATCGGTGATCTATCAAGATCGGCAGGGACTGGTATGGTTTGGAACCGAGCAAGGGTTGTTTTGCCGTGAACCCAGGAAATCTTACACCGCGCAGGATGGTTTGTGTTCCGATTCCATCCAGGCACTAGCTGACGATAAAGCTGGGAATCTTTGGATTGGCACCCCTGCCGGTCTCAATCTGCTTCATTCCGAAAAAATCAGCTCGTTTCATACGACCAATGGCCTGCCCAGCGATAATATCCGCTCACTTTATGTAGACGAGGAGGCGGTGCTGTGGGTGGGAACCTCCAGTGGGCTGGCCAGGTTTGATGGTACAAACTGGACCCGTTACCCCAAAGAGACTGGTTTGATTAATAATCCCATCGGGTACCTTGCTGAAGATGCCGAACATTTTTTGTGGCTTGGGACCATGGCAGGTCTGGTGCGAGTGAATAAGGCTGATTTAAACAATCGCGCGCGGGGGACAATCCGCCCCTTGGCTTCAAGGCTTTACGGAGTCGAGGATGGACTTCCCGATAGCCAATGCTTCGCAGGGCCGTCTCAACCGGCCGCAGCCGTGGCAAATGGCACGGTATGGTTTCCAACGATTCAAGGTTTGGTGTCCGTTCGCCCCGAGCAAATCCGACCCAATACCAACCGTCCTCCCGTCCGGATTGAGGACGTGAAAGTCCAGGGCGAGTTACAGAATACAAATAGTCTCCGCTCGGCGCCGCCTTCGACCGTCACGATCCCACCGAATGAGGAAGGTTTAGAAATTAACTATGCCAGTCTTAATTTGGCAGCCCCGGAAAGGGCTCGATTTAAATATCGGTTAGTCGATGCCGGCCGCGGTCATGAAGGTGTCTGGGCGGAGGCGGGCAGTGTGCGAGTGGCCCAATATCCAACTTTGCCCCCAGGTGATTATCGTTTTGAAGTGACCGCCTGCAACGAAGATGGAATCTGGAATGAAACGCCGAGCCGCCTGACGGTGACAGTTTTGCCGCCTTTTTGGCGGACGCCATGGTTCATCACCATGGTCTCGATTTGCATGCTCGGAATCATCGTGGGCCTCGTGCATTACGCTTCTACGCAACGATTGCAAAGGCAAGTAGGGTTGCTGCGCCAAAAGGAGGCTCTTGAGAAGGAGCGGGCCAGAATCGCGCGTGACTTGCACGATCAACTGGGCGCTAATCTGACCCAGGTCGCCTTGCTCGGCGAGATGGTTGAAGCGGATAAGGAAGTCCCTGATGAGGTGGAAAGTCACGCCCGCCAGATTTCTTCCACCGCCCGTGAGACGACTCATGCTTTGGATGAGATCGTTTGGACGGTAAATCCTTCGAACGACACCCTGGACGGTTTGATCAATTATGTTTGCAAATATGCGCAGGAGTATTTGGCCCTGGCAGGTTTGCGTTATCGGTTGGAGGTTCCATCGCAACTTCCAGCCACCCCCATTTCACCCGAACTGCGCCATAATGTCTTCCTCGCGGCCAAGGAAGCAGTGAACAATGTGGTGAAGCATTCGAAAGCGACCTCCGCCTGGCTGCGGTTGCACCTGGATGCCGAGCAATTCACTCTCGAGATCGAAGATGATGGCCGTGGGCTGGCCGAAGGCGACGAAAAAAAAGGCAGAAGCGGCCTTGGAAACATGCGCAGACGAATGGAAGATATTAATGGGAAATTTGAAGCTGGCCCCGGCGAGCAAGGGGGGACTCGAATCCGGCTTGTGGCGCCGCTCCGTAAACCGATTTCAACGTCAGGAACGCCTGGTTCGCCGAAAACGTAATGAGGGAATGGCCTGCGGCGATGCGATTATTCGAGCGCGCCCGTCCTCGGGCGCAGCAACGTTCGACCGGTAGTAGTTAGCGAATTCGAATGCGCCTTATCCGTTAGGCGAGTTGCTGTTCGCGAGACGACGCACTCCGTGACCGACACTTTTTAAGCTTACCCGAAGACCATACACGATTTGACTAAAGCTTAACTAGTACCCACACTAATGGCGCGAGATGCCGACGACCGTTTCCATTGTGGAAGATAACGAGCAACTGCGCACGACTCTCGCGCGGGTGCTGAATCGTGTCGAAGGATTTCGTTGCATTAGTCATTACGGGGACGCTGAATCCGCTCTGGAGAATTTGCCGAAGGACCGCCCTGAGGTAGTACTTATGGATATCAATTTGCCCGGGATGAACGGTGTGGAATGCGTGAGACAGTTGAAGCAGGCCATTCCACAGATTCTGGTCATCATGCTTACGGTCTATGAGGATACGGAAAATATCTTTAATGCGTTGGCTGCTGGTGCCTCAGGATACTTGCTTAAACGCACGAAAAGCGCCGAGCTTTTAGAAGCCATTTCGGAAGTGCGCAGAGGTGGGTCACCCATGACCACTCATATTGCGCGAAAAGTCGTTCAATCATTCCAAAAGGCAGGTCCCTCACCGCAATCGACCGAGAACCTCTCACAACGAGAACAGGAAGTGTTGGATTGCCTCAGTCAGGGTTTTTTATACAAGGAAATCGCTGAGAAGCTCGGCATTAGCTATGAGACCGTGCATACGTATATCCGCCGTATTTACGAAAAGCTTCAGGTCCGAACGCGAACCGAAGCCGTAGCGAAGTTCTTACGGCGCTGAGCCTTTTGAAAAATCATGTCCGAACACAAAGCGATCATCCATTGGCAGAACACGGGAGGCGCGGACTTCATTAGAGGGAAATATTCACGGGAACATACCTGGACGTTTGATGGCGGAATGGTTGTGAAGGCATCGGCATCACCTTCGGTTGTGCCGATCCCTTATGCGAACCCGGCGCTTGTCGATCCTGAAGAAGCATTTGTGGCATCCGTTTCAAGCTGCCACATGCTCACTTTTGTTTTTTTAGCGGGGCGTAAGGGGTTTCTGGTGGAGAGTTACACCGACAACGCTGTGGGACACATGACAAAAGATGAAAAGGGACTGGCTTGGATAAGCTCAATTGAGTTGGTTCCCCAGATCGTTTACGGCGGAGAAAAATTGCCGACACCTGGTGACGAGGAAATGCTGCATCACCATGCGCATGAACAATGCTTCATCGCCAATTCGGTTCGAACGAAAATAACTGTTCGTTCGCGGAACCAAACAGCTGCTCATTAAGTTAAGTTCGACTTTATGGAAACGCCGCCTCAATCGGAAAAGATTTCACATAGCTTGAGGAAAAGCCCGGTGCTGTGACACGGACGAGAGTTAGCCCCCGGGCCGAAGCCGCGGTGTTAATGAGAGGAAATACGCTTTTTTATACTTGCTGTCCCGAATGATCGGCAAAGAGAACTCTGGGATTCGTTATTTTGTCGGAAATTTCAGAATCCAGGCCACTCAAACGATAATTTCACCCCGGATTTCTAGCAGTCCGCCCCTGTTTTGTTTTCTTTTTGCACAACCGGAATATTGTTGCTCACGTAAACATTGGTCCGGGCTGCATACGATTTCTTCCGCGGGGTTCCCCACCCCCACTCCTTGGCGTATGCGGCCCGGCTTTGTTTTTAGCTTCGAGCTTCAGCGAAGAAATTATCTGGACAGTCCCAACCACCAGGGCAAAAGCACCAACAGAGTGAACAGCAGGCCGCAACAAACGTTGACCACGGTCTTTCGAGTGAGATTTTGGGCAAGTGCAGAAAGAATGCCCAGAATCAAACCGGCAACAAACCCGCCCAGATGAGCCTGGATATAGGTCCCGGGGCTCAAACCCAACAAAACAAACAGCATCAGGCCTGCAGAAACTCCAGGAATTAGATATTTGCCTGTCTGTCCCGATGTTCGCGGGCGAAAAATAGATTGCGCGGTGAGAATCCCAAGACAGCCCATCACCATGCCGGATGCTCCAAGACTCACTGATGAACGAGTCGAAAAGAACCAGGCGATGGCGTTTCCTCCAGCTCCTGCAAGGTACGCGGCCAGTAATCCCGGACCGGTTCCGATACTGCCCATGGTCAATCCCAGCAGGATCAAACCGATGCTTGCGTTGGCAGATAAATGGGCCAAATCGCCATGCAGCCAGATG
>Ga0163163_10000039_pt1 | contig 148715 bp, 134 predicted proteins | sample S65metaG_FD_119766 | JGI IMG/M metagenome (GOLD analysis project Ga0163163, IMG submission 119766) | Switchgrass rhizosphere microbial communities from Kellogg Biological Station, Michigan, USA - S6-5 metaG | ecosystem: Host-associated > Plants > Roots > Rhizosphere > Soil | place: USA...
CACGACCCGCGCCACTCGATCCAGTTCAAGGGTGACCCGGGCACCGACCTCGGTTCGGACGCGCTTGCCGCGGTGTTTCACGGCGGTCAGGGCTCGCAGAACCATGTCGCGATCGGCGCCGGTTTCGCGTTCAGCAAATTCCAGATCGATGCGGCGGCGGACTTCGCCGACCAGACCGACATCTTTTCACTGTCGGGTGTTTATCACTTCTGACGCGAGCGCTCGCAGTCACGAAAAACGCCTCCACCGGAGGCGTTTTTTTTATGTCCATGGATGGACGGTATGCCGGAAATGCAGGAGCATTTTCCGGCGATGGCCCTGGATGGACACGGTACGCCGGAAATGCTGGAGCATCTTCCGGCGATGGCCACGCTCCTACCTACACTTTACGGGCGGTGCGCTGCCGGTTCGAAGACGAACTAGTGACTCGCGTTGTAAAACTCGCGAAACCCCGGGGAGAACAGCGTCGCGTCCGGGGTCAGCCGCGCGTCGAGCGCACGCGCGGCGGCAGCGTCGGCTTTGGCGCTGGCCAGCAGCGTATCGTCGGCGGCGATTCGCGCCTGCGTGTACTTGGCTGCGGCTCGCACGAGGTACGCGTGCAGACGCGCGCGTGAATCGGCATACGCGTCAGGATTGATGCGCGCCACTTCGGCATAACGGCCGCCAAGATATTGGTCGAACGCCTGCACCAGCGCATCCGGCGGTGCGGCTTTTTCCGCAACTGGCGGTTTTTCCACCGGCTTCGGCGGCGGAGGTGGTGGCGTGACCGGCTTGGGTGTGGGCGTGGTGATCGCCACTTCCTTCGGCACCGGCGGTTTCTCTTCCGCGGGCGGCTTCTCCGGCGGCGCAGGTTTTGGCGGCTCGACCTTGGCGACGTTCTTGGCTCCGCCACAGGCCGCGCCGGCGCGCTGTTCTTCGCCGGCGATGTCGGGCAGCTGCGCGATGATCTGCTTGTTCTCGCTCGAATCCCATTGTGCGCGCGCACTGCTGCAGTCGCCCTGCTTGAGCGCGATCAGGCCGAGATAATGCTGCGGCACGTACGGTGCGAAAACCTGTCCGTACAGACGCGCGCGCACCGCCGGCTCCGCATGCGAGTCGAGCGCTTCGCGGATCAGCTTCTGCGCCTCCGCGTAGTCGCCGGCCTCGTAAGACTTCACACCATGCGCGTAGTCGTCCTTGTAGTCGGCGTGCGCCGCACTGACAGACGCCAGCACGGCCAGACCGAACAGAACACGCAAGGAAGATTTACCAGCCCGCACGGGTAAAGTACTCCTGTGCCGAAATCGTGAACGCCGCATTCGCGGCACCGCGCTTCTGCGCGACCACCGTGGCGATGACCTGCACTGGCTTGCGCGCCTGCGGGTGTGCGAACGTCACCTTGTAGCTGCCCGCCGGCAACTTCAGCGTGATCGGCGTTGTCGCGTCGTCAGGCAATTTCACCGGCTGACGATTGGCATCGAGCACCGACTCCACCTTGCCCCATGGGTACGCGTTGAGCACGAGTTCGCCACGCTCGGCTTCCAGACGCGCCGTTTCCGCCTGCGCCACCTTGGCGCGCGTGTCCGGCAGCTCGGCGATCAGCTTGGTATACGCCGCATCAGCCGCCAGCGCCTTGCCCTGCTCTTTCAACAGCGTGGTTAGTGCATCGAAATCGGCGAGGCCGTTCGCCGCGCGCAGCGCGCCGCCAAATGCATCGAGCAGACGCGTGCGCAAGGCCAGTGCGTCCTTGTTCGCAGCGTCGGCAGCGAGCAACGTGTCGAGATCCTGCAGCGCCGCGCGCAACTGCTCCACGCCGGCGGAGCCTGCCAGCGTCTTTTCGATGCGCTCGCGGGCGGCCTGCGCCAATGCTGCGGTTTTTTCAGCGCCGAGTTGCTCCTGCAGTTTCGTCGCCAGACCTGCCAACGCGGTGTCCTGCGCAAACACGCTGCGCGTGGCGTTCACCATTGCGATGGCGGCGCCGACATCCGTGCGCGCACGCGCGGTGGCGGCATTGATGACGCGGCGCGGCAGCTCGACGAGCAATTGCTTCGCGTCGGCATTGTTCGGATCGAGCGCAAGCACGGCTTGCAGTGCCGCATGCGCGTCGTTCGCGGCCGGCGGCACGAAGCGCTGTTCGGCGATCGCTTGGCGCGCCGCGCTCAAGGTCTGCGCGATTTTCGCCGCGCGCTCGCCGAGGCGGCTTTCGATCTGTGTCTTGAGCGCCTGCGCATCGGCGAGATTCGGCGCCACCTGCAGCGCGAGTCCGGCGCGTTCGAGCGCGCGCGCCGCCTGACCGGATTTGTCCAGGATGCGCGCATCGGCGAGCAGCGCCTTGGCCAGCGCTTCGGCGAATTGTGTCGCGCGCGCATCGGTGCCGGCGAGGTTGGCCAATTCGCCGAGGGTCTCGTACGCGTTATCGCCGCCGGGCTCGGCCAGGTGCGCGGCCTTCAGCTGGGCGTTGCCGCGCGCAAGCAGATCGCTGATGGATTTTTCCGCAAGTTGCGTCTTCAAGGCGGCATCCGCCGCGCCGCGCAAAGTCGTGAACGCGGGCTGCGTGCCGAGATACGCCTGCAGCTTGAGCAACTGCTCGATGGCACCGGATGCATCGCCGGCGGCGAGCGCCTTGCGTGGCGCGTCGAGCTGTCCGGCGACGATGGCCTCGAGGCGCTTGCGCACGTCGGCATCATTCGGCGCGAGCGTCTGCGCCTGCACGAGCAGAGGATAGGCCGCGTTCTCGCCGAAAATACGCCCCACAGCCTGTGCGGCTTCGGCATGTTCCACCAGCGCATGGATCTTCGACTTGAGACCTTCAACCTTCTTCGCTTCGGCGATCTGCGTCGCCAGGGTGCGCAGGGCCGGGTCGTCCACCATCAGCAGCGCCTGATTGTCCAGATCGGCCGCGGCGTCGAGTTTGCCTTCCGCCAGCGCCTGCTGCGCCTGCTCGCCGAGGGTCTTGGCGACATTGGTAAGCAGGGTTTGTGCTTGGGTGTTTTCGCCGTCTTTCTGCAACACTTTCTGCAGGTACGCATAAGCGCTGTCGTCGGCCGGCGCGACCAGCTGGTTCGCCTCGATGCGCTGTTGCGCGCGGTCGAGCCAGAAGCCGACCAGTTCGCGCTCATCCTTGCTCAATCCGCCATGGCCGCGCAGGAATAGCCAGCCGCCGATCGCAAGCAGCAGCACGCCGAGCGCAACGGTGATCCAGGTCCACGGCACAGTGCGCGGCGGCGGCAGCGGATGCGGCGGGAACGAAATCGGCCGCGGTCCGGATGCCGACAGATTGCCGAGCAGGGAATCGCGCAGACGTTCGGCAGTCGGTGAACTGGTCGCGAATCCCAGCGCCCGCAACTGCTCGGACGACGTCTGGTTCGGGTCGATGTGCAGGCGCGTCAACAGCGTGTCGCTGTGCACGAGGCGCGACTTCAGGTCGTCGGTGAATTCCTTTAGCGTGACATAACGCTGATCGCGGTCTTTCGCGATCATGCGGTCGAGTACCGGCTGGAACGACTGGAATTCCCCGGGCAACGGCGGCGGCGGCTGGGTCAAGTGCGCCATCAGCACCGCAATCGGCGTATCGCCGCGGAACGGCGCGACGCCAGCGAGCAATTCGTAAAAAAGAATACCCAGGCTGTACAGGTCCGCGCGACCGTCGACCGGGTTGCCGTTGATCTGTTCCGGACTCATGTAAGTCGGCGTGCCGACGAGCATGCCGGTCTGGGTCAGCCGCGTGGCGGTGCCATCCTGATAACGGGCGATGCCGAAATCGGTGAGCACCGGCGTGCCGGCATCGCGGAACATGATGTTTGCGGGCTTGAGGTCGCGATGAACGACACTGTGCGCATGCGCGAAGTCGAGCGCCGCGCCGATCTGCACGACGACCGACACGGCTTCGGCCAGCGACAGGCCGGTTTTCATGCGATCGGAGAGTGTGCCGCCGTCGAGGTATTCCATGCTGATGTACGACATGTCCTCGTTGCTGACGATGTCGTACACGGCCACGATATTGCGATGCGGCAGCTTGGCCATCATGCGGCCTTCGAGCAGGAACCGCTTTTCCGCCTGCACCGCTTCATCCGACGCGGCGTCGCCGAGACGGCGCATGACCTTGATTGCTACTTTGCGATCCAGCGAGCGCTGCAGGGCGAGATAGACAGTAGACATCCCGCCCGAGCCCAGCGGGCGCAGGATCTCGTAACCGGTGATCTGCAGTGAAGCGTTAGCCATGCGTGCGTGCAACCCCCTGCACGATCATAGCATCGCCCGCCGTGGCGAGATGAATGCACTGATGGTCAGGAGCCTCTGAACAAGCGTCGCGAGCGAAGACAGGTTGCGCGTCGGCGGCGCGCAAGATGTCGAGGGCAGCCGCTTATTCAGAGGCTCCTTACGCGCGCGGCTGCGGCAGGCTCACGGCAACGGTCAGTCCGCCGCCGTCGCGATTCGCGATCGCGATGCGGCCGCCGTGCGCTTCGGCGATCTCGCGCGCGAGCGCAAGCCCGAGGCCGGTGCCGCTGCGCTTGGTGGAATAGAATGGCAGCAGCGCGTTGGCAAGCACCGTGCTGCTCATGCCATGGCCGCGGTCGCGCACGTCGATGCGCAGTTCGTCGCCGCGCTCGGTGAGCGCGAGTTCGACTGCGTCCGCCGCACTGCCCGACTCGTGCGCGTTCTTGAGCAGGTTGATCAGCGCCTGTTCGAGCTGGCCGCGATCGAACCAGCTCTCGTGTTGCGGTAGCGGTGTGGCCAGCGCAAACGCGTAATGACCTTGCAACTGTTCGACGAACTCCGCCCAATCGATGCGCTCGGGTCGCGGTTGCGGCAGACGCGCGAACTCGGCATAGCCATGGATGAAGCCGTGCAGGTGGCGCGCGCGATCCTCGATCGTGTCGAATACCAGCGCCAGCCGCACCGGATCACCCAGCGCCGCCAGTTCGCGGCCGGAATGCGCGAGCGAGGAAATCGGCGCCAGCGAGTTGTTGAGCTCGTGACTGATGACGCGAATGACCTTCTTCCAGGTTTGCACCTCCTGGCGGCTCAGTTCGCGCGTCAGGCGCTTGATCAGCAGCAGGCGATGCTCGCGGCCTTGCAGGCGAAAAACCTTTTGCGAAAGGTGAAACGTTTCTTCCTCGCGCTCGAGCGTCACACTGAACAGGCTGTCCTGCTCCTGTGCGAGCGCGCGTTGCAGCGGCTCGGGACATTCCGCGGCGATATCGGCGAAGCGCAACCCGTTCATCGTCTGGCCGCCATTGAGCAATGCACGGGCGGCGAGATTGGCGTAGACGACGTGTGCGCCGGGTTCGAGCAACACGAGCGCAGTCGGCGAATTCTGCACCATCGTGTCGAGCAGCAATTCGCGCTGGAACAAGTGCTGGCGTTCCGCGCGCAGCACGCGCCCAAGCTCGTTGTGCGCGCGCACGAGATCGCCGAACTCATCATGCCGCGTATCGACCAGCGACACCGAAAAATCGCCGTCGCGAAAACTGACGACGCTGCCGGCCAGCGCGCGCAGCAGGCTCGCCATGGGCGCGGTCACGCTGCGCGCGACGACAAGCGCGAACGGAACCAGGATCAATGGTGCGATGAGCGCGGCAAGCCACGGCGACCACAGCCAATGCATGAGCGCAGCCGCGACGGCGATGCCGCACAGCATCACCGCGCAGAGCAGCAGCGCGAGTTTGCCTTCGAGGGAAGTGAGGCGCATGAAATGAAGCCTACTCGATCCGACGCGGGCTTTCCCTTCTCCCGCTGGCGGGAGAAGGTGCCGAAGGCGGATGAGGGTGGTACAGCCGCAGACGAGTGCGCTCGTCCGCGCGCCACCCTCATCCGGCGCGCTGCCGTGCGCCGGCCTCTCCCGCCAGCGGGAGAGGCGATCAGCCCTGCGCCTTCTGCAACTCTACGCCGTTGTCGGGTACGGCGATGCCGTATTTCTCGATGCGCCGATACAACGCCTGGCGCGACAGGCCGAGTTCCGCCGCCGCCTGACTGATCACGCCGCGTGAGCGTGCGAGCGCCGCCTCGATTGCAGCGCGATCCGGCTCGTCGGCTGGCGGCCGCGGCGCTGGCGCGCGCGCGATCAGACCCAGATCGGCGCTTTGCACGATGCCGTCGCGACACAGCAGCCGCGCACGCTGCAGCGCGTTTTTCAGTTCGCGCACGTTGCCGGGCCAGGTATGCGCGACGAGCGTGGCGCGCGCGTCTTCGCTAAGAATCGCGTCGCTGCCGAGAAAATGTTCGGCCAACGGCACGATGTCATCGGCACGCGCGGCCAGCGGCGGCAGCGCGAGCTCGATCACATTGAGCCGATAAAACAAATCTTCCCTAAATGTGCCGCTGCGGATCATCGCCGGCAGGTCTGCATTGGTCGCGCTGAGCACGCGCACTTTCACTGTGCGCGTCCTGTTCGATCCGAGCCGCTCGAATTGTCCCGTCTCGAGCACGCGCAGCAGCTTCATCTGCCCCGACGGCGGCAGATTGCCGATCTCATCGAGCAGCAGCGTGCCGCCGTCGGCTGCCTCGAAACGGCCTTCGCGCGCCTTGTTCGCACCGGTGAATGCCCCCGCCTCGGCGCCGAACAACTCGGCTTCGATCAAATCGGCCGGCAATGCACCACAGTTGACGATGACGAACGGTCCGTTCTTCACCGCCGAATTGGCATGGACGATTTCGGCGATGCGTTCCTTGCCCGCGCCGTTCGGTCCGCTGATCAGCACTGCCGCGTCGGCGCGTGCGACTTGGCAGGCGAGCTCAACCAGCCGTTGCATTGCGCTCGAAGCAAAGACGATTCCGCGCAAGTCGAAGCGCTGCTGCAACGCGCTGCGTTGGGCACGACGTTCGCCGTGCAGGCGCGAGACCTCGCGCGTGCTTTCGGATAGTTCGAGCAGGTTCTCCACCGTCGCCAGCAGCTTGCGATCGTCCCACGGCTTGCCGAGGTAATCGGCCGCGCCGGCCTTGACCAGCTCGATCGCGGTTTCCAGATGCGTCCACGCGGTCAGCAGAATCACCGGCAAATCCGGCTGCAGCTCGCGGATTGCGCGAAATAGCGCAATGCCCTCCTCGCCAGACGTCGTATCGGCGCGGAAATTCATGTCCTGCACGACGAGGTCCACGCGTTCGCGCGCGAGCAGGCCAAGCCCTTCTTCCGGCGTCGCGGCGCGCAGCGTGCGGATCTCGCGCAGGCTGAACAGCACCTCGAGCGCCGTGATGACGGCCGGGTTGTCGTCGATGATCAAAACCGTGTGCATCGACGTAGTTTGACGGATTCTGCGGCGCATCGGCAGCTTGGATGCTGCCGGGCGCGTTTTGGTTGCGCTGGCTCTTGCGTCGTCCTCGTCTTACTTCGCCGCCATCGCTTTCGCTTTCGCCGCGACGATCCAGCCATTCACCCGCGCGTCGAGCACATCCAGCGGCAGCGCGCCGCCGTCGAGGATCTCGTCGTGGAAATCGCGGATGCTGAATTTGTCGCCCAATTCCTTCTTGGCGCGTTCGCGCAGTTCGAGGATCTTGAGCTGGCCGAGCTTGTAAGCGAGCGCCTGGCCCGGATAAGCGATGTAGCGGTCGGTTTCGGATTGGATCGACGGCTCGTCCTGCGAGGAATGCTCGTGGAAGAAATCCACCATCTGCTGGCGCGTCCAGTGCTTGTAATGGACGCCGGTGTCGAGTACCAGGCGGTCAGCGCGCAGCAGTTCATCGGAGAGATGGCCGAAGTAGCTCAGCGGATCCTGATAGAAACCGACTTCCTTGCCGAGACGCTCCGAATACAGCGCCCAACCTTCGATGTAGGCGGTGTAGCCGGCCTGCTGGCGGAACGGCGGCAAATCCGGCAGCGTCTGCGCGATCGCGATCTGCATGTGATGACCGGGCACGCCTTCGTGGTATGCCGTCGTTTCGATATTGAGGGTGAGCCGGTTGGCGAAATCACCGGTGTTCACGTAGACGCGGCCCGGGCGCTTGCCATCGGGTGTGCCCTGGTTGTAGGCGGCGCCGCTGGCTTCCTTCTCGCGATATTCCTCGACCGGCACGACTTCGACATTCGTCTTCGGCAGCAAGCCGAACAGTTCGGGCAGCTTCGGCTGCATCTGCGCGATGTATTTCTTGTACAGATCCAGAATCTGCTCGCGCGAGGTCGCGTGCACTTTCGGATCGGACTTGAGCGCCGCGCGCATCGCGGCCAGATCCTTGTAGCCGAGCTGCTTGGCGATTTCCGTCTGCGCGGTTTCGATGCGCTTGACCTCCGCGAGACCGAGTTCATGAATTTCCGCCGGCGACTTGTTCGTCGTGGTCTGCTGCTCTACCGCGAATTGGTACAGCGCATCGCCTTTCGGCAACGCCCACAGGCCCGGTTCCGTGCGGCCTTTCGGCGCGTAATCCTTGGCGACGAAGTCGGCAAGCTTGGCGTAGGCCGGACGCACTTTGTTGTCGACCGCATCAACGATCGCGTCGTGCAAGCGCTTGCGATCGGCTTCCGGCACGCTGTCCGGGAATTTCGCCGCCGGCTGGCCGAACACGCTGGCTTCACCCGCCGGCTCAGCGATGGACTGGCACTGCTTGACGACTTTCTCGAGCAGGAAACGCGGCGGCAGCAGTTTGTCCTTCTCGCCCTGTTTGAGTACCTCGATCAGCTTGTCGAGCAGGTCGGGTACCTGATTCAGACGAGCGATGTAATCCTCGTAATGCTTGGCGCTGTCGAACGGCATGGCCGAGACGAATTGCGCGAGGCCAAGGTGCACGCCGTTGAACTGGTCCAGCGGCATTTCGTACAACTTCAGGTCGATGGCCCGGATGTTGTCGCCGAGCTGGCGCACCATCAGCTGCTGGTTGAGCCGATCCTGTTCGTTGAATCCGGCAGCGTCGATCGCCTTGAAGCGCGCGAGGAACGCGGCGTTGTCCTTCTTCTGCTGCTGCACATGGGCGATCGTAAAATCCGTCCACTTGTCGTTGTAGCGGTCGTCGCCGAGGATTGTCGCAAACTCCGGCGATTCCTTGAGATTCCACTGCCACTGTTCGGCGAGCAGGTCGTTGAGCGCTTTCACGCGCGTGGCGACGTCGGCCGCCGGTGCGGCAAACGCCGCCGTGCCGAACGCGCAGCCGACGGCCAGCGCCAGCGCTTGAATCGTGATGCGAGTCATCGGAATTCCTTGCGGGAGAAAAAAGATTGCGCGCAGTGTCCGCGCGCAGCCCGCGCTCAGGTAGTGCAGGAAGTCACCAGGCCGATAGTCACGGCGTGAGTTTGTGGTCGAAACTCACCACCCGCGCGAGCTTCCACTGCCCGTCATCATTCTTCCAGATGTGCAGGAACTGCGCGGATTCGGTCATGCGCTCAGGCTTGCCGTCCTCGAGCGCATAGAAATTGTGCCGGCCGGTTTCCACGGCCCCGTAGTTGTTGAGCGGATACACGGCCAGGGTGCCGGGAATGAGCTGGCGGCGCGCGCGGAAATCCACCCCTTGCTTGATGCGCTCGCAATGCTTGCCGACGTCCTCGACGAAGTGTGCGCCGGACGTTTCGTTGAGCCCGTCTTTGTCGTGGTAGAACTCAAAATTGTCGGCAACCAGCTGCTTCAGCACCGCGGTATCGCAAGTGTTGAACACCGCCTCGAACAGCGCTGCGTCTTTGGCTGTGATCGCGTCGGTCAGTTCCTGCGTTGCCGCAGGACCGGCGCGCAAGTTCACAGGCGCGCCGGCATGGGTCTTTTCATCGGCACTCACTGAACCGGCCGATGCGCAATAGAAAATGACCGCGAGCAGAGCCAACAGAACCATCGTCCGGATCATGATTTTCTCCCATTGATTTCAGACGCTGCGCGTCGCCACAGCCGGCGGCACGCGCGCCGCGCGCGTCGCCGGCCCGAGCACGGCCAGTTGCCCCAAGGCCCACAGACAGATGAAGCCGACCGGCACGTAATGCCACGGCAGCAGTTTCGCTTCCTGCGCGTGTGCCATCAGCCACAGGCTGAACGCGTACGTCAGCACGGCACCGAGCAGCAGACCACCGGTCGTGATCAGGAAGTTTTCGGTCAGGAAGTAGCGCAGGATCGACCCGCGCGTGGCACCGAGTGCGCGCCGCGTGCCGATCTGCTTGGTGCGCTGCGTGACCCAGAAACTGGCCATGCCGACGATGCCGAGCGCGGTGATCGTAAGCAGGCAGAAGATCACTGTGCCGAGGATGATCATCATCGCGCGATCGTTCGCGTAACACTCGGCGCGGATCTTTTCCATACTCTTCAGGCCGCGCACGATGCGGCTGTGATTGCTTTCGCCGAGCTTGGTCTCCACGGTCTTCATCAGCTCGTCGCGACGGCCCGGCTCGGCGCGAATCAGGTAACGCGTGGAATTGCCGTACGCAGTCATCTGCGGTATCAGCACCGAATTCTCGACGACGGTGTGGTCGCCGTTGTAGCTGAAGCCTTCCGGCCACGGCACGATCAGGCGGTCGACGATGCCGAGCACCGTCTGCGGCGGTTTTGCGTAGTCCAGGTAGACCGGCTTGCCGACGGCATCCTGTCCCGGATAGAGCTTGTCGGCGAGTGCCTTGGTGATGATGACGCCCGGCGGCCAGTCGACGGAGCCGCGGTCGCGCACCGTGATCTCCTCGGGTTTGAAATTGCGGCCCGCGATCAGCTTCGTGCCGAACGTGTCGATGCCGTGCTCGTCCATGAAATAGATCGCGGTGATGGTGGTCGCCACTTTCTGCCCAGGTGCCATGAAGATGGCTTCGCTCCAGCCGCCATTCGTCATCGGCAGCGTGTTGGTCGGCATGGCGTCGCGTACGCCGGGCAGGCTGCGGATCAGCGCGAGGTCTTCGACGAACGTGTTCTTCGTGCTGAAGCCGTCGCCGAAGCCGTTGCTGCCGATAGTGAACGTATCGGTTTCGTTCATGCCGCTCGGCCGGTTCATCGTCTCGATGCGCTGGCTGATGATGAACAGCGCATTGCAGACGATCGCCAGCGTCAGCGCGATCTGCAGGCCGATCAGGATCAGCGCGACCTTGCTGCGCATCAGCGCGGAAATGATGGGACGGATTTCCATGATTATCTCACTGAGTCTTGAGTTGCGCGGCAGGTGCGATCTGGCACGCGCGCCACGTGGGATAGATACCAGCCAGCACGGCGGCGAACGTCGACAGCACGACCGTGGCGGCGACCATCACCCAGTCCAGATGCGCGACGTTCGCGTAATCCTTGTACAGCGCGCGCACCATCCACAAGCCGGCGAACGTGAGCGCCAGGCCGAACGCGCCGCCGCTGATACCGATCACGCCGGATTCGATGATGTGCTGCGTGAACAGTTGCGGCTTGCTCGCACCGAGCGCACGACGCAGGCCGATCTCGCCGGTCTTGCGCATGAATTTCGCGAGCAGCAGGCCGATCGTGTTGATCAGGCACACGGCAAGAAACGCGAATGACAGACCGACCTGCACCTGCACATCCTTCGGCACGACCTTCTGATTCTGCAGCCATTGATTGACGTCGAGCAGGCGATTGTTGAGCGGCCGCGGAAAACGTCCGAGCTTCTTCTGCTCGTTGACGTAGTTGTCGAGGAACGATTTGTAGTCGGCGCGCTTCGCCGGCGAGTCCAGTTGCACCCAGAACTGTTGCCAGATGCATTCCGAAGCGAGATAACCCTCCCAGCCCGGCTCCGTGTTGTTCCAGCAGCTGTTGTTGCCGGAACCCTGCGTCTTCAGCTCGACCATCGTCGTGTACGGTACGAAGAACTCTTCCGGATCGGCGAGCGCGCCGTTGGTCAGGTCGTAGAACTTGACGCGTGGCTTCCAATCGGCGAGCACGCCGACGACCGTGTAGTCGACGCCGTTCATACGTACGAGTTTGCTCACGCTGTCCTGGCCGCCGAACAGTTTCTCGTTCGTCTCCTTCGTCAGCACGACGACGCGGCCGTGCCTGTCATCTTGCGCGTGATCCCAACCGCCGCCATAAGCGAACGGGGGTTCGAACATCGGGAAGAAATCGCCGTAGGTGGCGCGGCCGAGCGCGAGGAACGGCTTGACCTCGGGATTCTCCGGCTGGATCGGCAGCGCGACTTTGAACATCGCCGCCTGGCGGTCGGCCTTCGCCGCTTCCATCAAAGCTTGTGCATCTTTGTAGGTGACCTGATCCGGCGGATTGCCTTCCTGATCGTAAGGCTGGTTCGGATCCCAGTTGTCGATCTGCACGTAATGCAGGCGATCGCTCTTCCACGGAATCGGATCGCTGCCCATGATGTGCATCAGCGTGAGCGAGGTCATGCTCGCGGCGATGCCGAGCGCGATGCCGAACACCATCAATGCAGTGAGTATGGGATTGCGCTTGAGGCTGCGCAGACCGAGTTGGAAATAGTAGGAGAACATGGCGTCAGATCACGGCCAGTTCGGCGTTCGCGCCGTGCGCCGGCGTGCGCAGGCGCGGCTCTTCCTCGAAATCGGTGACCTGGCCATCCATGACGTGCACGTTGCGATGCGCGCGCGCAGCGAGTTCAGGATCGTGCGTGACCATGACGATGGTCGTGCCGTTGCGGTTGATCTCCTCGAGCAGTTCGAGCACGCCGCGCGCCATCAGCGAGTCGAGGTTGCCGGTCGGCTCGTCGGCAAGCAGCAGGCGCGGTGAACCGGCCAGCGCGCGCGCGATCGCGACGCGCTGCTGCTGGCCGCCGGAAAGCTCCGACGGATAATGTTTCATGCGCGAAGCCAGGCCGACGCGGGTTAGCGATTCCTCGATGCGCTTCTTGCGTTCGGCCGCGCCGAAGCCGCGGTAGCGCAGCGGCACGTCGACGTTATCGAACAGGTTCAGGTCCGGAATCAGGTTGAAGCCCTGGAAGATGAAGCCGATCTTCTCGTTGCGCAGGCGCGAACGCGCATCATCGTTCAGGCCGTGCACGTTGACACCGTCGAGCAGGAACTCGCCATGCGTGAATTCCTCGAGCAAGCCGGCAATGTTGAGGAACGTGGTCTTGCCGGAACCCGAGGGCCCGGTCACCGCGACGAACTCGCCGTCGCGCACGTGGATCGAGAAGTCGCGCAATGCATGCGTCTCGACCATGTGGGTACGGTATACTTTGGAAAGATGCGACATTTTCAGCATGGTGGCGTCTCGCTCAGGTTCGGTATTTCGATTCGAGTAACAGGTTTTTGGTTTAGTCAGTTCAGAAAAATTTTCGGCGCGCCGTTGAAGGCATCGGTCCCGGAGATGACGATGCGATCGCCTTCCTTGACGCCCGACACGATCTCCACCGCATTCAGGCTGGTCGCGCCGACCTGGATCGCCGTGCGCTCGGCCATGCCGTCGCGCACGAGATAGGCGACGCGCCCGGCACCGCTATCGACGAACGAGCCGCGTTCAACGAGCAGCACGTTCGCGCGCGAATCGATGAGGATGCGCGTCGTCAAACGCTGGCTCTGGCGCAGCCCGGCGGGCTTGTCGTCGCCGAAACGCACGCGCGCTACGACCTGGCCGTCGACGACCTGCGGCGACACGCCCGACAGCGCCCCGGTATACTTTTGTCCGCCATCGAGAATCTCGGCCGGCATGCCGATCGCCAGATCGTGCGCGAACACTTCCGGCACCTGCAGCTCGACTTCCAGCGAAGACAGATCGACGACGCTGAGCAGGCCGGTGTTCGCGGCGATATTCGCTTTCTGCTGCACGAGCAGCTGCCCGACCTGGCCGGCAAACGGCGCGCGCACTTTCAGCAATTCGACCTGGCGCGACAATTCGCCGACGAGCAATTTCTGCCGCGACAAGGCCAGGCGCTTGGTCTTCAGTTCGAACGCGAGCGCCTCGCCTTGCAGGTGCGCATCCTGTTCGGCATGGCTGACCTCGAGCTCGGCCTTGGCCAGCGCGTCCTTCGAGCGCAGCACATTGATCTCGGGAATCGCGCCGGCCTTGTAGCCGCGTTCGTTGCGGTCCAGGTCGCGCGCCGCGGTCTGGCGATCGATCATGGCCTGATCGAAAACCTTCTTCGCGGCCAGCTGCTTCTGGCGATTGTCGATATTGGTGCGCTCAACTTCGATCCCCAAGCTGTCGAACGTCGACTGTTCCTGCGCAAGCTTGTTCTTCAGTTCCGGACTGTCGACTTCGGCGAGCACCTGGTCCTTTTCGACCTTGTCGCCGGCCTGCACCGCCAAAGTGACGGTACCTGCGGCGGTCGTGTACAGCGTCGGGCTCGCTGCGGCGACGACTTTGCCCTGTGCAGACACGTCACGCGTGAGCGTGCCGCGTTTCACTTCGGCGATGCGCAGGCTGTCGCTGCGCACTGATGCCCCCGTGGACAGCAGACGCGCCACTGTCGGCACCACAAAAAATAACGCAGCGAGCACAGCGGCTGCACTCGCGCCGAGCAGGATCCAGCGCCGGCGCGGCGCGGCGGCTTCGAGGCGGCGATCGGTGGCGGAAGTGTCGCGGATCATGCTGTCCTGAACGATTGCGTTGGTTGCGAAGCGTTAGAGCAACGCCCGTGCCAACGGCGACACCGTAATAAGCTGCTGATTTGGCGATATAAATATTTTTGTCCGCGCGTTGTGCGGTGTCCGGACACCGAGCGGACAGCCGCGCGGACACTCGACAATTCGCTTGCGACCATTTGCACTCGGGGTGCATCTTTAACAGCGTGACGACATCTTCTTTTCAGATTGATGTGCCGCAGTCTTTGCTCGCGCGTGCCTGTGCGGGCGAGCTCGGCGCATTCGAGCAGATCTATCGACGCTTCGAGCGGCCGGTGTACACACTCGCGCTGCGCATCCTCGGCGAACCGGAGGCGGCCCGCGACGCGCTGCACGACGCCATGCTCAAGGTGTTTCAGCGCATCAACACATTTCGGGGCGAGTCGCCGTTCTGGGGCTGGCTGCGCCAGATCGCGCTGAACGAGGCGTTGATGCGCCTGCGCCAGCACGATCGCGCCGAGACGAGCGACGAGCTCGATGCGTTCGTCGATGAAGCGCCGGGTCCATCAGTGCATGCGGACGCGACCACGCTCGAGCGTGCGCTCGCACGCCTGCCGGCGCAAACGCGCAGCGTGCTGTGGCTGTACCACGTCGAAGGCTATTCGCACCCAGAGATCGCCGCGCTGGTCGGCAAGACCGTCAGTTTTTCCAAATCGCAGGTCGCCCGCGGTACGCAGCGTCTGCGCGAAATCATCGAACCAACCGCAGGACCCGTGTCATGTCTGATCGCAATCGCGAATTGAATCTCGTCGACGCCTTGCGCGCGCTGCCGCTGCAGGCGCCGGAACGCAGCGCCTGGCCGGAGCTGGCCGCAAAACTGCGTGACACGAAAATCGGCGAGGTGCAAAAACATGAGCGCGTGCGTCGTTTCGTCGTGCCGGCCGCGCTGGCGGCGGCGCTTGCCGGGGTGTTCATCCTCACCTATCGCGTGACACCCGCACCCCCGGCGACTGCGACCATTGCGCCGCCTGCGGCATCTTCCTCCATGAATAGTGTAAATGTGGACAGTGCCCGACTCGCCGTGTTGCAGCAGCGCTCGCAGGATCTGGAACGCTGGTTACGCGCCACCGGTGAAGCAGCTATGCCGTTGCAGGGCCAGGATTTGGTCGCCGCGACCGAGATCGAGAATCTGATCGGCCTCGTCGACGTGGAACTGGCGGCGCCGCAGGAAATGCGCGATGCCGGCTTGTGGCAGCGGCGTGTGGCCCTGCTCGAGGACTTGTCCGTGTTGCGCTATTCGAACTACCAACTTGCCGCTGGCGGCGGGCACGTGCTGGCTGCCGGCCTGACCAATTGAGGACCCGCCATGCATTTGTATAAATATCCATTATTCGCCGCGCTCGCGTTACCCACTCTGGGCATCGCCGCGGACCCGCCGCCGCGCGACCCGCCGAAAACCGATCTCGCCCAGGAGCGCCGCGATCTGGCGCAAATGCGCGAGGAAATGCGCGAGATGTCGCGCAAGATGGCCGAACTGCAGGCCAAGATGGGCGAAGTCGGCCCGCGCACCTACGCCTATCGTTATCTCGGCGATCCCGACAGCGGCATGGTCGGCATCGTGTTCGGTGAAGACAAGCAGGGCTTGCGAGTGAAAGGCGTAACCCCGGGCGGTCCGGCCGAAAAAGCGGGTATCCGGCATGACGATGTCATTTCCGCCATCGACGGCAAGGCGCTGGCCGGCGACGAGGATGCCGACGAGCATCTGCACGACCTGAAGATCGGCCAGAAACTCAAGCTTACGCTGCTGCGCGACGGCAAGAAGAACGACATCACCGTTACCGCCGAGCGCCGCGAACCGTTCAATTTCGGGTTCGCGTTCGGCGAGGACGGCGATGCGACGTACGGGCCCGGCCACCCGCCGCCGCTGCCGCCGGATTTCGACAAGCACATCCGCCACCAGGTCGACACGGCGATGCGTAACGTGGATGTCGCCAAACTGGCCGGCGAACATGCGCGGCACGCGATGGAGCATTTGAACTTCTCCTCACCCTGGTGGGGGCTGAATGTCGCCAGCCTCAACCCTGATTTGGGCAGCTACTTCGGCACCGACAAAGGTGTCCTCGTGTTGTCCGCCGATGAAGAAGGCTTCAAGAACCTGAAGTCCGGCGACGTATTGCAGGAAGTGGCGGGACAAAAAGTCGAACGTCCCGAAGACGCGCTGCGACTCATGCGCGAACAGCACAGCGGCAGCGAGATGAAAGTGCAGGTGCTGCGTCAGCGCAAGCCAGTGACGCTGAGCCTGAAGGTGCCGGAGTATAAAGGTATATTTATTCCGCCACCGCCACCGCCGGCGCCGCCCGCTCCGCCTGCACCACCGGTCGCGCCAGCGCCGCCAGCTCCTCCCACGCCCCCAGTGCCGCCGGTTCCGCCACCGGATCGCAGCGAGGCTTGAGTATCCAGCGTTGAGCTAGACTGGCCGCGTCGTTCTTATTCGTTTCGATCGATGCGGCCAGCGATCCTGTTGCAGCACATGGCCCTGCGCTCTGTAGTCACATGGCCGTGCAGACCTTCCTGATCTCCACTTTCGGCGTCACCCTCGCCGAACTCGGCGACAAGACGCAACTGCTCGCGCTCGTGCTCGCCGCGAAATACCGCAAGCCGTGGACGATTTGCCTCGGCATCCTGCTCGCGACGCTGCTCAATCACTCCCTCGCCGGAGCGTTCGGCGCGCTCGTCGCGCAGTGGCTGTCTCCGCAGGCGTTGCGTGTGATCGTTGCGTTGAGTTTCCTGGCGATCGCCGCCTGGACGCTGGTTCCGGACCAGGCCGATGAGAACGCATCGGCGCGCAGCGGCAGCGTCTTGGCCGCAACGACCGTCGCCTTCTTTCTCGCCGAGATCGGCGACAAGACGCAGATCGCGACAGCGGTGATCGCCGCGCAGTATCACCCGCTGTGGTAGGTCGTCGCCGGCACGACGTGCGGCATGCTCGTTGCCGATGTGCCGGCGGTATGGCTCGGCACGCGCTTCGCGCACCAACTGCCATTGCGCGCGACGCGCATCGTCGCGGCGCTGCTGTTTGCGGCATTGGGTTTGTGGATACTGCTGGCCTGATCAGGCCAGCGCCGCGAACTTCTCGCCCTGCGCGGCGATCACCATGTTGCGGCCACCATCCTTGGCGCGGTACAGCGCTTGGTCGCTGCGCCGCAGGCACTCGTCGAGCGTGTCGCTCGCGGACAGTTCCGCTACGCCCGCGCTGATGGTGACGCGCAGGCCGCGCCCATCGGCGTTCAGGGCTTCGATGCTGCGACGGATATGGTCTGCCTGCCGACACGCATCTGGCAGGCGCGTGCCCGGCAGCAGGATCATGAACTCCTCGCCGCCCCAACGCGCGACGTGATGCTGCAGCGAATCGCCGGTCAATTCGCGCAGGCGTGCGGCCACGGCGACCAGTACATGATCGCCGACATCATGGCCGTGCTGGTCGTTGATGCGTTTGAAGTAATCGATGTCGGCGACGATCACGCACAGCGAAGCGTCGCCCGGTTTGCGCTGCGCCGCGGCCTGGCCGAGCATCTCCATCATCGCGCGGCGATTGAGCAGGCCGGTGAGCACGTCGGTCATCGCCGCTTCGGCGAGCAGCGCCTGCACGTGGGTGCGCTGCTCCAGTTCGCCGCGCAGCTGCGCAGTGGCTTTTTCCAGTTCGGCGGTGCGCTTGCGCACGTTCGCTTCCAGCTGCGCGTTGGCTTGGCGCACTGCGGTCGTCGCGCTTTCGCGCTCCTGCGCCGCTTCTCGCAGGCGCGTCGCCATCGCGTCGAATTCCTTCGCCAGATCGTCGAGTTCGTCGTGCGCCTCGGCCGGCCGCGGCGGCAGCGGCTGACCGGCGGCGAGCATGCGGCAGCGGAAGGCGAGATCGGTGATACGCGCGAGGATGCGGTTAGCAAGCGCCCGGCTCAGCACCAGCGCGGCGAGTGCGCATAACAGGAATGCGAGCACGGCACCGATGCGCAGCGCATACAGGTTCTCGCCGACCGCGCCGCGGCGCTGGACCACGGCGATGGCGTAGCCGGCGGGGCCGTGCAGCGGGGCACGCACTTCGAATTCGCCTTCAGTGGCTGCAGCATCGCCGTCGGAACTGGCCACTTCGCTGTCGCCATGCAATACAGCGACGCGCGCGATACCGGAATTGCCGATTGCCGCGCCTTGCAAACGCGTGATCAGTGCGCGACGTGCCGCGGCATCATGTGCGGCTGCCGAGTCGAGCAAGGCCGGATCGAGCGAGCCGGCGATCGTGGCCGCGTGCTCGGCGAGCTGCACGCGCAGGCGCTCGACGACTTGCTGTGCGGCCATGTAATAAACGAACGCACCGAATGCGCCCGCCAGCACCACGACCGCGAACAGATGGCTCGCCAATAGCCGCTGTTTGATGCTCAGCATCATTTTCGTTCATCCCCGATGCGTCGAGTCTAGCAGCATGGCGCGCTTTGACGTACGCTCGGCGCACCGGGCTCTGACGCGGCCGCTGGGGAAAACGACGATGGGTGCATTTGTGGGTCAGGCCGCGTTCGGCCTGTTCGGGCTGGCTGTGCTGGTCGGCATCGGCTGGCTGTTTTCCGCGAACAAGCGCGCGGTCGACTGGAAACTGGTCGGCACCGGCGTGCTGCTGCAGATCGCGCTCGCCACGGTCGTGCTGAAAGTGCCGTACGGCAGCGACGTGTTCAATGCGATCGCCAGCGGCTTCGTCAAGCTGCTCGGCTTCGTCAACGTCGGCTCGAATTTCATTTTCGGCAGCTTCATGGACACGAGCAAGTTCGGCTTCGTGATCGCCGTGCAGGTGCTGCCGACAATCATCTTTTTCGCCGCGCTGACCAGCGTGCTATATCACCTGGGAGCGATGCAGAAAATCGTACGTGGCATGGCCTGGCTGATCACCAAGGCGATGAACGTGTCCGGTGCGGAAACGACCAGCGTGTGCGCCAGCGTGTTCATCGGCCAGACCGAGGCGCCGCTGACGATCAAGCCGTACATCGAGAAGATGACGCAATCGGAACTGCTCACCGTGATGGTCGGCGGCATGGCGCACATCGCCGGCTCGGTGATGGCGGCCTACGTCGGCTTGCTCGGCGAAGGCGATCCGATCAAGCAGCAGTTCTTCGCCAAGCACCTGCTCACGGCCAGCATCATGGCCGCACCGGCAACACTGCTGATCTCCAAGCTGTTGATGCCGGAAACCGGCGAGCCGCTGACGCGCGGCACGATCAAGCTCGAAGTCGAGCGCACCACGACGAATATCATCGACGCTGCCGCGGCCGGCGCCGCGGACGGTCTGCGCCTCGCGCTCAATGTCGGCGCAATGTTGCTCGCGTTCATAGCCCTGATCGCGCTCGCGAACGCGCCGCTGCAATGGTTCGGCGCGCACTTGTGGGGCGCGGCCGCGGATTCTTCGGTCAATGCCTGGCTTGCCGCCCAGGCCGGCCATCCGGTCGAGCTGTCGCTGCAGACGCTGCTCGGCTGGGTGCTGTCGCCACTGGCCTGGCTGATCGGCGTGCCCTGGACCGACGCAACGATGGTCGGCAGTTTCATCGGCGAGAAAGTCGTGATCAACGAATTCGTCGCTTACGTGGACATGTCCAAGCACCTGAAGGAAATGCTGCCGCAGAGCCAGCTGATTGCGACCTATGCGCTGTGCGGCTTCGCCAACTTCTCCTCGATCGCGATCCAGATCGGCGGCATCGGCGGCATTGCGCCGACGCGTCGCCACGACCTGGCGCGTTTTGGTTTGCGCGCGGTGCTCGGCGGTTCGCTGGCGACGTTCATGACGGCGACAATCGCTGGCGTGTTGAGCGCGCTGTAGCGTCGCGATGTCCGCGCCGCAAGTCCTCATCGTCGGCAGTTACGTGCAGGACCACGCCTGGTTCGTCGATCGTTTTTCGCGCGTCGGCGAAACGCGGCGCGCGCATGGTTTCAATACCGGACCAGGCGGCAAGGGTTTCAACCAGGCGATCGCATGTCTGCGCCAGGGTATCGCGACGGCGTTTGTCGGTGCGATCGGCAACGATCACCTCGGCACCATCGCCCAGGAATTCGCGCGCGCGGAAGGCCTGCCCTGCCGCTGGCAGATTCGCGACGATCAACCGACCGCGGCCTCGAGCATCGTCGTGGATGCCAGTGGTGCGAATCAGATCGCGGTGAGCTTCGCCGCGAACGAACATTTGGATCCCGCCTTCGTGCGCGCGCAAGACGATCTTTTTGCCGGCGCGAGCGTGCTGTTGCTGCAATTGGAAAACAATCTCGACGCGATCGCGGCTGCGCTCGACGCCGGCGAGCGGCACCGCCTGCTGCGCGTACTCAATCCCGCGCCGGTGCAACAAGATTTGAGCGCACAACTGCTGCGCCGCGCCGATCTCATTACGCCCAATGAGACCGAATTCGCGCTGTTGCTCGAACGCGTCGCCGGCGTTGCCGTAGACCCGGCCACGCTCGCCGACCGCAGCGACGCCGAACTGCACGCGTACACGTGCCAGCTCGGCGTGGCGACGGTCGTCATCACGCTCGGCGCGCACGGCTGCTTCGTCGCGCATGGTGACGAGCGCCGCGGCGACAGCGCTGCGTTCTATCGCCTGCCTGCCGAAGACGTACACGCTGTCGACACAACCGGTGCCGGCGACGCGTTCAGCGGCGCGCTCGTGGCTGCGCTGATCCGCTGTGCCGGACAACCGTTTCGCGATGCCGTGACGCATGCCAACCGTGCTGCCGCGATGTCGACTGAAATCGTCGGCACCGCACCGGCGATGCCCACGTTTGATGCGGTGATAGCAAAGTTTGTCGTATAGGAATTGTCGACCATCAAAAACTCGGCATGCCGCCTTGCCAACCCTTTCACGTTGGATCAAAGTATCAACTATCCGGGAAGGCTGGTCGCCTTATGCGAAAGGGACTCAGACATTACGTCGCGAGTGCATTCTTGCTCGCCTGCGCATGGACCAACGCGCAGGATTACCCTATGCCGGTCCCTTTCGAACGCTGGAATGGTAGTTTCTCTCAGATCGCGATGAACCTCGCCAACGGCGATACAGCGCTGGGCATGACGCTGTTCATTTCTCCTACCGCGGTTGAACCCAACTTGGTCCAAGCCGGGCCTGGTGCGGCGGATTTCTTGTATTACGTGCGTCCGAGGCCGCTGACCTCGGTACGCTATGGTTTTCGGATCGATGCGAGCGCGTTGACGGGGGTTACAACCGCGAGCCGTTCTTTTCAGATATTTGCAGCGAGTTCACCGGTCGTCGTCTCCGCTTGGCCACAACTGCTGACTGTCAATATGGTCGGCGGCAGTCCGTTTCCGGCCCTGCAACTGATCACGCCGCGAGGTGGCAAAACGCGTGAGCAAGTGACAGTACCGCTGTCGGCAGCAACGGTCATGTTGCGCGTCGAAATTAATGTCGGTACGGGTACCACCGGCAACGTACGTTACTGGATAGACGCCGATTATTCGAACCCGCCCACGGGCATCCTCAACGATGGTGGTGCTGGCCTTGATAATGCAGCTTGGTCGGGAGTCATTGCGGCAGCAATCGGCATGAGTTCGACGACGAGTGCTTTCCGCACGAATTGCGGCGGCACCTTTACGATCGACCACATCACATCGAGCGATGATCTACTCGCGTGGGATGACTTCGAATTCGGCCTACAATGATCATCATTCGCCAGACTATCTCTCTCATGATGCGGACCACTGCTGGCATCATTCTCTGGTTGGCTATGCTGCCGGTGTCACATGCCCAGACCTGTGCCGCACCGCTTCAACTTTCAGCTTCCACCAGTTTTACGGCGAGTACGTGCAACGGCACGATCGACATGCCTTTCATCTCGTCTGGCACTTTGCTCAATCACGGACCAGACTTGGTTTATGAGCTTGCTCCACCACAAACGGGCCCGGGAACCATTGCAGGTACCATTACGCTGCAGCCGGAATCCGGGCTCGATCTCGCGCTTTTTCTGTGCACCGGTAAATGCAGCACTTACGCCACTTGTCTACAATGGATCGACAGCGGGCCGGGCAACTTGAATACGCTGACGTTCTTTGGTGGGCTTCAGCTCTTCGCAGTTGTCGCACATCCATCCGAAGTGGGCCCCATGTGCGGCAATTACTCATTGCAGATCACACCGAACTGACTCAACGCTTTGCCTCTTCGCGTCGCCATTGCATCAAATGCGGCGAACGGCGAATGGAGCAAAATTGCACTCCGCTATACTAATCGGATGCGTCTGGGACCCTACCAAATCGAACCAACCCTCGGTCTCGCGCCGATGGCCGGCGTCACCGACAAACCGTTCCGCCTGCTCTGCAAGCGGCTCGGCGCGGGGTTGGCGACGACCGAGATGACGACATCCGATCCGCGGCTGTGGCACACGCGCAAGTCGCTGCAACGCATGGATCACGCCGGCGAACCCGAACCGGTCAGTGTGCAGATCGCCGGCTACGATCCTGCGATGCTCGCCGACGCCGCGCGCTACAACGCCGATCAGGGCGCGCAGGTCATCGACATCAACATGGGTTGTCCGGCGAAGAAGGTCTGCAATGTCTATGCGGGTTCGGCGCTGCTGCAAGACGAGCCGCTCGTCGCGCGCATTCTCAGCACGGTGGTCGCAGCGGTCGATGTGCCAGTGACGCTGAAGATCCGCACCGGCTGGAACCGCGAGAACAAGAACGGCGTGCGCATCGCGCGGATCGCCGAGGATTCGGGTATCGCCGCACTCGCCGTGCACGGGCGCACGCGCGCGGATTTGTACGCAGGCGACGCCGAATACGCGACGATCGCGGCGATCAAGCAGGCCGTATCGATTCCGGTGTGGGCGAACGGTGACGTCGATACGCCGCAGAAAGCGCGCGCGGTGTTCGATGCCACGCGCTGTGATGGCCTGCTGATCGGCCGCGCCGCGCAAGGCCGGCCATGGATCTTCCGCGAGATCGCGCATTACCTTGCGACGGGCGAGTTGCTGGCGCCGCCGGATGCGGCGGAAGTCTGCGCGATTCTGTGCGGACACTTGCAGGCGCTGTACGCGTTCTACGGCGAGCCGCAAGGCGTGCGCATTGCGCGCAAGCATCTGGGCTGGTACGCGAAGGACCGAGCGGAAAACACGGCTTTTCGCGCCGTCGTCAACCGCGCCGAAACGGCGACTGAGCAGCTGCGCCTGACGCGAGACTTTTTCGCCGCGCTCGCGGCCGACCTGCCACTGGCGGCATAGCCGTCTAGCCGTCTAAACAAGAGACGCGTAAACGAACGCCGGAGCGGCCTGAACGAAGGCTGCAAACTGGGCCCCGCCGGTGTATCATGCGCGACCCGTTTTTTAACCCTGCTTTTAGACTCCAAGGACCAGCATCATGAGCGGCTATCTCTTTACTTCCGAATCCGTATCCGAAGGCCATCCGGACAAGGTCGCCGACCAGATTTCCGACGCGGTGCTCGATGCAATCCTGGCGCAGGACAAGCGCGCGCGCGTGGCTTGCGAAACGATGGTCAAGACCGGTGTGGCGATCGTCGCCGGCGAAGTCACGACCAGCGCCTGGATCGACCTCGAAGCGCTGACGCGCAAGGTCATCCTCGATATCGGCTACAACAGCTCCGACGTCGGCTTCGACGGCGCCACGTGCGGCGTGCTGAACCTGATCGGCAAACAGTCTCCGGACATCAACCAGGGCGTGGATCGCAAGAACCCCGAGGAACAGGGCGCCGGCGATCAGGGCCTGATGTTCGGCTACGCGACGAGCGAAACCAAGGACATGATGCCGGCGGCGATTTACTACTCGCATCGTCTCGTCGAGCAGCAGGCCAAGGTGCGCAAGAAAGGCAAGCTCAAGTGGCTGCGCCCGGATGCGAAGTCGCAGGTCACGCTGCGCTACGAGAATGGCAAGGCTGTCGCGATCGATGCCGTGGTGCTGTCGACGCAGCACGATCCGGATATCAAGCACAAGCACCTGATCGAAGCGGTGCGCGAGGAGATCCTCATGCCCGTGCTGCCGTCGAAATGGCTGCACAAGGGCACGAAGTACCACATCAATCCGACCGGCAAGTTCGTAATCGGCGGTCCGGTCGGCGACTGCGGCCTGACCGGACGCAAGATCATCGTCGACACCTACGGCGGCTGGGCCCGCCACGGCGGCGGTGCGTTCTCGGGCAAGGATCCCTCGAAGGTCGACCGCTCCGCCGCGTACGCGGCGCGCTACGTGGCGAAGAACATCATCGCCGCCGGCATCGCCGACCGCTGCGAAGTGCAGGTGTCGTATGCGATCGGTGTGGCGCATCCGACGTCGATCTCGGTCACGACGTTCGGCACCGGCAAGATCGACGACCACAAGATCGAGAAGCTGATCCGCAAGCATTTCGACCTGCGTCCGTACGGCATTCTGCAGATGCTCGACCTGATCCATCCGATGTATCAGCAAACCGCGAGCTACGGCCACTTCGGCCGCACACCGCATCAGGTCAGCTACAAAGACAGCGCCGGCAAGTCCCACACCGCGACCGCGTTCTCGTGGGAAAAGACCGATCGCGCCGAGGCGCTGCGCGCGGATGCAAAGCTGAAGTAATCGACGACTCGACGCTACAGAGACAGAGACGGGCCGCTCGATGCGGCCCGTTTTGTTTTCGCCGGTAGAATTCACGCATGCCCCTGATCCAACTCCAACGCGTCGACTACAGCGTCGGCGGCCCACTGCTGCTCGAGCACGTCGATCTCGCTATCGAACCGAACGAGCGCGTCTGCGTCGTCGGCCGCAATGGCGAAGGCAAGTCAACGCTGCTGCGCCTGCTCGCGGGCGAGATCAAGGCGGATGACGGCGAAGTGCGCGTGCAAGGTGGCGTGCGCATCGCGCGTCTCGCGCAAGAGGTGCCGCAGGATACCGCGGGCAGCGTTTTCGACGTGGTGGCGTCCGGGCTGGGCGATATCGGCGCGCTGCTTGCGCAATACCATCACCTGATTGCGAGCGGAGACCTGGAGCAGCTCGGCGACGTGCAGCACAAGATCGAAGCGCAGCACGGCTGGGATCTGGATCGGCGCGTGCAAGACGTGTTGACGCGCCTGCAATTGCCGGAGGAAACCGATTTTGCCGCGCTATCGGGAGGCATGAAGCGCCGCGTGCTGCTCGCGCAGGCACTGATCAGCGCGCCCGACCTGCTGCTGCTCGATGAGCCGACCAATCACCTGGACATCGAGGCGATCGCGTGGCTCGAGGAGTTCCTGCGCAACGCGAAATTCAGCATTGTGTTCGTCACCCACGATCGCAGTTTTCTGCGCGCGCTGGCGACGCGCATCGTCGAGATCGACCGGGGCGAGGTGACATCGTGGCCCGGCGATTACGAGAACTACCTGCGCAGGCGCGAGGAACGGCTGCATGCACAAACCCAGGCGGCCGCACTGTTCGACAAGAAACTCGCGCAGGAAGAAGTGTGGATCCGCCAGGGCATCAAGGCGCGGCGCACGCGCAACGAGGGGCGTGTGCGCGCGCTCAAGGCACTACGGCGCGAGCGTGCGGAACGCCGCGAAGTGGCCGGCACGGCGCGGATGACCTTGGCGACCGCGCAGGCTTCCGGCAAGAAAGTCATCGAAGCCAAACGCGTCGACTACGCGTGGGACGCCAAGCTAATCCTGCGCGACTTCTCCACGACGATCCTGCGCGGCGATCGCGTCGGCATCATCGGCCCGAACGGCTCGGGAAAAAGTACCCTGTTGCAACTTTTGCTCGGCCGGCTCAAGCCGCAGCGCGGCGAGATCGAGCTCGGCACCGGGCTCGAAATCGCCTACTTCGATCAGCATCGCGCCACGCTGCGCGAGGACTGGAACGCACTCGACAACGTCGCCGAAGGCCGCGAATACATCGAGCTGGAAGGCAGCCGCAAGCATGTGCTCGGCTATTTGCAGGATTTCCTGTTCTCGCCCGAACGTGCGCGCGCGCCGATCACGCGCCTGTCCGGCGGCGAGCGCAACCGGCTGCTGCTGGCGAAACTGTTCGCACAACCGTCGAATCTGCTGGTGATGGACGAGCCGACGAACGATCTCGACATCGAGACACTCGAACTACTCGAGGATCTGCTCGGCGCCTATCGCGGCACCCTGCTGCTCGTCTCGCATGATCGCGAGTTCATCGACAACGTGGTGACGAGCACGCTCGCACTCGAAGGCGCCGGGCGCGTCGGTGAATATGTCGGCGGCTACAGCGATTGGTTACGGCAGAGACCGCTGGGAGCGAGCGAGGTCCTCGCTCGTCATTCCGGCGCAAGCCGCAATCCACCACCTCCATTCATCGAAAGCGAAAAGTCACTGGATCCCGGCTTGCGCCAGGATGACGAACAAAAGCCAAAGCGCAAACTCAGTCACAAGGACGCGCGCGAACTTGCATTGCTGCCGGTGCGCATCGAATCGCTCGAGACGGAAATCGCTGCACGCACGCAGGCGATGCATGATCCGGCGTTTTTCAAACAGGACGCCGTCGCAATCACAGCAGCGAATCAGTCGCTCGCCGCGCTGCAGGCCGAACTCGATGTGGCCTACACGCGCTGGCAGGAACTGGAAGGCTGAAGGTTAGGGCCTGCCGCGCAACACCCGCGCTGGCAGATAGATCAACGCGCGCAGAAACGCGAACACGCCGCCGACGGCAATGCCGATTAGCCGGAACGGCAACAGGATCAGCCATACGAACGGATACAGGATCAGCGCCAGCAAGGCCAACGGCCAGCAGAACACCAGCAGCAATAGCCAGAGGATGAACGTCAGCATCAGGAGGCTCCGTGGCGGAAAGTCGCTACGACCGACAGATGGGGTTCGCGTGAATGCAACGCAAGTGGGGCCGTCAGGTTGCGAGCGTGCCGCCGCTGCTGTGCGGATCGTCGTAGACAAAGGCGCGCATGCCGCTGCGATCGAATGGCTTCCACTGCCCTTCCGCATGCGCGAGGCGGTCGGCAATCGCCCACAGCACGGCCGGGTTTGCGCCCATGCCGAAGTGGCTGGCGCCAACTTCGATGTTCTCCGAAAATTTCGTTTGCGGAATCAGGCTCGCTGGCCAAGCGACGATACCGTCGGACTTGCTCAGAATCGATGTCGACGGCACCGCGGGATTGCGGCTCATCAGTTTCTTCAGGCGCGGATCGTCGGAGCGCACGCCGCTGACGAATTCGAAAATGCGCCAGGCGTTCGTGGCTTTGCCTTCACCGTTCAACGGTGAGCCAAGCGAAATCACGCTGCGCACGCGCTTGGGCTCGTGCACGGCCAGTGCACGAGCCATGGCGCCGCCAAGCGACCAGCCGACGATGCTGACTTTGCGCTGGTGCTCGCGTTCGATCTGATGCAGACGCGCCACGAGCTTGCGCATGATGCCTTCGCGCGGCCCGTAGTTAAGCCCCAGGTCCCAGCCGTAAGTCGCGTAGCCGCGGCCTTCGATGAACTTGCGCAGCGGCAGCGTCGTCGTATCCCCTACCGCCAAGCCCGGCAGCACCAGCACCGGATGCCCATCGCCGCGCGGCGCGAGGCTCAGCAACGGCCACGTAGCGACGCATGCGGCCCACTCGACAAAGGCTCGACCTTCGAGCGCCAGCAGGAATGGGGACGGGGCGCGGATCGGAGTATCGGAATTCGGGCGCGGCGCTGGCGGCGTTACTGCTTTTTTCATCCGGCTGCTTAGAACTGGTGATCCCATCACTGGGCAGACTATATGCCATTTTGCCCTGAGCTGTGATTTTTTCCTCCTATGCGCGAATCATTGTTCCGATGGCACGCAGACCGCGTGCACAATCGGAATCAGGGCATGCAAGAAACGATGACAATGGATGCCGCAAACCGCAGCCAGCAGTTCAAGGAATTGCTCGAACGCCATCGCGGCATCGTGCTCAAGGTGGCGAATACGTATTGCCGCGATCCGCACGATCGCGGCGATCTCGCCCAGGAGATCGCCGCGCAAGCGTGGCGTTCGTTCGTCCGTTACGACGCCGAGCGCTCGTTTCCGACCTGGTTGTACCGCGTCGCACTGAATGTAGCGATTTCATTCCGGCGCAGCAGCGGTCGCGACGAACAACACACAGTCGCATTCGAGGAAGCGCTGCACGACCTCGCGGTCAACAGCGACGGGGCAGGCGATGAGCGCGTACGTGCGCTGTATCGCTGCATCGATGCACTCGATCCGCTCAATCGTGCGCTGCTGCTGCTGTATCTGGAAGAGCGCAGCTATCGCGAGATTGCCGACATTCTTGGGCTCAGCGAAACCAATGTGGCGACCAAGCTGGGCCGCCTCAAGCAACGCATCCGCAACGACATGAGCAAGGAAATCTGATGGAGACCACGATGGAACTCGACGATCTGAAGCACGCCTGGCAGACCCTGGAGCAGCGCCTCGACACGCAAGCCGCCTTGAATCTGCAAACGGTGAAGGACAGCAAGCTCGACAAGATGCGCGGCGGCCTGCGCCCGCTGGTTTTCGGACAGGCGATCCAGATCGCGATCGGCGCGCTGATCGCGCTGTGGGGCGGCGGATTCTGGACTGAACACCTGGATGCGTCACATCTGCTGATCGCCGGCTTGCTCGTGCACGCCGCCGGGATTTCGATGATCGGCTTCGGCACGGCCATACAAGTGCGCATCGCGCATATCGACTACTCCGCGCCAGTGCTCACGATCCAGCGCCAGCTCGCGCAGGTGCGCAAGCTGTACGTCTACGGCGGTTTGGCGGCCGGTTTGCCCTGGTGGCTGCTGTGGATGCCGCTGCTGATGGTGTTCCTCAAGGAGACATTCGATTTCGACTTGTATGCGGACGTGCCGTCGCTGATCTGGTTTGGCAGTGCCACCGGTGTCGCCGGACTGGTCGCCACCTGCCTACTGCTGCGCTGGACCGGCCGGCGTGCGCAATGGGCGCAGCGCCTGGAAGACGGCGCCGCCGGCGGCAGCCTGCGCCGGGCGCGGAGCATGCTCGACGAGATAGCCCGCTTCGAAGAGGCCTGACCGGCATATATCCTTCCATCGCGAAGAAGCGATATAATACCCGTCCCTCGCCTCCCGCCGAGGGGCGCTGCAGCGGACATCCTCCGCGACGCTCGGCGGGAATCAGCACACGCAAGGGCGCCCTCCAACCCAACGGAGCTACGCCAATGAACGCTGTTCTCAAATCATCTGACGATTTCAAGGTCGCCGACCTGTCGCTCGCCGACTGGGGTCGCAAGGAAATCGACATCGCCGAGCATGAGATGCCGGGCCTGATGTCGATCCGCAAGAAATACGCCGCGACCAAGCCGCTCAAGGGCGTGCGCGTGACCGGCTCGCTGCACATGACGATCCAGACCGCCGTGCTGATCGAGACCCTGAAGGACCTCGGTGCTTCCGTGCGCTGGGCTTCCTGCAACATTTTCTCCACGCAGGATCATGCCGCCGCGGCGATTGCCAAGACCGGCACGCCGGTGTTCGCGTGGAAAGGCGAAACGCTTGAAGAATACTGGGACTGCACGCTCGATGCGGTGACTTTTCCCGGCAACAACGGTCCGGAACTCGTCGTCGATGATGGCGGCGACGTGACCCTACTGATCCACAAGGGCTACGAGCTCGAACAAGGTGACAAGTGGGTCGACTCCGCTTCGTCCTCGCACGAAGAGCAGGTGATCAAGGACCTACTCAAGCGCGTCGCCAAGGAACGTCCCGGATTCTGGACCAACGTCGTCAAGAGCTGGCGCGGCGTGTCCGAGGAAACCACGACCGGCGTGCATCGCCTGTATCAGATGATGGAAGCCGGCAAGCTGCTGGTGCCTGCGATCAACGTCAACGACTCGGTGACGAAATCCAAGTTCGATAACCTGTACGGCTGCCGCGAATCGCTGGCCGATGGTTTGAAGCGCGCGATGGACGTGATGCTTGCCGGCAAGGTCGCCTGCGTATGCGGCTACGGCGATGTCGGCAAGGGTTCAGCGCACAGCTTGCGCGCGTACGGCGCCCGCGTGGTGGTCACCGAGATCGATCCGATCAATGCGCTGCAGGCAGCGATGGAAGGCTTCGAGGTCAATACGGTCGAGTCCACGCTCGGCCGCGCCGACATCTACGTGACCACGACCGGCAACAAGGACGTGATCACGATCGAACACATGACGAAGATGAAGGACCAGGCCATCGTCTGCAACATCGGACACTTCGACAACGAAATCCAGGTCGACGCGCTGAAGACCCTGGCCGGCGTCAAGCACGTCAACATCAAGCCGCAGGTTGACAAGTATACTTTTGCCAACGGCAACGCGATGTTCCTGCTCGCCGAAGGCCGCCTCGTGAACCTCGGCTGCGCCACCGGTCACCCGAGCTTCGTGATGTCGAACTCGTTCAGCAACCAGACGCTGGCGCAGATCGACCTGTGGGCGAACAAGGATAAGTACGAGAAGACCGTGTACCGCCTGCCGAAGCAGCTCGACGAGGAAGTCGCGCGCCTGCATCTGGAAAAAATCGGCGTGAAGCTGACCAAGCTCACCGCCGAGCAAGCCGCGTATCTCGGCGTGGATGTGAACGGACCTTACAAATCCGAGCACTATCGCTATTGATCATGCCGGCGGGCGCAGCGATGCGCCCGCCTCTTTTCAAAACGAGAACCGCATGATCCCCATTTCGCTGGAATTTTTCCCGCCCAAGACCGACGAGCAGAGAGCGACGCTCGAAGCGGCGTTGCCCAAGCTCAAGACGCTCAAACCGGAGTACGTCAGCGTGACGTTCGGCGCCGGCGGGTCGACGCTGAGCTACACGCCAGAGACCGTGCGCCATCTGCGCGACGAACATGGCCTCGACGCAACGCCACATCTGTCGTGCATGGGCGGCACGCGCGCGGAAATCGCCAGGCTACTCGAACAATACAAGACCATGGGTTGCCGACGTCTCGTTGCGCTGCGCGGCGATTTGCCGTCGGGCATGGCCGGCTACGGCGATTTCCGTTACGCAAGCGAACTCGTCGAATTCATCCGCAAGCAGGCCGACGGATTCTTCCGCATCGAGGTCGCGTGCTATCCGGAAATGCATCCGCAAGCCGGCGACGCACAGGCCGATTTGAAACATTTCATCACCAAGGTGAACGCCGGCGCCGACGGCGCGATCACGCAGTATTTCTACAACCCCGATGCGTATTTCCGCTTCGTCGACGACGCGCGCCGGCACGGCGTGACGGTACCGATTGTGCCGGGCATCATGCCGATCTCACAGTATTCGCAACTGCGCCGCTTCTCCGATCTGTGCGGCGCCGAGATTCCGCGCTGGATTGCCAAGCGCCTGGAAGCGTATCGCGATGATATCGAGTCGATTCGCGAATTCGGCGCCGACGTGGTCGCCGATCTTTGCCGCAAGCTTATCGCCGGCGGCGCGCCGTCGATCCACTTTTATACTTTGAATCGCGCCAAGGCGACGCTCGCGATCTGCGAGCGGCTCTAGACCGCCGCCAGCAACATCTTTCCGCCCGCCAGCAACAGCACGACGGCGAGCAGACGTCGAATTGCGTGCATCGGCAGACGCCGACTGCCCGCCCACGAGCCGAATGCGCCGCCGACCAGAACCATCAGCAGCCACACCGGAATGGCGGCGGGCAGCGTGGAAGCGACGAGTCCGCGTCCGGCGAGTCCCGCCAGCGAGTTGACGAGAATGAACGGGGCGGCGACGCCGGAGGCTTCGCGCACCGTGCCCCAGCCGGCGAGCACGATCAGGGGACTCAGGAAAATGCCGCCGCCGACACCGGTGAGGCCGGAGAGCAAGCCAAGCACCGCGCCGGCAACCAGCGCCACCGGCAGTGCCGGCGAACCCGGTTCGCGCTGCGATGGCGACGGCGCCATCAACAGACGCACCGCAGAGTAAACGAGCACAGCGCCGACCAGCGGTCGGTAGTAGACATCGGGCAGCGTAATGGCGCCGCCGAGCAGCGCGGCCGGAATCGAGGTGAGTGCGAACGGCCAGAACAGCCGCCAGCGGAACCAGCCGCCGCGCCAGAAGTTCCAGGTGCCGATCGCGGCGACCAATGCATTGAGCACAAGCGCGGTCGGTTTCATCTGCGCCGGCGTCATGTCGAACAACGCCATCGTCGCGAGGTAACCCGAAGCGCCAGCGTGGCCGACGCTCGAATACAACAGCGCGGTCAGCAGAAACAGCAACCCCAGTAGCAGATCGTGTTGGCTCATCATCCAGCGCTGTTCGTGGCGGCGCGCAAGAATGCCATAATTGGCAAGTTTTTCGCGCGGGGAATCCCATGGCTCAGCAGTATCCGCAACACATCTGGCACAACGGCCAAATAAAGCCGTGGGCCGAAGCGACCACGCACGTGATGGCGCATGCGATCCATTACGGCTCCTCCGTATTCGAAGGGATCCGCAGCTATGCGACGCCGAACGGCCAGGCGATCTTCCGCCTGAGCGATCACCTCAAGCGTTTGTATCATTCTGCAAAAATATACGACATGGCGGTGCCGTATACGCTGGAGCAACTCGCGCAAGCCTCGCGCGAGGTGATCAAGGCGAACGGATTGCAGAAAGCGTATCTGCGCCCGGTGGCGTTTCGTGGCCTCGGCGGCTTCGGTTTGTCTGCCGAGACGCCGACCGACGTCGCAGTCGCAGCCTGGGAAATGGGTCCGTATCTCGGCGCTGGCGTGCTGGAAACCGGTATCGACGCCTGCGTGTCGAGCTGGCAGCGTTTCGCGCCGAACACAATTCCGGCAGGCGCAAAAGCCGGCGGCAATTATCTTTCCGGACAGCTCGTCGCGCGCGAAGCGCGGCGCCTGGGCTTTGGCGAAGGCATTGCACTTGCTTCGACCGGCCTGCTCAGCGAAGGCGCTGGCGAAAACCTGTTCCTTGTCTTCGACGGCGCGCTGCACACCACGCCGGTCAGTGCGGCGCTGCTCAATGGCATCACGCGCAACACGCTGATCACGCTCGCGCGCGACGCGGGTATCGAGGTGTTTGAGCGCGATATCCCGCGTGAATACCTGTATCTGTGCGATGAGTTGTTTATGTGCGGCACGGCCGCCGAGATCACGCCGATCCGCGCTGTCGATGGCAAACCGGTCGGCACCGGCAAGCCGGGGCCGATCACGGCGCAGATGCAGAAGCTGTTTTTCGGCTTGTTCGATGGCACCACGGCGGACAAGCGCGGCTGGCTCGAATACGTGTGAGACGACGTCGGCTGGGTTGAGCGGAAGCGAAGCCCGGCTCTTCGCGGAAATCGAAACGAGACCGCTGGGCTTTGTAGCCCAGCCTAGGAGTTCGCTCTCAACCGAAAATCCAGCGTCGCCACCGCCCCGCCCTGCGGCCTCGGCCCGAGGGTGACGCGCCAATCGTAGAGTTCGCAGAGGCGGCGCACGATCGCGAGACCCAGTCCCGCGCCCTTGCCGGCTGCTTCCTCGCCGCGCACGCCGCGCTGGAACAGTTTTTCCGCATCCTCAAGCTTGATGCCGGGACCGGTGTCTTCGACGGTGACCTTGCCGGGTTCGGCGCCGATGGTGACGATCACTTCGCCGGCTTGCGTGTACTTGAACGCGTTGCCAATCAGGTTGCCGAGCGCGACCGCGACGACGGACGACGGCGCCACGACTTCGACTTGGCGCTCGATGAGCTGCGTCACGCGCACCGGCTTGCGTCCCAGATGCGAGCGATACACGTCGACGACCTGCTCGACCACTTTGGCGACGTCGGTGGTTTCGCCATCGACCGGCGCGGAACGCTCGCTGCGCGACAGCAGCAGCAGGGCATTCGTCAGTTCGGTGGATTGCCGCGCCGCGCGTTCGATGCGTTTCAGGCGCTCGCGCAACTTGTCCGGCACGTTCTCCGCCGACAGCAGCAATTCCGTCGTCGAAGCGATCACCGCCAGCGGCGTGCGCAACTCATGGCTGACGTCGGCATTGAATTCGCGATCGCGCTCGACCAGCGCGGTGAGCTTGCGCGCATAGTCATCGAGGGCCGCCGCCAGCGCGCCGACCTCATCGTTGGCGAAATGCGGCGCCAGCGGCTCGGCCTTGCCGGTTTGTTCCAACGTGCGGACGCGCGCGGCCAGATCCGACACCGGACTCATGATGCGCGAGGACAACCAGAATCCGAGCACGAGCGAGAGCACAAAAAACCCGAACACGGCCATCACGAGGGTGCCTTCGAGCAGGCGTTGGCTGCGCTTTTCCTGGGTCGTGTCGTACTTGAGGAAAAACCAGAATGCCGAGTCCTTGCGCACGGCCAGCTTGTAGATCAGCCGGCCGCCGCGGCCGTCCGGTTCGGTCAGATCGTACACACCATTGGCGAGATCGCGCCACGCCAGCGGCACGTTGGCAAAACGCTCCGCGCTGTAGGTGTAACCGACAATCTTTTCGAGCGGAACACCGGGTGTGGTTGGATCGCGGTAGAACGTATCGGCGTAACCCGCCAGGTTCTGCTGCAACGTCTCGCCGATCAGCTTGTCTTCCAGATAGCCACGCAGGTAGATCGCGCTGATTGCGAATAGTGCCGTCAGCGCGAAACCAAACAGCGCGAAGAAGATGATGATGCGGCTGCGCAGCCGGCGCCGATATTGCGTGCTCGCCATCCCCAGGCAGCGCGGCTGTGGTTACACTACCGCGGCTTCGGGATCGACCATGCGATAGCCGATGCCGTGCCGCGTCTGGATCAGCGGCTTGTCGAACGGTTTGTCGATCGCTGCACGCAGACCATGGATATGCACGCGCAGAGAATCCGAATCGGGCAGTTCTTCGCCCCATACGCGCGTTTCCAGATCCTGGCGTGTGACCACGGAGGGACTGGATTCCATCAGATGCTGCAACAGCTTCAGGCCGATCGGATTGAGCTGGATTGACTTGCTGGCGCGCGTGACGACGAGCGTGTCGAGGTTGTAGGTGAGATCGGCCAGCTGCAGAATGCGGCTCTGCGGGCCCTTGCCGCGACGCGCGAGCACTTGCAGGCGCGCTTCGAGTTCCTGCAGCGCAAACGGCTTGACCATGTAATCGTCGGCACCGGAGTCGAAGCCGGTGAGCTTCTGTTCGAGCGCGTCGCGCGCGGTGAGCATCAACACCGGCGTCTGCCGTCGCGCTTCCTGGCGCAGCTTGCGGCATAGTTCCAGGCCATCCATGCCGGGCAGGGTCAGATCAAGCACAATCGCGTCGAACTCGTGCACCACCGCCAGATGCAGGCCAGTGACACCGTCGCCGGCGAAGTCTACGACATGACCTTTTTCTTCGAGATAATCGCCAATGTTGGCGGCGATATCGCTGTTGTCTTCAATGACCAGAATTCGCATGGACTAAGAATACTCGCACAGGCGGCGGATTTGTCTTCCTTGATCGCGCACGTGGTGCGCAAGTTCCAAGATGATGGCGAGCGGGCAAATAAAAAGGCCCAAGGAGGTGTCATTGGGGGAACACACCTCGCTTGGGCCTAAAGCTACTGCCCCGATTACCGTAATCTGCCTGTCACCTGACCTGACCTTAGGAGTGTCGAGCAGCCTTACAGTGGGATTGATCTTAGGCGCGCCGCGATTAAATTCGCGTTAAGCTGGACGTCGGCTTTCGTTAACCGAAAAAACTTGGAAAAACGCAGGGTTATGTCCCGGGCTTGCGACAGATCAGGCTACCCGTCGGCGCCTGGCACTGCTCTTCTGCCGTACTCCGCCCGTGCAGAGTAAAGGCGAAATTCTGCGTACGCTGTTCGCCGCCGCTTCCAGCCGCGAACTGCCAGCCGCGCAGCGCGGTTTTGGCCGCCTCGTCGAATATTCCCGCAGGACGCGCACTGATTACGCGGATCTGACGGACGCTGCCGTTGGCGGCGATACGATATTCCAGTTCCACGGCACCTTCGATTCCGGCAATCATCGCCTGCGCCGGGTACACCGGCGCGACCACACGCAGTGGCGCGATACCCGACGATGCGGCCGAAAGCGTTTCAGAATGCGTCGGTAATGGGACTGCTTGCGCTGGCACCGGCGCAGCGGCTGCGGGAGCCGGAGCTTGCGCCAGCGGTTCGACCGGCGCCGGAGCAATTACTTCGGCAGCCGGCGCCGGCGCGATGCTCGGCCTGGGCGTTTCGGCGAGAGGCGGCGTCATCAGCTCGATAGCGGAACGCTGAATCGTCGGCCGGATTTCGGGCGGCGGCACAGCGATCGACAAGCGCGGAAGTTCGATGCGAAAGGCCGTGCCGCTGATCAATGCCAGTGCCTGCGCGGAGATGCGATTGAACGCGGCATTGCTTTCCGGCGTCGCGTGCTGCACACGCCAGGTAGCCATGGCTAGCACCAGCACGAGCACGAATGGCAGCATGTAGTTGCGCGGCAAAGGCTCCGCAGTTTCCGACTCGCCGACAATGCGCCGGATGCGCGCCAGCAACGCACCACCACCGGCGCCTAGCGCAGGCGTCAGGCGCAGTTCTTCGAGACCGGCGAGCGCGCGCGCGTAGGCGAGGCGACTGCCGCCAGCGAATTGCAGCGCCAGATCGTCGCAACAGGTTTCGCGCGCGTTGCGCACGTCGCGAGAGATCCAGTGCACGACCGGGTGATAGAACAGGATCGTCTCGATCGCGACCTGCAGCAGATTGACAAGGTAGTCGAAGCGGCGAACGTGACCCAGTTCGTGCGCGATGATCATTTCGATCTGCACCGGCGTGAAACCGCTGAGCATGCTCGCCGGCAGCAGGATCACCGGCCGCAGCCAGCCGAGCAGCATCGGCGTCGCAGCCGCAGCCGAACACAACAGGCGCACCGGCCGGCGCAATCCGAATCGTTCGCACAGATGCTGCAGACGAGCCTGCCATTGCGCCGGCGCCGGATCCGCCGCTTGCACCAGACGCATCAGGCGGCGCCATTGCCAGAATGAGCGCGCGGCAATCATCACGACGCCGCACAGCCACGCGCCGACCAGCCACGGCAGCAGCGGCTGCAGCTGCCACGCCGTCGCTTGTGCGCCGGCTTGCAGCGTGCTCGCCCAGATCGTTGCGTTATCTCCAATCGCCGACGCGCCATCCGGCCAATACCGGTAGGCCGTCAGTGCGGGCGCCAATGCGAGCGCTGCCAATGCGCATAAACCGAGCCGGTAGCGCGCTGCAGCGCTGGAGCACGCCGGTTTCAGCGCGGCATACGCCAATCCCACGATCGCGCCCTGCCAAAAAAAATGCAGCAGAACGACGCCGAGCACATCGATCCCGACGAGCAACCCCTGCGGCAGCGCCATGCTCAATCTCCTTCCGCTTCGATCTTGTTCAGCAGCTTGCGGATTTCTTCCAGTTCGGCGCGCGACGCGCTCGGATGACTACCGAGCGCATGCAACACCATTTGCGATGTCGAACCATTGAACAGGCGTCGCGCCATGTCGGCAAGATAGCGTTTCTGCGTGCGTTGACGATTGATCGCGGCGCGATAGACATGCGCACGCTGCGAATCGTCGCGTTCGACCAGTCCTTTGGCGTGCATGATCTGCAGCAGCTTGAGCGCGGTGGTGTAGCCGATACCGGCGTCGCCGTAAAGCGCTTCATGCACGTCGCGAACCGTGACCGGGCCGCGCTCCCACAGCACGCGCAAGATCTCGAGTTCGGCCGCGGTGGGCCAATGTGTGTCAGCGGCGCGACGCGGGCTCATGCTCTGGTCCGGTGAACGACGAACAGCTTCGGATAGCTTGGCGCAGCGACGCGCTCGGCGCAACTCGTGCGCACAGCGCAGCTCATCAGCCGCCGCCCTTCGTCTGCGGCGTGCGCAGACGATCCTGCATGTACTTCTGCGCGTTCTCCTGCCGCACCATCATCTCGCCATAGGTCTGGCATGTTGTCACTGGCCGGTGCGAGCCGACCGGGGCAACGTGCTCGCACACCAAGCGATTGTTGTCGTTGTGCTCCAGGATGCCGTTGATTTCCTCCTGCGCGTTGAGCAGCGCTACCTTGTCGGTTTCGCGCATTTCGTCCTGTGTGCTATGCGCTTCCAGCAACTTGTACATGTCACCGAGCCGCGCTTCGACGCGACTTTGATCAGTCGCCGAAGTATGTTCGTAAACGCCGCCGGCGCGCATCTGCTGGCGGATGCGCGCGGCATCCTGCTTGAAAGTCTCGAACGTGCGCGCGACCAACGGTTTTCCCGCCGTGTCATTGGCGGCGGCGCCGGCGGCTCCGGCCTGCAGCAGCAGGACGGCAAGAATGAGGGACAGACGTGTTTGCATGAAAATCTCCGGTATCAATGTTGTCTTCAAGGTCTACGTAAGCAATCGTATATCGAGCGCCGGCGAGGTGTCAACGAACGTCTTCGTAGATGCCGAACAGGGGTTCAATATCACCGTCAGCAATAGCGGCGGAAGCTGACAATCAGCCGCGCCGCGCCTTGCGCTGGCGCACGCGGCGCCCGAGATAGTCGATGATTTCGCCGGCGACATCGATGCCGGTTGCCGCCTCGATGCCTTCCAGACCGGGCGAGGAATTGACTTCCAGCACGAGCGGTCCGCGCCGCGAACGCAGCAGATCGACGCCGGCGACGTTCAGGCCCATCGTGCGCGCGGCACGCAAGGCGGTGTCGACCTCGGCGGCGTTGAGCTTGGTCGCCTCGGCGGTGCCGCCGCGGTGCAGGTTGGAGCGGAACTCGCCTTCGCGCGCTTGCCGGCGCATGGCGGCGACCACGCGCCCGCCGACGATGAAACAACGGATATCGGCGCCTTTGGCCTCGCGAATAAATTCCTGCACGAGGAAATTCGCGTACAGACCGCGGAACGCCTCGATCACGCTTTGCGACGCCGAACGCTTCTCGGCGAGCAGCACGCCGTTGCCCTGCGCGCCTTCGACGAGTTTGATTACGTGCGGCGGCTCGCCGAGCATCGCGAGAAGGTCGGCGGTATCGTCCGGATTGTCGCCGAATACCGTGCTCGGCAGGCCGAGGCCTTCGCGTGCGAGCAGTTGCAGGCAACGCAGCTTGTCGCGTGCACGCAGGATCGCATCCGATGAGTTGGGCGTATACACAGCCATCATCTCGAACTGGCGCAGCACGGCGGTACCGTAAAACGTGATCGAAGCACCGACGCGCGGGATCACTGCATCGTAGCCGGCGACAGCGCGGCCCTTGTAGTGCACCGAAAAATCGTTCGGCGCGATGCGCATGTAGCAGCGCAGCGGATCGAGCACGCGCGCGCGATGTCCGCGGGCGCGTGCAGCTTCGACCAGGCGTACGGTCGAATACAGTTTCGCATTGCGGGAGAGGATCGCGATCTTCATGCAGTATCGCCTTGCGTGGGCTTGCGTGCGCGCGGGCGCCCGCATGCGTAGGACAGTTGCGGATCGATGCGGAAACGGCCGCGCAACGCGGAGCGCCCGAGCAACATCGGAAACAGCATATCGCCGCGATCGGTCAAATTGATTTCGGCTTTGAAGCGGCGGCCGCCGAGTACGATGTCGGTGTGCACGAACCAGCGCTGCGTCGTGCGGCCACCGGAATCGGTGACGTCGCGGCGGTCGACCGCCGGCGCTTCGCAGGCGACGAGGCGGCCGCCAGCCCGGCGTGGCGCGACCGCAAAATGCAGCCAGGTGTGACCGTCGCGCTCGAACGCATCCAGACTCGTCACATGCAACGACGAGGACAGCGCGCCGGTATCGACCTTCGCCTTGATCGCTGGCAGACCTAGTGCGGGCAGCGCCAGCCACTCGCGCCAGCCGATCAGCAGAACATCATCCATGTTGCAGGGTCATACAGCGCGGCGGGGTTCGCATCCTGCCACAGACCCCGCCGCTGCACACGGGCTGCGCAAGCTATCGAGCGCAGCCGCTATTCAAAGGTGCGCGCGCGCCAGGCGTCGATACTGAACGCGCCAGCGCCGTGCGCAGCCAGCACGAGGAAGCCACCGGCGATCGTCACGTTTTTCATAAAATGGATCATCTGGTTCTGATCGGCGAAATGCGCGTGGAACAATGCGGCGGCGGCCAGCGTATACACCGCGAGCCCCAGTGCGGCCCAGCGCGTGAGGAAACCGAACAGCACAGCGAGCCCGCCGGCGATTTCCACCGCGATCACCAGCGGCAGCAGGCCACCCGGAACGCCGGTGGATTCCATGTATTGCACGGTCGCGGCATAGCCGCCAATCTTGTTCCAACCGGACAACAGGAACATCAGCGCGAGACCGATACGCCCGAGCAATACCAGAGAGTTGTCCAGAGCCGTGGTGCGGCCCGTCGCGAAATTGTCCATAAGCTGCTCCTTGTCGTTTTCAACATTGCCGGATGCGGGGGCGCCCGAATTAACAGTGATGGGTTCGCAGCAAGAACAAGGCCAGCGCATCAGCGCCCGGCGTTCTCGGGATTCAGTTCCCAGACCAGAACCTCGAATGGTCGCAGTGTCACCTTGGCCAGCACGCCGGCCTGCACGACCCGCGACTCGGCGGAGCCGAACACCGGTGTCGTCCGCCACGCCATCGGCTCACTCGCCGGCAACTCGAGTGCCGCCGCTGCGTCGAGCATGAATTCCTGCGCGACGTCGCTCGGGTTGCGCAAGGCGATGGTCGCGTGGCGCGGTCGCCACGCCGCCCAGCCATACACCTGTCCACGCGCCGGATCGCCACCGATCCAGTGGCTGTCGCGCAACGTCGCCGCATTTGCGCGCGCCCATTTTGCCGCGGCGGCGAGCACGTCCCAGTTTGCCGGTTTGAGCAAATCCGGAGAAATATACATTTCCTGCAAGCCGGTGCCACTGGCGAAATACGAATGCACCTCGTCGGCGAAATCGTCGTTGGGATCGGTATTCAACCCTTGCGCCTTGCGCGCGTAGATGATGCCGTGGAGCATCAGCGAATTGAGCGGATACAGCGGCCCCTGGCGCACGATGCCGCCGTAGGTATCCGCGTCGCGATAAGTGATCCAGCGCTGGCGCTCACTGCCGACGCCGGCGAACTCGTGATCGTTGCCGCCGCGCCAGATCGAGTCGGCCGTGCGCAGCCAGAACGGCGACGGCCAAGTGCCGGTGGTCAGATTGACGAACAAGTCGGGCTTGATCGCGCGCAGGTCGCCGATCAGTTCGATCGCGGCGGCGAAGTCGCTGTCGAATTCACTGCCGGGCGTGACCTTGTCCGGACTGCCGGTGCCGTCGAACTTGAACTGGTTGATGGCGTAGCGCTTGAGCAGGTTCACAGTGGTGTCGCGGAACAGCGCATAGTACTTGCGCCCGGATAGCGTCAGCCCCTGCTCGTCCACTTCGTAACCGGCCGTTTTTGCGCTCGCCAGGCGATGCGCGCGCGGCTTGGAATAACCGCCCCATGGCGACAGCCACATGCCGGGTTCGGCGCCGAATTTTTCCGCGGCCGCGCGCACCGGCGCGAAGCCTTGCGGAAAGTCCTTGCTGAACTGCCACAGGTGATCCAGGTCGTCCCAGCCGTCGTCGAAAAGGAACGAATCCATGCGCACGCCGCGCTGCCTGACCAACTCCTCGCCATACGCCTTGATCACCGCGACGGCTTCAGTTTCGGTGTACGGCGTGAAGTAGCCGATGTCGTACCACGAGTTGTAATGCAGAAACGTGCGAAACGGCGCGGCACGTTCGTTTTCCAGATAGGCCACAAAACCGCGGCGCAGTTGCCGCGGCGGCGCCACGCCCAGCACCGCCGAGTAAACCACCGGCACGCCGGCGCGCAGCGGCAGCACCCGTTTCAGCGACATGGTCGCGCGGCCTTCGAGCACGCGCGCATTCGCCAACGGATGTTCGAAGCCGTAGAAATTATCTCCGGCAACCAGCGGCGAGCCGTCGGCTGTGCCTTCTATACTTGCCGAGTCGAGCCGCGTGTCGATCATCGCGACCGCGGCGAGATCGACACCTTTGTCAGCGACGAAACTCGCCTCCTCGCGCACATAGTTCGTGCCGTCGCGCAGCACCGCGCGCCAGATGACGTGCAAGCCCGTAACCGGGTCGGCAAATTCGCCCGCAACCGCGACGCCGCCGCGATGCTCAGCCGCGCGCGCCGCCTGCGGATTCGCTTTGACGCGCTGACAGCTCAGCTTGCCTGCGAGCACAAATTGACTCGCGGCCCGGCGCTCGCCTTCGCGCAGCGTGACCGTAAACAGTTCGCCGTCGAGCGCCTGCGCGCGTTGCGCGAACAAGTTGTGCAGCAATACGGGTTTCGCGCTTTTGTCCTGCAGCTTCACTGCGAATTGCAGCGCCGCATTCGTCAACTCGGTGCCGTTCGCATCGACGCGACAGGCGGCGCGACCGGGGTCGAGCGGCAACCACGGCGGCGGCAACTCCTCGCGCGCAGCGCGCGCATGCGCCGCGCCGGACAACATGATGGCGCAGAGCAGAGCTGGGCTCGTTTTCAAGGCGCGGACCGAAAGGGGATGGAGCGGGTGAAGGGAATCGAACCCTCGTCAGTTGCTTGGGAAGCAACAGCTCTACCATTGAGCTACACCCGCGTGACGGCCTACTCTACGGATTCGCGCGAGCATGAGCAATGTCGTGTGCCGCGCAGTTTTGTAGCTGGCCGCCAGCTGAATCAGACCGCCGCTTGCAGATGGGGAAGGCCTCCATTCAGCTTACCTGCGCAAAGATTCAGGCGTAAAGTTAGGGGTTCGGGGCTGGGGGAAATTTTCAAATCGCTTCATCCTCACCAGATTGTCATCCACCCGCGTGACGCAAAGGAGCGTTCGCCATGTTCAAACCAAACCGTTTCGCTGTCCTTCTGGCCGGCGTGACACTCGCTGTCGCTGCCTGGGCGCAGGCGCCTGATGAAAGCGATCAGGCCGATCCGCCGAGCCGCGTGGCTCGTCTGTCCTACATTCACGGCGACGTGAGTTTTGTACCCGCCGGCGAAAACGACTGGGTGCAAGCGCAACTGAATCGTCCGCTAGTCACCGGCGACAAGTTGTTCGCCGATGGTGGCGCGCGCGCTGCGCTGGAAATTGGCGCCGCCTCGGTGCGTATAGATCAGAACACAAACTTCGATTTTCTCAATCTCGACGACAACAATGCGCAAGTGGAATTGACGCAAGGCGCGCTGAACCTGCGCGTACGCCGTCTGTACGACGGCCAGAACTACGAGATCGACACACCGACGCTCGCGTTCGTCGCCAGTCGCGTCGGCGAATTCCGCGTCGACGTGCAAGGCAACGGCCAAGGAACGATGGTGACCGTACTCAGCGGTGGCGGCGACGTCTACGGCGAGGGCGGCGCGCGTTTCCGCGTCGAGGAAGGCCAGTCCGTCACATTCAATGATTCGCAACTGCAGGATTATTTGGTTAGCGAACTGCCGCGACCGGATGCGTTCGATGACTTCTGCCATCAGCGCGACCGGCGCATGAATGCGTCGACCTCGCGCCGCTATGTGTCCGAAGAGGTGATCGGCTATGAGGACCTCGACGAAAACGGTTCGTGGGATGACGCGCCCGAGTACGGGCACGTCTGGTATCCGACGACGGTAGCGGTTGGTTGGGCGCCCTATCATTCCGGCCATTGGGGTTGGGTCGGCGCTTACGGCTGGTCGTGGGTCGATGATGAACCGTGGGGCTTCGCGCCGTTCCATTACGGCCGTTGGGTGTCGATCAGTGGCCGTTGGGGCTGGTGCCCGGGCCGTATCGACGTGCGCCCGGTTTACGCGCCTGCTTTGGTCGCCTTCGTCGGTGGCGGTGTCAACGTCAGCGTCGGTTTTGGCGGCGGCGGACCAATCGGTTGGTTCCCGCTCGGCTGGGGCGAACCGTACATTCCGAGCTATCACGTCAGTCGCAACTATTTCACCAACGTCAACGTGAGCAACACCACGATCAACAACACGGTGATCAACAACTATTACGGCAACTACTCGGCCGGCAACGTGAACTACAACCAGATCACGTATGCGAACCGCAACATCAATGGCGCAGTGACTGCGGTGCCGGCGGCGGCATTCGTCTCGTCGAAACCCGTCGCCGCGTCGGCGATCGCCGTCAATCGCGAGACATTCGCGAATGGGCGCGTGAACGGCTTTGCTGCAGTCGCGCCGACGCGAGCGAGCCTCGCGCCGCAAGTCGCCGCGCGCGCGGTGCCCACGGCCGCGGTCGTCAATCGTCCGATTGTCGCTGCCACGAAACCACCCGCGCCCGTCGCTTCGTTCGCTACGCGCCAGTCGGTGTTGGCGAAAGATCCGGGCAAGCCGCTGCCGCAACGCCAGTTGCACACCGCGGCCGCCATTGCCGGAACCGGCGGTGCGCCGGCAACTCCTGCACGGCCGAACATGAAGGTGGTAACGCAAGGCGCGCCAGTCCGCAGTGAAGCACCCAAATTACCAGTGAAGGCTGGCGCGGCCACGACGGCGAATACCCGTGGTGCGGCGGGGCAGGTTCAATCCGGAGCGCAAACGGGCAACGCTAACGCACAACAGAACGAGCGGGCTGGCGGTGCCAATATTCGCCATCCCCTGAATCCGAGTGCGCAGCAGACGCAGACTACTACAGGCCAAACTGCCACAGGCACGGTCGGGCGGCAAAATCAGCCGCATGTCGATTCGGCGCGCTTCGCACATCCGAACGCCACCGATCAGACCAAGGCTAGTGGCAACGCGATGAGCACGCCGTCACAGCCGAAAAATGAACATCGCGCAATGACCGGAAATTCGAATACTGGGCAAGGCGCCGGGAGTGCGGCTACGCTCAATCGTCAGCAATCCAACCAGGCGGCGCCGAAAACCCAGGCGCAGGAGTACCGCACGCCGAACACGTCGATGCAGACTCAAGGTGGCCAACCGCAGTCCCACGAGTACCGCAAACCTGTGCAGACGCAGCAGCCGATGCAAGCGCAGCAGCCAACGCAGCAATATCACGCGCAAGAACGTCAGGTGCAGCAACATCAGGTGCAGGAACACCAGGCGCCGCAACATCAGATGCAGGAACGTCAGGTGCAGCCGGCCAATCATGCACAGCCGGTGCAGCAAGCGCCGCAGCCACGCTATACCCCGCCGCCAGCACAGGCGCATCCGCAGCAACAACAGCAGCAGGCGCCACGCAGTCAGGAGAAGAAGAAGGACAAGGACAAGGACGACGACAAGCACGGTGGTCGCTGAACACCTGCTTGCAACGGGCCGGAAATTGCTCCGGCATACCGGCCGTCCATGGCCATAAAGAAAACGCCCGGCTCGCCCGGGCGTTTTCTTTTGCTTCGCTCGCGCTGCGCATCGGACTAAACTAGGCGGATGCCGAAAATTTCCCTCAACGGTATCGAGTGCGACATCGCACCGGCGACGAGCGTGGCCGCATTGCTCGACGACAATGGCTATGCCGGGCGCAAGATCGCGGTCGAAATCAACCGCGAAATCGTGCCCAAGAGCGTACTCGCGCAGCGGCTGCTGCGCGATGGCGATCGCGTCGAAATCGTCCACGCCCTGGGGGGAGGGTGAGACGCTGCGCCCGCGGCGGGGTTGCTGGCGAGCACTGGACGCGCGAGCCTAGCAATAGCCGCAGCGCGCCGGAGCGGCGCGATGCGTTGACGCGCATTGCGAGCGCAATCGCCACAGGACTCGTATCTTTGCAATAGTGGACAAATGAACGCCCAGCTCCAACCTGCCGCCGTCCTCCTCGATCCGCTCATCATCGCTGGCCGCGCGTATAGCTCACGCCTGCTTACCGGCACGGGCAAATTCAAGGATCTCGATGAAACGCGCCGCGCCACCGAAGCCGCCGGCGCGCAGATCGTCACCGTGGCAATCCGGCGCACGAATATTGGACAAAACCGGGACGAGCCGAATCTGCTCGACGTGCTGTCGCCGCAAAAGTACACAATTTTGCCGAACACCGCCGGCTGCTACACCGCCGACGACGCCGTGCGCACGTGCCGGCTCGCACGCGAGCTGCTCGACGGCCACAACCTGGTCAAGCTCGAAGTGCTCGGCGATCCGAAGACGCTGTTCCCCGACGTCGTGCAGACGCTCAAGGCCGCAGAAATCCTGGTCGCTGAGCAATTCGAGGTGATGGTCTACACCAGCGACGATCCGATCCTCGCGCGCCGCCTGGAACAGATCGGCTGTGTCGCGGTGATGCCGTTGGCCGCGCCGATCGGCTCGGGTCTCGGCATTCAGAACCGCTGGAATATCCTGGAAATCGTCGAGAACGCGAAAGTACCGGTGCTCGTCGACGCCGGTGTCGGCACTGCTTCGGATGCGGCGATCGCGATGGAACTCGGCTGCGACGGCGTGCTGATGAACACTGCGATTGCCGGTGCCAAGGATCCGGTGCTCATGGCCGCGGCGATGCGCAAGGCGGTCGAAGCCGGGCGCGAGGCGTTCCGTGCCGGCCGTATCCCACGCAAGCGTTACGCATCTGCCTCGAGTCCGGTCGATGGAACGATTGGGTGAGCCGGAGTTTTTGCGAGCTGCGTTAAAGCGCAGCTCGCGCCGGCGAACGACTCGACAGAGATGTCGAGGCTGGCAAACGCACCAAGGACGGTTAACGGAGAACGCTTTGCCGGAGCCGACGACATTGCATGCAACGCGCCACATCCGCAGCTTCGTGCTGCGCCAAGGCCGCTTCACACCCGCACAGCAGCGCGCGTTCGCACAGCACTGGTCGCGCTATGGGCTCGATCCACTCAGCGATCCGGCGCCGGCGTTTGCGCGCGCAGCGCCGCTCGTGCTCGAAATCGGCTTCGGTAACGGCGAACAGCTGCTGTGGTCGGCACAACGCGAGCCGGACAAGAACTTCATCGGCGTCGAAGTGCATCGGCCAGGCGTCGGCCGGCTGATGAACGCGCTCGCCACACACGATGTCGACAATGTGCGCTTGTATAACCATGACGCGATCGACGTCATCCAGCACCTGGCGGCCGCCAGCCTGGCCGAAGCGCGCATCTACTTTCCCGACCCGTGGCCAAAGCAGCGCCAGCAGAAACGCCGCCTGATCCAGCCGCCGTTCGTCGAACTGCTGGCGACGCGCATGATGCCGGGCGGACGCTTGCATCTGGCCACGGACTGGGCGGACTATGCCGCGCAAATGCTGACGGTGCTCGAAGCCTCGACGTCATGGCGCAATAGCGCGCCGCTGGAGCGTTTCGTGCCGCGTCCGGCGTGGCGCATTGAAACGCATTTCGAGAAACGCGGACGCCGTCTTGGCCACGGCGTATGGGATCTGGTCTATGAGCGCTGTTGACGCCAACTTCTAGACAGACCGCACAATAACAATCATGCCCCGATGAATGCCGGTCTGACCCTCACCCACGACATGATGCTCGTGTTCGCGCTGCTCGCGTTCACGGTGCTCATGCTGGTGCTGGAGTGGATTCGCGGCGACTTGATCGCGCTGCTGGTCATTGTCGTCGTCGGCATCACCCGGCTGATTCCCGGCGACCAGCTGTTCGACGGCTTTGCCGGCAACGCAGTGGTCTCGCTGCTCGGCGTAATGATCATGGGCGCGGGCCTGGACCGCACCGGCGTGCTGAACAAGGCGGCGTCACTGATTCTGCGCCTGTCCGGCGGCATCGAATCGCGCCTGAGTGTCCTCATCAACGCGATGGTCGGCGGCCTGTCATCGATCATCCAGAGTCAGGCGCTCGCCGCACTGTTCCTGCCGGTGGCGAGCCGCGTCAGCGCGCGCACCGGCGTGCCACTGTCGCGGCTGCTGCTGCCAATGGCGTTCTGCATCCTCGCCGGCACCAACACGACGATGATTTCGAACTCGCCGCTGATCCTGCTCAACGACCTGATCGCGAGCGCGAACCGCAACCTGCCCACTGGCGCCGCGACGATCGAGCCGTTCTCGCTGTTCGCGATCGCGCCGGTCGGCATTCCACTGCTGCTCGCAGGCCTGGGTTACTTCGCATTGTTCACGCGCAAGCTGCTGCCGACGGAAGAAGAAAGCCCGAACGTCACGCCGGGCCGCACCGAGACCTACTTCGCCGAAACCTACGGCATCGATGGCGAAGTGTTCGAGCTTACGGTCACGGCGGAGAGTCCGCTCGTCGGCATGAGCATCGCCGAAGCCGAAGCCGTGCGCGGCGCGCCACTGATGCTTGCGATCAAGAACGGCGACGAGACGCGACTGGCACCGCCGGCGGACACGATGATCTGGGTCGGCACGATCCTCGGCGCACTCGGCAAGCGCGAGCAGGTCAACGAGTTCGCCAATCTGAACCTGCTGCGCGTGCAGGCGCGGCTGAGCAACTTCCGCGACATGTTCAACCCGAACCGCGCCGGCATTGCCGAAGCCGTGGTACCGCCGAACTCGCGCTTCCTCAAGCAGGAAGTCGGCGACCTGCGCCTGCGCAAACGCTTCGGCGTGAGCGTGCTCGCGGTCTATCGCGGCGAGGAAGTGTTTCGCGAGGACGTGCGCAAGACCGCATTGCGCGCTGGCGACACGCTGGTGCTGCACGGCTTCTGGCGAGATCTCACTGCCGCCGCGGAAGACCGCGATTTCGTCGTCGTCACCGACTATCCCAAGGAAGAACACCGGCCGAGCAAGATCTGGCACGCGGCCGGTTTTTTCGCACTGGCGATGGCACTGGGCCTGTTCACCGACGTGCGCCTGTCGGTAGCGATGCTGACCGGCGCGGTCGGCATGCTGCTCGCCGGCGTGCTCGACATGGAAGAGGCGTACCACGCGATCAACTGGAAGACGATTTTCACGCTGGCCTGCCTGATCCCGCTCGGCTGGGCGATGGATTCCACCGGTGCCGCGGCCTGGCTTGCGCAGGAAATCCTGCGCTACCTCGGCAACTGGCCGCAGTGGGCGCTGCAAGCGGTGATCGCCGTGCTCGCGCTGCTGTTCTCGCAGGTTGTCTCCAACGTCGGCGCCACCGTGATGATGGTGCCGATGGCGATCAATATCGCGCTCGCCAGCAACGGCAACCCGGCGATCTACGCGCTGATCGTGGCGATCTCCACCTCGAACTCGTTCGTCATCGCCAGCGCCAATCCGGTGCTGACGATCGTCGCCGGCCCTGGCGGCTACAACACGCGCGATTTCCTGCGCACCGGCTTGCCGCTGACGCTGCTATTGCTCGTGGTGCTTCTGATTTCGGTGAACCTGGTCTTTCGCTGAGCGCAGCAGCAATCCCGTAACACAACCGCAATACGCTGCACGGCATGAACATCCTCATGCTGTCGGACGTCTACTTCCCGCGCGTCAATGGCGTGTCCTCGTCGATGCGCACGTTTGCGCGCGAACTCACGCGGCTGGGTCATCGCGTGACGATCGTCGCGCCCGACTATGGCGGCGACGAAATCCGGACGGAATTCGAAATCTTGCGCGTACCGGCGCGCACGATTTTCTTCGATCCGGAAGATCGGCTCATGCGTGCCGCGGCATTGCGGGAAATGGAACAACGCCTTGCGCAGCAAAAGTGGGACGTCATTCACATCCACACGCCGTTTCGGGCGCATCAGCTCGGCGTGCGCCTCGGTCGGCGTTTGCGCGTGCCGACGGTGGAGAGTTACCACACGTTCTTCGAGGAATACGCTGCGCATTATTTTCCCTGGCTGCCGGCGCGCCTGACGCGTTTTCTGGCGCGCCACTATTCGCGCAACTTGTGCCGTGGCGTCGATCATTTGATCGTGCCGAGCACACAGATGGCCGGGGTACTGCGGCGCTACGGCATTACGACGCCGGCGTCGGTGATTCCGACCGGGATTCACTTGGACGAATTCTGCGGTGGCGACGGCGCGAAATTCCGCCGTGAACACGGCATCGCGCCGGACCAGCCGACATTGGTGACGGTGAGTCGCCTGGCCGCGGAAAAGAATATCGCTTTCCTGCTCGAGGTCGCCGGCGCCCTCGTCGGCGAATTTCCGCAACTGCTGTTCATCATCGCCGGCGAGGGGCCGGATGCGGAAAACCTCCGACGTCGCGCGCATGCACTTGGCTTGCGCGAGCGCGTGCTGTTCGTCGGCAACCTCGACCGGCGCACGCAGCTGCTCGACTGCTATAGAGCCGGCGGCGTCTTCGTATTCGCCTCGCCGACGGAAACGCAAGGCTTGGTATTGCTCGAAGCGATGGCGCTCGGCGTGCCGATCGTCTCCACCGCCGTGATGGGTACCGCGACTGTGCTCAAGGACGCGCATTCCGCACGCGTCAGCGCGGAAAACGTCGGCGCGTTCGCGGCTCACGTTGCCGAATTGCTGCGTTCGCCGGCGCTGCGCGCGCAGCTGGCTGCGGCCGGCCCCGAAGACGCCGCCGCCTGGAGCGCCCCCGCGCTGATGCAGCGCGTCGTCGACCTGTACATGGCGTTACGCACAGCGCCGCTGCAACGCTAGACTACTCCGTGGCGTCTTGCCGGATGTTGCGATCTTCGCATCGACGGAGGTAACCCATGTATCGATTTGCCCTGGCCCTGGTTCTTTCCGCTCCGGCGCTCGCCTGCGCCGATTCCTGCCGTATTTCCGGCACTGCTTATGACCTGCATGGCAAGCCTGTACGCGGTGTCGTGCGGCTCATCGACCTGCACACGCAGCAATCGACGCTGAGTACGACCGACGCAAACGCCGGTTTCTCCTTCGCTGCCGCGCTGCCCGGCGACGGTCCGTATCGGCTGGATCTGATCAGCGAGCCGAACCGCGTGACGGGCTCGCGCATTCCGACCCGCTCGATCGTCGGCATGTCCGAAAACTTCGACTGCCGCAGCGCACTCGCGCACCAGGACGTGCACGCACAAGTGGAATGATTGCAGGCGCAACAGTTAGGGCATTTGCACGTCCCCGTCGACCACTTCGACGGGGACGGAGCGCAAGCCCACGCCTCGGCACGGCCCGCCGGCGCAGGCGCCGGATTCGACGCTGAATACGGCGCCGTGCGCAGCGCAGATGAGCAAGTCATCTTCGATCAGAAACTGGCCCGGCGCCCAGTCCAGACGCCGCCCGGCGTGGGGGCATTCATTGTGAAACGCGGCGACGCGGCCGTTCTTGCGGGTGATGACGAGTTCGAAGCCGCCGGTGCTGGATTCCACGTGCGCGCTGATCGCGCCGCCTTCGGGCACCGCTTCGAGCCGACATAACGTTTTACTAACGCTCATCAGAGTATCAAGACATCCCCGCACGCCAGCACGTGCCGTAGCCATTCTGCCACAGGGATCCGCATGTTTTATTGGCGCTGGTTCAACCGTCCACGACACCCGTTATCGCGCCTGGCTCTCGGCCTGATCGGCGCGTTGCTGCTGGTCGGCATCCTCGTGCTCGGCTTTTTTGCCCTGGTGGCGTTCGCGTTCATCGGTGGTACCGTCGCGCTGCTGCGGGCGCTGACCCGCGCCGGCGCGAGTACGCCACCGCCGGCGCGCGATCCGCACGTCATCGAAGGCGAGTTCTCGGTAATCCGCAGCGATTCCGCTGCGCTCAAGCACTGATCGCAACATCCGGATAGCGAGCGTTGCCACTTGCGCCTATCTTGGTGCGCAAGGAGGAACGCCATGACTGTGAAACCTGCTTCGTTCGATCTCGACCCGCTCGACCGCGCACTGGCACTGCTGGACACCGCGGAGCCGACGCCACATCTGCCGGAACTGGCGCGCGCCGTGGGCCTGAGTGCGAGTCACCTGCAACGCGTATTCCGCAAGCGCTTTGGCGTGAGTCCCGCCGAGTACGCGCGGTCGCGCAAGCTTAAACAGTTGAAATCGGCCTTGCGTGCGGCACCGCGTGTCGCCGATGCGATCTACGATGCCGGCTACGGCTCCGGCAGCCGCGTCTACGAGAAAACCGGCGAGCTGCTCGGCATGACGCCGGCGGACTACCGGCGCGGCGGCACCGGCGTGGCGATTCGCTACACCACGCTGCATACGCCGCTCGGCGTGCTGCTCGTCGCGGCGAGCGAACGCGGTATCTGCTCCGTGACGCTCGGCGACAATGAAAAAGTCCTCAGCGCGGGTCTGGCCCAGGAATTTCCCGCCGCCGCGGTCGAGCGCGTCGACGCGGGCCGCGACGAATGGCTTGCCGCGATGATCAATCGCGTCAGCGCGGAAATCGGACTCAGCACGCCGCGGTCGGATGGCGATGTGCCCGTGGATATTCGCGCCAGTGCATTTCAGTGGCGCGTCTGGCAGGCACTCCAGCGCATCCCGCGCGGGCAGACGCGCAGCTACACGCAGATCGCGCAGGCAATCGGTGCGCCGCGCGCGGTGCGCGCTGTGGCGAGCGCGTGTGCGCGCAATCGTCTCGCCGTGATCGTGCCATGCCATCGCGTCGTCCGCGCCGACGGTTCGCTCGGCGGCTACCGTTGGGGTATTGAGCGCAAACGTGCGTTGCTCGAGCGCGAAATCGCGGACTGAAGTGCGCGGTCAAGTGGCTCCCATTGGGACATGACGAGTGGCGCTGTCATGGAACCGCTGCCGGCGGTACAGTGTGCATTCGATCATGGAGCCGAATATGAAACGCTTTGCGCGCTTGGCCGTTGCGCTCGGACTGGCTGGCGTCGGTCTGGCCGCGCTCGCGGCGTCCGCTGACGACCGGGCTACCGTGGCCACGCTCGATACCGAATACCAGGCGGCAGTGAAGAACAACGATGTCGCGACGATGGACCGCATCCTCGCCGAGGACTTCGTCCTGGTGACCGGCAAAGGCAAGAGTTACAACAAGGCCGATCTGCTGCGCGCCGCGCGCGAGAAAAGCGAAACCTACGAACACCAGGAAGACACGAGCCAGACTGTGCGCGTGTATGGCGACACCGCCGTCGTCACCGCCTTGCTGTGGATCAAGGGCAAGAACAAGGCCGCGGCGTACGACTACAAACTCTGGTTCAGCGACACGTATGCACGCACGCCACACGGCTGGCGCTATGTGCTCGGTCAGGCGTCGACAAAACTTGCGCCGGAGGATCTGGCGCAGAAATGAACTCGATCGCAGAGGACGCGACGCCCACGCCGCTGCTGGCGCCGCGCGTGCTTGTTCCACTCGCGTTGGTCAGCCTGTATCTGATCTGGGGTTCGACATACCTCGGCATCCGCATTGCGCTGGAAAGTTATCCGCCGTTCCTGATGGCGGCGATCCGCTTTCCGCTCGCCGGTGGGTTGATGTACGCATTCCTGCGCTGGCGCGGCATGGCAGCGCCTACGCCGCGCCAATGGTTCAACTGTTTTGTCACGGGCAGCCTGCTGCTGGGCATGGGCAACGGCCTGGTCTGCTATGCCGAACAGACCGTGGCTTCGGGCATTGCCGCCGTGGCGGTCGCCAGCGTCGCGCTGGTCATGGCGATGTTCGCCGGCCTCTACGGACAATGGCCGAACCGCATGGAGTGGATCGGTCTGATCGTCGGTTTCGCCGGCGTCGTCGTTTTGAATTTCGGTGGTGAGCTGCGCGGTTCGCCCGCGGGCGCGATCGCACTCGTGATCGCGACACTCGGCTGGGCGTTCGGTTCGGTGTGGAGCAAGCATCAAGACATGCCGCAACCGATGATGAGTGCAGCCGCGCAGATGCTCTGTGGCGGCGCCTCGCTGGCCCTGGTCGCGCTCGTGCGTGGCGAACACCTGGCCGCCTGGCCGACGGCGCGCGCGACGCTCGCGCTGCTGTACCTGCTCGTGGCGGGTTCCCTGCTCGGCTTCAGCGCGTACATCTATCTGCTGCACCACACCCGCCCGGCGCTCGCTTCGAGCTACGCGTATGTGAATCCGCCGGTCGCCGTACTGGTCGGCGTCTTACTCGCGGGCGAAACCGTGACGACGCTGGACATCGTGGGCATGGTCGTCATTCTCGCCAGCGTCGCCGCGATCACGTTGGCGAAGACGAAACCCTGAAGCGCTACTGTTCGCGCAACGCCGTCGTCACTGGCAGGCGCGCGGCGCGGATCGCCGGGAACAAGCCGCCGATCATGCCGATCACGAGGGCGATGACGAGACCGCGTATCACCAGCGCCGGCGTAACCTTGAACGAGAATACGACTTGGGTGAAATTCTGGCCCAGTGTCGAAACCGAGATATTGTTGAACAGCAGATAAGCGATCAGCGCACCGAGCGCGCCACCGATCAGCGCGAGTACGAGTGCCTCGATCAGCACAGACAGCACGACGGGAAACCCACAGAAACCGATCGCGCGCAGCGTGGCGATTTCCTTGCCGCGCGCGGCGACCGCGGCGTACATCGTGTTCAGCGCGGCGAAAATCGCGCCGAGCGCCATGATCACCGTGACGAAACCGGCCATGCCGGCGATCGTCGCGCGAAACTGCTTGGTCTGGCCGCTGTAGTACTCCTGCTCGGTTTGCACATCGACCGACAGGCGCGGATCGGCCTTGAGGGCGTCGCTGAGCGTCTTCAAGCCGCCTGGTCCGTCGAGTTCGGCCGTCACCGAGCTGTAGCCACGGCGCTGGAACGTGGTCGCCACAACCTCGAAATCTGCCCAGAATTCGCTGTCATGCGCATCACCGGACTCGAACACGCCGACAACAGTCCAATCGGAACCGCGCATGCGCACCGTGTCGCCCAGGTTTGCACCCTGAAACTGGCGGACGACGCCACGGCCCACGATCAATTCGCGCTTGCCGGTCGTGAACTTGCGGCCCTCGACCATTTTCAGGTTCGGCCGCAAGTCGAAGGCTTTCGCTTCGACGCCGCGCACGGTGATGTTCGCGCCGGAATTCTTGTCGCCCTGACGCACGAGTTCGGCAATCACGTTGGCCTCAGCCGACGCGTTCGGCTGGCCGTCGGCACCGACCTTGATGCCAGGCGCGAGTTTGATCAGGTTCGCCTCGTCGCGGCCGATGCCCGAATTGAGTTCCGATTGCGAGCCGCCGCGCAGGATGAACGCCGCGTCGGTGCGGCCGGTAGCCGTCAGCGTTTTCTCGAAACCGACCGCCATAGCCAGCAAGGCCGTGAACACCGCGACCACGCCCGCCAGGCCGATCACGATCACCGCCGACAAAGCCCAGCGTTCGGGAATGCTCTTGATGTTGATGGCGGTGACCGCCGCTGTTTGCCTTAGCATGATCCCGTTCTCCTGTTAGTGTCCGGCCAGCGCATCGACGATCTTCAGGCGCTGCGCGCGCAGTGCCGGCAACAACCCGGTCGCGATCGTCATCAGCACGATTGCTACTGCGCCGATGAGCCACACCGTCCAGTGCGGATGAATCTGGAACTGGCCGCCGGACATTTTCTCCATGAACGCGCCGAGACCGGTCGCGGCCAGCATGCCGAGCAGCCCGCCGCTCAGACACAGAATGCCGGCTTCGGCGAGCACGAAGCCGAGCACGCTACCGTCGGAGAAGCCCAACGTCTTCAGCACCGCCAGTTCCGGCACGCGCTCGCGCACGGATTGCGCCATCGTATTGCCGACCACGAGCAGCAGCGTGAAGAACACTGCGAACAGGATCCACTTGACGATCATGCCGATGTCGCCGACCTGCTTGATGAACGACAGGTTCGAATCCTTTTCGGTTTGCGTCTTGGTTTCGTCCGGCGAGTTCTCGAACATCGCGTCGATCGTTTTCGAGATCTGCTCGGCCTGGCTCGTATCGGCCAGCTTCGAGATGAAGAAGTTCGCGCGATCTTTGCCGAACGCGTTCGCTTCATTGTAATAGTCGTAGTTGATCAGCACGGCGTTGGTGCGGCGTTTCCAGTCCTCATCCTTGCCGTCGTAAATGCCGACCAGATCGAATGCCCAGGCCTTGCTGCCGTTCTTCTGCGGAAAAATGTTCGACGAAATCGGCACCTTGTCGCCGACTTTCCAGCCGTATTGCTCGGCGATCTGCTTGCCGGCAATCGCCGACGCGCGCGTGTTCGCGAACGCTTTCCACTGGTCTGCGGGCATGACCCACTCCGGATAGACGTCGTGGTAACGCACCGGGTCGACCGCAAACACGAACATTGGCGCATTGGTCTTGGCGTCGACGCCGCCGAACCATTGCCAATGCGTGACGCGGGTGACGCCGGGCACGGCTTCAAGCTTGGGTTCCATCGACAGCGGCAACGGCGAGGTGAACGACACCCGCGCTTGAGTGAACAGGCGCGTCGCGCCGACGAAATCGGCGCCGGCATTGAAGATGTGATTGACCGACTGCAGCAGCCCGAACAGCAGGAACGCCATGACCACCGACAGCAACGTCAGGATCGTGCGCGTTTTCTTGCGGAACAGATTGGCGAGTACGAAACGGGTCTTGGTCATGGCTGGATGCTCACGCGGCCTGCTCGACCAAGGTGCCTTTCTCCAGGTGCAATGTGCGCTTGGCGAACTCGGCCGCTTTCGGATCGTGCGTGACCATGACGATGGTTTTGCCGTGCTCGCGATTGAGCACTTGCAGAAGGCCGAGAATTTCATCGGCGGTCTTGCGATCCAGATCGCCGGTCGGCTCGTCGCAGACCAGAATCTGCGGATCGGACACCAGTGCGCGCGCGATCGCGACACGCTGCTCCTGGCCGCCGGAGAGCTCCCGCGGCTTGTGCTTGGCGCGATCGGCGAGCCCCACGACCTGCAGTGCCACGGCGACGTTTTTCTTGCGTTGCGCGGCGGAGAGCTTGGTCAGCAGCAGCGGCAGTTCTACGTTGCCTTCCGCAGTCAGCACCGGCATGAGATTGTAGAACTGGAACACGAAGCCAACATTCTGCGCACGCCAGTTCGCGAGCTGGCCGCTCTTGAGTTGGTCGATACGGTTGCCGCCGACGCTGACCTCGCCCGCCGTCGGCTGATCCAGCCCGCCGATCAAATTGAGCAGCGTGGTTTTGCCGGAACCGGACGGGCCCATCAGTGCGACGAAATCACCCTTGGGAATCTCGAGCGACAACTTGTGCAGCACTTCGACTTTCTGTTTGCCGCGCGTGTAGGCCTTGGTGACATTGCTGATCTTGACCATTGAGTCGGACATGGGAGCCTCTAAAGGATTGTTCTGACAATTCGATACGAGAACGCGCGAATTCGACGCGCGCAACATCAGGATTTCACTTCCACCTTGGAGCCCTCCTTCAGGTCGGCCGGCGCCTCGGTGATCACGCTCTCGCCCGCGCTCACGCCAGACCGCACTTCACGCGTGTCGCCGACGCTGCCGCCGAGCGACACCGTGCGGCGCTGTGCCTTGCCATCCTTGAGCACGAACACGATATCCGCGTCGCCATCCTTGCGCAGCGCGCTCACGGGCACGAGCACGCCCGGCCGCGCCATCTGCGCCTGCGCCGGTTTGCGGTCTTCGAGGAACGATACGCGCACGCCCATGTCCGGCACGATGCGCGCATCTTTCTGCTCGATCGCGATGCGCACTTTCACCGTCGCCTTGGAGCGATCCGCGGTCGGAATGATCGCGATCACGTGCGAGGGGATTTTCCAGTCCGGATACGCGTTGAGCACCGATTCCACGCGGCCGTTCGGCACGACGCGGCCGATGTAGGCTTCGTTGACATCGACTTCCACTTCCAGCGAATCCATGTCGACGATGGTGCCGACGCCGGTGCGGGTAAAACCGCCGCCTGCGGAGAACGGCGAGACGATTTCGCCGACCTGCGCGGCCTTGGCGATGATCACGCCGGAAAACGGCGCGCGCACGGTGCAATAGTCGAGCTGCACCTGCGCGGCGCGCGCGAGCGCTTGCGCGACTTCGATCTGCTTTTGTTGCGCGGCGACCTGGGCAGTCAGCGTTGCAACCTGCGTGCGCGCCTGCTCGGCGGCCTGCTGCGAGACCAGCTTGCGCCCGACCATGTCTTCCATGCGCTGCACGTCGCGACGCGCCTGCGCGAGCTGCGCGTCGAAGTTGCCGAGTTGCGCCTGCGCCGCGTTGGTCTGCGCCTGCGCCTGCGCGAGCGCCGCACGCTGTGCCGTGTCGTCGAGCTTGGCCAGCACCTGTCCCGCGTCGACGTGCTCGCCTTCCTCGATGTGCAATTCAGTCAGCGTGCCGGTGATCTGCGCCGAGACTGTGGCCGCGCGGCGCGCCGTCACGTAGCCGGTCGCGTCGAGCACGGACGCGGCGCTCGCCGCGGCGTTGCTCATTGGCTGTGCGATGGCCGTTTTCACCGGCAGCGCGGCCGACCCGGCAAACATGAACCAGGCGGCGACGCTCAGCGCAACGAGCACCAAAATTGCAAGCGCGACCCATAGCGGCTTGCGCGACGGCGGCGGCGCCGCGCTGCGATCGATGCGCAATTCCTTCAGCAGCTCGGAGTTTTCCATGGTTCCCATGTGCTCGATACCCGATTTCCAAGTGTGCCATAGACTCGGTTTTCGCGGTGCTGCGAACCAGAGCCAATCATCACTAACGTCGAATGACAGATGTCAGATTCGACAGGCGAGAGGAAATTGTCCATGGACATCGCCGAAAATGCTCCTGCATTTCCGGCGTACCGACCATCCATGGTCATCGCGGGAAATTGCTCCTGCATTTCCGGCATACCGACCATCCATGGTCATCGCCGGAAAATGCTCCTGCATTTCCGGCGTACCGACCATCCATGGTCATAAAAAAAGGGGGCGCGTTGCGCGCCCCCTGCTGCTTCGGCGCGTTTAGGTCTCAGTCGCCGATGATGCGGAACCCGAAATACAACGATGCGGCGTCGATGTACTGCGCGCTACCCGAGAGATTCAGGCGCACCGTGGTCGGCTGCTTGAAGAAATCCTTGGCCTGCTCGGCGCTCAGCCCGTAGGTTTCAATGAGTGCCTTGCGCGTAAGGAAACCGGCGATGCACACGGCCGAGTCGCGCTTGCGTTCGCTGAAGTGCAATCCGGCCGGCAATGGCATCGCCAGACGTTGCGAAGAGGTCATCCCGGTCAGCAGCTTGCCGTCGAACGGCAGGCCGGTCGTCGGATCGATCAGGCCCGGCGTCGCAAGCAGCGGATTCTCGACAGTGAGCGTCGGGTTGATGTTCAGCCGCGCCAGCACGGATGCCGCAGTCGGATTGCCATAATTGACGTTGAGCACCGGCGACAGCCAATAGCACAGCAGCGAATTGGCCGCCTTCTCCGGCAGGTTGATGTGCCCGAGGTCTTCGAAACTGAAACTGGTGAGGGCAGGCGCCGGCGCGAGCGTCTGGCAGGCCGTGTCGGGATCGGCAGCGCTGCAGTCGCCGCTCAACTCCACCGTCATGTCGCTGACGCCGAGCCAGTGCAGATCGCGCCCGAACGAGTCGGTGTCGCCGACGTCGGCTTCGGTGACCGTCGTCGATGCCGCTGGGCGCGCCGGAGAGCGCGTAGCGTGAACGGGCGCATCGGCGGATGGTTCCGGGCGATCGCTGGACGCGGCGAATGGCGACGCTGCCAGCACCGGTAACGTGACTGATGTCAATGCGACAAAGCTGATTGATCGAAACAAGCGATTCATGGAGTTTCCTCATGTTGGAGAAAAGAACTGCCGGATGCTTCCTGCAGGCATGCACCGTAACCAAGACATACGAAGAAAGCCGGCAAAACCGGGCGGGCCACGAGCCGGTACAGCCTATGCGGCTGCAACGCGCCATTCCCCCGCTGAAGTCTCACTCGATAGTTGAAGTGGTTCGCAGAAACGACTGCGCGAGCGCTCGGCCGATTCCGGCCCTGCTGAGGCCCCCGCCGGTTATTCAGAAAATGTCCGGTAGCTGCCGCCCACGGCGGCATTCGCATACACTTCACGCGACAACGATCAGCTAGAGCGTTTGGTGCGACCGGCTCCGGTCTGAAGTCCATGCGGCGCAAAGTGCGCGTGACGACATGAGGAGAAATCGTGGAATACCTGTTTCCGCCCGCACTGCAGCCGTCGGTCGCCATCAGCGGCAGCAGCCAGCGTTTTCCGGTGCATCGCATCTACTGCATCGGCCGCAACTATGCCGATCATGCCAAGGAGATGGGCGCGGCGGTCGATCGCGGGAATCCAGTGTTCTTCTGCAAGCCGGCCGATGCAATCGTCGCTGACCGCGCGCAGATTCCTTATCCGATCGGCACGCACGACCTGCATCATGAAGTCGAGATGGTCGTCGCGTTGCAGTCCGGCGGCGTCGACATCGCGCCGACGCACGCGCTCAAACACGTGTTCGGCTACGCGGTCGGCCTGGACCTGACGCGTCGCGATCTGCAGAACATCGCCAAGACCAAGGCGCTGCCGTGGGATTCGGCGAAAGCGTTCGACCGCTCCGCGCCGGTGTCGGCAATCCGCCGCGCCAGCGAGTGCGGCCATCCGCAGCACGCGCCGCTCGTGCTCGACGTCAACGGCGCGCCGCGCCAGCACGCCGATGTGGCCGATATGATTTTCAGCGTCGCGGAAATCATCGTGCTGCTGTCGCGATTGTTCGAACTGAAAGCCGGCGACCTGATCTTCACCGGCACACCAGCCGGCGTCGCGCCGTTGCAGCGCGGCGACCGCTTCCACGCTCGGCTGGAAGGAATCGCAGAATTGCATGGCGCAATCGCCTAAGAAGGCGAAAACAGCGGATCGAACACCCATCGGGAGAATGCAATGAGTTTCTTCAGCGAGTTCAAGACGTTTGCGATGAAGGGCAACGTGGTCGACATGGCCACCGGTGTGGTGATCGGTGCGGCGTTCGGCAAGATCATCGCATCGCTGGTTGAAGGCATCATCATGCCGCCGATCGGCCTGCTCGTTGGCGGCATCGATTTCTCCGCGATCAAGACCGTCATCAAGGCAGCCGGCGCGGACGGCAAGGGCGAAGTGGCGATCCAGTGGGGCGCGTTCCTCAACACCGTGATCAGTTTCGCGATCGTGGCATTCGCGATCTTTCTCGTCATCAAGGCGATGAACCGCGTGGTCAGAAAGCAAGAAGCCGCACCCGCCGCGCCGCCGGCCGATGTGCTGCTGCTGACCGAGATCCGCGACCTGCTGAAGACGAAGCAGCTTTAGAAATTCACAGCCGCCCGCGGGATCGCCGCGGGCGCTGTGTAAGTCGGATCAGCGGCGTGTCCCCACGGGCACTGCTCCGTAGCCGAGGGTGGTCTCAATCCACCGTGAAATCTTGCAATGTCACCGGCGTCGCCTGCACGCCTGGGCCGCCGGCATCGACAATCGTGCCGTTGACCGTCAGATCGTCGTCGCCGAGTCCGCCGTCAGCGATAGTGAACGTCGCTGTGTTTCCTGCCAGAACGAGGTTATTGGCTGGGCCGAGCGTGTACCACGCGGCGGGGGTCGGTCCTGGAGTCGCGCCATATTTCCAATAGCTCTCCGACGCTTGGAATGCCGTTGGGAATGTCACCGTCACGGTAATCGTGCCGGAGCAACTGCTGGTCGTGAACTGGAACAAGCCATCAGGGAATGTCACGCCAGCCGGAGCTGGTGCTGGCGGACCAACGAGTGCTGCATTCGCAAACGAGCAGGTCGGACCGCCGCCACTGAGCAGCGCTGTCGCCGTGCCGGTGTTGGTAAATGTTGTGCCGCTGAACGTTGTCACCGCGCGATTGACCGTCACCGTGTAGGTCTGCATCGTGGTGCCGTCCTGCGCGGTGACGACGACCTGGATCGGCGGATTGGCGCCGACGATCAGCGCGATCGGCGCCGATGCCGAGCCGCTCGTCACGGGTACGCCATTCACCGTCACCGTCGCCGTTGCGTCCGCCACCGTCGGCGTTACCGTCACGCTGGTGGTCGCATTCGACACCGCATCGGTATAACCCAGTGTGGCGCTCGCAAACGCCGGCGTCAGCGTGCCCGCCGAGATCGTCAGATTGCTCAGGTTCGCGTTTGCGCTGAGCGGCACGTTGACGGCATTGGAAAACTCCGACGTGTTGTTGACATTGCACGCCGGCAGGATGATCCCCAGGTCGCCGACGAAGCAGATCAGGCTGTTCTTCCAATCGCCGAGGTTGCCGGGCTGATCCGTAAGCGGCGTGACGTCGGTCACGGTCATCACGATATGCGAGCCGGCCGTGCTCGTATTGAGCGAGGCCGTGCAGCGTCCGTTCGTACAGCCGGCTCCGGTCGGAAAGCCGGTGGCATCGGTGCTGACCGGCAGTTCACCGAGGAACGTCATGCTCGTCGCCGCATTGTCATCGGCAGCATTGATCTGAAAGAACTCGAGGCGGAAATCTGCCGGTCCGTGCGTGGCCAACGTCCAGTCCAGCGTCGTCGTGCCGCCGACCGACGCCGGCGCAGTAAATCCCGCACATTGCGCCGGCTCACCACCCGCGCCGGTGCAGATCACCGGCGGTGCTTGGTCCAGGTTGGCGTAGGTTCCGGAAAACTCCGGGTGCGGACCGTCCGCGGCATTGGCGGCGTGATCCAGGTCGATACCGATGCCGACACCGGCCGGCAGTGGCACCGGCTGGGCGTTCGGGTTGCCGCGCGCGTTGGCGTAGATCACGTTGCGCTGAACCAGGTTGCTCCAGCCGTTGGCCGCACCGCCGTTGAGAATCTTGACGCCATTGCGGCCATTGCCGGCAATCGTATTGACATCGCTCGCGTTCGGGCCGCCGACGCCGGTATTGCTCGCGCCATCGATGTGGATGCCGTCAAAGCCGTTGCCGAGCGTCAGATCACCGGCGAATGCCGGATACAGGCCGATCGTATTGCCGACCACGTGCGTGCTCGAGTTTGCACTGGTCGAGACGACAACCCCGTGGCGCTTGTTGCCGGTGATGACGTTGCCGCCGCCGATCGTATTGCCGGTCGAGGTGACGAGAATGCCGTCGCTGGCGTTGCCATAGGCGTTGCTCTGCTGCGGCGTGCCCGCAGGAATCTCGGCCATGCCGATGGTGTTGCCGACGACGCTCACGCCAGTGCTGACGCCGCCGATGTAGATGCCGGCACCGTTAGTCGGCAGGAGTTCCGGATCGGGGCTGTTCGGCGCGCCTTTGTTGTCGGAGATGAAGTTGCCCGGGCCGATCAGCAGCGCCATTCCAGTCGGATTTTTATTGGTCAGGCTGCCGTCGGGTTTGGTACTGGTGGAAATTCCAGTAGCGCCGTTGCCGATGTGATTGGCCGCAGCGGCTGTCGGTATGCCGATGCGATTGCCCATGATGAAGTTCGGCAAATACACGGTGCCGGAATCCACGCGCACGCCTTCGGCCGTATTGCCGCTGATCGTATTGTCCGGTCCGATCACGTTGCCAAACGTCGAGCCGGTCAGATGCACGCCGGCGCCGCCGTTCGGCATCGCGATATTGCCGGTGATGTCGGTGCCGATCATGTTGCCGGAGACGAACGTTGCGGCGAGGTTCTGGCTGAACAGCTCGATGCCGTTGATGGTGTTGCCCGAGATCACGTTGCCACTGATGAAATTCGGATTCAGCGACACCAGCGCCGTGGTCAGGTTGTTCACGAATGTGCCGATGTCGCTCTGCTGCACCGGCAATGGCGGGAACAGCGCGAACAGCCCGGTGAGCCCGCTGGTGTCGACATTGTTGTATACGTGCGATGCCGACAGCGAGATGCCGTGACCGGTGTTCGGCGTGGCGATCAGGCCGGTCGGGTCGACGCCGATGAAGTTGCCCACAAAATGGTAGCCGTGTCCGTTCGCCGAGATGCCGTCGCCGCTGCAGTTGCCGATGCTGAGCAGCGTCACAGTCGAACCGGTCGCGCCATCGACATAGCCGAGCGCCGGCGTACCCGAATCGGAGAGACTGATGCAGCCGTGCGCAAAACCGTTGCCGCTGCCGTTGATGAGCGCGGGGCCGGTGACGATGAACGGCGCCGTCATTGTCGGCAGGCTGCCGTTGATCACATTCACGACCGGTGTCGTGAACGTGATCTGATGCGGTGTCGCCGCGGTGGCGCCGGCGAGATTGTTGCCCTCGGTGATCGCCGCGCGCAGGCTGCAGATGCCGTTGATATCAGCGCAGGCGCCGTCGCCAGGAATCTTGTCATCGAGGTCGGTCGCACTGTCGGTGACGATAAACGTACCCGGGCCCGCGGCGGCAGCTGGCAGCGCGAAGCACGCGCACAACAACATCAGCAGCAGGCGGGCGGGGTCAAGCAAAAAGCGGACGGACACGGACTTCATGTTGGCGGTTCCTGCGTACATGGACTTGCGATCGGGTCGCGCCCGGCCCAGGCGCGCGACATCCCCGCCGCGAATCCAAGGAAATTCGCGGGCTGCTGGTAGGAACGCGGGAGAAAGCCAGGACCGAACATCGGTCCCGGAAAATTACCGTGGCCGGCGCGGGCGGGCACTAGCCTGCTGGCGGAAATATTCGCCGAACAGCACGGCGGCACTCGCCGCGACATTGAGGCTTTCCACGGCGCCGCTACCCGGTATCGTCAGGTGCAGATCGGCGCGGTCGATCAGGCCGCGGCTCAAGCCGCCGCCTTCGGCGCCGAGCACGAATACCGTTCGCGCCGGCAAGCGTGCGGCATACAGTGATTCGCCTTCGCGCGGCACACTGGCCGCGATCGCAAACCCCGCGTTGCGCAAGGCGCCGAGCGCGTCTTCGCCCGGCACGATGCGCGCGAGTGGCACCGCTTCAGCGCCGCCTTCGGCCACGCGATAGGCGGCACCGGACGCGGCGAGCGCGGAATCGGCCGGCAGAATCAGCGCGTGCACGCCGAAATTCGCCGCACTGCGCCACACTGCGCCGAGGTTGTGCGGATTGCCGACCCCGTCGAGCCAGGCCAGCACCACCGGCTGCGGCGCGCGGGGCAGGCGCGGCAACAGCGCCGACAGCGACGCCAGCGCGGCGCGACGCACCTCGAAACAGACGCCTTCGTGATGCTGGCTGCCGCTCAGCTTTTCCAGGTCGGCATTGCCGACGACGCGATAACCCAGGCGCTGTTGTACGCACCAAGCCAACACCGGTTGCAGGTCCGGAATGCGCGATTCGAGCAGATAGACCTTGCGCAGATCATGTGGCCGGCGCGCGAACAGAGCGCGGCACGCGTTCAATCCATAGATGCGGATTTCCTCGCCGCGGTTCGGGCGCGGCTTGCTCGGTTCATCAGCGGAATTCATCGGTTCATACTAACGCATGCGCATCGAAGTCATCGCCGCCGACATCACCACACTGGATGTGGATGCGATCGTCAATGCCGCGAACGAAACTCTCTTGGGAGGTGGCGGCGTCGACGGCGCGATCCACCGCGCCGCGGGACCCGAGCTGCTCGCCGCCTGCCGTGCGTTGCCGCAAGTGCGGCCAAACGTGCGCTGCCCGACCGGCGAAGCACGCATCACTCCAGGCTTTGCGCTGGCAGCGAAATTCGTGATCCACACGGTTGGCCCGATCTGGCACGGCGGCGCGCGCGGCGAACCGGAACTGCTGGCGAAATGTTACCGCGAGTCGCTGCGGCTCGCGGAGCAGAACGCGGTCTACAGCATCGCGTTTCCGGCGATCAGCTGCGGCGTATTCGGTTACCCGCTGGATCAGGCAGTCAGCATTGCCATCGCGCAATTGCAGGCCTGGTCGGCGGCGCTTCCGCGGCATGTGATCTTCTGCTGTTTCGGCAGCCATATCACGGACATCTATCGGCGCAGCCTTTCAGTCAGATCGCCCGCCCTGCCCAAAGACATCTGACTTCAAGCCGGCAAGACTTCGCGACCGCCTTGCGCCAGAATAGCGGCGGGAATCCTCCGGACCGTTGCTGCTCTAGGGAGATCTACGCATGCGAGTCGCACCACGCTGTTTGTTCCCGCTGTTGTGCGGAATTGTCTCCGTGTCCGCTTTCGCCGTCGATCATCAAGTGATGGTCGTCAACTTTGCCTTTTCGCCGCAGAACGTCGACATCGCTTCCGGCGATACGGTCACGTTCGTTAACAACAGCGGCTTCCACAGCGCCACGTCGGACGACAACGGGGTGACGTTCAACAAACCTGCGGCATCAGCTTCGTGGTCGTTCACGACACCGCCGTTGACCGCGAGCATCGGCTACCACTGCACAGTGCACGGCGGTGCCGGCAGCGGCATGTTCGGTACGATCACGCTGATCGTGCCGGTCCGGCTGCAGGCATTTGACGTCGACTGAAGCGCGGGGTTGACGCGGATCAAGGCGCAGCCGCGCCGGCGCGGGCACCTTTTGGGCATCTTCGACGCCTACCTCACGTCTGCCGCGCCCGCCGCAGTGTGCTATTCGCGCGCCGTGTGAAGCCGCTTCGGCTAGGCTTGACCTGAATCAACGCCGCAGCGCGGGCGCCAGTGCAAGATGACGCCACCGGTTGAGGAGATGCCAATGAACATGCGCTTGTCCGTCCTGATGGCCACGGTGTTGCTAGCCGCTATCCAGCCTGCCGCAGCAGCTGCCGACACGCTCGCGGCCGCGGCCAACCCCGGCTACGTGCATGGCGATTTCGGCCCACCGCGCGGCGACCCGATCCACGCCGTGCTGACGAGTCCGCCGAACGTTCCGGCGCCAACGTTTCGCAATTACCCGGCGAAAGTGATTGTCGAACTGGAAGTCATCGAGAAGGAGCTGCCGATCTCCGAAGGCGTGACCTACATGTTCTGGACATTCGGTGGCACCGTGCCCGGCAGCTTCATTCGCGTGCGCCAGGGCGACACCGTGGAGTTCCACCTCAAGAACAATCCGAACAACAAGATGCCACATAACATCGACCTGCATGGCGTTACCGGTCCGGGCGGCGGCGCGGCGTCGAGCTTCACGGCGCCGGGGCACGAATCGCAGTTTACGTTCAAGGCGCTGAACCAAGGCATCTACGTCTATCACTGCGCGACCGCGCCGGTCGGCATGCACGTGGCCAACGGCATGTACGGATTGATCCTGATCGAGCCGCCCGAGGGCTTGCCGTCGGTCGATCGCGAGTATTACGTGATGCAGGGCGATTTCTACACCACCGGCAAATACCGCGAGAAGGGCCTCCAGCCATTCGATATGGAGAAGGCGATCGACGAGAAACCGACTTACGTACTGTTCAACGGCGCCGAGGGCGCGCTGACCGGCGACAAGGCGCTCGCTGCCAAGACCAACCAGACCGTGCGCCTGTTCATCGGCAACGGTGGACCGAACCTGGTGTCGAGCTTCCATGTCATCGGCGAGATCTTCGACCGCGTGCAGCAGGAAGGTGGTACGCACGTGCAGGAAAACGTGCAGACCACGCTGATCCCGGCCGGTGGCGCATCGATCGTGGAATTCCACACCGAAATACCGGGCAGCTACGTGCTCGTTGACCACTCGATCTTCCGCGCCTTCAACAAGGGTGCGCTCGCGATCCTCAAGGTCGACGGCGAGCCAAACAAGGCGATCTACTCGGGCAAGGAAGTCGATTCGGTCTATCTTGCCGAACGCGCCGGCGCGAACCTCGCCGCGGTGACGCAAGCGACGAAAGCCGCCGCCGCAGGCAAGCTGACCAAGGACGAACAGATCAAGGCCGGCCAACAGCTGTTCGCCGGCACCTGTTCGGTCTGCCATCAGGCCAATGGCGAAGGGTTGGCGAACGTGTTTCCGCCGCTGGCCAAGTCGAGCCTGATCGCCGAGGACCCGAAACGGACGATCCAGATCCTGCTGCATGGACTCACTGGCAAGGTGAGCGTGAACGGCAAGGACTACAACTCGGTGATGCCGCCGATGAGCCAGCTCAATGACGATGAGGTCGCGAACATCCTCACCTTCGTCCTCAACAGCTGGGGCAACCCGGGCGGCCGCGTCGAAGCCGACGAAGTGGCGAAAGTGCGCGCCGCACCGGCGGTGGCACCGGCCGCGGGGCACTGAGCTACACGAGCATGCCGATGCGCGTCCTCGCCCTCGCCGCGGTGCTCGGCACCGGCGCAGTGCCTGCTGCGGAGTACGTTCCGCTCGCGGGCGGCACGTTCGCGAGTGTGCTGCCGGCGGATGCGAACGCCGCGGACGTCGCGGTCGCGCCGTTCCGGCTGCGCAGCCAACCGGTCACGAATGCCGAGTTCCTCGCGTTCGTGACGACCCATCCGCAATGGCGACGCGACCGCATCGCGCGCGTATTCGCCCAAGCCAGCTACCTGCAGCACTGGCCATCGGCAACGCAGCTCGGCACGTCGGCGCTGGCGCCGCAGCCGGTCACGCAGGTGAGCTGGTTCGCGGCGCAGGCGTTCTGCGCGAGCGAGCAAGCGCGGCTGCCGACGTGGAACGAATGGGAATTCGCCGCCGCCGCCGATGGCACGCACGTCGATGCGCGCAGTGATCCGGTGTGGCGCGAGCAGATTCTGTCCTGGTATGCGCGCCCATCCGACCAGCCACTCGCGGCAGTCGGCGGCGCGGCCAACCTGTACGGCGTGCGCGACCTGCACGGGCTCGTCTGGGAATGGGTCGACGATTTCAACGCGTTGCTCGTCGCCGCGGATAGCCGCGACCAGAACGATCCGGACCGCCTGAAATTCTGCGGCGCCGGTGCCTTGAACTTGCGCGACCGCGAGAACTACGCCGTACTGATGCGCGTGGCGCTGCTGTCGTCGTTACAAGCGTCCGACACCACGCTCAACCTCGGTTTTCGCTGCGCGAAACCGGCCGACTTGAACCCGTGAGGATGCCGCGCATGTCCAGATATCTCGCCGCACTGTTCGTGCTCGCGTTTGCAGCGACGCTGCCCGCGGCCGAACTGCCGGGCGATTCCATCTACCAAATGCCGCTAGCGCTCGTCGATCAGGACGGTCGCGGCTTCCAGCTCGCCGATCGCGCCGAGCGGCCGCAGCTCGTGAGCATGTTCTACACGTCGTGCCCGTACGTGTGCCCGCTCATTATCGACACGCTGAAGAAGACCCAGGCCGAACTCGCGCCGGCTGCGCGCGCCAAGGTCGACGTGCTGCTCGTGAGCTTCGATCCGGCGCGCGACACGCCGGCGCGACTCAAGCAGGTGTATGCCGAACGCAAGCTCGATAGCGCGAGCTGGACGCTCGCGCGCACCGACGAACGCAGCGTGCGCCAGCTCGCGGCGCTGCTCGGCATCCAGTACCGAGCGCTCGCCGGCGGCGACATCAGCCACTCCAGCGTCCTGGTGCTGCTCGATGCGCACGGCCGCGTGCTCGCGCGCACTGAGCGTATCGGCGCGACCGATCCCGATTTCGTCGCCGCGGTGAATCAGGCGCTCGCGGCACCGTAAACGAAAACGGGCGCCGCGGCGCCCGTTCCCTATTGCATGGATGGCCGACCCTGGCCGTTCTCTTTAGGCTGCTTTCTGCCACTGTCCGAGCGCGGCAAGGCCGTTCTCCTTCGCGCGCAGCGCTACGATTTTCTGCGCTTCGGCAAAGTTCGCCTGCATGTCGTTCCCCCACAGTTTCAACGCGGCCTGCTGCATCGCGCGGCCGTACGAGAACGACAGCGGCCAGGGATGCGGACCGATCTGGTTCATCGCATTCAGATGCGCCGTCGCCTGCTCGTCGCTTTGACCACCGGACAGGAACACGATCCCCGGCAGCAACGCCGGCACTGACGCCTTCAGACAGCGCACCGTCGCTTCGGCGACTTCATCGACGCTCGCCTGTTCGGAGCAGCTCTTGCCCGAGATCACCATGCTCGCTTTCAGGATCGTGCCTTCGAGCATCACGTTGTGTTCGTATAGCGAGGCGAACAGCGAACGCAGCGTCGCGTCGGTCACCTCGAAACATTCGTCGATGTCGTGCGTGCCGTCCATCAATATTTCCGGCTCGACCATCGGCACGATGCCGGCTTCCTGGCACAGCGCGGCGTAGCGTGCGAGCGCGTGGCAGTTCGCTTCGATGCAGGTGCCGGTCGGCATGTCGTCGCCGATCGTGATCACCGCGCGCCACTTGGCGAACTTCGCGCCGAGTTTGGCATACTCGTTCAGGCGTTCACGCAGGCCGTCGAGCCCTTCAGTGACGACTTCGCCGGGAAAACCGGCCAGTGGCATCGGACCCCTGTCGACCTTGATGCCGGGCAGGATGCCATTGTCGAGCATCACTTTCGTGAACGGCACGCCGGCCTTGGTCGACTGGCGGATCGTTTCGTCGTAGAGGATCGCGCCGGAGATGTGTTCGCCGAGTTTCGGCGCGGTCAGCAGCATTTCGCGGTAGGCACGGCGATTCTCCTCGGAATTCGGCACGCCAACCGCTTCGAAGCGCTTTTTGATGGTGTTTGTCGACTCGTCGATGGCAATGATACCTTTGCCGGGCGCAACCATTGCCTGGGCGATGCTTTCCAGTTGTTCGATGCTCATGAGGGAAACTCCGTGAACGCGAATGTGCGCGGGCGCTGCCGCCCGGGGGCGCGGATTATATGCCCTGGCGCCGCGCCGCGCGAGTTTCGTCTAGCGCACGGGAATGACCATTTCCTTGCCGCCGAAACCCTCGAGTTTGCAGGCATCGAGCACCTGCTTGCGCTGCGTCTGTTCGGCCGGATTCGTGGAAGTAGCGCTCGGCAGGTTGAACGGCATGACCACATAGGTATACACCGGCGTCTTGCCGGCGTTCTGCGGTGCCGCCACGAATTGCATGTCGCGCACGATGCCGATCGCAACCTTGCCCAGGTCGCCGTCCGGCACGAGCTTTTTCAATTCGATGTTGCTGGTGCTGCCGTCTTTCTCGACGATGTAGGACACCGCCGCGCACGTCGGCGCATCGAGGTTGCGCCCGTTATTCGGCACATTCGCTTGTCTAGCCGTGCCCGACACGAGCAGCCAGTAGTTGGCCAGGTGCTCGGGGGGGATGGTCTGTGCTTTTTCCGCGGCGAACGCGGTGGCGCCGGTCAGCACGATCAACGCGATCAACGCGCCGGTTTTCAGAATCCGTTTCACAAGTCCCCCAGCCCTTCCGCCACCCCGCCCGAGCCCACGCGCAGCAGCTTGAGCGTGTTCGTGCCGCCGTGCTGGCCGGTGTGGTCGCCGGTGGTGAGGATCACGCGATCGCCTTCGGCGAGGCGCGACAAGTTATACAAATGCTGGATCGCGGCTTTCGCTGCGTGTGCCGGATCGACGCCCTGTGGATCGAAATCGATCGGCGTGACGTCGCGATAGAGCATCATGCGCCGGCGCGCGGTCTCGCGTCGCGACAGCGCGTAGATCGGCACGCTGGAGCGATAGCGCGACAGCCATTGCGCGGTGCCGCCCGACTCGGTCAGTGCGACGATCGCGCGCACGCCGATGTGGCCGGCTACGAACATCGCCGCGAGCGCAATCGCCTGATCGGTGCGATCGAGCTTGTTGGCGATCGCATTGAGATCCTGCTTGGCTTCGAACTGGCGCTCGGCGCCGAGGCAGACACGGCGCATCGCGGCGACGGCCTTGTCCGGATGTTTGCCGGCCGCAGTTTCCTGCGACAGCATCACCGCGTCGGTGCCGTCGAGCACGGCATTGGCGACATCGAGCACTTCGGCGCGCGTCGGAATCGGTGACTCCACCATCGACTGCATCATCTGCGTGGCGGTGATCACGACCTTGTTGCGCTGTAACGCTTCGCGGATGATGCGCTTCTGGATGCCCGGCAGTTCGGCATCGCCAATCTCGACGCCAAGGTCACCGCGCGCGACCATCACAGCGTCGGAGGCATCAATGATTTCGCCGAGCGCGACGATCGCTTCGGCGCGCTCGATCTTGGCGACGAGCGCGGCACTGCCGCCGGCGGCGCGCATGAGCTTGCGGCTTTCGTCGATGTCGGCCGCGGACTTGGCGAACGATACGGCAAGAAAATCCACACCGAGCTGCGCGGCAAGGCGGATATCCTGCTTGTCCTTCTCCGCAAGCGCGGTCAGCGACAGCCCGCCGCCGAGTCGGTTTATGCCCTTGCGGTCGGATAGCGCGCCGCCGATCGTCACTTTCGTCTGGATCGTGGTGCCGTCGATGCGTTCCACGTGCAGTGCGATCAAGCCATCATCGAGCAGCAAGGTGTCGCCGGGTTTTACATCTTTATACAAATTCAGGTAACTGACGCCGACGCGCGTGACATCGCCGGGCAGCGCGTTGGCGTCGCATTCCAGCGCGAACGGCCGCCCCGGTTCGAGCAGCACCGGTGCGGCGGCAAATTTGGCGATGCGGATTTTCGGCCCTTGCAGGTCGGCGAGCACGGCGACTTCGCGGCCCAGCTTGGCGGCTATTTCGCGCACCTGTTTAGCGCGCCGCTGGTGATCTTCGGCCGCGCCGTGCGAGAGGTTGAGCCGCACCACATCCACCCCTTCCTCGAGGATGCGCGCCAGCATGTCATCGGCATCGGTGGCCGGGCCGAGTGTGGCAATGATCTTGGTGCGGCGCAGTTGGGGGTCCATATTTCAAGCCACTCGTCTGGTCCGTCAAGGGAATCTCTGAATAAGCTGCTGCGCTCGGCATCTCGCGCGTCGGCGGTGCTCGGAATCCTCATTTACGACGCAGTAAACTCCGGTTCCTGCGCTCCGGCGTCGCGCGATCTGTCTTCGCTCGCGACGCTTATTCAGAGGTTCCCAAGCCGCTAAACTTAGCACAGTCGGGTTTACGGGAATGAACATGAGCGATATCGACGCAGGCAGGGCGCTGGCGCTGAACGGGTCGCTGCAGCGGCCGAAACGCTGGCTGATCGCGATGTTGGGAATACCACTGCTCGCGGCGGCTGCCGCACTTGCGCTCAGCTATGTGCATGCCAGCACGGCGGCCAAAGCGCCGATGCTGTTCGCGGCGGCGATCGCGCCGCTGGTGATCCTGCTCGCAACCGTGATGATCCTGCGTTCGCTCAGCCGTGCAGGCGTGTATGTCGACCAAGGCGAACTGATCGTAAAACCCGGTATTGGCAGCAAGCGCATTGCGCTCTCGGCGCTGCGCGCTCACGGCTTGAGCGTCGTGAACTTGAGCGAACGCGCCGAACTGAAACCCCTGTTGAAACTCTGGGGTACGAGTCTGCCCGGCTTCACCGGCGGACGTTTTCGTCTGCGCAATGGCGACCGCGCGATCTGCTTGCTGCTCGACCGTACACGCGTGAGTTATTTGCGCGCCGATGACGGAACCGCCGTGCTGCTGTCGCTCAGGGACCCCGAACAGCTGCGGGGACTGCTGCAGCGCTAACCGTACTCGGCATCGCCAGCAGCCGCGCCAAGTCATGCGGCGTGTGCGCGAGCGCATGCGCGCCGGCTTGGGTGAGTTCCTCGACGCTGCCGAAGCCCCAGCTCACGCCGATCGCACGCACGCCGGTCGCGCGCGCGCCGGCAATGTCGAAGTGGCGGTCGCCGATCATCGCGGCGTGTTCAGGCAGCGTGGCGAAATCGCGCAGCGCCTGCGCGATCATTTCCGCTTTCGCGCTGTGCGTGGTCTCGGGCTCGGCGCCGTACACCTGCGTAAAGGCCGATCCGAACGGCAGCGCGGCGACGATCTTGCGCGCCTGCACGATCACTTTCGTGGTCACGACCGCGAGACGACAGCCGTTCGCAACCAAGCCGGCGATCACTTCGGCGACACCGGGATACACGCTGTGGCCGCTCCAGCCGGTCGCGATGTAGTGTTCGCGATAATGCGCAATCGTCGTCTCGACGAGTTGGGCATCGTCGCCGAGCACGCTCGGAAAACTCTGATGGAACGGCGGGCCGATCCAGCCACGCAGCACTTCGCGCGGCGGCAGCGCCACGCCGACCTGCGCGAATGCGTGATCGAGGCTGGAAAAAATCCCAGCCGCCGAATCGATCAGCGTGCCGTCCAGGTCGAACAGCACCAGTTGCGGTGATTTCACCTCAGGCACTCCGCGCGTTCAGCGCTTCCACGGCGGGCAGAACTTTGCCTTCGAGGAATTCCAGAAACGCGCCACCACCGGTGGAAATATACGAAATAGCATCTTCCACCTGGTATTTCTCGACCGCGGCGAGCGTGTCGCCGCCGCCGGCGATCGAAAACGCGTTCGACGCCGCGATCGCGCGCGCCAGCGTTTCGGTCCCTTTGCCGAATGCATCGAACTCGAACACGCCAACCGGGCCGTTCCAGACCACGGTGCCGGCTTTTGCGATCAGCGCGGCATACGCTTGCGCGGTCTGCGGGCCGATGTCGAGAATCATGTCGGTGGCGCCGACGTCGGCCACGCTTTTCACCACCGCCGGCGCAGTAGCCGCAAATTCCGGTGCGACGACGACGTCGCTCGGAATCGGCACCTCCGCACCGCGCGCTTTCGCTGCAGCCATGATCTTTTTCGCCGTGTCGAGCAGGTCCATCTCGACCAGAGACTTGCCAACGTCGTACCCGGCCGCGGCAATGAACGTATTCGCAATGCCGCCGCCGACAATGAGCTGATCGACTTTGGCCGTAAGGGTCTGCAGCAGTTCGAGTTTGGTCGACACCTTCGAGCCGGCCACGATCGCGAGCAGCGGCCGCGCCGGTTGATCGAGCGCTTTCGTCAGCGCGTCGAGTTCGGCCATCAGCAGCGGCCCGCCGCAGGCGATTTTCGCCGCCCGGATCGCGCCGTGGGTGGATGCCTGCGCGCGATGTGCGGTACCGAATGCATCCATCACGTAGATATCGCACAACGCCGCATATTTCGCCGCCAGCTCCGGCGCGTCCTTGGCTTCGCCGACGTTCATGCGGCAGTTCTCCAGCAACACGATTTCGCCGGCCGCCACGTCAACTCCGTTCAAGTAGTCGCGCAGCAGCCGCACGGGCTTGCCCAGTGCGTGACCGAGCCAGTCCGCGACCGGTTGCAACGATTCGGATTGCTCGAACACGCCTTCCTTCGGCCGACCCAAATGCGACAACACCATGACACTCGCGCCAGCGTCGCGGGCACGCACGAGCGTGGGCAGCGCGGCCTGCAGGCGTTGCGCCGCGGCGACTTTGCCGTCCTTGAGCGGCACGTTGAGATCCTCGCGAATCAGCACTCGCTTGCCGGCGAGATCAAGATCAGTCATGCGCAGTATGGCCATCGCGGCATTCCAGAGGCAGAAGGCGCGTATTGTAAGGCTGTGGCACACTGGCGGCATGCGCCCGAGCTTGCCCCGCCTGTTCGCCGCCGCTCCCGACGCGATCACCGCGGCGATTTTCCTCACCGCCTGGATCGCGCCGACGCTGCCCGGTCCGGAGGTGGTCAAGAACCTCATGTTGACGATGCTGATCGAGTTCATCGTCGTGCACTCCAGCGCGTTCTACGCGGGCATCAGCGCGGCGGAGAGCGTGGCGCGTGCTAAACGCATGCTGATGCTGCTCGGGTTCGCCGCGTTCTACATGATGTTCGTGGTTGCGTTTGCGCTCGCGTTCGACAGCACCTGGCCGATCATCGCGTTTGCTTGGCTGCTGCTCAGCCGCTTCGCGCATTTATGGATGCATCCGACGCCGGGCTCACGCGAAACCGAGCGCATGATGATCACTTGGGCCGCATCGTGCGCGGCCTACGTGCTCGGCGCCCTGGTCACCGTCGTGTTGCCACTACCGGCGCTCGGTATTACGCCGGACTTCATCACCTCGATGCATCTGTCGGGCAGTGGCGCGTGGATCGAGCGCCCGCAAACCGTGCTCGCGTTTGGATTTCTGTATTTCGCGGTGCAGGCCTGGGTGAAGTACGCGCTTGCGGGAGGCGAACAACACTCGCCACCCGCGCGGCAACTGAGTTCCGGCAGGCCATGAGCACGGACTGGCTGCCCGTGCTGCAAGGACAACGTGTGCGCCTGCGTGCGCAGCGTGCAGACGATGTGCCGGCGCTGTTTGCGTTGTATTCCGACCCGCGGGTCATGCGCTACTGGAGCACGGCGCCGTTCACGCATATGCAACAGGCGCAGGACAAATTCGAATTCCACGACCGCGGCGTGCGCGCCGGCGAATTCGCGCAATGGGCCGTCGTGCTCGATGAAGATGCATTGATCGGCACCTGTTCACTGTTCGAACTCAGCATGGCGGATCGCCGCGCCTCGTTCGGTTACGCTCTCGCCAGCGCGCAGTGGGGCAATGGTTACGCGTTGGAAGCCACGCGTCTGGTCGTCGAGCACGCGTTCGGCGTGATGGCATTGCGCCGCCTTGAAGCCGATGTCGATCCGCGCAATCTGGCGTCGCTGCGCCTGCTCGATCGGCTCGGCTTCACGCGTGAAGGTCTGCTGCGCGAGCGCTGGCAAGTCGGTGGCGAAACGCAGGACAGCCTGATCTGTGGATTGCTCGAACGCGACTACGCCGCGGCGACGGCAGGCGTCGTGCAATCAGGCGCCTAGACGTTTATGTAACGGACTCCGTGGAAACACTCGCCTTCATTCAGGACCTCGCCGTGATCATGCTCGCTGCCGGCGTGGTGACGGTTGTGTTCCACCTGCTGCGCCAGCCGGTCGTGCTCGGCTATATCGCCGCTGGCGTGCTGATCGGGCCGCACACTGTCGGCCTGCAGGCGCTCGTCACCGACGAGCAGACCATCCACACGTTGGCCGAACTCGGCATCGTTTTCCTGCTGTTCTCGCTCGGCCTGGAATTCTCGCTGCGCCACCTGCGCCAGGTCGGCGCCACGGCGCTCGTGGCCGCGCTGATGGGCATCGTTCTGCTGCTGTGGCTCGGCTATGAAATCGGCCTCGCCTTCGGCTGGAACACGATGGATGCGCTGTTCCTCGGCGCGATGCTGTCGATTTCCTCGACCACAATCACGGTGAAGGCGATCGGCGAGCTCGGCCTGAAGAAGCAGCCGTTCGCACAAGTCGTGTTTGCGATCCTCATCGTCGAAGACGTGCTCGCAATCGCGATGATCGCGCTGCTCTCGGGCATCGCCGCCACCGGCACGGTCGATAGCGGCGAAGTGTTGCGCACGCTCGCCGGCCTGACCGTATTCCTGGTCGCCTCGCTCGTGATCGGCATTCTCGGCGTGCCGCGGCTGCTCGATTTCGTCGCCCGGTTTCATCGCGACGAAATGCTGCTGGTCGGCGTGCTCGGTCTGCTGTTCGGCTTCTGCCTGCTCGTGTCCTGGCTCGGCTACAGCCTCGCGCTCGGCGCGTTTCTCATCGGCGTGATCGTCGCCGAAGCGCGCTGCCTGCCGCGCATCGAACGCCTGATCGCGCCGGTACGCGACATGTTCAGCGCAATCTTCTTTGTCGCCGTCGGCCTGCAGTTCGATCCGCACGCACTGCTCGACTATGCGAAACCGATCGCGGTGATAACGACCGTCGTCGTGATCGCGAAAATCGCCGCGCGCTGCGCCGGCGCGTTCGTCGCCGGCCAGAGCGGACGCACCGCGCTGCGTGTCGGCATGAGCCTGGCCCAGATCGGCGAGTTCTCGTTCATCATCGCCACGCTAGGCGCAACGCTGAAAGTCACCAGCGGTTTTCTCTATCCGATCGCTGTAGCCGTGTCCGCGCTGACCACGCTGCTGACGCCGTATTTGATCCGCGCTGCCGATCCGCTCGCGCGGCGCCTGCGCATGCTGCAGCCGCTGGGCTTGCGGCGCATGTTGCAGTTGTATACCGAATGGCTGCAAGGTTTGCGTCTGCAGGGCGACCGCGCCGTGATCGCGGCGATGGTGCGGCGCATCCTGCTGCAGGCGTTCGTGAATTTCTGCCTGGTCGCGGCAATCTTCGGCGGCGGCGCGTACTTCGCCAGTTCATCGCTGCTCAATCTGCGCGCGAGTGGCTACGATCCGCGCTTCGTGCATGCCGCTATCTGGGGGGCCGCACTGGTCCTGTCGCTGCCGTTCCTGATCGCTGCCTACCGCAAGCTCAAGGCGCTGGCGATGATGCTCGCGGAGGTTGCGGTACGCGCCGGACGCCATACCGAGCGCGTGCAGCGCATCGTCGCCGAAGTGCTGCCGGCGATCTCGGTCGCCGCGATGCTGCTGCTGGTGTGCGCGCTGTCGTCCAGCATCCTGCCGCCGGCGGAACTGTTGGTCGCGGTGTCGGCGATGGGTGCGCTGATCCTGCTGCTGCTGTGGCGCTCGCTGGTGAAATTGCACTCGCGACTCCAGATTGCGCTGCTGGAGACGCTGCAGTCGGAGAAAGAGTCACATTAGAAGCTGTCATCCCGGCATGGATTGTCGGAATGACTTCTTAGAATTATTTGGCCGCCATCACCGCCAGCGTCATATCCAGCATGCGGTTGGAGAAACCCCACTCGTTGTCGTACCAGCTCAGCACTTTCACGAGCGTGCCGCCCATCACTCGAGTCTGCGTCGAGTCATAGATCGACGACAGCGAGTTATGGTTGAAGTCGACCGAAACCAGCGGCTTCTTGTTCATGCCGAGGATGCCCTTGAGCTTGCCTTCGCTGGCTTCCTTCACCGCCGCGTCAATCTCGGCGTGCGTGGTTTCGCGCTTGGCCTGGAACACCAGGTCGACGACCGAAACATTGATCGTCGGCACGCGCATAGCGAAGCCGTCGAGTTTGCCGTTGAGTTCCGGCAATACGAGGCCGACGGCGGCGGCGGCGCCGGTCTTGGTCGGGATCTGGCTCATCGTGGCGCTGCGCGCGCGGCGCAGATCCTTGTGGAAGACGTCGGTGAGCACCTGATCGTTCGTGTACGCGTGGATCGTCGTCATCAAGCCGTGCACGATGCCGATCTTCTCGTGCAGCACCTTGGCCAATGGCGCCAGGCAGTTCGTCGTGCACGAGGCGTTCGAGATCACTTCATGCTTCGCGGTGAGCTTGTCGTCGTTGACGCCGAATACGAACGTGCCGTCCACGTCCTTGTCGCCCGGCGAGGAGATGATGACCTTCTTCGCCCCACCGTGGATGTGCGCGCCGGCCTTGGCCTTCGACGTGAACAGACCCGTGCATTCGAGCACGACGTCCACGCCGAGCGAACCCCACGGCAACTTCGCCGGATCGCGCTCGGCGAACACCTTGATCTCGTCGCCCTTGACGACGATGTTGCCGCCGTCGACACCGACTTCGTAAGGGAACTTCCCGTGCGCGGTGTCGTACTGGGTCAGATGCGCGTTCGTCTCGGCGTCGCCGAGATCGTTGACCGCGACGACCTGGATTTCCTTGGTGCGGTTCGCTTCGTACAAGGCCCGCAGCACATTGCGGCCGATGCGGCCATATCCGTTGATCGCGACTTTTACCGCCATGGCAGGACTCCTGAAGAATGTGGAAAATCGAAGGCTGCGTATTGTACTAGACTCGGGGCCGGGGACCGCCGGAATGCCCATGCCAGCGCAAGTCGCGTCGTTTTTCCATGCACCAACGAACACGTGGTCGCATATCGTCAGCGACCCGGCCACTCGCTTCGCGGCGATCATCGATGCGGTGCTCGATTTTGACCCGGCGACAGCGCGCGTTTCGACGCCGTCAGCACAGCGCCTGCTCGAGCACGTGCGTGGGCATGCGTTGTGCGTGGAGTGGATTCTGGAAACGCATGCGCACGCTGATCATATGACCGCGGCCGGCTGGCTCAAGCAACAGCTGCCGTCAGCCAGGACCGGCATCGGCGCCGGTATCGTCGCAGTGCAGAAGCATTTCGCCAACGTGTTCGCGTTTGGCGCGGATTTCCGCAGCGACGGCTCGCAGTTCGACCAGCTGTTCGCCGATGACGAACGCGTGATGATCGGCAACCTCGAAACTCGCGTCATCGCCACGCCGGGACACACCAGCGACGGTGTGAGCTACCTGGTCGGCGACTGTGTCTTCGTCGGCGATACGTTGTTCGCGCCGCAAGGCGGCACTGGCCGTTGCGATTTTCCGGGTGCCGATGCCATGACGCAGTACCGCTCGATCCAGCGTCTGTATGCACTGCCGGACGCCACGCGCGTGTTCCTCTGCCACGACTATCCCGACAGCGGCGCTGAGCCGACCGCGCAGACCACGATCGAGGCGGAAAAACGCGGCAACGTGCAGTTGAATGCGGCGACGCGCGAAGCCGACTACGTCGCTACGCGCCGGCGCCGCGATGCAACTCTCGATGCACCGCGGCTTTTATATCCTTCCCTGCAAGTCAACATTTGCGCCGGGCGCCTGCCGCCAGTCGATGCCGCCGGGCGCGTGCAGCTGCGGGTGCCGGCAACAACAGCCGGCTAGGTTTGCAGAATTACCGTGCAATGCGACTCCGCTGGCGGATTCGCGCGCGAGAAATCGCTACTGCCCGCTGCTTCGTCCCAGACGAAATCGTCGACACCGAGTTCGAGCAGCCGTTCGTGGATGCGGCGCTCGTAGTGTTCGCTGACAAAACGCACGACGCGCTGGATTTCCTTGTTGCGAACTTTCTGCGTGTTTCCAATCGAATCGGTGTTGTAAAACTGCACGTAACACATCTGCGGTATGTGCACGAAGCGCGTGGTCAAGAACAGCCGCACCATGAGCTCATAATCGTCTGCCACGTGCAGACTGCTATAACCACCGGCGTCGACATAGGCCTTGCGCGTCCAAGCACGCACATGGTTCGGTACGCCGACGATGTGACGGATCGTCTTGGCATTGATGTGCAGCGCATCCTGGACCAGATATTCGGCCGGTTCCGCCGAGAACGTTTCGTAGCGCTGCGCGTGCGTTTCCCAGTGCGCCTTGCCGTAGCCGTACGCGTACTGGTCGCCGTAGTGATGGCACAGCGTTGAACCTTCGTAGCGTTCCGTCCAGTTCGTGTAGGCTACCCCGCATTCCGGATGACGTCGGAACGCTTCGACCACCCAACTCAGCGCGTGCGGGGTCAACACGTCGTCGTGGTCGAGCTCCAGCAGGATCTCGCCAGTGGCCGCGGCGCACAGATGACCCTTGAGCTGACCGATATTGCCGCTGGGTTTGTCGAGGTTGTGCATCGAGACGCGATAGTCGCGCGCGATCTCGCGCAAGGTGTCCAGCGTGCCCGCTTCGCTGGAATGATCATCGGCAATCACCCACTCCCAATCGGCGTATGACTGCTGTTGCAGCGAACGGTACGTGCGCAGCAGCTTGTCGCGACCGGTGTTGTATACCGGCGTGAACACGCTGATCTTGCGCGGCGCCTGCTGCCGCAGAGGTTCGGGAAGGGCCGCGAGCAGAAAACAGTAGAGAATCTCGCCGCCGGTCAACTCGGCGGGACTGTTCTTGTGAATCCATTTGCGCCGGATGTAATACGGCGCCGCCATCAGCTTGGTAAAACTATCCATGCGGCCGATCGTCACGATCGCCTGCGGATCGAACTCGGCGAGAATGCGTTCCAGATCGCGATCGTCAGCGAACACACTGATCGCAAACTCGTCGGTCTCGTACGCCGCGGCCGCATGCGAGCGCAGTTGCTCCGGCGACAGTTCGTCGAGCGAAGCAACGCCGAAGATCGCGACTTTGGGCAGCCCCGGATTTCTCATCGCAGTGTCGCGCGCAGCGCCGGCAAGTCGTCTATCCGATGACGGAGCGAGCGGCGGCCACAACCGCGTCGACCGTGAAACCGAAATGCTTGAACAGATCCTTGTCGGGTGCCGATGCGCCGAACCTGTCGATGCCGACTACATGACCATCGAGGCCAACGTACTTGCGCCAGTAATCGGTGACGCCGGCCTCGACCGCGACGCGCTTGCGGCATGCCGGCGGCAGCACGCCGTCACGGTAGGCCTGCGGCTGGCGGTCGAACACGTTCGTGCACGGCATCGACACGACACGCGCACGGATGCCGTCCGGCGCCAGCGCTTGCGCCGCCTGCACCGCGAGGTCAACTTCCGAACCGGTGCCGATCAGGATCACATCGAATTCGCCGCCGGGCGGATCGGCGAGCACATAGCCGCCGAATTCGATCAAAGTGAGTTGCGCTTCGGTGCGCGGCTGATGCGCCAGCGCCTGGCGTGAGAACACCAGACACGACGGGCCTTCCTTGCGTTCGATCGCGGCTTTCCACGCGACTGCGCTCTCGACCGCGTCGCACGGACGCCACACTGTGTTGTGCGGAATCAGGCGCAGGCTCGCCAGATGCTCGATCGGCTGATGCGTCGGGCCGTCTTCGCCGAGGCCGATCGAATCATGCGTATAGACGTGGATCGCGTGCGCCGGAATCAGCGCCGACATGCGCACGGCGTTGCGCGCGTAATCGGAAAACACCAGGAACGTCGCATCGTACGGAATGAAACCGCCGTGCAACGCAAGCCCGTTGCTGATCGCAGTCATGCCGAATTCGCGCACGCCGAAGTAGATGTAATTCGCCTGCGCGTCGGCGGAATTGACGTCCTTGCTGCCTTTCCAGATCGTGAGGTTCGAACCGGCCAGATCCGCCGAGCCGCCGATCAGTTCCGGCAACTTTGGTCCGTACGCATCGAGCGCCATTTGCGACGCCTTGCGCGATGCGATCACCGGGCCGTCAGCTTGCATCTTGCGAATGAAGGCGTTCGCGTGCGTGAGCCAATCGCTCGCAAGGTCGCCGTTGACGCGCCGCTCGAATTCCGCGGCGAGATCGGGATGCGCTTTTTTATACTGGGCGAACTGTGCGTTCCACTGCGCTTCACGCTGCGCGCCTTTGGCGCGCGCATCCCAGCCGGCATAGATCTCGGCAGGCACTTCGAACGGCGGGTAATTCCAGCCCAGATTCTGGCGCGCCGCCGCCACTTCATCCTTGCCCAGCGCTGCGCCGTGCGTGGCTTCGGTGCCCTGCTTGTTCGGCGCGCCGTAGCCGATGATCGTCTTGCAGCAGATCAGGGTCGGCTTGTCCGGATCGATCGCGGCGGAAACCAGCGCCGCCTTGATCGCCTCGGAATTGTGGCCGTCGACGTCGCGCAGCACTTCCCAACCGTAGGCCTCGAAGCGCTTGGGCGTGTCGTCGGTAAACCAGCCGTGTACTTCGCCGTCGATCGAGATGCCGTTGTCGTCGTAGAGCGCAATGAGCTTGCCGAGCTTGAGCGTGCCGGCGAGCGAGGCCACCTCGTGCGAGATGCCTTCCATCATGCAGCCGTCGCCCATGCAGACGTAGGTGTAGTGGTCGACGATGGGCAGACCGGGCTGGTTGAAGCGCGCCGCAAGGACTTTCTCGGCGAGCGCCATGCCAACCGCATTCGCAAGACCCTGGCCGAGCGGGCCGGTCGTTGTCTCGATCGCCGCGAATTCACAGGCTTCGGGATGTCCCGCAGCTTTGGAATGCAGCTTGCGGAAGTGTTTGATGTCCTCAAGCGGAAAGTCGTAGCCGCTCAGATGCAGCAGCGAATACAGCAACATCGAGCCGTGGCCGTTGCTGAGCACGAAACGGTCGCGGTTGGACCATTTCGGATTTCCCGGATTGTGGCTGAGGAAATCGTTCCACAGTACTTCGGCAATATCGGCCATGCCCATCGGCATGCCCGGATGGCCGGATTTCGCGGCCTCGACCGCATCCATTGACAGCGCGCGAATGGCGTTGGCGAGTTCTCGACGGCTCGGCATGGCGACTCTCTGTGGCAACAACGAAAAGCGCCGCCGGAAGGCGGCGCGAGGGCGCGTATTGTCGCCGAATCGGCGAATCACCGCCACGAAAACAAACGCCCGGCGTGGTGCTGCCGGGCGTTTTTTGTCCGCGTTTTCCTAGTTGACGATGATGGCGATGTACTCGAACGTGACGCCGCCGTTGATCGTGGTGAGATTGCCGTTGCTCGCGGACCGGCAACTGAATGCGAATCCAGTCGTGGTCTGCGACTCAACGTTGATGTAGCAGCTGCCGGAGCCGAAGCCGGTAGGTGCCTGGTAGACGATCACGCTGACGGTGTAATTCGTAGTGCCGATTGCCGTGCTGAAAGCTACGTTCACCGTTGTGCCCGACGCGCTCGTCGTCACCAGGCCCGCGCGCGCGGACGCTATGCCGCCGGTCGTGCCGGTGGAGCCTTGCGCACCTTGTGCGCCCTGAGGACCCTGCGGGCCCGGCACGGTAGACGCAGCACCGGTTGCGCCTTGCGAACCTTGCGGACCAGCCACGCCTTGCGGACCGATTGCACCCTGCGCACCAGTCGCCCCTTGCGCGCCGGTCGTACCCTGTGATCCCGCTACACCTTGGGGACCCAGCGCACCTTGAGCGCCCTGTGTACCGGTTGCACCTTGCGAACCGGTCGCACCCTGGACGCCTTGTGGACCGATCGCGCCTTGCGCTCCGGTTGCGCCTTGGGTGCCTGTTGCGCCTTGAGCGCCGGTAACGCCTTGCGAACCAGTGGCACCTTGGACACCTTGCGGGCCCGTCGCGCCTTGCGTGCCGGTCGCACCTTGAGTTCCGGTTGCGCCTTGGGTGCCTGTTGCACCTTGCGCGCCGGTAGCACCTTGAGCACCAGTGGCTCCTTGCGAACCGGTAGCACCGGTTGTGCCCTGCGGGCCTGTCGCACCTTGAGCGCCGGTTGCGCCTTGCTGTGCGAGCAGATCCCAGTCCGTGCTGTCGCTCGCCGGATCCGAGGCGTTGCTGCCGGTGAGATTGACGTAACTTGAGCCATTGAACGTCACCACATCGTAAGCGCTGTACGTGCCTGAACCCAGATAAGCGCCCACCTCGGTGAACCCTTGGCCTTGTGCGCCGACCGGACCTTGCGAACCGGTTGCGCCTTGCGCGCCGGTTGATCCTTGCGTGCCGGTTGCGCCAATCGCACCTTGCGGGCCAATTGGGCCTTGCACACCGTCCGGACCGATCGGCCCTTGTACGCCCTGCGGACCCAGTGCGCCTTGTGAACCAGTTGCGCCTTGTACACCTTGTGGACCTGTAGCGCCTTGCGTACCGGTCGTGCCTTGGACACCTTGCGCACCTTGCGACCCGGTTGCTCCCTGCGCACCTGTTGCGCCTTGCGTGCCGGTCGCACCTTGTGGACCTGTTACACCTTGAGCGCCGGTGGCGCCCTGTGAACCCGTGGCGCCTTGAACGCCTTGCGGGCCTACGACGCCCTGCGATCCGGTTGCACCTTGCGCGCCTGTTGCGCCTTGCGTACCTGTTGTACCTTGTGGACCAATCACACCTTGCGCGCCTGTTGCGCCCTGCGACCCGGGCGCACCCTGCGATCCGGTTGCCCCCTGCGGACCAATTACGCCTTGTGGACCAATCACGCCTTGCGCGCCGGTCGCGCCCTGGGCGCCCGTTGCACCCTTCTGTGCGAGCAGATCCCAGTCCGTGCTGTCGCTCTCCGGATCCCCAACGTTGTTGCCGGTGAGATTGACGTAACTTGAGCCATTGAACGTGACCACGTCGTAGGCGCTGTAGGTGCCCGACCCCAGATAGGCGCCCATCTCGGCGAACCCTTGGCCTTGCGCGCCTAATGGACCCTGCGAACCTGTTGCGCCCGTCGCGCCCTGCGCTCCTGTTGTGCCTTGAGGACCGGCCGCGCCTTGTGTACCGGTTGTACCCTGAGATCCGGTTGCGCCTTGCGGTCCGGTCGCGCCCTGCGTGCCTGTTGCACCGGTTGCGCCTTGAGCACCTAATGCGCCTTGCGGGCCTGTTGAGCCTTGCGTGCCTGTTGCACCTTGAGCACCGGCAGCACCTTGCGATCCGGTCGCGCCTTGGACGCCTTGGGAACCGGTCGCACCTTGGGTACCGGTTGCACCTTGAGAACCCGTTGCGCCTTGAACACCGGCAGCACCTTGTGATCCAGTTGCACCTTGCGCGCCTGTTGTACCTTGGACACCTTGTGGACCAGTTGCTCCTTGGACGCCTTGCGGACCGGCCGCGCCTTGCGCACCTGTCACGCCCTGTGACCCGGTTGCACCTTGAGTGCCTGTCGCACCCTGGACGCCTTGCGGACCCGCGACGCCTTGCGAACCGGTGGCACCCTGCGGGCCTTGTGTACCCTGTGGGCCTTGCGGGCCTCCCGGAGTCATCGCGAACTGTGCGACCGGTACGGTGTTTACCGGCTGGCGCGACAGTGGCGTGCCATTGACGTCGATCTGCAAATAGTACTGGGTACTACCAAACGCGAGGCCGAAGTCAATATCTGCCGTAAACAGACCATTAATGACCTGAATGTTCTGGACCAGCGGGCCAGCAATCAGATTGCCGCCAGTCGACGCGTCATACAGGCTGAAACTCATCGAATAGGTATTCGATGTAAGCGCTCCATGATCGTTGAGTCGCCCCTGATAAGTAAAAGCCGTCGTCTGGTTCGCGGCAATGGCAGTGTCGACAGCTGCGCCGCAGCTCATCAATGCCGAAGCGATCAGGACGTAAAGTGTTTTGCGTTTCACGATCAGCACCTCTCAAAACCGTCAAAAAACAGTTCATCCCCCGAGTTCGGCGCTACCGCCCAAAACCCCGCGAGAATCGAATAGAAACCACCGCTGGAATACCCGGGTGACGCGTGGCCCGCTGTGCCGTTCAGGATGAAACAGCTGTTGCGCGCGCGCTTGCCCGCGGAGCTGATTTGATGAAAATCGATGGCGTATGCTGGCCCGGTCTGAGCGCTACCGTCCGACCAGGTCACACCGGCAACCGCTGCCAGCAGTGCCCCGGCAAATGTGGCGCGCAGCATCCTCCGCCGCCTTCGATGATGCGTCGTTTCCATGAAACCCTCTGCTTGAATTTGACGAACAGCCCCTTGCGCATACCCACCAAGCGGCAACGCCAGAAAATCCACCGTTGGTGAATGCGATCACACTAAATTTGTTACCCGCATCACAAAAGCAACTAAGGTGCCAACCATCCTGAACGACTTCAGCGCCGTGTTGATGCTCGCAGCAGCGTCCTGGCATTTCGGAGCGCCTTCCGATGCGCCCACGGCTCGACGCTGATTCGGCTATCGCATAAATTGGTTGCGCCTGCAGGCTCGCGGTAAACCTTCGCCACCCCCTTCAGCAAGGAAGAACAACATGAGAATCATGGTCACCGGTACCGCCGGCTTTATCGGCTCGCATGTGGCGATGCAGCTGTTGAGCGACGGTCATGAAATCATCGGCCTCGACAATCTCAACGACTACTACGATGTCGAGCTGAAACGGGCGCGGCTGGCCCGCTTCCAGCAACAGCGTGGCTATACGCACATCACGGCGGATCTGGCCGATCGAGCGGCGATCGAGGCGGCATTCGCGGCACATACGCCGCAGCGCGTCGTACATTTGGCCGCGCAAGCGGGCGTACGCTACGCGGCACGCAACCCCCACGTGTACGCATCGAGCAATGTCACGGGTTTCCTGCATGTTCTCGAAGGCTGCCGTCAGCACAAGATCGAGCACCTCGTGTTCGCATCGACGAGTTCGATCTACGGCGCGAACACGAAGATGCCGTTCTCCGAGCATCAGCCCACCGAACACCCGCTGACGTTGTACGCAGCCACGAAGAAAGCAAACGAAATGATGGCTCACAGTTATGCCCACCTGTACGGCATCCCGTGCACGGGTTTGCGCTTTTTCACCGTATACGGGCCGTGGGGCAGGCCGGACATGGCGCTGTTCCTGTTCACCCAGGCGATCCTTGCCAACCAGCCGATCAAGGTGTTCAACCATGGCCGGCACAAGCGCAGCTTCACCTATGTCGACGATATCGTCGAAGGGGTCGTGCGCGTGCTCGATCACGTACCCGAGCGCAATGCTGGCTGGAGCGGCGATAGTCCGGATCCGGCGAGCAGCGGTGTGGCGCCCTATCGCGTTTTCAACATCGGCAACGAGCAACCGGTAGAACTGCTGCGCTACATCGAGGTGCTCGAACACAATCTGGGCCGCAAGGCGCAGATGGAAATGTTACCGCTGCAGGCCGGCGACGTACCGGATACCGAAGCGGATGTCAGCGCATTGGCCGGCGCTGTCGGCTACCGGCCGAAAGTGTCCGTTGACGAAGGCGTCGCCGAGTTCGTGAAGTGGTATCGCGCCTACTACAAGACGTGAGCTGCGGCTTAAATACGGAACGGATACAGCGCCGGCAGCACGGCAGCGGCTGATTCGCCGCCGGCAGCAGCAAATGTGGGGCCGCTGCGAAACACCCGCTGCAGCGTCGCGGCCAGATCTGCCGTGACGGCAGCACCGTAGCGGCTGCGTTCCAGCTCGCCGATCGCATCACGTTGCGTGGGATCGGCTACGCAGCGTGCGACTTCGCCCAGGTTGCGCAACTCCGGTTTCACTTGCTGCGCCCATGCGAGCAATGCATGGCTGGCAGCAGCCAGGTCGGCACGCGCGCAGGCCTCCTGAAAAGCCTTGCGCGATTCACTCGCCGATGCCGTTTCGGTCGGCGCCTTCGCCGCTGGGCGGCGGCGCTGCCACGCGAACACCACAATACCGAGCGTTGCCAGCCAGAGCACGATCGCCGCGACCGCGACGCCGCGCCACAACCTGACATCGCCATCCGGTGTGGCTATCGCGATTGCTCCGCCAGCGGGCGGCGGCGCGGCGGCTTGCATCGACGGACTTGGCGTCGCCGCCGCGTTCGCGGCCGCTGCGGCACTGGCCGCGCCTGGCTGCACATCGAGGGAAAGCGCGGGCACCGCTGCGATTTCCGCGCGATCATGCGCCGTGTCCCACCATGAGACGCTGATGCTCGGCAGCGTCAGTGGCCCGGCGCGGTTCGGCACAATCGCGAACTTGCGCTCGCGCTGGCCGAACAACCATTCGCCGTCGTCGCGGTTCTGCGTGTTCGATTTGTCGGGATAGATGTCGACGCCGTCGAGCACGGGCAGTTTGAGTTCCGGCAATTGCTCGAAGCCGAGCCCTTGCGCCTGCATGCGCAGCGTCAGCGTCAGCGGCTCGCCGGCGCGCACGCTGGAGGCAGCATCGATGCCGCTGGCCGACAGCGTCAGCGAACGCGCCGGCAGCCAAGTGTCATCGCCAGCGGCCGCTGGACGCGGCCGCACCTCGAACGTGACCGGCGCCGAACGCGCGCCGATCTCGCGACCGCGGTTGAAGAAAATATCCAGCGAATTGTTGCCTTCCACTGCGTGGCCGCGAAACGCGATTGCGGGCAATGTGGCCGCACCGCTTTTTTCCGGGAACAGTGCATAACGACGTTCGACGACGTGGTAATTGCGACCGCCGACGTTCGCGTTGTAATTACTGTCCTGGCCGAGCTTGCGCACGAGCAGCCCCTCGCCTTGCGGCTCGGCCAGATTGCCGTCAAGCAGATTCACCGCGTAAAACAATTTCACGCTCAAGCGGATCTGCTGCTGCACGTACGGTGCACGCGGCTCGACGCTCGTTTCCACATACACGTCGCCGCCCGCGCTGCCGCCCGCCGTCGCCGGCTGCACGCTCAACGTCAACGCCGGCGTCTGCTGCCCGGCGACGCTGAGCGGCGGAATCGTCAGCGTGCCATCGCGTTTCGGCGAGAGGCCGACCGCCCACAGCAGCTTCGCGCTGCTCTGGCCATTGACGATGTTCAGTGACGTCGAACTCTGCGTGCCGAGCAAGTCGAAGTCCGGCGCCAGCGCGGCGAGGTCCGGCTGCGCGGCGCTGTTGTCGCCGCTGACTTCGACGTTCAGCGTCACCGTCTCGCCGAGTTGCATGCTGCTGCGATCCAGCCACGCGCGCACGCTGGCCGCGTCTGCATTGCCACAAATCCACAAGGCAGCAAACGCACACAATGCCGCAACCTGGCGCAAACCGTTCATCGAGCGCTTTCTCCTGCCTTGCCGCCGCGTTGGCGCAACTGGTATTCGAGCTGGAACTTGCGTCGCAGCAGGCCGCCCGGATCGTCCGGCACGCGCTGCAGCCATTGCTCCACCGCTTGTGCGTGTTCGTCCTGCGCAGCGTCGGCCGCGCGCGCGCCGAGCCGGATCGGCTGCGGCTCGCCTTGTTGCTCCTGGCCGGGTTCGGGCCGCTGCGCCAGTTGCTTGTCCATCTTCTCGCGGTATTTCCGTTCGGCGCTCGCGGCGTCGCCGGACTTGTCCTGATCGGGCTGGGCCTGCGCATCGTCCTTGGCACTGCGCTGATTCGAGGAGCTTTGATCCTGTTGCTGGTTCTGCGCATTCGACTGCGTTGCTTGCTGGTCGCCTTGCGGCTGCTGTTGCTGGTCGCCGGCACCGCCGTTTTGTTGCTGTGAATTCTGCGCGCCTTGCTGACCTTTTTGATTCCGTTGGTCCTGTTGCTGCTTCTGTTCCTGCTGCTGTTTGAGCCAATCTTCGATCGCTTGCCTGTTCGCCAGCGCATCCGCCATATCCGGCTGCAGCTTCAGTGCTTCGTCATACGCCGCCAATGCCGGCGTGTACTGTTTTTGCCTGGCCAAGGCGTTGCCGCGGTTGTACGCGGCATTGGCATCCGTGCGCTGCGCGAAGTCCTGTACCGCAGCGGCAAAATCCTCCGCGCGATACGCCGCTGCGCCGCGCAGCGCCGGATCGCGCGCAAGTGCTTGCGCATCTTTCGCGTGACCGGCATCGAGTTCGGCGCGCGCCTGGGAATCCGGGCGCTGCCACAGATCGCGCCAGGAGAACGCGGCCGCGTCCGGACTGTGGGCGACGAGCAGCAGCGGCAGCAGCATCAGCCAGCCGCGGCGGAACCCCAGCGCCGCCAGCGGCAGCAGCGCGAACAGCAACCACGGACCGCGATCGCGAAAACGCGCGGTCGTCACCTGTGCCGGCGCGGCTTGTGCGCTCGCGTGCGCGACTGGCGCGGCGAGCACGGCGTCGATATCGCTCGCGTCCGAGGCCACGCTCGCGTAACGCCCGTCACCGACACTCGCCAGATTCGCCAATGCTTCCGCGTCGAGTTTCGGCAGCACGATATCGCCCGCGTCGTTTTTGAGGAAACCACCTTGCGCCAGCGCGACTGGCGCGCCTTGCGCGCTGCCGATACCAAGCACCGATACGCGCACACCGTCCTTGCGCACGCGCCGCACCGCGGCGAGCGCGTCGTCGTTGGCCGCGTCGGCGAGCAGCAGCAGTTCGCCGCCGTCGAGCCCGGCCTGGTGAATCAGTTTCGCGCCGAGCTCGATTGCGCGCGCGGTGTCGTTGCCCGGCGCCGGCAATACGCTCGGATCCAGCGCATCGAGCAGGTTCGCAACGGTGTTCGCATCATCGGTCAGCGGCGCCACGACGAACGCGTCGCCAGCATAGGCGATCAGCGCAGTTTGCACATCGCCGCTGTGCTTGAGCATGTCGGCGATCTTGTAGCGCGCGCGTTCATAGCGGCTGGGCTTGACATCCTGCGCCGCCATCGTCGCGGACAGTTCCAAGGCAAACACGCGCGCCGCGCGATTGCGGAACAGCGGCTGCGGCAATTGTTCCCACGCCGGGCCCGCGAGCGCGAGACACGCCAGGATCCAGACGGTCGCAGCCAGCACGCGTGGCAACCGCTGCACTTTCGCGTCATCGCCAACCAGTAGATGAGGCAGCAGGTGCGCATCGATCGCGCCGCGCCATGCGCCGGCGTCGCCGCCCTGCCGCGTGAGTGCGAGCCACACCAGCGGCAGGCAGGCGAGCGCGAGCAGCCACAGCGGTCGCAGGAAATGCAAATTGGCGAGGAACATGCTCATCGATTCTTTAGCGCAAACCGGTGCGGCCACGCCACGGCGCGCAGGCCGGCTAGCAGGGCGAATAGCAACGCGATGGCCAACGGCCGGTGGAACAGCTCCTCAATCGGGCGAAACTGTTCCTGTGCGGCGACGGAGGGTTCGAGTTTGTCGATCTCGCTATAGATCTGCGCCAGCTCCGCAGTGTTGCGCGCGCGATAGAAATGTCCGCCGGTCTGCTCGGCCATTTTCGTCAGCAAGCGCGCGTCGAGGTCGGCGGACGGATTGACGATGCGGCTGCCGAAAAATCCGTCCACGCGCATCGTTTCGGCACCAATGCCGATCGAGTAAATTTTCACATGCTCGGCGGCGGCGAGTTCGATCGATTTGCCCGGATCCAGCTCGCCAGCGTCGTTCACGCCGTCGGTGAGCAGGATCAGCACGCGTTCGCCCTGCGGGCGTTCACGCAGGCGCTTGACTGCGAGACCGACGGCATCGCCGATCGCTGTCTCGCGTCCGGGCAGGCCGATCGCGGATTCGTCCAGGTGCTTGGACACGGTCTCGCGATCGAACGTCAGCGGTGTCAGCAGATAGGCCTGGCTGCCAAACACGATCAAGCCGACGCGGTCACCGATACGGCGGCGGATGAAATCGCCAGCGATCGTTTTCACGGCACGATAGCGGCTCACCGTTTCGCCGCCGATTTCCATGTCCTGCGTGCTCATGCTGCCGGAGGCGTCGACCGCGAGCAGCAAGTCGCGGCCGCTGCGCGGCAACGCCTGCGGCTCGCCGAGCCACTGCGGCCGCGCTAACGCAGCGATCAGCGCCGTCCATGCGCACCACGCGAGCAGCTTGCGCCAGCGCGGCACCGCCGCGGCGCCGCTTGCCTGCTCCAATCCTTTCAATGCGTAGGGCACGCGCAAGGCGGCGCCGCCGGCGCTGGCTGCAGCCGGCAAGACGCGCGAAACCAGCCACGGCAGCGGCCACAGCAGCGCGAGCCAAGGCCAAGCCCACTCAAGCATGGGCGCCCCCAGCCAGCGCGCCACGCGTCCAGCGCCGCACGAGCGCGGCAAGCGCAGTCGTGTCGTAATTCATCACCGGCCGAAACGGCGCCTCGACGAGCACGCGGCCGATGCCACGGCGAAATTCATCGGTCGCGCCGCGCGTGTCCAGGTATTCCAGCCAGCGTTCGCCTTCGTACGCGGCCGCTTGCGGCGCATCGCGCAGCGTCATGCGCCGCAGAAAATGCGACAGCGCCGCGGCCAGCGCAACAGCATCACCGTCGGCTTGCGCGATGCAGCGATCGAGTTCACGCAGGACCGACTGCTGCTGACGGCGCGCGGCGCGCGCCTTACATAACCGCAACGCAGCCGCGATGAGCAAAACTATGCAAATCAGTCCTAGTACCCACCAGCCCGGCGCCGGCGGCCACCAGTCGGGTGGCGGCGGCAGGTGGATATCGCGCAGCACCGGACCATCTGTTGGGGGCATAGCCAGACTCATGCGCTACGCGCCGTATGGGCCCGCGCATCCACACCGAGCACGCGCATCAGGGTGGCATCGGGTTCGGCGCGCGTGTCCAGCGTCACCGAACGCAACGCGCGCCGCTGCAGCATGCCGTGCAGCACAGCGCGGCGTTCGACGAACCATTGCGCCCAGCGCGCGCGCGTCTTCGTCGCGGCAAAATCGAGCAATACGCGTCCGCTCTCGCCCATCAGGGCATAGCGCGCGGGGGCGGGCGCGGACTGCTCGAGAGCATCGCCGAGCACCACGGTAGCCACGTCGCAATGTTCAGCCAGCAGCGACAGCGGTCCTTCCGCAGCGGCATCCGCCGAGAAACCGTCGGTCAGCAGGATCACGCGCGCGCCGGGACGGGCGAGACGCCGCGCACGCTGCAGCGCCTGCGACAGCGGTTCGCTTGGACCGCCGGCCGCCGTGATCGCATCCCATTCAACGAGCGCGCGCAATACTTGCAGCGCTCCGCGCGGGCCGCCGCCGGGTTTGACTTCCGCGTTCAGGCCCGGTCCGAAACCGATCGCACCGACGCGATCGCCGCCGTGCACCGCGGCCCAGGCCACCAGCGCCGCCGTGCGCGCGGCTTGCACCGATTTGAAGCGTGCGCGCGAACCGAAATGCATGCTCGCGTTGCAATCGACGAGCAAAAGTATACTTTGTTCGCGCTCTTCCTGAAACACCTTCGTATGCGGGCGGCCGCTGCGCGCGGTCAGGCGCCAGTCCATCAGGCGGATGTCGTCGCCGGGCTGGTAGGCGCGCGACTCCACGTAATCGACGCCGCGCCCGCGGAAACGCGACGTGTGCGTTGCGGCATGGCTGCCGCGCACGCGCGTGGAGGGCCGCGCGAGGCGGCGCGCGCGCAGACGCATGGAGAGCAGTTCGTCGAGACTGACGCGAACGCCTTTGCTCGAAACCGGACTCACGGCAACGGCACGCGCTGCAGCAGCGCGTCGATCACCTTGTCGGAAGTAACGCCTTCGGCTTCTGCTTCGTACGACAGCAGGATGCGATGACGCAGCACGCCGTGCGCGACGGCGTGCACATCTTCGGGGGTGACGAAATCGCGGCCGGCGAGCCAGGCGTGCGCCCGCGCGCAGCGATCGAGCGCGATCGTGCCGCGCGGGCTTGCACCGTAGGCGATCCAGCGCACGAGATCCTCGCCATACACCTTGCCCGCGCGCGAAGCCAACGTCAGCTGCACGATGTATTCCTCGAGCGTTGGCGCCAGATGCAGCGTGAGCACTTCCTCGCGCGCCGCGAAGATCTGTGACTGATTCAGGCAACGCGCCGGCATGGTGGCTTCATGCAGCGCCGAGCGCGCGCGTTCGCGCGCGAGCTTGAGAATCGCCGCTTCGGCCGAGGCGTCCGGATAATCGACGCGCACGTGCATGAGAAAACGATCGAGCTGGGCTTCCGGCAGCGGATACGTGCCTTCCTGCTCGATCGGATTCTGCGTGGCCATGACCAGGAACAGCGGTGGCAGCGCGTACGTGGTGCGGCCGACCGTGACCTGGCGTTCGCCCATCGCCTCGAGCAGCGCCGATTGCACTTTCGCCGGCGCACGGTTGACTTCGTCGGCGAGCAGCAGGTTGTGGAAAATCGGGCCGCGCTGGAATTCGAAACTACCGGCTTGCGGGCGGTAGATCTCGGTGCCGGTAAGATCGGCCGGCAATAGATCGGGCGTGAACTGGATGCGGTGGAAATCGCCTTCAATCCGCGCAGCAAGTTCCTTGATCGCCGTGGTCTTGGCCAAACCCGGCGCGCCTTCCACGAGCAGATGGCCGTCGGCGAGTAGTGCGATCAGCAGGCGTTCGACCAGTGCGCTCTGGCCGATGATGCAGTGCGAGAGTTCCTCGCGCAGCGTGGCGAAGGCAGCGGTAAGCCCGCTGCGGGCAGTGGTATCGGGCATGTCCATCGGAATGTCGGTGAAAAGCCAATGATCGCACGGACGCGGCGCTTGCCGCGCGGTGTCAGACCACGCGGCGCTGCAAAGGTTTCCGGATCAAGCCTTTATTGCCGCCAGCGCTTCGTCCACGCTCTGCGGCTTGCCCACGAGCCAGCCCTGTGCGTAGTGCGCGCCGAGTTCGCGCAGCTGCGCGAACTGCTGCGGTGTCTCCACGCCTTCAGCGACGATATCGCAGTGCAAGGCGCTGGCCATGCCGACAACGGCGCGCACGATCGCGAGGCAGCGCGGGTCGTCGAGCTGGCGGATGAAACCCTGGTCGATCTTGATCGTGTCGAACGCGAGCTTATGCAGGTGTCCGAGGTTTGAATAGCCGGTGCCGAAATCATCGAGCGCAACTTTCATCCCGGCCTGATGCGCGCGTTCGATCAGCGTGGAAATCTGTGAATAATCCAGCACCAAGCTCTCGGTGATCTCGATCTTGAGCTGCGCCGGATTCACCTCGTCCGCGCGCAGTTGCGCGAGCACGCGCGCGACGAAATCGTCGTCCTCCACCTGGCGCCCGGAAACGTTGAATGCAATGAATGGCTTGACCCCCGGTGCCTCGTCGGCGAAGCGACGCAGCGCCGCGCAGACTTCGCGCAGCACGTATTCACCAACCGGCACGATCAGCGAAGTTTCTTCGGCGAGCGCGATGAAATCCATCGGCGAGACCACGCCGCGCTCCGGGTGCGTCCAGCGTGTGAGCGCCTCATAGCCGGCCAGATGTCCGCTCGCGATGTTCTGGATCGGCTGCAGCCGAATCTCCAGTTCGCGGTTCTCCATCGCATTGCGCAGCTGGCTCTCGAAACGGATTTTGTCGAGCGCGTGCGCGGATTCGGCATTCGTGCTTTCGCCATCCGGAACCGGTTCATTGCCGGTGAATGTCGCCAGCGCCGAACGATACCTGGAGAGCTGACTGAGCAGCAGCGCACGCACAACTGGATCCGCGGCTTCCAGGCGCTCGGCGAATTGCGCCCGATCGATCGGTGTCAACACACACGATGCCACGGCCGTCGCCGTGGCGCTGCGCGGGGAATCGTCGAGTACCGCCATCTCGCCCACCAGTGCGCCGGCGCCCAGATCGCCGAGCAGCATCGGCGTGCCATCGCGGGCGGCCGTGATGCGCAAACTGCCGGACTCGATCAGGAATGCCGTGGTCGGCGCATCGCCTTCGCGAAATAGTACCTCGCCGGGATGCAAATCGATCCGGTACGCCGAAGCCATGCGTTCAATCCCTTGGGCCATGCGACCCGCAACAGTCGCATGCTAGCAGCCTCGCTGGCAAAAAAAAGGGCCGCATTGCTGCGGCCCTTTGCTAAATCAACAATTCAATATCAAGGTGCGGCAGGGCATTGCGTTGGCAGCGGCGAGACGGCGCCACCGCAGAAATCGATACCCTCTATCGTGACATCAACCGTCGGCTCACCGGTCGACGTGGTAAACGTGCACGTGGCCGAACCAGCCGTACCGAACCCGTTCACATCACCACTGATCATTGCCGTGGTCTTACCTTGCGCATTTGTCACGCCCGGTCCACTGGTAATACCCATTGACCCGCCGCTCGCGGTGCAAGATCCGGTCAGCTGAGCACCAGGAACCGGCGTGCCGTTGCCGCTGAGCAACGTCAGCGTGACAAGTCCGCCGGTACCGTTGTTGAACGAAGATGGAGTCGCCAACAGGATCAAGTCGCCGCTTGCCGTTATCGGCACAACAGCCGGTTCGACGCCTTGCACGCTGAACGTGAGTGTCGGTCCGCCGGTGCCCCCGCCGCCGCCTGAGCTACCAGCAATGCCGGCCGTCGAAACCGTCGTTGCCACACAGCCGCTGGCATCGGTAGGCTGCGGCACTGAGCCGGAACCGCTGATGCCGTCCAGGGTGCCCGAACCGACACCGAGATTGTTGAACGCAAACTGGAAGATCACTCCCCGCAGTGGACTGCCGAGCGCGTCGAAAATGCACGCATCGACTTCGAGCGTGATGTTGCCGGGAATCGGGTTCGGGCTGACGATGATCGTCCCCGGGGCGACGCCGGGGAAGGCCAGCAGGTTGATATCCGTAACCAGCTTGGTTCCACCCGTTATCGTATCCGTACTCGTGCCTTGTGCCCAGACTGCGGTGATGTGGCCGAGCTGGGATACCGGATAGTTCAGGGTCGTAGAAGCGGTGCCGTTGGCGTCGGTAAACGCGGGCGACGTAATGTTACCGATCAGCGCACGGCCGACAATATAGGGCAGCACCGGACCATTATTGACGCTGACCCCTGTGGTGTCGTTCAGATTGAACGGCGTTGCCACATGCAGAGTCTGCGCATTCGTAACGGAAGTCACCTTGTCGGCGCTCTCCAGATCGTCGTTGCCGGCCGGTGCACCCTGTTCTTGTTTACCGATCACGAGCAACGTATCGCCCGGCCCGGCGCCGCCGCCAGCCGTGGTGAAATGACCATCGGTGGCGGTGAACAGCGTACCGCCTTCCTGCGGATCGCCATGCGTGCCGCTGATCTGGTAGAAACCGCCGTCGTTGTCAATCGGTGTATCGATTGAACCGAACGCGATCTGCGTGCCGGGCAACGGTGGATTGCCCTGGCGATCCACGCCGTGCGCGCTGACGGTAAAGCTGTACGTGGCGTTCGGATCCGGTGGTATCGCCGTACCGTCTAGCAACGTGGCTTGGGCCGAGACGCGGTTGATCAAGATCGCCGGCGCAAGAGTGCCCGGTGAGGTCAATGTCAGACTGTAGAGTTTGCCGTCCGAGACGACTACCGTGGTCGTCGCGCTTACAGGGTCGCCGATGCCGTTGTCGACATTGTTGTCGCCGCGATCAGCCGTTGCCTTGATTTGTACCGGCCCTTGCTGAGTACCGCTCTGGAACGTAACGGTGGCGATACCGCTGTGCGTCTGCGTTTTTACACTTGTGCCCGTTCCGCTCGTTCCAACCAGCCGCGCATCGCTGTTGGCCGGCCCGACAATATCGAATTGGACATTGTTGAAGCCGCTGGGATCGGTGACTGCTGCGTTGCTGCCGTCCTGAACGATGGCGGTTACGATCGTGCTCTGCGGACCGTTCGAGCCGGAGATGTATACGCCGCTCTCGCCGAACGCTGAAATTGAAGCCGGCAGACCAGTCGCCGCTCCGGCAACAGTGAACGTCATTTGTGCGGTGATCGTGTGTTTGCTGACCGGATCAATCGCAGTAACACTGATTACACCGGTTCCGGGAACATCGTCAGAATGCACGAAAATCGTGCCGACACCGGCGGTCACATCCACAGGCCCGCTACCCAGCCGATTGTGGAACGAATCGTCGGGAGGTGTTTCGCCAGGTTTGATCAGTTGCGAGAAACTGATGATCGTGGTCGGTGAGGCAGACACGTTGACCGTGTTCGTGCCGCTTACCAGCTGGCCGTCCTTGTGCCGCCATGTCACCGTGAGTTCCGCGATGAATGGCGATCCAAAAAAATCGCAGTTGGGAGAGCCCCCACCAGCTTGGCAGAGCGGCAATGTCGTCGTCGTGGCCGACAGCGACAGTGTCGTGTCGTTGCCAGGAGGCCCGAATGCGGAATTGCTGCCGCCACCGCCGCCGCCGCAACTCGCCAGCCCTACGCTCGCGAGCAGAAGAACGAAGAGTTTGTACAGGACTTTCATATCGAATCTCCGGGCTCGCGATTTCATGCGTTCGTCTCTGTGGCAACGGGCGTGTTGCCCTACGTCAGTATGGCTGTCGATCATTTAAGCGTGTCATTGAGGATGCGCGGAGTAACGAAGATGAGCAATTCCGCTTTCTGGTCGTTCTTTTTCGTGTTGCGGAACAACGCACCTACTCCCGGGATGTCGCCGAGGAACGGCACTTTTTTAATGTCAGTGGACTTGTCGAACTCGTAGACCCCGCCAAGCACGACGGTCTGGCCGTTGTCGACGAGAACAGCCGTGTTGATTTCACGTTTGTCCAGCTGTGGCACGAAGCCGCCACCCGGATTCGGTACGAGCTGATTGATCGAGTCTTTCTTGACGTTCAAGGTCAGGAAGACGCGATTGTCAGCAGTAATTGTCGGCGTCACCTTCAATTCGAGCACGGCTTCTTTGAACTGGACCGTAGCAGTCGCCGCCGAAGCCGCGCCGCCCTGGAATGTAACGTAGCCGATCTCCTGGCCCTGTTTGATATCAGCTTCCTGCTGATTCGCCGTAATCACGCGCGGACTGGAAATCAGTTCGCTGCGTCCTTCCGTTTGAGCAGCCGATAATTCGAGATCGAGCAGATAATCGGCTCCCAGAATTGCCAGTCCGAAACTGCCGGATGGAGTTGCCGCGGGCAGATTGACGTTCAAGCGCCTGGCGAGGGTGGGCACCAATATTCCGCCACCTATCGTTCCTGGGGCGGCAAGCCCAAGCTGGCCCGTATTTCCCGCGAAACGATTATTCAAGGCCACATTCGCCATGTCGTCCGCCGCGGTCTGCGTGCCTGATGTCGAAACGACCGTGTTGTTGGTCTGATAACCGCCGCTGATACCAAATTTTGCGCCAAGTTCTCTGGCGAAGTTGTCGGTAGCGACGACAACACGGGATTCGATCAATACCTGCTGCACCGGTGTGTCGAGTTTCGCAACCAAGCCGCGAATAGTATCCACGCGTTCGGCAGTATCGATGATCAGCAGAGTATTTGTCCGCTCGTCGGCAGTTATGCTCCCGCGCGGTGACAGGAACCCGCCTTTTGGAGCAGCGCCACCGCCAGGTGCCGCGCCGCTGCTGTCGCCGCTCTTTATCAGCTTGACGATATCCTGAGCCTTACCGTAGCTCATTGGAATATATACCGTCACCAGTTCCTTGACCTCCGCCAGCTTGGCTTTCGCATCTGCCAGGGCGTGCTCGCGCGTGGCGATTTCCGCCTGCGGTGCTATCCAGATCACATTGCCGTTGCGGCGCTTGTCCAGACCCTTTGCCTGCAACACCAGATCCAGCGCCTGATCCCATGGCACGTTGATCAGACGCAAGGTAACGTTGCCCCCTACAGTGTCGGATACGACGATGTTCAAATCTGAAACATCGGCTATCAGCTGGAGCACTGAACGCGTCGGGATGTCCTGGAAGTTGAAGGTGACGCGGTTTCCGCTGTATTCGGGCGGCGCATTCGGATCGCGCTTGGCCTCTTCCTTCTTAGGCGCAATTTCGATTATGTATTCATTCCCTGATTGGTAGGCGAGCTGCTCGAACGGCGCGGTGGCGGTGACGTCAATATGCGCCCCGCCGCCTTTGCTGTGCGTTTCAATGAACTTGACCGGGGTTGCGAAATCAAGCACGTCCAGACGTTGCGCCAGCTGCGGCGGCAGCTTGGTGTTATATATGTCGACGCTGACCTTGTCCCCCACGCGCTGCAAATCAACTCCGGCCCCCTGGCCGCTGAAGGTCACGATAATTCGTCCTTCGCCGTGTGAGCCGCGGCGAAAATCAATGTTGGAAATGTCAATTCCTGCCGTGGCGATCGCTTTCGTCTGGTCCGTCGCGGCCACCGCGGCGGTCGTCGCCGATGCGCCGGCTCCGGGCCGGCCAGCGCCGACCGTGAGCACAAATCTGTTGCCTTCCGTGTGTGTCTCGTACGCGGCAGAGCGGAACAGGTCGACGACAACGCGTGTGCGTCCGGCCGCTTCGACTGCGCTCGCCGACTGCGTGGCGCCAGTGTTGATGTCCACGCGCCGTTGGGTCAGGCCGTTGCGCGTATCGGGAATGTCGACCGCAATGCGTGCCGGATTGTCCGTCGTGAAAATCTGCGGGTCGGCAACGGCCGCGGCGAACTTCAGCGTGATCTGCACCTTGTCGCCCGCTAGTGGCGCAAACGTGATGTCCTGCAGCACGTTCTCCGCGAAAGCGTTCGTCGCAAAGACGATAGCGAGCAGCGAGAACAACGCGGCGAGCCGTCTGGGTACGCTCGCGCGCAATCCGGATCCGGACGTACGTCCCTGGAAGTCAGCAACTGTCATGGTCATTTCAGGTCACCCCCAATGGGTCGTCTATTTCTCGCCCAGCGCGACTGTCGCCTGGCGTTCCATCCAACCGCCGCTCCCGTTTGAAACGAGCTCCACGAGATCGATATGATTCTCGGCAATGGCGGTAATCTTGCCGTTGTTTTGTCCAAGGTAATTGTGCATGTGCACGCGGTGGACCACGCCATCGGTGTCCTTGATGAGCGCTTCCATCGATGCACCTGTTCCAATCGTGCCAACCATCTTCAGGCTGTCGAGCGGGTATTGTTCAAGCGGTTCTTTCGGATGCTGATCCGGGCGCATGCCGTTGCCCGCAGCGGCCTCGCGCTGCTCCTCGAGGCTCGGACCGAACGGATCGCGCTTGTCCTGGTCCTTGTACTCGAAAGTCTCAAATGTCTTGAGTACCGGCAGCGGGTCCAGCGGTGGTCCCGGTTTTTTCTTTTCGGCTGCGACCCACTGCTGCAGATCGCTGGTTCCACCGATGCAGCCGGCGAGTACAACCAGCGTTCCGAACAGCGCGACCAGGTGCAAGCCGCGAAACATGCCAATCTTGCCCATGTTCACTGCCCTCCCTGCTTGGGCGCAGTGGGCGCGCCGGGCTTCTTTGCTGGCGTAGCACCACCTTCATCCACGGTGTGATAAGTCCTGACGATTCCCTCAAGCATCAGCGCGTCACCAACCTTGTTGCCGACCGGCTTGAGCGAGACATTGTGCATCGTCAGGATCACGACTCGCGGCAACGAAGCCACTTTGCTGATGAAACTACCGAACTGGTGGTAGCTACCGAGCATGCGCAGGGAGATCGGCTTTTCGGCATAGAAACCTTCCTTCACCGTTTCCGCGCCAGGCTGGAACAGCTGAGTCTCCAGACCCGCAGAAAGCGCCGCTTGCGAGATGTTCACGAGCAGATCCGGCATCTCGGTCTTGTTCGGCAACTGGCGCAGCATTTCAGCGAGCATGTCCTTCATTTCATCGAGCTGCTTCTTCAGCGGCTCGAGATTGGCGACTTTTGCGGCTTTGTCGGAGAATTCCTTCTTGAGTGCTATTTCCTGCTTCTGCTTGCGTTCCAACTCATCGTTCTTATCCATGACCCAGAAGTAGTAGCCTGCGCCGACGATGACGGCGAACAAGAGGATGCAAAACGTCCACTTGACGCCCGCCGCCCAGGCACCGACGTTGTTGAAGTCGAGATTGCGGAAATCGGACAGTTTCATGGCTTGCCCTCCGCTGGTGCCGCGGCCGCTGGCGCAGGCGGCTTGGGCGCTGCTCCGGCAGCCCCGCCTCCCGGCTTGCTGGTCTTGTCCGGCGGCGGCAATACGGTACCGCTAGCCTTCGCCTCGGCCTCGGCTTTCGCCTTGGCTTTTGCGTCGGGATCGGTCAGTTTGACGGTCAGTCCGAACGAGAAGCGGTCGCGCTTTTCGCTGGCCTTTGCCGCTTCGGTTTTTTGCAGATCCGAATGCATCAGCCACGGCGAACCGTCCAGATTCCGCATGTAGCTCGCCACGCTGGCATTGGACTGCGCGAAACCTTCCAGCGTCAGCGTATCGCCGTTCTGCTTCAGCGCGTTCAGACGCGCGCCCTCGGGAATCGTTTTTACCATTTCGTCGAACAGGTGCACCATCTGCGAGCGATTTGCCTGCAGCTGCTCGATGATCTGCTTGCGCATCGTCAGCGCCGCTTTGGTCTGCTCGAGTCTCTTTATCTCATCGAGCTTGCTGTCGAGTTCCTTGCTTTGCTGCGTCAAGTAGTTGTTGCGGGCATCCTGATCATCCAGGCGCATGTTCATCCAGAAAACCCACAGCAACACCGCCAGCGCAGCAGCGACGAATGCGCCGCCGAGCATAATGTAGAACTCACGTTCGCGCTGTTTGCGTACCTGGGCGCGCCAGGGGAGTAGATTGATCTTGGCCATCAGTCGAAACTCCTCAGCGCAAGGCCGCAGGCGATCATCAGCGCCGGTGCGTCTTGTGCCAGCGTCTGCGCCTGCACACGTGATGACAGCGACATATTGGCGAGCGGATTGGCCACCACGCATGGCACGCCGAGCTGTTGTTCGACCATTTCGGCAACGCCGGAAATCGAAGCGCAACCGCCGGTCAGCACGATCTGATCGACCTTGTTGTACTCGCTGCCGGCAAAGAAGAACTGCAGCAAGCGACTGATCTGCTGGACCATCGCTTCCTTGAACGGCTCGAGCACCTCGATTTCGTAGGACTCGGGCAAGCCGCCCTGGCGCTTGGCCAGACCGGCTTCCTCATACGACAAGCCATAGCGGCGCATCACTTCGTCGGTGAGCTGCTTGCCGCCGAACACCTGTTCGCGCGAATAGATCGTGCGTTGATTTTTGAGCACGATCAGCGTCGTCATGGTCGCGCCGATATCGGCCATCGCGACCACGGCATCTTTCGACACCGCAAGCTGATCGGCGACGAGCTTGAACGCGTTCTCCATCGCGAACGCCTCGACTTCGATCACTTTCGCGGTCAGGCCGCCCAGATCGAGCGCGGCGACGCGCAGATCAACGTTCTCGGTGCGCGAGGCGGCCAACAGAACATTGACCATTTCCGGGTTGTCCTTGACCGGACCCACGACTTCGAAATCGAGGCTGACTTCCTCGATTGGATATGGGATGTATTGATTCGCTTCGCCCTGGATCTGCGCTTCGAGGTCATCCTCGGACAGATCCGCCGGCATCGGAATCACTTTCGTGATCACCGCCGAACCAGCGACGGCCGCGCAGGCCGCCTTGGTCTTCGCGCCGGAACGGTTGAGCGCACGCCGGATCGCTTCGCCGACTGCTTCGACTTCGACGATGTTCTTTTCGACCACAGCATTGGGAGGCAACGGCTCGACCGCATAGTGTTCGACGCGGTAGCGCCCGCCGGACTGGCTCAACTGCAACAACTTCACGGCTGTCGAACTGATGTCGACCCCGATCAGCGGTGGCATTTTTGCACTGAGTAGGCCCACACTTTTTCCCCTTCCCACGCGCCCTTACGAGCGATATATGCGCATCTACATTAAATACGATTCTTAACCAATTATCAACAGTTGCGCAAGTAGTTCTTAAAAACCCTTGATTTGACAGGCCATTGTCCCCGAATCGCCCCATTTCCCGCGCAGCCGTTCTATCAGCCAATGGGGGCGAGCCACTATACTCCCGATAGCTATCCATAGCGCAAGATCGCGCTTCGAAGCTTGAGACAGCGATCACACTCGCGCCCGCATGAGAATCTTTTTACGTTTGCTGCGTTACAGCCTGATTTTGGGAATCTGCGGCGTCCTGCTCGTCGCGATCGGCATCGGCGTTGCGTACTGGTTGATCGCGCCGCGCTTGCCATCCGTCGAATCGCTCAAGGATGTGCGCCTGCAGGTGCCGCTGCGCGTCTACAGCAATGACGGCAAGCTCATTGCCACATTTGGCGAAACACGACGCATTCCGGTCAAGATCGAGCAGGTTCCGCAGCAACTGAAGAACGCCTTCCTTGCAGCCGAGGACGCGAATTTCTACAAGCACCCGGGCGTGGACTGGCAAGGCGTGCTGCGCGCAATGGGTCTGATGGTCGCCAAGCGCACGCTGCATGTGCCTGGTGGCAGCACGATCACGCAGCAGGTCGCGCGCGGATTTTTCCTGAGTTCGGAAGTGAGCATGTCGCGCAAGCTCACCGAGATCTTCCTGTCGTTCCGCATTGAGCACGAGCTGACGAAGGACGAAATCTTCGAGCTGTATCTCAACAAGATCTTCTTCGGCAATCGCGCCTACGGCGTGGCCGCTGCGGCCGAGTTCTACTACGGCAAGACGCTGGATCAGCTTAGTTTGGGCGAGTGCGCAATGCTTGCGTCGCTGCCGAAATTCCCGTCGAGCAGCAATCCGCTGAGCAACCGCGTGCGCGCCAGCGAACGCCGCGGCTATGTGCTGCAGCGTATGCTCGAAAACGGTTTCATCACCGCCGCACAGTTGCAGTTGGCCAACACCGAGCCCGATCGCGCATACGCGCACGAACCGCCAATCGAACTCGAGGCGCCGTATCTGGCCGAGATGGTGCGCCAGGACGCGCTCGACAAACTCGGCAACGAAGCACTGACCGATGGCTACAGCGTTTATACGACGCTCGATTCGCGCGCGCAGGACGCCGCGAATCAGGCGCTGCGCGAAGACCTGATCGCCTACGACCAACGCCACGGTTTCCGCGGACCCGAGGCGCACGTCGAGCTCGGCGAACATCCGCTGCCGGCCGAACTCGACAAGCGCCTGGATGCTTATCATCCGGTGGTCGGGTTGATTCCCGGCATCGTCGTCGACAGCTCGGCGACAGAAGCCAACGTGTACCTCGAAGACGGGCAGAGCGTGCCGCTGGATCTGGAGGCGGTGAAATGGGCGCGCCGCTACAAGGACGAAAGCCATCGCGGCGGCGAACCCAAGCACGTCGACGACGTGCTCAAGCCCGGTGACATTGTGCGCTTGGGCCGCAACACGGAAGGCAAGTGGAAGCTGTCGCAGAACCCGAATGTGCAGGGCGCGTTGATTTCGCTGAATCCGGAGGATGGCGCGATTCGCGCCGAAGTCGGCGGCTTCAGCTATTCGCGCAGCAAATTCAATCGCGCCGTGCAAGCCAGTCGCCAGCCGGGATCCAGCTTCAAGCCGTTCTTTTACTCGGCCGCATTCGAGCGCGGCTTCACGCCGGCCTCGATCGTCAACGACGCGCCGATCAGTCTGCCGGATCCATCCAAGCCCAGCGGGGTCTGGGAACCGAAGAACGACGACGACAAATTCGAAGGTCCAATGCGTCTGCGCGAAGCAATGGTGCAGTCGAAAAACCTGGTCTCGGTACGTCTGCTCGATGCGATCGGGGTGCGTTACGCGCGCGAATACGTCACCCGTTTCGGTTTCACTCCGGACCAGATTCCGGAGAACCTGTCGATGGCGCTCGGCACTGCGTCAGTGTCGCCGCTGACGATGGCGCGCGCATACACCGTGTTCGCGAACGGCGGGTTTCTCATCGATCCGTATTTCGTGCAACGCATCGTTGATCGCGACGGCAAGGAAGTATTCAAAGCCGATCCTGCGGTCGCCTGCCGGCATTGCCCGCAGCGCCTGCTCGAGGATGCGCGTGTGCAGGCGGCGGCGGACACGGCGAAAGCTGACGGCGCCGTACCGGCCAAGATCGTCGCGTTGTCGCCGATCAAGACTGCGCTGGCGACGCCCGCGCCCGCCTCGGGCGCGCCCCGACTCGCGCCACGCGTGCTCGACGCGCGCGTGGCGTACCTGATCGGCTCGCTGCTGCACGATGTAGTCCGTCGCGGCACCGGCCATGACGCGATGGTGCTCAAGCGCAACGATCTGGCCGGCAAGACCGGCTCGACGAACGATCACCGCGACGCGTGGTTCAGCGGCTACAACGATGACCTCGTCGCCAGCGTCTGGGTCGGCTTCGACGATTTCTCTTCGCTCGGCCACGCCAACGGCGTCGGCGAATTCGGCGCACAGGCGGCATTGCCGATGTGGATCGCATACATGCGCGAAACGCTCAGGGGCGCGCCGGAAAAACCGTTTGAAATGCCGCCGGGCATCAGTACCGCACGCATCGATCCGGCCAGTGGCGAACTCGCCACCGGCGGCGCCGGCATGCTTGAGGTGTTCAAGACCGAAGATATCGCCCGGCTCGCTGCCGGACCGAACCCGGCGACCGAGCAGGAGAAGAAGGTCCAGCAGGACGCGTACGGAATTTTCTGATGCCTTCGCATGGCGACCACATCTCTGCGCGCGGGCGCAGCGAATTGCGCCGGCGCATCGCCGTCGAAGCTGCGCGGCTGATGAGCGAAAGCGGTATCCGCGATTTCGCCGCGGCCAAGCGCAAGGCCGCCGAGCGCCTCGGCGCGTTCGATGATGGCAGCCTGCCGAAAAACAGTGAAATCGAGGACGCACTGCGCGAGCACCAGCGTCTGTTCCAGGCCGATGAACATCCGGCGCATCTGCGCGCGTTGCGCGAAGCTGCACGCGAGGCGATGGAATTTTTCGCGCGTTTCGAACCGCGCCTGGTCGGCGCCGTGCTCGAAGGCACAGCTGACCGTCACTCGGCCGTCTGCCTGCATGTATTCAGCGACACTCCCGAGGAGGTGATGCTGCTGCTCGACGAGCAGGGCATTGCCTACACGGAAAATCAGCGCCGGCTGCGCACGAGCCGCACCGAGCAAGCCGAATTCCCGGTGCTACAAGTGATGCAAAACGGCACGGCGTTCGATCTCACGATCCTGCCCTGCGATGCGATCCGCCAGGCGCCGCTTGATCGCGTCGAAGAGAAACCGATGCGGCGCGCCTCACTCGCGGCGCTCGATGAGCTACTCGCGAGCTAAACCTGATCAGCGCTTGTCGAGCGCCGTGTAATCGCGCTGCACGGAACCGGTATAGATCTGCCGCGGGCGGCCGATCTTGGTGTCCTTGTCGTTGTGCTGCTCGAGCCAGTGCGCGACCCAGCCGGCGGTGCGCGCGATCGCGAACATCACCGTGAACATCTCGGTCGGGATCTTCAGTGCCTTGTAGATGATGCCCGAATAGAAATCGACGTTCGGATACAACTTGCGTTCGATGAAATACGAATCCTTAAGCGCGGCCTGTTCGAGTTCGAGCGCGATATCGAGCAGCGGATCCTTGACGTTCAAGTCGGCCAGCACCTTGTGCGTCATCTCGCGGATGATCGTCGCGCGCGGGTCGAAATTCTTGTAGACGCGATGGCCGAAGCCCATCAAACGGAAGCCGGAATTCTTGTCCTTGGCCTTTTCCACCGCCTTGCCGACATTCTTCACGTCGCCGATCTCGGCAAGCATTTTCAACACCGCTTCGTTCGCACCGCCGTGCGCGGGGCCCCACAGCGCGGCGATGCCGGCGGCGACGCAGGCGTACGGATTCGCGCCGGTCGAACCGACCAGACGCACGGTCGAGGTGCTCGCGTTCTGCTCGTGGTCGGCGTGCAGGATGAACAGCAGATCCAGTGCCTTGGCCACGACCGGATTGATCTCCAGCGGCTCGCTCGGCACTTCGAACATCATGTGCAGGAAGCGCGTGCAGTATTCGAGGTTGTTGCGCGGATAGCGGATCGGCCAGCCGATCGAATAGCGGTACGCCGCGGCCGCAATCGTCGGCATCTTCGCGATCAGGCGGATCGCGGCGAGGCGGCGCTGCTCCGGATCGTTGATGTCGAGCGTATCGTGGTAGAACGCCGACAGCGAGGCGATCGAGCCACACAGCATCGCCATCGGATGCGCATCGTAATGGAAGCCGTGCAGGAAGTTCTTCAGCGACTCGTGCATCATCGTGTGATGCGTGACTTCATCGTCGAACTGCGTGAACTGCTCTTTCGTCGGCAGCTCGCCGTTGATCAGCAGGTAGGCGACTTCGAGGAAGTTCGAGGATTTCGCCAGCTGTTCGATCGGATAGCCGCGATACAGCAGCACGCCGGCGTCGCCATCGATGAACGTGATCGAACTTTTCGTGCTCGCCGTGGAAATGAAACCCGGATCGAAGGTGAAATAGCCGAAATCCTTGTATAGCTTGCCGATGTCGATCGCGGGCTCGCCGAGGCTGCCCTGCAATAGCGGAAGGCTGCTGGATTTGTTCGACGCGCTGTCGGTCAGCTGGACGGTCTGGTCGGACACGGCGGGCTCCTGGTCGGGTTCGGGTTCCGGCGCGCAAGACGCAACTGCGCCGACGCGCGAATTATCGCACAAGCGTTTGAACGCGAGCGAGACAGCTCGGCGCAAAACGCACTGCGGCCGCACGCAGCGGCCGCAGATCGTCAAAGCGGGAACGGCTTACAGTGACAAAACTGGATCCCGGCTCAAGGGTACGTCCCTGTACGGCCGGGATGATTTCATCCTGAAATCACTTGCCGTAACGCTTGCGGAACTTGTCCACGCGGCCGCCGGCATCGAGCACCTTGTGCTTGCCCGTGTAGAACGGATGTGACTTGCTGGAAATTTCCACTTTGATGACGGGATATTCCTTGCCATCCTCCCACTTCATCTTGTCCTTGGCGGTCATGGTCGACCGCGTCAGGAACGCGAAGTTGGCGTTGGCATCCTGGAAGATCACCTGATCGTACTTGGGATGGATGTCGGCTTTCATTGGCGTAACTCCGCAAAAACGTACAGAAAAGAGGACTATGTTATCGTGCTGGGCTGCTTTGGCGCAAGCTCGGCGTCCCAGAAAACCTCAAGGAATCCGCGGAAGACGTGTTTTCTCGCACTCGCAATCGCCTTTTGCCGGCCTATCTTACCGGACTGTGTCTGCTCGGCACTGCCTTCGCCGCTACGGCGCAACCGGCGCCCAAATCCGTAGCCGCGAACCCTGGCCTCGCGCCAGCGCAGACCCAGGAAATTACCGCCGCTCTGCAGACCCTGCCCAAGCAGCGCGGCCTCGACGCAGATTCGCGCAAACAGGCCGAAGACCTGTTGCATCAAGCGCAGGATGACGACAGTCGCGCCGATCAGCTCGCCCAGCAATGGCAGGCGCTGAACCAGACTGCTGCAACAGCCGACGCCGAGGCGCAGAAGCTCGAAGACGCGCTGACCCGCGACGACGGCGCAGCGCTCGCGGCATGGCGCGCAACCTTGCCCGAACACGTAACGGTCGAGCAGATCGAAGCGCTCGCCGCGCATGAGCGCGACGCCACCGCCGATGCGAAAGCCGCGGTCGATGCGATCGAGAACGAACTGGCGCGCCAGACCACACGTCCGGCAGAGTTGCGTGACGAACTCACCGCCGCGCACGCCGCACTCGATGCAAACCCGCGGCCGGCGGCGGCTTCCGGCCCGCTCGCGCAGGCGCAACGTCTGCGCGCGCAAGCGGCACAAAGGCTGGCAACGGCACAGATCGCACTGCTGAGCCTGGAGAACCGCAGTTACGAGTCGCGCATGCGCCTGCTCTCGGCGCAGTTGCGCGAGCGCCGGCGCGCGGCGGCAAACCTCGGCCAGCACGTCACCCTGCTCGAATCGCTGCTGCTGGACCACACCAGCGCCGACGTCGAAGCGTTGCGCGGGCGCGTCAACCAGGAATTGGCGAGCGTGGATCAGCATGCGCGCCTGCTGATCGATGCCGCGAACGCAAACGGCGAACTCGTCGCCCGGCTCGCCGACACGGTGCACGCGATCGGCACGTTACGCGCACAGCAATTCGACTGGGATGCCGCGCTGCGCGATACAGCGCAGGCGCTGAAGAATACCGAAGAACGCGTCAACATCGGCGGCAACGCCGAAGCGCTCGGCCTGATTCTGCTTGCGGAAAAACGCAAGCTCAAGCCGCTGCCGGCACTCAAGCACGAACTCGTCGAACTGCAGACCGACTATGCGCAGACGCGTATCAGTCTAATCGACGTGCGCGAACAACAGAGCGCGCTGGCCGATCTTGGCGCCGCGAGTGACCGCGCCATGTCGCAGTTGCCCGATCTGCCCGAGGACACGGTGAAGAAACTGCGCGACGGCTTTCAGCGCGTGCTCGGCACGCGCGCGCAGATTCTTGTGCAGCTTGGCGCGCTGCAAAGCAAGCTCGCTGCCACGCAGGGTGAAGCCGAGCCGGCGTTGCGCAACTTGATCGCAACCACGGCCAGACTGAACCAGCTGCTCGACTCGCGCCTGTTGTGGACACCGAGCCATGCCCCGGCCGATGCGCAGTGGCTGACCGGTTTGCGCGCCGATAGCGCGAGCCTGTTTGTCGCGTCGCGCTGGCAGCGCGCCTTGTCTGGCGCATGGAATGCGCTGGTCGCCGCGCCGCTGCGCACGGCCCTGGGTGCTGCGGTGCTGGCGGCCCTGCTGTTTCTACAGCGCCGCACGCCCGCGCGACTGACCGCCATCGCCGAGCCGATGCGCCGCATCCGCAGCGACCGCTATCGATTCACCGGCGCCGCGCTGTTGTGGACACTCATCGCCGCGGCGCCGTGGCCCTTCGCGCTGTGGCTGATCAGCACGGCGTTCGCGCACACCGCCGCCCCCGGCAACGTGTTCGCGAACGAAATCGGCTCGACGCTGGCGCAACTCATCGGTCCGGCTTACGTAGTTGCGTTGTTGCGCATGCTAACCCTGGAGAACGGACTCGCGCATTTTCATTTCCGCTGGCCACGGCCACGCCGCGAAGCGCTGCGCGCGGCCGCGCCATGGCTGGCATTGATTCTGCTGCCGGCGCAATTCCTGATCAGCTTCGCGATGCTGCGCGGCGATGCGGCCGCGATCGACGGCTTCGGTCGCGCGCTGCTGATCGTTGCCGTTCTGGCAACCGGCGCCATCGGCTGCTGGTTGCTCGCGCCGGGGCGCTTGTGGACGGCTCGCTACGTCGCCGTGCAGGAACCTTCGCGGCTGCGCCGCAGCGTGCGCATCGGCATCGCCGCGATCGCCATCATCATCACCCTGATAACGTTGCGTGGCTACTTCGTCACCGCGCTGACTTTGAGCGCACGCGTGTTGCAGACGTCGGCCGCACTGCTGGCGGCGAATGTGCTGTATGGACTCGCCGCGCGCTGGCTCGTGCTCGGCGAGCGTCATCTGGCGCTCAAGCGCATGCAGGAGAAACTCGCAAGCCAAGCGGAAACTGCGGAGGCCGAAAGCGGCGAAAGCCTACATGAACCCGAACCGGAGCAGATCACGCTGTCCAGCGTTAGCGAGCAGACGCGCCGCCTGTTGCGCCTGCTGATCGTGCTCGGCACCGCTGCGCTGCTGCTGTGGATCTGGTCCGACGTCGCGCCGGCGCTGAACCTGCTCGGCGACATCAACGTCTGGGCGTCCAGCGATGTCGTCGACGGCAAGAGCACGGCGATTTCGGTCAGCCTGCGCGACGTGCTCGAAGCGCTCGTCGTGTTCGCGCTGACCTGGGCGGCGACGCGCAACCTGCCCGGCCTGCTCGAAGTCGGCGTGCTGCGCCGCTTCGATATCGATGCGCCGACGCGCTACGCGATCACCAGCGTCATGCGCTATGTGATCGTGTTCGTTGGCGTGATGACAGCCATGTCGCTGCTCGGCTTGCACTGGAGCAACCTGCAATGGCTCGCCGCCGGTTTCTCCGTGGGCCTTGGGTTTGGTCTGCAGGAAATCTTCGCGAACTTCGTCTCCGGGCTGATGGTGCTGTTCGAGCGTCCATTCCGCATCGGCGACATCATCACAATCGGCAGCGTCGAAGGTACGGTCGCGCGCATCCGCACGCGCGCGACCACGCTCGTCGACTGGGACAACCGCGAAGTGATTGTGCCGAACAAGAGCTTCATCACCGAGCGCCTGGTCAACTGGACCTTGAGCGATTCGATCACGCGCGTGGTGATCAAAGTCGGCATCGCCTATCGCGCCGACGCACGCCTTGCGCAACAACTGCTGCTCGAACTCGCCGCAAAGCACGAACTGGTGCTCGCCAATCCGGCGCCGACGGCGTGGGTCACCGCGTTCGCCGATGCCAAGCAGGAACTCGAGCTGCGCGTATTCGTCGCGGAAATCAATCAGCGCAACACGGTGCGCACCGACCTGCAACTCGCGATCGTCGAAGCTTTCGCGGCGCGCGGCATCGAGATGGCGCTGATGGCGCCGATACCGTTTGAAGCGTCTCAGCGCGCGCCGAACACCGTCTCGACCAACGCCTCGAACCGGGCCTGATCGACATCGAGCGCGATGCGCGTGTTCGGCGCACGACCGCTGCGGTTTTCCCAATCGACGACGGTCATGCCGCGGGTAAGCTTGCCGTCAAGTTCGATCGCGACGTGGCGTTCTTGCGCACTCGTGACGATGTCCGGCTGCAGCGCGACCGCAAGCGCCAGCGCATCGGCCACGACGAGCCGCGGGCGTCCGCGCGCACGCGACCAGGCGCGCGTCTTGCGCGAGATCGCAGCGTAGAAACGCGCTTGGCCGTTGTCGGCCGCGAGCCAACGTTCGACCGTGGCGAATTCGATCGCATGGCGCGTGCATAGCTCCCAGTCGACGAGTTCGATCTGCGGCCACGAAGAGAACACGCAATGCGCGGCTTCCGGATCGAAGCCAACGTTGAACTCCGCCGAGGTCGTCGTGTTGCCGCGCCCGGTTACCGCACCGCCCATGACGACGAGGCGGGCAATGCGCTGTGGCAGACTCGGATCGAGCGTCAACGCCAGTGCAAGATTCGTCAGCGGCGCGATCGCGACGAGCACGAGTGTGCCGGCGTACTCATGCGACAGGCGCAGGATCGCCTGCGCGGCGTGTTCGCGTTCGGCGGCACGTGCGCTCGGCGTATAGCCGGTGTCGCCGAAGCCGTCGGCGCCGTGCACGAACGCGGCGTCCTCGGCCGCTCGTACCAGCGCCGTTGGACAACCGGCGAACACCGGCGTCGCCGCGCCGATCGTCTCCACGAGCTTCAACGCATTGCCAGTCGTGTGCCGCAAACCGACATTGCCCGCGGCGATGCAAAGCCCGAGCACGTCGGCGTAGCGATGCGCCATCAATATGGCAAGTGCGTCGTCGACGCCGGGATCGGTGTCTATCAGCAGTTTCAATGTTTCCATGCCGGCGATTTCTTATTGCAATCAGGCGCCAGCATAACGTGCCGCACTGCCGATCCAGCGCGCAATCAGTTTGTCAGCGAGTTGCGGGTGCTCGCGCAGGATGACCTCGCCGGCCTTCTGCACCGCCGGCAGCAGCGCCGCGTCGCGAGCAAGATCGGCGATGCGAAACGCGATCTGGCCGGTCTGGCGGGTGCCGAGCAATTCGCCCGGGCCGCGCAGTTCCAAATCTTTTTCGGCGATGCGGAAACCGTCATTCGTTTCGCGCAGCACCTCCAGGCGCTGTCGCGCCAACGCCGACAGCGGCGGCTGGTATAGAAGTACACAACTCGACGCCGCACTGCCGCGGCCGACGCGCCCGCGCAGCTGGTGCAGTTGCGCAAGCCCGAGCCGTTCGGCGTTCTCGATCACCATGAGGCTCGCGTTGGGCACGTCGACGCCGACTTCAATCACCGTCGTCGCCACGAGCAGGGCGATCTCGCCGCTCTGGAAAGCCTGCATTGCCGCCTGTTTCTCGGCTGGCTTCATGCGTCCGTGCACGAGCGCGATGCGCAGACCCGGCAGTTCGCGGTGCAGTTCGGCGTGCACGGCTTCGGCGGCTTGCGCTTCGAGCAGCTCGGATTCCTCGATGATCGTGCACACCCAGTAGGCCTGGCGGCCGCTCGCGCAGGCGGCGCGAATGCGCTCGATGATTTCGACACGGCGCGAATTCGCGATCGCCACGGTCGTTACCGGCGTGCGCCCCGGCGGCAGCTCGTCGATCACCGAAACATCGAGATCGGCATACGCCGTCATCGCCAGCGTGCGCGGAATGGGCGTGGCGGTGAGCACGAGTTGGTGCGGGATCACCTTGCCATCACGGCCCTTGTCGCGCAACGCCAGACGCTGATGCACGCCGAAGCGGTGCTGCTCGTCGATGATGGCCAGCCCGAGATCGCGAAACGCCACACCTTCCTGCATCAGCGCATGCGTGCCGATCGCGATCTGCGCCTCGCCCGCGAGCGCGTGCAGCGCCTGCGTGCGCGCGCGACCCTTGAGCTTGCCGGCGAGCCAGACAATGCGCACACCGAGGGCGCTGAGCCAGCGATCAAAATTGCGGAAGTGTTGTTCGGCGAGCAGTTCGGTCGGTGCCATCAGCGCGGCCTGTTTGCCGGCTTCGACAGCCGCGAGTGCGGCGAGCGCGGCGACGATGGTTTTGCCGGAGCCGACGTCGCCTTGCACGAGCCGCAGCATCGGCGCGGGCAGCGCGAGATCGCGCATGACTTGCGCCGTCACGCGCTGCTGCGCCCGCGTCGGTGCGAACGGCAGCTCGGCGAGAAAACGTTCTCGCAGCTCGCCGCCGCCGTGCAGCGCCGGCGCGGTATGGCGGCGCACACTCATGCGCAGCCGTTTCAGGCTCAGGTGCTGGGCAAGCAGTTCCTCGAATGCAAGGCGTTGCTGCGCCGGATGGTTGCCGAACAGCAGACCACTCAAATCGGCATCCGCGGGCGGCCGGTGCACATACAACAGCGCCGCGCGCAGCGAGGATAATTTGTATACCTTGCGCAGCGCGGCCGGGATCAATTCCAGTTCGGCGTCGGCAGGCAGGCGTTGCAGCGCGCGTTCAATCACGCCTTGCAGGCGCGCCTGACCCAGACCTTCTGTGGTCGGATACACCGGCGTCAGGCGCTCCTCGACCGCCGCCGGCGCATCGCCTGCGATCCGCCGATATTGCGGATGCACGATCTCCAGCCCCTGCTTGCCCAAACGCGCTTCGCCGTAGCAGCGCAGGCGCGTGCCCACGCCAAGCTGGTCGATTTGGGATTTGTTGAAATGAAAAAAGCGCAGCAGCAGCGTCGCATGCGAATCGTCGCTGATCGCCACGCGCAGCTGCGGGCGATAGCGGAAACCGCGTTCGACCGCTTCGACGCGGCCGTCGACTTGAGCGGTGTCGCCGGGCCGTAGATCACGTATCGCGGTGACGCGGGTACGGTCCTCGTAGCGCAGCGGCAAATGGAACCACAGATCCTGGATCGTTTCCAGACCGAGCTTGCCCAGCGTGGCGGCGAGCGCCGGACCGACACCGGGCAAGGTGGTGACCGGTGCGAGCGCTGTAGCGGCTGGATTGGCCAGAGCAGTTTGCGGCATGCCGCAAAGCGTAACCGAGCCGGCGCGTGCCGGTCAGCTAATCGAGCATCATGATCGCGTCGATTTCCACCTGTGCGCCACGCGGCAGCGACGCGACGCCGATGGTTGAACGCGCCGGATGCGGTTGCAGGCAGTACTCGGCCATCACCGCATTGACCGCGGCGAAGTTGGCCAGATCAGTGAGATAAATGCCGACGCGCACGAGTTGCGCGAGCGAACCGCCGGCCGCCTCACATACCGCTTTCAGATTCTCGAACACGCGCCGCGTCTGCGCGCTGATATCGCCGCCGACGAGTTCGCCGCTGGCCGGATCGAGCGGGATCTGGCCGGAGAAGTACACCGTATTGCCGTGCCTGACGGCTTGCGAATAGGGGCCGATGGCTTTGGGTGCGTGCGGGGTGGCGATGATTTGGCGCATTTGCGAGTGGTAAGTAGTAAGTGGTGAATGGGAAAGCTACCACTTACCACTCACTACTTACCACTTACGGATATCGATACACCCCGTGCACCACCGCCGCATTGCGCACGCGGCGCATCACGTCAGCCAGATGCTTGCGATTGCGCACCTCGATCGTGAACACGAGCGTGGAGGTGTTGCCGTCGCGTTCCTGGTATTCAACATTTTCAATGTTCGAATTGCGCTCGGCGATGGCCGCAGCGACGGTCGCGAGCACGCCCGGTCGGTTGTCGATGACGATGCGCAAGCGCGCGCGGTAATCACCGGTGACCTCGCGGTCCCAGTCGATGGCGACGATGCGCTCGGGCTGCTTGCGGTATTCGGGCAGGTTCGGGCAGTCCTGCCGATGCACGACGATGCCCTTGCCCGCCGACAGGTAACCGACGATGTCGTCGCCCGGCACCGGATAGCAGCAGTTGCCAAAACTCAGCACGCCGCGCTCGCCGCCGCTGATCAGGATCTTTTCCGGACGATGCGGCGCCTTGTGCGCATCGGGCAAGGCGCCGTGTGTCTGCGCGAGTTGCGCGGCGACCTGGTCGGGCATGCGGTTGCCGAGCGCGATATCGGCGAGCATTTCTTCCAGGCGCTTGTAACGGGCGTCGGCCAACACGCGGTCGAGCGCCTTGGCCGAGATCGCGTCCAGGCTCAGGCCGCGAGCGTCGAGCGCGCGATCGAGCATGCGATGACCGAACTCCACGGCGTCTTCATGCTGCAGACGTTTCAGATAATGACGCAACGCCGTCCGCGCGCGCGCCGACACCACCCAGTCCAGCCACTGCGGGCTCGGCGCGGCGGACTTGGCCGTGATGATTTCGACGCTTTCACCGGAATTCAGGCGCTGGCGCAGCGGCACAAGTTTTTTGTCGACCCGCGCGGCGACTGCATGGCTGCCGACGTCGGTGTGCACGGCATAGGCAAAATCCAGCGCCGTGGCGTTGCGTGGCAGCGCCAGGATCTGCCCCTTCGGTGTGAACACGTACACCTCGTCGGGGAACAAATCCACTTTTACATTTTCGAGAAATTCGAGTGAGGACGCGGTCTGTGCCTCGACCAACCCGGCCACCCATTCGTGCGCGCGCGTCTGCGCTGCGGTCGGGTCGGCGGCGGTCTTGTACGCCCAATGCGCAGCGACGCCGCGCTCGGCGACCTGGTCCATGTCCCCGGTGCGAATCTGAATCTCGATCGGTGCGCCGAACGGGCCAAACAACACGGTGTGCAGCGATTGGTAGCCATTGGCCTTTGGAATCGCGATGAAATCGCGGAAGCGCGTATCGAGCGGCTTGTACAGCGCATGGATCGCGCCGAGCGCGTGGTAGCACTGCATCGTCGCGTCGACGACGACGCGGAAACCGTAGACGTCCATCACTTGCGAAAACGTCTTGTGCTCGCCGCGCATCTTCGAATAGATGCTGTATGGCGACTTGATGCGGCTGATTACGCGATGCGGGATTTTTTCCGCGCCCAGGCGCAGCGACAGCGCCGCTTCGATCTTGCCCATCGCCTCGCGGCGATTGCCGAGCAAGTGTCGGATGCGCTCGGCGACGACGCGGTGGCGCGTCGGGTACAGTGTGCGAAAGCCCAGGTCCTGCAACTCGGCCTTGAACTTGTTCATCCCCAATCGCTGTGCGATCGGCGCGTAGATGTCGAGCGTTTCGCGCGCGATACGCCGGCGCGACTCCGGGGCCATGGCGATGAGGGTGCGCATGTTGTGCAGGCGGTCGGCGAGCTTGATCAGGATTACGCGCATATCGCGCGCCATCGCCAGCAGCATCTTGCGGAAGCTCTCCGCTGCGGCTTCGGCAACGCTGCGGAATTGCAATTTGTCGAGTTTGGTGACCCCGTCGACAAGCTCGGCGACGGTCGCGCCGAATTCGGATTCCAGTTCCGGGCGCGACAGCGGCGTATCTTCCAGCGTGTCGTGCAGAATCGCAGCGATGATCGTCTCGGCGTCCATGCCGAGCTCGGCAAGGATCGCGGCGACCGCGACCGGATGCGTGATGTAGGGTTCACCGCTTTTGCGCGTCTGCCCGGCATGGGCGCGCGCGCCGATCAGGTAGGCCTTGCGCACGCGCGCGACCTGCTCATCCGGCAGATACACGTGCAGGCGCTTTTCGAGTGCTTGCACGTCGCCAGGGATCATGTCCTGCAGCGCCGTGCTCACGAAAGTCACCGATGGCGGGCGATCAACGCGCCCGCCGGCACCAGACGGTCAACGATTTCGGCATTCGTCGACCGCTACCCATTACAGGTCGTCACCGCCCTTGGAGAGATCTTCATCGACCTCGGCGGCGGCCCATTCCAGTGCCTCACGCTCGGCCTTCTCGCGTTCCTGACGCTCGACTTCGGCGATCAGTTCCGGCGTGACCTTGCGGCCGGCAATCTCGCGCAGCGCGAGCACTGTCGGCTTGTCGTTGTTGTTTTCGACCAGCGAATCCGCGCCCTTGGCGAGCTGGCGCGCGCGGCGCGTCGCCATCAGCACCAGTTCGAAGCGGTTGTCGACCACTTCCAGGCAATCTTCCACAGTAATGCGAGCCATGCAAAAATCCTCAAAAACGAAAGCAAAACAGAAATTTAGACGTGAGACATTGTAACGGCTGGCCATGCTGCAGTGCAAACATCGTTGCTGAACGAGCGCTGCATAGGGCGGCCCTGGCGGCGCCCAAAAACGTCCCCACTTGCTTTAGGCTAGTGGTTGCGCCTTTCACAAGAAATAAAACCCGGAGTGTTATGCGACACCTTCCCACACGGATCATGGGGATTGCCAGTTTGTTCATCCTGCTCGCCGGCTGTGCCACGCCGATGCCGCGCAAGGACGACCCCTACGAAAACTTCAACCGCAAGATGTATGCGTTCAACGACTTCGCCGATCGCGTCGCGATCCGGCCGGTCGCGGTCGGCTATCGCAAGATCACCAACCAGACCACGCGCACGCTGATCAGCAACTTCTTCGCCAATATCGAATCGCCGGTCACGATTGCAAACGACATCCTGCAAGCCAATCCGAAGGAGGCGCTGCGCGCCAGCAGCCGCTTCATCATCAATACCACGGTGGGCGTGCTGGGCTTCTTCGATCCGGCCAGCGAAATGAATATCGTGGCGAGTCATACCGACATGGGCGTCACGTTCGCGAAATGGGGCATACCGGAAGGCCCCTATCTCGTATTGCCGCTGCTCGGTCCATCCACTGGCCGCGACTTGCCAGCGTTCGTGATCGATCGCTGGGCATTCGATCCGCTGTCCTGGTATGCGGCGAGCCACGATTTTGCCTATAACGCCGAATATTTGCCGACGGTCGCGCATCTTGTCACGTTGCGGTCCAGTGCGATCGACGCCGAAGGCCTGCTCGAAGGCGTCTACGATCCGTATGTGTTCTATCGCGATGCCTACCGCCAGCGCCGGCTGTACAAGATCTACCGCGGCAATCCGCCGCTGGAAGTGATCCAATCTTTGCAGGGCGTGGAAGACGTCGAGGATGCCGACAAACTGCTCGAGGAACAGCAGCAGTACGAGCAGAAGAAAAAACCGTAGCAGCCGCGCGCTTCATCGCACCGAAAATCCTGCGCAACGAAGCGCGCGATGAATCGCGCCCTACTCCAAGCCTAGCAGCCCCTCGACATCGCATAGCCGCGCCAGGTTGCACAAACCTTGCGGAGCGTGCAGATAGCGCAGCTTCCCGCCGCGCGCACGCGCCTGAGCGCTCCACGCGATCAGCACCGCCAATGTCGCACTGTCAGCACTGTCCAGCGCGGCGAGGTCGAGATCGAGATTCACGTCGCGTTTGGCCGCCTGCGGCGGCGCAGCGAACGCCTGCGCGGCATTGACGAACGAGATCGCGCCACACAGACGCAGGGTGCCGCCGAGCGAATCGCTTTCCAACGTGTAGTACGGCGCCGCGCTCACTGTTTTTGTTTTTCGAGCGTTTCGAGTGCCTTCGCACCCTGCGTTTCCAGGCGCGTGGTCAACGCGTCGAGACCGGACTTGGCGATTTCGGCGGCGACCTGGTTGCGGTAGTTGGTCACGTACGAGATGCCTTCGATGATCACGTCGTACGCCTTCCATTCGCCGTCCTTGGTCTTGCGGAACGCGTAGTCGACCGGCACCACCTTGCCGTCGTCGAGCACGACCTGCGTGCGCACGAGCGTGCGCTTGTCGTTGAGCTCGCCTTCGAACGGCAGCACGCGCACACGGCCTTCGGTGTACTTGAGCAGGCCTTCGGCGTAGCGATGTGTGATCGAGTTGTACATGGCGTGGGCAAAGCGCGCGCGCTGCTCCGGCGAGGCCGTGCGTGCGTTCTGGCCGAGCACGAGGATCGAAGCGTAATCGATGTCGAAGTGCGGCAGCACGATCCCATCGATCGTCTTGAGCAGTGCTTCACGGTTGGCCTGCAGCTCTGCGCGCTTGCCTTCCATCGTCTTGCCGAGGTCGTCGACAATGCCTTGCACGACCTGGTTGGGCGAAGCCGGCTCGGCGAGCGCGGGGACCGCGGCGGCGATGCCGAGTATACAAAGCAAAGTGTGTATAAAGCGCATGGTTGTCACCTATTTTTTGTCATTCGGCTGGACGCCCTTGTCGTTCGGCGCGGTTTCCGGTTTCGCAGTCTTGTCGCCGGCCTTGCCTGCATCACCTTGACCGACCAGATATTTACCGATCAGTTCTTCGAGCTGCATCGAGCTTTGCGTCAGCACGACCTCGTCGCCGTTCTTCAGCGCATCCGGCGAGCCGCCCGGGTTCAGCGCAACATACTGGTCACCCAATAAACCACTGGTGAATACCGAAGCGGCCGAATCGTCGGGGATCTTGTCGTAGTGCTGGTCGATCGACAGCGTGACCAGCGCATCGAGCTTGTCGGGCTCCAGCTTGATATCGCTGACGCTGCCGATGCGTACGCCGGCCACTTTCACTGGCGCGCGCAGCTTGAGCTGGCCGATGTTGGTGAAGCGCGCCTTGACGTCGTAGCTGGCGCCCTGGCGATAGTTGGCGAGGCTCGTCGTTTGCGTCGCGAGATAGCCGAGTGCGGCGAAGCCGAGCGCGATGAATGCGCCGGTGCCGATCTGGAACGATTGTCGCTTTGCCATGGTTGTGTCCTACATCAAAAACGCGGTCATGATGAAATCGATTGCCAACGTGGCGATCGAGGAAAACACCACCGTGCGTGTCGTCGCGTAGGCGACGCCTTCGCTGGTCGGCGGCGCGGTATAGCCCTGGAAGGTCGCAATCAGCGTGCATACCGCGCCGAACGCGGTGCTCTTCCATACGCCGTTGATGACATCGTCCCAGACGTCGACGTTCGCCGTCATGTTCGACCAGAACGTTCCATTGTCGAGCCCAAGCCAGTTCACGCCGACCAAATGCGCACCCAAAATGCCGAGTGCGTTGAACACGCAGGCAAGCAGCGGCATCGCGATGATGCCGGCGAGAAAACGCGGCGCCACGACGTAGGCGAGCGGATCCACCGCCATCATCTCCATCGCATCGAGCTGATCGGTCGCGCGCATCAAGCCAATTTCGGCGGTAATCGAGGTGCCGGCGCGGCCGGCGAACAGCAGCGCCGTGACGACCGGACCGAGTTCGCGATACAACGAGAGCGCGACGACGGTGCCGAGCGCGGCGGTGCCGCCGAAAATCGACAACGTGTGATACAGCTGCAGGCCGAGCACCATGCCGACGAACAGGCCGCAAGTCATGATGATGACGAGGCTCATCGCGCCGACGAAGAACACCTGGCGCACGGTTTCGCGGAAATAGCGCAGGCTGCGCGGCACGGCACGCAGTGTTTGCAGCAGGAAAATGCCGCAGGCGCCGAGCTGCGCAAGGCCCGTGGTGAACGGCGAGAACACGCGGCTCGCCGCGCTCATGCCTTGCCGCCGGCGAGGCCGAGTTGGGCCGCATAGTCCGGCGCCGGGTAATGGAATGGCACGGGCCCGTCCGCTTCGCCGCTGAAGAACTGGCGCGTCCACGGCGTTTCCCCGCGTGAAAGCTCATCGGGCGCGCCGTGTGCGGCGATCTTGCCGCCGGCCAGCAGATAGATGCTGTCGGCGACCCGGCGCACAGCCGCGAGTTCATGCGCGACCAGAATACTGGTGATGCCAAGCGTCTGGTTGAGCGTGCGGATCAGCTTGAGAATCTGGTTGAGCGCAATCGGGTCGAGGCCAACGAACGGCTCGTCGTAGATGATCAGCATCGGGTCGCGCACGATCGCCCGCGCCAGCGCCACACGCCGCACCATGCCGCCGGACAATTCGCTCGGCATCAGCTGCGCCGCGCCACGCAGGCCGACCGCCTGCAATTTCGTCAACACGATATTGCGCAGGATTTCCTCGGGCAGGCGCAAATGCTGGCGCAGTGGGAACGCGACGTTCTCGAACACGGAAAAATCCGTGAGCAGCGCCGAGTTCTGGAACAGATAGCCGATCTTCTCGCGCAGTTCGAACAGTGCGTCGCGGCTGAGGCTCCAGACGTTCTTGCCGTCGACAATCACTTCGCCCGCATCCGGCACCAGCTGGCCGGTGATGTGGCGCATCAGCGTGGTCTTGCCGGTACCGCTCGGCCCCATGATCGCCGTGATCTTGCCGCGCGGAATGTCCAGATCGACGCCGTCGAAAATCGTTTTGCCATTGAGCTGCGTGCGCAAACCGCGGATCGTAATCAACGCGTCACGCGTCAAGGCGTCGTCCTGTTTCGCATTCATTTGCCGGCGGGAATCCCTGCGGAAGGCCGCTACCTTAGCTTAAGTCTCGCGCGCTGCGGAAGCGGCGCGCCGGGCGCGGGTTAAGCGCCGCGTCAGGTACTTACGCTTTCAGCAGATCCTGCAGCAGTTGCGCAGGTCGCGGGCGGGCGATCGCGCAGCCTTCGCGCCGCGCTTTGACGATCTCGGACAGCTCATCGAGCGCGGTGGCGAAGTCCTCGTTGATGAGCCAGTAGTCGAATTCGGTGGCGTGTTCCAGGTCCTGCCGCGCATCGGCGAGGCGGCGCTGGATCGTCGCTTCGTTGTCGGACGCGCGCGCGCGCAGGCGACGTTCGAGCTCCGCACGCGACGGCGGCAGGATGAAAATGCTCACGGCGTCGGGCATCTGCGCGCGCACGATGCGCGCGCCCTGCCAGTCGATCTCCAGCAGCACGTCGCGGCCTCGCGCCAATGTGTCCTCGACGACCTTGCGCGACGTGCCTTTCAGATCGCCATGCACCACCGCATGTTCGAAGAATTCGCCACGCGCCACCATCGACTCGAACGCCGCGCGCGAGACGAAGTGGTAATGCACGCCATCGACTTCGTTCGGCCGCGGCGCACGCGACGTATAAGAGACCGACAGCATCATGTTCGGATCGCGCTCGAGCAGAGCCCGGGTCAGGCTGGTTTTGCCGGCGCCGGACGGCGCGGCGACGATGTAAAGCGTGCCGGCCATGCTATTCGATGTTCTGTACCTGCTCGCGCGCCTGCTCGATCAGCACTTTGAGGTCGATCGCGGCTTGCGTGGTGCGCTGGTCGACCGACTTGGAACCGAGCGTGTTCGCCTCGCGGTTGAATTCCTGCATGAGGAAATCCAGGCGCCGGCCGACCGCCTCCGGGCTGCCGAGGATGCGTCGCGCTTCGGCGATATGCGCGGTGAGGCGATCGAGTTCCTCGTCGACGTCGATGCGCGACAACTGAAGCACGAGCTCCTGTTCGAGTCGTCCAGGTTCAGTGCTCTGCTTGATCTCGGCGAGCTTGCTTTCGAGTTTCGCGCGCAGGCTGCGGCGGATGTCCGGCAGCCACTCGCGTACTCGCGCGACGATCGCGGCCACGCCGTCGAAACGCTCGCGCAAGAATACGCCAAGGCGCTCGCCTTCGCGCGCGCGTGTGGCGACCATGTCCGTCAGCGCGCGATTGAGCAGATCGAGTGCCGCCTGGCGCAATCCGTCCTGATCGATCTCTTCGCGCACCAGCACGCCCGGCCATTCGAGTAGCCGGGTAAAATCCGTTGCGAGTTTCGGGAAGCGTTCGCCGAGCACGCCGGCGACGCGCTCGAGCCGATCGAGCATTGCGTCATTCAGGCGAATCTCCGTGGCGCTGGCCTCGGCGGGCTTGAAACGCAGATTCACATCGACTTTGCCGCGCGTGAGTTTGGCAGCGACGCGTTCGCGCACTGCAGGCTCAAGCGCGCGCAATTCGTCCGGCAGACGCGGACTCAATTCCAGATAGCGATGATTGACCGAGCGCAACTCGAAACTGAGCGCGCCCCACGGCGTTTCGGTTTCCGCGCTCGCGAACGCGGTCATGCTGCGGATCATATCGATGCACGTTCGGATGCGGGGGGCGCAGTATGCCAGAGACTGGCGGTTTGCTTACGTCTTCGAATTCGCCGGCTGCTAGACTGCGCAACCTTTCGAGGAGCTTTCCGCATGTCTGTTTCCGCTCGCCCTTCCGGCCGCGCGCCCGATCAGTTGCGCGCGGTCACGATCGAACGCCGCTACACCCGCCATGCCGAAGGCTCGGTGCTGATCGCGTTCGGCGATACCCGCGTGCTGTGCACGGCCAGCGTCGAAGAAAAAGTCCCGCCATTCCTGCGCGGCAAGGGCGAAGGCTGGATCACCGCAGAGTACGGCATGTTGCCGCGTGCGACCGGTGAGCGCACGCAGCGCGAAGCGGCGCGCGGCGGCCAGGGCGGGCGCACGATGGAAATCCAGCGCCTGATCGGCCGCGCGCTGCGTGCGTGCGTGGATCGCGCCGCGCTCGGCGAACGCTCGATCACGCTCGATTGCGACGTGCTGCAGGCCGACGGCGGCACGCGCACCGCGGCGATCACCGGCGCGTACGTCGCGTTGGCCGACGCGATCAATTGGCTCAAGGCGCGCGAAAAGATCAAGCGCGAACCGATCCACGGCGCCGTCGCGGCGGTGTCGGTCGGCATTTATCAAGGCACGCCGGTACTCGATCTGGACTACGCCGAAGACTCGCGCTGCGACACCGACATGAATATCGTGATGAACGACGGCGGCGGTTTCATCGAGCTGCAGGGCACGGCCGAGGGCCACGCATTCCGACGCGAGGAAATGGACGCGATGTTGGCGCTCGCGCAGAAAGGCGTAGGTGAGTTGTTGACCAAACAGCGCGAGGCGCTGGCCACACAATGAAGATTGTCGTGGCGAGCGGCAACCCCGGCAAGCTCGCTGAAATCCGCGACATCCTTGGCACGAATGTCGAGCTGATCGCCCAGCGCGAGCTTGGCATCGCCGACGCCGACGAGACCGGAAGTACATTTGTGGAAAATGCGCTGATCAAGGCACGCAACGCGACGCGCATTTCCGGCTTGCCGGCGCTCGCCGACGATTCCGGCATTTGCGTCGATGCCCTCGGTGGCGCGCCCGGGCTGATTTCCGCGTTGTACGCCGGCCGCCATGGCGACAACGCCGCCAACAACGCGAAATTGCTCGAGGCGCTGCGCGACGTGCCGGACGCGCAGCGCAGTGCGCACTTTCATTGCACGATCGTTCTATTGCGCAGCGCCGACGATCCCGCACCGCTGATCGCGGAAGGGCATTGGCACGGCCGCATCCTGCATGCGTCGTGCGGCAACAACGGCTTCGGCTACGATCCGGTGTTTTTCGACCCGGCGCTCGGTCAGGGCGCGGGCGAGCTGGATCCCGCGGTCAAGAATCGTGTCAGCCATCGCGGTCAGGCACTGGCGCGGTTGCGCGAGCTGCTGCCGTCACTGTAGGAATTAGACGTGGCGATGTCTGCAATTCCGCTGTCGTTGTACATCCACATTCCGTGGTGCGTGAAGAAGTGCCCGTATTGCGACTTCAATTCGCACAGTGCGCCGAACGCGTTACCGGTGAACGAATATGTCGCTGTGCTGCTTGCCGACCTGGATCAGGATTTGCCGCTCGCGGAAGGCCGCACGCTGCAAAGTATTTTCTTCGGCGGCGGCACGCCGAGTTTGTTCGCGCCGGACGCGATCGCACGCATCCTCGATGGCGTGGCGCAGCGCCTCACGTTCGCATCGGATATCGAGATTACGCTGGAGACCAATCCGGGGACGGTAGAGCATGGCCCGTTTGCGGGTTACCTAAAGGCCGGCGTCAACCGCATCAGCTTCGGGGTGCAGAGTTTCGACGACGCTGCACTCAAGCGCATAGGCCGCATCCATGATGCGCAACAGGCCGAGCGCGCGGTGAAGTCGGCGCAGGACGCCGGCATCGAGAACTTGAACCTGGATTTGATGTACGCGCTGCCGCAACAGACGCTCGCCGGCGCCCTCGCCGATGTGGAAAAAGCTATTTTGTTGCAAACGCCGCATTTGTCGCATTACCAGCTCACGCTCGAGCCGAACACTCAGTTCGCGGCGAACCCGCCGCCGCTGCCGGACGATGACGCGGCGTGGGACATGCAGGAAGCCTGTCAAGCACGACTCGCCCGAGCCGGCCTGGCGCAATACGAGGTATCCGGATATGCGCGCGCCAGCCGTGAGTGTCGGCACAATCTCAATTACTGGACGTTCGGCGATTACCTCGGCATCGGCGCGGGTGCGCACGCCAAACTGACCGGCGCCGATGGCGCGGTACGACGGCGCTGGAAACTGCGCGCGCCGCGCGGCTATCTCGAACACGCAGGCACGCCACGAGGAATCGGTGGCGATGATGTGGTGGCGACCGAACAACTTCCGTTCGAATTCATGCTCAACGCGCTGCGCCTGAACGCCGGCTTCGCGCTCGATGATTTCGTCGCGCGCACCGGCTTGCCTGCAGAAGCGGTCGCATCGACGTTAGCTGACGCACGGAGCCGGGGCTGGCTCGAATGCGAGCATCGCCACGTGCGTGCGACCGAGCTCGGACAACGGTTCTTGAATGATGTAATCGGACTATTCCTTCCCGATCGGGAAAGGTCCGCGCGCGCTCACGGAGGGCCGCCGCATGCTTGAGATGCTCACGATCACCTGCCCTTACTGCGGCGAGAGTTACGAAACACAGATCGACCTGTCCGCCGGCTCGCAGCGCTACATCGAGGACTGCGCGGTGTGCTGCCGGCCGATCGAAGTGAACTTGCGCGTGAGCGACGACGGCGAACTGCTGGAAATCTCCACCGGCACCGATCGCGACTGATCGTTCTGCTACACTGCGCGCGCCGCAGGTGCTTGCGATGAAAACTCGTCGCAGGTGAAACGGGAAGCCGGTTCGATTCCGGCGCTGCCCCCGCAACGGTAAGCAGGAATGCTTCGATCAACGCGCCACTGAGCACACGCTCGGGAAGGCGATCGAAGCTGACACCTGTGAGCCCGGAGACCGGCCTGCGGCTTAGGCGCGATGAATCGCGCTACGGCGTTGCGGCGGGCAACGGTCGGCCGTCTGCGACACTCATCGTCCCGACGCCTTCCTCCGACGCAACCTTGCTATCAACCGCGGGTGCGCGTTCCGGAGTATGAAATGCCACATAAATCCTTTCTTGCTTTTTCCATTGGCCTGGCGCTGATCGCGCCGCTGCGTGCGCAGGAGGCCGCCCTGCAGCCGACAATCGAAGTAACCGCCTCGCGCGTCGCCGAAACGGTCGACACAAGCCTCGCCGACGTCAGCATCATCACGCGCGCCGATATCGACGCGAGCCACGCGCCGGACCTGCTCGAAGTGCTGCGGCTGCAGGCCGGCCTCGACGTCGTGCGCACCGGCGGTGCCGGCGAGCAGACCAACGTGTTCCTGCGCGGGACAAATTCCAACCATGTGCTCGTGCTGATCGACGGCGTGCGCGTGGCCTCGTCGAACACCGGTGCGTTCGCGTTCGAGAACCTGCCGCTCGATGCAGTAGAACGCATCGAGATTGTGCGCGGTCCGCGCGCGAGCTACTGGGGTTCGGACGCGATCGGCGGCGTGATCCAGATCTTCACGCGCAAGCTCGATGCGCCGCTCATCGCGGCGAGTTACGGCAGTTATCACAGTGCCGACGGCAGCGCCGGCATCGGTGGTTGGAATGATCAGGGCGGCTTCAACGTGCAGGTCGGCGCGCGTCATGTGCGCGGCTTTTCGGCAACGAATCCCGGCATCTGCGCGGGCCCGAACGATCCATACTGCATTTTCAATCCCGACAACGACGGCATGCAGAACCACAACGCCGTGCTGCAGGGCGCGTACAAGCTCGGCGCGCAGACGCTGTCGGCGAGCGTGTTCCGCAACGAAGGCGGCAACGATTTCGACCAGGGACATTCGCATACGCTGGATCAAGCCGCCGGCGTCAATCTCGAAGGCGCGGTGAATGCGGATTGGCAGCAGCATCTGTCAGTCGGCACCGCGCGCGAAGACATCGATACGCCAGCGTTTGCGAGCGCGTATCGCTCGACGCGCGAGCAGGCGTCATGGACAAACGATTTCGCCGTTGCCGCGAACCAGCACGTGATCGCCGGTTTGGACTACGTGCATGATCACGGCATCAGCATCGCCGATTCCGGCTTCGGCGCGCCATATGATGTGTCGCGCAACGACGCCGGCGCGTTCGCCGGCTGGCGCACAAGCCTGAACGTGCTCGATGGCGAAGTCTCCACACGCTACGACCACAACAGCCAGTTCGGCAATGCGTTGTCCGGCTCCGGCGCGATCGGCTGGAAAATCGCCGACGACCTGCGCTTGACCGCAAGCTACGGCACTGCGTTCCGCGCGCCGAACTTGAGCGAGCTGTATTCGCCGGGCTATGGCGGTTACTACGCCGGCAATCCGTTGCTCAATCCGGAACGTTCGCGCACCACGGAACTGGGATTGGACTGGCGCATCGATGCGACAAATCGCCTCGGCGCGCGCGCGTTCGCCACGCGCGTGCACGATCTCGTCGATTTTTCCGGCGGCACGACGTTTCAGGCGGTCAATATCGAGCGCGCAGCAATCGACGGCGTCGAATTGACGCACGCCTGGCACGGCGGCGACTGGTCGATCGACACGAACGTGACGCTGCAGAATCCGCGCAACGCCGATACCGATGCGCAACTGCTGCGCCGGCCGAAGCGCAAGTTGAACAGCCTCGTCGAGCGTGCGTTTGGCGAGCGCTTGCGCGTCGGCGCCGAATTCGTGGCCAGCGGCAAGCGCGATGACGTCAATACGGTAACGCTGCCGGGCTACGCACTGTTGAACCTGCGTGCGAGTTACACGCTGAGCCGCGATTGGCGCCTCGGTGCGCGACTGGAGAACGCGTTCGATCGCTCCTATGAACTGGCGCACGGCTACAACACAGCGGGACGGTCGGGCTATCTGGACCTGGTCTGGCAGCCCGCCGGGTAAGTTGCACTGGCCGAATCCGCCCGCAGCGGCATAGAATTGTCTGGACAAGCTTCGGGAGGGGGCAAGCGCATGAATCAGGCCACGAGCGACGCGGGCGCCAAGCCGTCCGCGCCAGTGCCACTGCTGGCGCTGGCCACGCGCAGCGATCTGCCGCCGCGCGTGCGCCTCCTGCTGGAAGGCACGCTGGGCCTGTGTTCAGCGAAGTTCGAGCGCGTGCTGGCGGCAACACTCGACGATCTCGAAGCGCAACTGTTCAAGCGCGCCGAGCAACTGCGCAGCAGCGAGCAGCAATATCGCTGCTTCGAAACGCTGCGTGAAATCAAGCGCGGCCGCGCCGACATCGCGCCGCGTTTCATGCTGGCGCTGGAAGATGCGCTGGCGCGCTTCGGCCAGCGCGGGGACGATGCGCCGCGCGTCAGTGCCCCGGCACTGAAGGAACTGGCGCTCGTGGAGACCAAGGAACTGGAGGAGTCACTCGCGCTGCAGGAGTTCTCGGCGCGTGCGGAAATCCGCCAGGCGCAACCGCTATACGCGCTGGGCCACCGTTTTGCCGTGCTCGCCGCCGCGCCGATCATCGATGCCGAACACCTCGCGATCGGACCGGCACAGCTTGCCGCGGCTATGCGCCACGCCTGCGCTGCTCTGGAAATCGCTGCGGATCATCGCGTGCTGCTCTATCACGCGTTCGATCGTACGGCGGCCGAAGCGCTCGGCGAGCTGTACGCCGAGATCAATCGTTATCTGGTCGAACATCGCATCCTGCCTCATCTGCATCTGCTGGCGGCGCCGCGCGCGAAAGCCGCCGAAACGAAAGCGCCTCCAGCTGCCGCACCGGCCAGGGCGGCGGCGCGCCTGGAGGGAACGCTCGGCCTGGGTCTGGATCACGTATCTCCGCCCGCGCGTCCTGCGGTTGCACCGCTCTTGCCAACGGCGAAAACCATCCAGGCAGCGCCGGTCGGCCCGCGCGATGAGGACCTGTTCACGACGATGCGCGAATTGCTCGCCGATCGTCGCGCGCCGGCACCCGTGCAACAGGCGAGCGAGGGCTACGTGCCGAGCAACGAGGAAGTGCAATCGGTGCTCGGGGCGCTGCAGGCACGCCCGATCTCGCCGATGCTGCAGGAAGGCAAGCTGGCACAGCGCTCGGTCGGTCTGCTCAAGCAGGAACTGCTCGCAAACCTGCGCCAGCTGGCGCCGAACGGCCGGACACCGCGGTTGTCGGAAGAGGATGCCGACACGATCGATCTGGTTGGCATGCTGTTCGATTACCTGACGAAGAACACGCGTGCCTACGGCAACACCCAATCGCTGCTGACGAAACTGCAAGTGCCGCTGCTGCGTGTCGCGCTGCGCGACAAGAGCTTCTTCACGCTGCGCAGCCACCCGGCGCGGCAACTGCTCAACACGATTGCCGAGACCGGCAATTTCTGGCTCGACGAACACGACGGCGCAACCGATCGCGGCCTCGTCGACAAGATGCAGCTCGTAGTCGACCGTGTGATCGCTGATTTCGACGGCAATCTGGCGCTGCTCGAAGACGTGCTCGGCGAACTGTCGCAGCACCTGCAAACATTGGGACGCAAGGCCGAAGTGGCCGAACGCCGTCACGTCGATGCGGCCCGCGGCCGTGAAAAACTGAGTCTGGCGCGCGAGCGCGCGCGCGCAGCAATCGCCACGCGCATCGCTACGGCGAAGCCCAGCAAGCTCGTGCGCACACTGCTCGAGCAGGCCTGGACCGACGTACTCGCGCTCACGCTGCTGCGCCAGGGCGACCAAAGCGAAACATACGCAAAGCGCCTTGGCGTTGCGGACGAACTGCTCGCGGCCGGCGCCAGCCGCAGCGGCGACGCGAAAGCGCCGGTGGCGTTGCGCGACGAAATCGAAACCGCGCTCGACCAGGTCGGCTACCACCGCGACGACGTGCAGACGATCGTCACGCGCCTGTTCGAACCCGAAGACGCGCATGGCGACGATCCGAGCTCGAGCACGGAGATCGCGATCAAGCTGAAAGCCAAGCCGCATCTCGGCGACGATGCGGGCACGGCGGCGCCAGCGAAAATTGCGCTGCCGGCACTCAATTTCATCGCCGGCAGCGCGGAAGCACGCATGCTCGAACGGCTGCAGACGCTGCCATTCGGGGCATGGTTCGAACTCGTCGTCGACGCGCAAGGCGAGCGCGCGCGGCGCAAATTGGCCTGGTATTCTCCAGCTACCGGTCATGCTCTGTTCGTCAACCAGCGCGGCGTGCGCACCGAGGAAAAATCGCTGTCGCAGCTGGCTTACGACGTGGTACGCGGTCAGGCATTCATCGTCGAACCGCAAGCCGAATCGCTGGTCGACCGCGCCTGGAATGCCGTGCTCGCCGCGCTGCGACAGTTGGTTGGCCGCGAACCGAAACCGACCTGAGGAACAGCCATGAACGACCACCGCAGGAGTCAGCGCAAGCGCGCCCATCACGCGATCCAGGTCAGCGACGCGATCACCGGAGCGCAGGTCGGCCACATCGGCAACCTGTCGATCGACGGCATGCTGCTGATCACCAGCCGCAAAATGTCGGAAGATGCGCTGTTCCAGTTCCAGTTCGAACTGCCAAGCGGAGCTACGGCCAAGGCCCATCAGCTCGAGCTCGGCCTACACGAACAGTGGAGCGAAGCTGCGAACGTGCCGGGCCAGTACTGGAGCGGCTTTCGCATCATCGACATCGGCCCCGACGACTACAACGTGTTGTACGACTGGGTGATGAGCCCGGGTGGCCAGCTCGTTTGACTTGGCTTTCGCCGCGTCCCGTACATTTCCGCTCGCCTCCGCCGTCATTCCGGCGAAAAGCTTTTCAACGGCGGCAGCGGTCAAGCCCGAATCCAGCTTCTTTTCCCCTGACCGTCCTGCGCGTTTCCGCTCGCGTCCGGCGAAAGAAAGCACGTAAAAGGAGCATCCCTCTTCAGGAGTGCTCTGCTCTGAACGTGCTTTCTTGGTGACTTCTTTGCACGAGCAGCCCGGGCGGCGCAGCCGCACGGAAGCCTTGGTTTGTATGTACCCCGCTCGGCCGCAGGCCGGGTGGAAGCATCGACTACGATTCCAAAATCGGGCGAGCGGAAATGCGCAGGACGCGCCAGCAATCCGGCGTCGACTCGGGCACAATAAGCGCTCGTACCAAAGCTCGGCATGCGCCAAATGTCTGACCTTCTCGCCCAACTTTATCCCGATCATCTGCGTGAACTGAAGTCGCGCGCCGATGCGGCGCTCGCGCGTGGCAAGTTCGATCACCTGCTGATTGCCGCGGGCACGCCGCGTTACCAATTCCTCGACGATCGCGATTATCCGTTCGCGGTCAATCCACATTTCAAGCACTGGCTGCCGGTGACGAAGGCACCGGGTTCATGGATCGCATACACGCCGGGCAAGAAGCCGAAGTTGATCTACTTGCAGCCGCACGATTACTGGCATGTGGTGCCGGAAGCGCCAGCGGGTTATTGGGTCGGGCACTTCGACGTCGTCATCATCCGCGAAGCGAAGGATGCGCTCGCGCAATTGCCGAACGACCTGACGCGCTGCGCGATCGTCGGCGAGGACAATCTCGCGCTCGATGGCCTCGCGCCGAACAATCCGGAAGCGGTGCTCAACTACTTGCACTGGCAGCGCAGCTACAAGACCGATTACGAACTGGGCATGATGCGCGTGGCCAGCAAGCTCGGCGCGCGCGCGCATCGCGCGGCGGCGAGCGCGTTCCGCGCCGGCGCATCGGAATACGACATCCACATGGCTTACCTGCGTGCGGTGCACGAGACCGAAAACGAACTGCCTTACAGCAACATCATCGCGCTGAACCAGCACGGCGCCGTGCTGCACTACACCGCGCTCGATCGCAATCCGCCGGCGCGCGCCGATTCGTTCCTTATCGATGCCGGCGCGAGTTACCACGGTTATGCGTGCGACATCACACGCACGTACGCTGCGCCGGGTGCGGGCGAGTTTCAGGCCCTGATCGATGCGGTCAACCAGGCACAGCGCGACTTCGTGGCGAAAGTGCGCGACGGCCAGAGTTATCCGCAACTGCACGATCACGCGCACCACGTGCTCGCCGGCATCCTGCGCGAACAGGGCTTCATCCGCATGAGTGCGGAAAGTGCGGTCGAATCGGGCGTGAGCACGGCGTTTTTTCCGCACGGTCTCGGCCACCCGCTCGGCCTGCAGGTGCACGACGTCGCCGGCTTCCAGAAAGACGATAGCGGCGGCGTGATCCCGCGGCCCACGGCCCACCCCTATCTGCGCTTCACGCGCACCCTGCAGCCGCGCATGGTCGTGACGATTGAACCCGGCATTTACTTCATCGATCTGCTGCTCGGCGAACTGCAGAAGAAACCGGCCGCCAAGGACGTCGATTGGAACAAGGTGGACAAGTTCCGGCATTACGGCGGCATCCGCATCGAAGACGACGTCGTGTGCACGAACGGCGAACCGGAAAACCTCACGCGCGACGCATTCGCCGCGGCCGCCTAGATCCTCACAAGCGCGTCGGCGAAAAATGCGATAATTGCATCGCGCGCCGCCCGGCGCGGATCCTCATCGCAACTGCAAGGAGCCGGCCAGCCCGGCAAACTCATGCTGTCGACCCAATCCCGGAAAAATTTCGCGGCCCTGCTGGCGACGGCAGCGCTTGGTTTTGCCAACACCGTGTTCGGCGCCGACGCCGCTGCGCGTGAGTCGTCCGGTGTGAACAAACCGCATACGGCGAAATCCGCCAAGGCCACGACCGCTGCGGCAAAACCAAAACCGCCGGCGCACGATCCGAAGGCCGCGCGCATCATTGGTTATCCGGGCATCGGCGAAGTCACGATCTATGCACCGGCGGGCGAAGCGCGCGGCATGGCGCTGTTCCTGTCCGGCGATGGCGGCTGGAATCTCGGCGTGTGGGACATGGCGCACACTGCCGCCGAACTCGGCTACTGGGTCGCCGGCTTCAGCACGCCGGCGTACCTGAAAACGCTCGAAGCGAGCAGCGGCGAATGCAGCGACGCCGCCGGCCTGCTCGATCACATCGCCAACGTCGTAAAAAAGGAAATGCGAATTCCGGCATCGTTCCGGCCGGTGCTGATCGGCTATTCCTCGGGCGCGACGATCGGCTATGCGGCGCTCGCCGAAGCCGGCGACACGCGCTTCGGTGGTGCGATGACGCTCGGATTTTGTCCGGATCTGATCATCCACAGGCCATGGTGCGAAGGCGCCGGCGGCCTCACTGCGACGAAAATGTCGCATGCGCCATATTGGCCGATCTTCAACACCGTGCCGCGCGTGCCAGCGCCGTGGATCGTGCTGCAGGGCGAAATCGACCAGGTGTGCAACCCGCCGGCGACGGTGGCTTTTGTGGACAAAGTGAAAAATGGAAAAATCGTCAGTCTGCCGAAAGTCGGCCATGGCTTCGGTGTGCCGCGCAACTGGATGCCGCAATATCGCGCTGGTCTGATCGAGCTGCGCGACCACGGCGCCGCGCCGCGCTCCGCCGGCAACTGATCGCCAACACGTGGACATGAGCGACTCGTCGCCCGCCGCCGCCGCTTCCACGCGACGCAACGTCTTCGCGAAGCTGCGCTGGATCGTGCCGACGGCGTTTCTCGCGCTCACCGGCTGGCTGCTGTGGTGGCAGCTTGGCGCATTCCCGCTCGTCGAAGTGCAGCGCGCACTGCTCGACGTGCCCACGCTGCCGGCGCTCGGCGTTGCCGTACTCGCCGTGTTCGGCGTCGCGTTCACTGGCACCGTCGACTATCTGATTGCACGCTGGTTGTCGCTGTCGCTGCGCTCCGGCGATTGTTTCCGTCTGGCCTTCGTCGCCAACAGCCTGGCCAATACGCTGAACCTGTCGGGCGCGATGGGCGCGAGCATTCGCCTCATGGGGCTGTCGTCGCTCAACGTGCCCCTGTCGCGCGCGGCTGCGCTGATCGGCATGCAGGCGCTGTCGCTGATGTCGGGGCTGTCGCTGCTCGTCGTCCTGACGCTAGCGACAAGCTCGCTGCCGCTCACCGCCGGCACTGCGCGCTGGCTCGCCGCGGCGGTCCTGATCGGTGCCGCGCTTTATCTGCCCTTATACTTTTTCCTGACCACGCGGCGCGCGCTGATGCGCTGGCTGCCGGCTGACGTCGGCATTCCCTCGTGGCCGCTGAAGATCCAGCTCACGCTCGTGTCGCTGCTCGACTGGCTGCTCGCGGCCGCGACGCTCTACGCCTGCATCTATCTGACCGGCGAACACGTCAAACCCGGCCTGCTGCTCGGCGCGTTCGCCGGCGCCGGCGTGCTCGGCCTGGTCAGCCAGGTGCCCGGCGGCCTCGGTGTGTTCGATGGCCTGATCCTGCTCGCGCTGACCGAAGCCGGTTACGACAAGGCCGCGATCGTTACCGGCCTCATGCTGTTCCGCATCGCCTATTACCTGCTGCCGCTGCTGATGGCGCTGTTCATGGGTTCGGAGATGCTGAGCCGGCGCTCGCCGATGCTGATGCGTCTGCGCACGCGGTTGGCCGGGCATCCGCTGTTCGGCGTGCTCGGTCTGCCGGTGACGCTGCTCGGCGATCTCGGCACGCGTCTGCTGGCGATTCTCACGTTCGGCGCCGGCGCCATGCAGTTGGCTTCGGCCGCGATTCCGTCCGTCAGCGAGCATGTCGAACAAGTTCGCGAACACCTGCCGATCCTTGCGGTGGAAAGTTCGAACTGGTTTTCGATCCTGTCCGGCGTGATCCTGCTCGGCCTCGCGCGGGGCATCGACGGCCGCCTGCGTCTGGCCTACCGCGTCGCGCAATGGCTGCTGCTGATCAGCGCCGCGCTCGCGGTGACCAAAGGCCTGCATTTCGGCGAAGCATTGTTCCTGCTCAGCGTCGCGGCGCTGTTGCGCACGCGCAAGCGTGTGTTCACGCGGCGCGCGATGACGCTGTCGTCGGCGACGACGTTCGGCTGGTACGCGGGTCTGGCCGTGTGCGTGTGCGTGTTCTTCGCGATCGGCGTCGCGCAAGTACTCGGCGACGATTCGTTCGATCTGTTCTACATCGGCTTCGGCGAACACACTTCGCGCATCGGTCGCGGCCTTGCCGCCGCGCTGCTCGGCGTGGTGATCTACCTGATCTGGCAGATCTTCGCGGTCAAACGGCCAAATCTCACGCTGCCCGACCGCGCCGAACTGGAACGCGCCAAGGTGCTGTACGAAATGCACGGTGGTGGCGAATTCGCGCACCTGACGTTCATGGGTGATAAGCACCTGTTCTGGGCCGCCGACACCCAAGCCGTAATCGCCTACGGTGCCGTGCGCGACCGTCTTGTCGCGCTCGGTTCGCCGTGCGGCAGCGATGCCGGCATCGTCCGCGCGATCCTGGATTTCCGCCACTTCGCCGATGCCCAGGACCGCGTGCCGGTGTTCTATGAAGTGCTCGAACCCGATCTGTCGCTCTATCACGACCACGGCTTCGACCTGTTCAAGCTCGGCGAACTCGCGATCGTGCGCTTGAGCGAATTCTCGCTCGCCGGCAAACGCTGGGAAGACCTGCGTCAGGCGACGAATCGCGCGGCCAAGGAAAAGTTGACTTTTGAACTTGTATACCCGCCGTTCGACACCGCGCTGCTGACCGATCTGGAACGCGTATCGGACGCCTGGCTCGCCGAAAAGGGTGGCGGCGAGAAGGGTTTTTCGCTCGGCCGCTTCGATCCGGAGTATTTTTCCTGGAGCCCGCTCGGCCTCGTGCGCCGCGACGGCGAACTGATTGCCTTCGCCAACGTGCTGCTGCCGTATGGACCCGGCGGCCACGCCAGCGTGGACCTGATGCGCCACGTCGCCGATACCCCACGCAGCACGATGGACTTCCTGTTCGCAAAAGTCATGCTGTGGGCGCAGGAACAAGGCTATGAGCTGTTCAGCCTCGGCATGGCGCCGCTGTCGCGCGTCGGCGACAACCCCTACGCGCGCGTCAACGAACGCCTCGCCGCGCTCGCATTCCAGTACGGCAACCGCCTCTACAACTACCAGGGCGTGCGCAAGTACAAGGACAAGTTCAAGCCCGAATGGGTCGGCGCGTATCTCGCCTACCCGCGCGGCGTCTGGGTGCCAGGGCTGCTGATCGATATCGCGGCGTTGGTGTCGGGTGGGTATCGCAGATTGTTGTTCGGCTGAATCATTTCTTCGTCGGCAACGCCCCCGCAATCCCCGCCCCGAGCTTGTCATAATCGCCGTTGTAATGATGTCCGCCGGGCAGAACGAGTTCGCGCACGTTCGGTTTGCCGATGAGTGATTTGCAGAAGCTGTCGTCTTCTTCATCGCCGTGCACACAGATCACCGGCACTTTGGTTTTGCTGATCTCGGGCAGGATCGGCAGCGCGCCTTCGTGCTGGGTGGAGCCGAACCAATCGCCGACGTGAATCTCGAACACGGCTTCCGGATCGGGCGAAATGAGCACCTGCGCGGCGATGCGCGCGCGCGCGGCATCGGGGACGCGATTGATGACGACCGGCGCCAGCGCGGCGCCGAACGAGTAGCCGAGCACGACGAAATCCGCTTGCGGGTGCTGTGCGCCGTAATGACCGATGATGCGGGTGAGCGCGTCGGCGGCTTGTCCGGGCTTGCGCGTCTGCCAGAAGAATTTCAGCGTGTTCAGGCCGACTACTTCGATGCCGCGCTTGGCGAGTTGATCGGCAACGGCGATGTCGAGCCCAGCCCAGCCGCCGTCGCCGGTGAGAATGATCGCGACGCGTTGCGCAAACTCGCCTTGCGCCGGCACTTCGACGAGCGGCAGGTCAGCGACATCGCTGGGCAGCGGCACTGCGGATTCGACACGCATCGTCAGCCAGTGCATCGATTCGACCAGCTCAGCGCCGGGATCTGTTGGCGTCGGCGTGAGCCAACCCTTCGCGCGCTCCGGGAGTTTATTCAGCACACTGACCAGACGTGCGCCGGGTGCGAACGGCTGTGGCAGCCAGGGATTGGCGAGCTTGGCCACCGGCATGACGTGGAACGCGCCGGCAGCGTCGGTGACCGTCGTCTTGCCAGAGTCGCCTTTGCAGATCGGTTTTGACAAGCGGAAAGCCGCATCCCAACCGAGCGTGATCAGTCCCGCGTACGTGCCGGCCGGTGCCTGCGCATCGACGGCGTACGCAAACGTCGCGCCGGCACCATCACCCACCACAAGTGGATAAATAAACTTTTCCAGTTTCTGCTCGCGCTGCATCCAGTGGATCATTTCCTCGAAGTGACTCGCCGGCAGCGAGCACTTGTCGTCGATCGATTCCATCTGTTTCAGATATGCAGGCAGATCGACCCCGAGTACCAAAGCGCCGTCGTCGGCAAGTGCCGTGGCAAGGGTTTCGGCGCGCGCGCTCCAGCCGTCCTGATCGGAAACCAGCACGATCGCACGCTGGATCTGACCTGCCGGCGTCGCCGTGTGCACGCTGCCAAACAGGCCGAAGTGCACGGGCACGGTCGCTGCGCGCGCAAATACGCCGAGCGAAGCCAACAACAGCAGAACGATCGCGCGCATCGAGTTTACTTGCGCGCCTTCGCCATCAACGCCTCAATCTCATCCGCATCGTTCGGCACCGCGGCGGTGAGGATTTCCGGCTCGCCGCGGGTGACGACGACGTCGTCCTCGATGCGGATGCCGATGCCGCGCCACTTCGCCGGCACCCCCTTCGCATCCGGCGCGATGTAGATGCCAGGCTCGACGGTCACGACCATGCCGGGTTCGAGCACGCGATCTTCACCGTCGATGCGGTAGTCGCCGACATCGTGTACGTCCAGCCCCAGCCAGTGTCCGGTCTTGTGCATGTAAAACTTGCGATAGGACTTGTCCTTGATGTTCTTGTCGACGCTGCCTTTGAGCAGGCCGAGCTTGATCAGGCCGGACGTGATCGTGCGCACGGCCGCATCGTGATACGCGCCGAACGGCTTGCCCGGCCGGATTTCCTTGATCGCGGCGTTCTGCGCGGCGAGCACGACGTCGTACAGCGCGCGCTGCTCAGGCGAGAACTTGCCATTGATCGGAAATGTGCGCGTGATGTCGGAGGCGTAGCACTCGTATTCGGCGCCGGCGTCGACGAGCAGCAGGTCGCCATCGCGCAGAGGTGCGTTATTTGCGTGGTAATGCAGCACGCAACCATTCGCGCCGCTGCCGACGATCGGCTGATAGCTGTCCACCGCGCCGTGACTGCGGAACTCGTGCAACAAGTCGGCCTCGACTTCGTGCTCGTTCATGCCCGGGCGCACGGCGCGCATCGCGCGCACGTGCGCGCCGGCGGCGATTTTCGCCGCCTTGCGCATCAGCCGCAGCTCCTCGCGCGTCTTGAACAGTCGCAAATCGTGCAGGATGTGGCCCAGCGCGACGAACTCGTGCGGCGCACGCGCGCCGCGCTTGGTCAGCGCGCGCACGCGATTGACCCAGCCGATCAGCTTGATGTCGAACTCGGCATCGCGGCCGAAGTGGTAGTAGACACGCGAGCGGCCCTCGATCATGCCGGGCAGGATGTCGTCGATATCGCTGATCGGGAACGCATCGTCCATGCCGTATTCGCCGACCGCGCCTTCCTGCCCGGCGCGCTTGCCGTCCCAGGCTTCGCGTTCGACGTCGCGCTCGCGGCAGAACAGGATCACTTCGCCGTGCTCGCGGCCGGGGATCAGCGCCAGTACCGCCTCGGGTTCGGGGAAGCCGGTGAGGTAATGGAAATCGCTGTCCTGCCGGTACGGATAATGACTGTCGTTGTTGCGCACGCGCTCGGGCGCGGCGGGGACGATCGCGATCGCGTCGTCGCCGATGATGCGCATGAGCTGTTTGCGGCGTCGTGCATATTCCTTTGCGTCGATCATGCTTGCCTCAATGCACGGTTTTTCCGGAACGGCCCGCGGTCGTCAGTTCCGCGTGCAGCAGGAGCACGCCGACGCGGATGAATTCGATCACTTCGGCGAGCGCATTCTCGTCTTCTTCGGCATCATCGTATTCGAAGCGCGAACCGGCGATCGTGCCGAGATCGTGCAGGATTTCCGCAGCGTCCGCGGACAAGCCCTGCCGTTTGGAGACGCCGGCCAGGCCCAACCCGCCGAGAAACCCGCGGCACCATTCCACGAGTGCGTCGGCGCGCGCGTCCAGCGTGGTATCGGTTTCCGGCAGCAGCGGTTCGAAGCGCAGTTCCGGATCGCCGAACCAGGCCGCGCAATCCTCATACAGGCGCGCAAACGCCGGCAGGGCCAGATCGCCTGCCGGATCGGTCTGCAATTCCAGCGCGGCCAGCCAGCCGCGCGCGCCCGCGCTGCCGCCGCCGCAGATATAGCCGGTCAGCGAGCCATGCAGATCGCTGGCACCCACGCCAACGTGCAATCGGGCGAGCATTTCGCCGAGTTGGGCATGCGTGATGGCCGGGACATCGCTCACACGCATATTCTAACAGGCGGAATTGTGATGGATGCCGGTTGCCGCGGACCGGCGTCGACCCTATCATCCAAAGTCCAAATAGGATTTCGCATCTCGCTATGCCGTTTCCGCGGGGGCTTCGGGAAGTCGGTACGTTGTTGCTCGGCGTGCTGCTGTGTTGCGCGGCGCAGGGCGGCGAGCGGCGCTATTACTTCAATGCGCTCGGCAGTGACCGCGGTCTGACTTCGCATACCGTCACCGCGCTGCTGCAGGATCGCACCGGGTACGTGTGGATCGCCACGCAGGACGGCGTGCATCAGTACGACGGCTACCGCTACCGGCAGTTCCATCACGTGCCGGACGACGCCGACTCGTTGCCGGAAAGTTTTGTCACCGCGCTTGCGCAGGACGCCGCCGGCCGTATCTGGGTCGGCGGCGCCGCGCATGGTTTGTCGGCGCTGGATCCGGCCAGCGGCAAAGTTGCCGCGCGGTCGGAAATCGGCGCCGGCAAGCCCGAACCGCGCGACGCGATTGGCGCACTGCTGTTCGATTCCGGGCACGGCCTGTGGATCGGCACCAGCGCCGGCGTTGAACTCATGGATGTAGCGAGCCGGCAGCGCCGCGAACTGTTCAAATTTCCGGCTGGCAGCGAAACCACGCACATCTTCCAGCTGCAACGCGCAGGCGATGGCAGCGTGTGGGCGGCCAGTTCGACCGGCCTGCTGCATTTCACCGCAGCGGGCGCGGCAGCGCAACCCGTGGCCGCGCACGATCTGCACGCCGCATTCAGCGTGCTCGTGGCCGCCGATGGCGGTGTTTTCGCCGGCGGCCGCGATGGCGTTTATCGCATCGATGCGCAACATGACGGCGCCCAGCGCCTGTGGCCGGAAGCGGGAACGGAATCCGCGCCGGTGCGCGCCCTCACCCAGGACGGCGCCGGTCGCCTGTGGTTGTCGCCGTTCGGCGCTGGCCTGGTCCGCTACGACCTCGCCACGCGCACCGGTACGCCGCTCCAGCGCGATCGGCGCATTCCCGGATCACTGCCGGACGACTACGTCAGCGAATTGCTCGTCGACCGCTCCGGACTGCTCTGGATCGGCACGCAGATCAGCGGCGTGGCGGTGTGCGATCCGCAAGGCGCGCAGTTCCGCCTGGTCGTGGATACGGCACCCGAACGCAACCAGATGGCGAACATGATTCGTGCGCTCGCCGAGGACAGCAGCGGTCGCCTGTGGCTTGGCAGCGAAGGCGACGGCCTCAAACGTTACGATCCGGCGCACGACAGCTTCGATTATTTCGACGATGTCTTCAAAGCCGCCCCGAGCAGCGATCCGCGCGCGACCGGCCAGATCACCGGGCTCGCGCGCGCCGCTGGCGACAAGTTGTGGGTGGCAACCTCGCGCGGCGTATTCCTGTTCGATCCACAGACGCGTCGAGCCATGCCCGTGGCGTTGGATTCGCAACACGGCTTGCAGGACGCTTCCGTGCGCAATGTGCTCGTGGCGCGCGACGGCAGCGTCTGGTTCGGCACGTTCGGCAAGGGCCTCGCGCACTGGTGGCCGGCGAATGCTGAACAACCCGCGCGCTGGGAAACATTCCGTCACCAGTCTGCGCAGGAAAACAGTCTGGCGAACGATGTCGTCATGGCGACGTACCAGGACGACGCTGCGCGCATCTGGATCGGCACGCTCGACGGCCTGAGCGTCTACGATCCGGCGCACGCTACGCTGCGCACGTTCCGGCATGACGCCAACGATGCGCAGTCGCTCGCCGACGACCTGGTGCGCAGCATCTATCAGAGTGGCGACGGTGCGCTGTGGATCGGCACACAGAGCGGGCTGGATCGCGTCGATATTCCCGGCGCCGAACGCCTGCGTTTCGCCCATTACTCCACGAGCAACGGCCTGCCCACCGGCACCGTCTATGGCATCCTCGAAGACGCCGAGCACAACATCTGGATGAGCACCGGCGCCGGCATCGCCACGTTCAATCGCGCGCAGGGCACGTTTCGTTCATTCACGCTGAAGGACGGCCTGCAGGGCCTGGAATTCAACGGCGGCGCGAGCTTGGCCCGCAGCAACGGCGAGTTGGTGTTCGGCGGGCTGCGTGGCGTCAACGTGTTCCGGCCCGACAACTTGCGCCAGCACCTGCAGCCGCCGCCGGTGACAATCACGGCCGCGCGTGTCGGCAGCGCGGCGGACCTGACGCCGATCGGCAAAGACGGCATTCAGATGGCGGCGCTGCAGCGCATCGTCCGCTTCGAATTCGCCGCACTCGATTTCGACGCGCCCGAGCGCAACCGTTTCGTCTATCGCCTGAACGGCTTCGATCCGGATTGGATCGATAGCGGCACGCGCCATGAAGCGGTGTACACAAATCTGCCGGTTGGCGACTACACGTTCGACGTGCGCGCGGCGAACGCTGACGGCGTGTGGAATCAGCAAGGCACCAGCCTGCACCTGCAGGTAACGCCGGTATGGTGGGCGACGCTCGGCATGAAAACACTGTATGTCGCCGCCGCAAGCGCGTTGCTCGCGTTCATGCTGCTCGGCTATCTGCGCCGCCGGCGCAGCGAAGCGCGTTACCACCATGAATTGCGCGAGCGCGAGGATCGGCTGCGCTTGGCGCTATGGGGTTCCGGGGATGAATTCTGGGACTGGGACATGCGCAAGCAGGTGCTGATCCGCATCGGCGCCGACCAGTTGGTCGGCGGCGAGCGCGAGGAAGTGCTGTCGGCCGACGAATGGCGCGGCCAGGCGGTGCATCCCGATGATCTGCCGCTGGTCGAGAAACGCCTCTACGACCATGCCGAAGGGCGCACCGATTTCTTCGAGTCCGAACACCGCATCCGCAATGCGCAAGGCGAGTGGATCTGGGTGTTGTCGCGCGCCAAGGTCGTCGAGCGCGACGCCGAGGGCAAGGCGCTGCGCGTCTGCGGCACGGCGCGCAACATCACCGCCGCACGCGCCGCGGATGCCGATCGGCGCATCGCCGGCGAAGTGATCGCGAGCATGAGCGAAGCGGTCGCCGTGAGCGATCTGGACTTCCGCTTCGTTTCGGTGAACCAGGCGTTCACGCGCATGACCGGCTACTCGGAAAGCGACTGCCTGGGCGAGAACGCCGGCATGCTCAACAGCGCGCAGCATCCACCCGAGTATTACCTCGCGATGCGCGCGGAATTCGAGCGCAACGGCCACTGGCGCGGCGAACTGTGGCAGAGGCGCAAGGACGGCGAGGAATTCCTGTGCTGGCTCGAGATCAGCACGGTACGCGACGCTACCGGCCAGCGCACGCACTACGTCGGCGTCATGGCCGACATCACCGATCGCAAGCGCGCCGAACAGGAACTGCGCTACCTAGCCAACTACGACACGCTGACCGGGTTGCCGAACCGCACGCTGCTCGGCGAGCGCCTCGCCCATGCGGTGATCCGAGCGCGACGCACCGCGCACAAGGTCGCCGTGCTGTTCCTGGATCTGGATCGCTTCAAGCATGTCAATGATTCGATGGGTCATGCCACCGGCGACCGCGTGCTCAAGGCGGTCGGCGAACGCCTGCGCGCAAACGTGCGCGACACCGCCACCGTGGCGCGGCTCGGCGGCGACGAGTTCACCGTCGTGCTCGAGGACATGCAGCACATCGAGGATGCGCAGCAAATCGCCAGCGAATTGCTCGAGGTGTTCACGCAGCCGCTCGCGCTCGACGGCGGCCAGCACGTGGTGATCTCGCCGTCGATCGGCATCAGCCTGTATCCGGACCATGCGCAGGTGCCGACCGATCTGCTCAAGTTCGCCGACACGGCGATGTATCAGGCCAAGGAAGAGGGTCGCAACGTGTTCCGCGTGTACACGCCGGCAATGGATGCGGTCGCACGGCAGCGCGCCGGCATGGTGAGCGCGTTGCGCATGGCGCTGGAGCGCGATGAGCTGCATCTGGTCTACCAGCCGATGCTCGCGCTCGGCGAAGGCCGCATCGCCGGCGTCGAAGCACTGTTGCGCTGGCGCAGCGCCGAATTCGGCGACGTGCAGCCGGCCGAATTCATTCCGCTCGCCGAAGAAGCGGGTCTGATCGAGCGCATCGGCGAATTCGTGCTGTTCCGCGCCTGCGCACAGCTGCGCGACTGGCAGCTGCGCGGCCTGCAGGGCATCACCATGTCGGTGAACCTGTCGGCGCTGCAGCTGCTGCGCGAGGAACTCACGCAGCGGTTGTGCGAGATCCTCGCCGAACTCGACATGGACCCGACGCATCTGGAACTCGAACTCACCGAGAGCGTGTTGATGGCGCATCCGGAACGCGCGATCCACACGCTCGACCGCCTGCATGCGCTCGGCGTCAGCATCGCGATCGACGATTTCGGCACCGGTTATTCGTCGCTGAGCTATCTCAAGCGCCTGCCGATCGACACGCTGAAGATTGATCGCAGCTTCGTCGGCGACATCACCACCGACCCGGACGACGAAGCGATCACGAAGACGATCATCACGATGGCGCACTCGCTCGGCCTGGACGTCGTCGCCGAAGGCGTGGAGACGCTCGAGCAGCTGGAATATCTGCACGAGCAAGGTTGCGACTCGATCCAGGGCCACTGGCTGTCGCCGGCGCTGGATGCCGCCGCCGCGTTCACGTTCATGCGCGAATTCGAACGCAGCCGCCCGGTCGAGCGCACGCCGGCGGCGGTGCGTTGAAACTTCGTTAAGGCCACCCTATAGTCGCGTCATGGTGGAAACGAGCACACTCGCGGAACTGAACGAAGTCAGCGGTCGCATCGATCGCTTGCTTGAGCTGTGTCAGCGGCTGGCGGAAGAAAACCGCAGCCTGCGCCTGAGCCAGGAGCAGCTGTCGGCAGAGCGTTCGAACCTGCTCGCGAAGAACGAACAGGCACGCTCGCGCGTCGAGGCGATGATCGCACGACTGCGCTCGCTGGAGAATGGCGCATGAGCGAAGCGCCGGTCAGCGTCAATATTCTCGATCGTGAATTTCTGATCGGCTGCACGCCGGAAGAAAAACCGGGCCTGATCGCGGCGGCCGGTTATCTCGACGCGAAAATGCGCGAGATCCGCAACAACGCGCGCTCGGCCGGCGTCGAGCGTATCGCGGTGATGGCCGCGCTCAACATCGCGCACGAACTGATTCAGCTTCGCCAGCACAGCGAATCCGATCGCGGCAGCTTGGCACAACACCTGCAAATGTTGCGCGCAAAGCTTGATGGTGTACTCGCCACGTCGGTAAAATAGCGCTGCGTCCCCTGCGGTGTACGACAGCGTATCCAAACATTATTGCCTTGTTCCTATTAACGACCCCGGGTTAGCAGTGCCTGTGTCCGTGTGCAAGTCCGCCGCGAGCGGAAAGCCTGAAGACCGGCGAGCTCTCCCACCTGATCCTCGGGATCAAGGTCGTTCGGTGCGCATCGGCATGGCGGAGGGCGCCTTGTTTTTCCTTCTTCGATCCGCTTAACGCGTGAGTTCCGTAACGGATCGTTCCTTTTTGCGGCGTCAGCTGCGCGCCGAGCGCGCACAGCTGGACGCGCGCGCGCGCCTGAGCGCTGCCGAGGCGCTCGCGGCGACGCTGGAGCAGCTGCCGGAGTTCCTCGTCGACGCGCGCATCGCCGGTTACTGGGCAGTGGCCGGCGAAATGCCGCTACACGCCGCTTATGCGAGTCTGCGCTCGCGCGAGCAGCAGTACTTTTTGCCAGTAGTCACCACCGCTAACGATCTGCAGTTCGCCGCCTGGCGCGCGGGCACAAACGTGCAGGCGAATCGCTTCGGGATTCCCGAGCCGGTCACGCAAGCCGACGCGCTGCTCGGGCCGGCGCGCCTCGACCTCGTGCTCGTACCGTTGCTCGGCTTCGACCGCCGCGGCAATCGCCTGGGCAGCGGCGCCGGATTCTACGACCGCAGCTTCGCGTTTCTGCGTGCAACGCAACGGCCGGCGCGACCGGTACTCGTCGGCATCGGTTACCATTTCCAGGAAGTGGGTGACATCGCGGCAGCCGCGTGGGACGTGCCATTGGACTTTGTCGCCACCGATCGCGAATTGATCGCCTGCAGCGTAGCCGATGCGATGACGCCATGAACCACTGGTTGATGAAAACCGAGCCGGATGAGTTCTCGATCGACGCGCTGGCGAAAAAGAAAGTCGAACCGTGGAGTGGCGTGCGCAACTACCAGGCACGCAACTACCTGCGCGAAATGCGCGTTGGCGACGGCGTGCTGTTCTACCACTCCAGCTGCGAAGTGCCGGGCATCGTCGGCATCGCCACGGTGGCGAGCGCCGCTCATCCGGACCCGACCCAGTTCGATCCAGCCAGCGATTACTTTGACGCAAAGAGTTCGCAGGCAGCCCCGCGCTGGTCGCTTGTCGACGTGAAGTTCAAACGCAAGCTCAAACGCGTGATCACGCTGACTGAACTCAAGGCGCATCGCGAACTGAAAGATTTGATCCTGATCCGCCCCGGCAACCGCCTGTCGGTGTTGCCAGTCAGCAAGGCACACTGGGACTTCATCCTCGATCTGGAGTGACTGTGGACACGACGAGCCGCGAAGAACAGAAACGTCTGGCCGCGCTGCGCGCATTGCGCTATGTCGAGGAAGGCAGCGTGCTCGGCGTCGGCACCGGCTCGACCGTCGCGTATTTCATCGATGCGCTCGGTGCAAAACGCGGCTTGATCGAAGCGGCGGTGTCCAGTTCCGAGCAGAGCACCATGCGCTTGAAGCAATACGGCATTCCGGTTATCGACTTGAACAGCGCCGGCGAGCTCGCCCTGTATGTCGATGGCGCCGACGAGTGCGATCCGCATAAACGCCTGATCAAGGGCGGCGGCGCCGCGCTCACGCGCGAAAAAATCATCGCTGCGGCCTCCAAGACCTTCGTCTGCATGATCGACGCGGCCAAACGCGTGGAGATGCTCGGCCGGTTTCCGCTGCCGATCGAAGTCATTCCGATGGCACGCAGTTATGTGGCGCGCGAGATCGTCAGGCGCGGCGGCAACCCGGTCTGGCGCGACGGCGTGGTCACCGACAATGGCAACGTCGTTCTCGACGTGCATGGCTGGCAGATCGGCGATCCGGTCGCGCTCGAACGCGAGATCAACCAGATTACCGGCGTGGTCTGCGTCGGCCTGTTCGCGCAGCGACCGGCCGATGTCGTGCTGATCGGCGACACGGTGATGGCGTAGGCTGGACTGAGCGCAGTGAAGCCCAGCAACTTGCTGCAATGCTCGGACCGACAGGCGCCGGGCTGAGCAACCCAGCCTACGAATTTTCTGGCACGGTTCGGCTGGCGAAGTGCGTTAGGCCTGCTTTTCGAGCTGCCGGATCATGCCCGATAGGCCGCCGTGCAACGCGAACACCTGGAATCCGAGCTTGCTCAGGATGAACGCTGCGGCCGCACTGCGTTCGCCGGTATTGCAGTAGACGATATAGCGTTTTGAACGGTCGAAGTCCGATACGCTTTCGCGCAAAGTATACAAAGGCGCATTGACGGCGCCCTTGATCGCGCGCTCGGCGTGTTCTTCGGGCATGCGCACGTCGAGCACGACCGCCCCCTGGCGCGCCATGATCGAGGCCATGCCAGGCGTAAGCCACTCCACGACCGGCGGTTTCAACACCTCGTCGAACGCTTTCTTCGCCAAGCGCATGAGTTTGCCATCCTTGATCATCGTCACCGTGGCGTTGCGCACGGTATTGGCGAGCAGCGCATCTTCGCCGAACGTATCGCCGCGCACGAGGTAAGCCACAACGGAGTTGCCGGTATCCAGACTCTTCGATACCGAGGCACTGCCGTCCTTGATGGCATAGTAGTAGTCGGCCTCCTCGCCTTCGCGAATGATCACGTCGCCGGCCCTGACGTCGACCTCCTCGAAGCGCTGGAACATGCGCTCGATATTGCCGGTCGGCAGCTTGTGCAGCGCGCGCGACTGCAGCAGGCGGAACACCCAACGGTTCGCGTCCGGGCTCGGATCGAAATGCTTGAAGTTTTCGGTGCGCGAGAGCTGATCCCAGGTCTGCACCTTTTCCATGTAGCGGCGGTCGAGCTTGATCAGCGTCGCGGTCCGCGAGGTCACCGTGGCCGTGAACCGCCGCGGCTGCAGGTCACCGAGCGCATAGCGGCCCTGCAACGTGCTCGCGTCGATGTCCTTCTTCTTGCCGTCGGGGTAATCGCCGCGCACCATGCCGCTGGCGACGAAAATCGTGTGGTCATCAGTGTCGCCAGCCTTGAACAGCACGCTGCCCCGTGGAACTTCCTCGGTGAACGCTTCGCGCGCGAGTTGCTCGAGATTTTCCGGACGCAATTTATCGAGCGGATAGAGCTTGGCTAGTTCGCTGGCTTCGACGCTCATGAATGCGTTCCCCCTCGAGATTCCGGAAGCGAGTGTAGCAACGCCGGCCGCAAACAAAAAACCCTCGTCGGAATCGACGAGGGTTTGGATGAAGCCCCTGGCAGTGACCTACTCTCACATGGCTTAAGCCACACTACCATCGGCGCGGGCGCGTTTCACTTCCGAGTTCGGGAAGGGATCGGGTGGTACCACGCTGCTGTATCCGCCAGGG